>Ga0210056_1003572_pt1 | contig 12594 bp, 10 predicted proteins | sample CryGeyCG2014_080_2_FD_183965 | JGI IMG/M metagenome (GOLD analysis project Ga0210056, IMG submission 183965) | Groundwater microbial communities from aquifer - Crystal Geyser CG07_land_8/20/14_0.80 (SPAdes) (version 2) | ecosystem: Environmental > Aquatic > Deep subsurface > Groundwater | place... | reverse complement strand
AAAGATGAAAGAATTTAAATGTTGAGTCATAAATTGACTACACAGATAGCCCCTTACCGCTTTGTAATTTCCGTAAAAATGGGGTTCATCTAATTTACAAAGATAAACCTGCCTAATCCAGCATTGGCAGGCAGTTTTTTTAATTTTATTTTCAATGCCGATTAAAATTTCCTTTTCCCCGGGGGTTAATCTCAATTCTGGAGCAATTAATTCCATTTCCTCTTTTTTTTCTTCAACCGCCTTTCCAGAAATTAACATTTCAGCTGCCTTTTTTGTCTCCGGCCACATTAACTCTAATTTCTTTGCCTTTGACCTTTTAGCTATTATGTCAGCCGCTTCTCTTCCCTTTTTCACCCAGGGAAATATTGCCTCAAATATTGGATTGCAAACTATTTGAAGCCAGCATTGCTCACCGGGTTGAAGTTTTGAAAAAATCTCCAAAAGCGAGTCTATCGGGTCCATTCTTTTTTCCTCCATTACCCTTTTTTCTTCCGCTTCTTTTTCAAAGAACATTGGATAGGTCTTAATTGGAAAATGGTCTGGCTTCATCAAAGAGTAATCCTCGCTATAGATATCCCATTCTTTATTTGGAACATTTTGAGGAACGTTTTTGGTATAATCTTCAGCCAGGGAAATTTCGGCTTCCGGATATTGAGAATAGATGGCTGATTCGGCGGTATTTCTGAAATAATCTGGGATTCTTATGAAAAAGTGAATTTCCCCGCCAAAAGAAGCGACTTCAAATGAAAACCAAAGCCCTCCACCCAAAGGCCATTCCCCTTCACACCACCTTTCCCTCCAGTTCGCCGTATCAATGATTCCCCACAATATAGAAAAAACGTTTTCCATGGCCGAAAATGGCTTTAAAATTTCTTTTGGCGGCTTGATTTCAAGTAATATCCACTTGAATTTTGAATACCAAACCTCCCATTTTATCCACCAAAGATAAAAAAATTTTGCCGGGAAGAAAAGAATTATTGGAAGAAGAAACCACCACCAGTTCTTTAAAATTTGAAAAATTATAAAGGAGATTTCCATATTCCCGGGAGAGGAAAAAAATATTTATAGAAAAAGTTAATTAAGGCAAGGAGTAAGAGTCCGGTTAAAAAAAACAAAAAAGTATAAAGCATGCTCACCAAAAATCCGATTTTAATGTGTCTTTCGGGATGCATATGTTTGGCCCAATTAACGCAGAGAAAGAAAAAAACCAAAAAAAAGACAAAAGTTCCACTGAGTAAAATTTTCATTCCTATATCAAAAACTTCTATCATTTAAATAACCTCGCTTTTTGGTCGGTATCTCCCCTGAGAATCCCGGCTGAAATATTTTTTGTTGCTTAGATTTAACAAAATCGTATTCTCTTTAACCAATCTCTGAGATAGCACTTTTTCTAAAATTTCTTCTTTTTTTAGAGGTTTTTGAGATTCGTTTAAAATTTTAAAAATTACCTCTTTGACCTCACCGGGCGTATATCCCCATTCTGAAAGGGCATAAATTCCTCTCCCTACTAAAACAAACCTTGAATCTTTGATTAATTCATTATGAACTGTTTGGAGATGGCTTCCCTCAATCAACTTGGCAATGTCGGTAAAATGGAGGGGCTTTCCAATTTTTTTGAAAACCAAATAGGCCTTGTCTTTTATTCCCCGGGGATTAATTTCCGGCCAGTCCTTTAAACCGTAAAGACCTTCTGGGTTCTTTTGAATTTTTTTTGAAATTTCCAAGATCGAAGAGATAAATCTCTTGTCCCAAACCGTCTCTTCCAAAGGTAAAAAGGAGCTAAGCTCCTTTTTTGTGAGGGGTTTTCCTAATTTTTGCAATTTTTGAAAAAGAAAATTAATTGTTTCTTTTGCCGGTTTTAAAGAATCTTTATCGATTAGCCAGAAAGAATAAAAATCATTATTCTCGCCTAATCTTTGAAAATGAGGTCGCTGAGACTTCGTCTCATCTTTCCCGCTCGGTTTTTGAAGAGTCAAAAGAAAATAAACTTCGCCTTGAAATTTTCCCTTGCCTAATTCAGCTAAAACATTCTCTTCTTTTCTCAAATTTCCAAATTTTTTAAAATATTCTAAAAATGATTGAAAAACTTTTTGATATTGGCTTAATTTTGGCTTTATTTTTTCCATCGCCACTTTTTGAATCTGACGAACTCTTTCTCTTGAAACTCCAAAATCTTGGCCAATTGACTCTAAGGTTTCCTTTTTTAGACCATTTAAGGCAAAACGGCGAGAGATAACCTCTTTTTCTCTCTCTTTTAGGTCGGAAATTAAATCGGAACAAATTTTTGAATAATTAAAATTATTCTCCATTATTTTATTTTGTCATTTTGAAGGGGATTTGTCAACCCCGTTTTTTGGATTTTAACCAAACAACCAACAAGGGGGTAGCTAAAAACAAAGAAGAATAGGTACCGACAACAATTCCAACAATTAAAATTAAAGAAAAATATCTTAAGGTATCACCTCCAAAGAAAAATATAAAAAGCAAAACCAAAAGAGTACAGGTTCCGGTGGAAAGAGAGCGAGTTAAGGTCTGGTTTAAACTGAAATTGACCGTTTCTTCAAAGGTTTTCTTTTGTCCTTTTAAAATATTTTCTCGGATTCTATCAAAAACGATTACCTTATCGTTAATTGTATAACCCAAAATAGTTAGCAAGGCGGTAACGATGGGAACACTAAGTTGGACTTGATAAAATTTCTCAAGGAGAGTAAAAATCCCGATTGCCACTAAAACATCAAAAGAAAGGGTTAAGATTGAGATTACTCCATATTGCCAGCTGGAAATGGGCCGAGAGACCTTCGAAAAAGCAATAGTAATATAGATGAGGAGGGAGAGTAAAGAAACAATTATTAAGGTGATTGTCTTTTGTCGCAATTCTTTTCCAACAACTGGTCCAATATTTTCAAAACGCTGCTCCCTGACGTTTGAAATCTCCCCAAGTTTTGAGAGTATTTCTTGATGGCTCGCTTCGTTGATTTCTTTTATTCTCAAAATCACTCCCCTATCTCCGGTTGGCTGAATGGTAATTTCTCCTAAATTTAAATCTCTTAATTTCTCTTGGATCACTGGATTTTCCGGTCTTTTTTCAAATTCAATTTCCAAGATGCTTCCTCCGGTAAAATCAATGCTGAAATTTAATCCAATAGCAAAAAGAAGAAAAATGGCGCTAAAAAGAAGGAGGCAAGAAAAAATGTTATAGAATTTAAAGTATTTGGTAAAATTCATGGTTCGATAAAGGCTTCGACTGAGCTCAGCCGAATGTCCTCACCACAAGTTATCTTATTGCCAAAGCCAAAGCTGTTTTTGGAATAGTTTTTGAAAAATTCTTAAAAGATTATTGGTGATAAAAATTGCCGTAAACATACCGATTAAATTGCCAATAACCAGGTTAAGGGCGAATCCTTTAACGAAACTCGTCCCTAAGCCAAATAAAATTAAACCGACTAAAATCGTGCAAAAATTTCCGTCACGGATCGATGGCCAGGCTCTCTTGAATCCATCTTCGAGAGAAATTAAAAAATCTTTTCCCTGCCTTAATTCTTCTCTCATCCTCGAAAAAATTAGAATATTAGCATCGACTGCCATGCCCATTGAAAGTAAAAATCCGGCAATACCAGCCAAGGTGAGAGTCACCGGAATAAATTTATACAAAGCCAAATTGAAAGCAATATAAATCAGCAAAGATATTGAGGCAAAAAATCCGGGAATCCGATAAAAGAGAATCATAAAAATTAAGATGGCCAAAAATCCAAAAATTCCAGCTTTCAGACTTCGTTCCAAAGAAATTTTCCCTAAAGTTGGTCCCACCGTTTGCTGAGAAATTAAGGTAATGGGAGCCGGTAAGGCCCCGGCACTCAGGTTTCTGGCTAACTCCTTGGCTTCGCTAATTGTGAAGTTACCTGTAATTTGAGCCTTGCCGCCGGCAATTTTTTCTCGAACAACCGGGGTAGAAATGGGGATACCGTCAATATAAATAGCTAAGATCCTTTCGACATTTTTGCCGGTTAATTCTTCAAAAATTTTTGCTCCTTCATCGTTAAATTCCAAAGAAACGAGAGGTTTTGACGTAGTTTGGTCAAAACTCAAGGTGGCGCTTTTTAAATATCGGCCGGTAAGAGGACTGGCTTGGAAAGGATCTTCAAGGACACCTTCCTTGGTTTCGGCTACTTTTTTATTTTTCTCTATAATTTCCTGAAAATTCTCCTTTTCCTCTCTGAACTCCAAGAACGGGGTTTTACCAATTTCTTTCACTGCCTGAGCCGGGTCAACCTGACCCGACAACTCAACAATTAATCTTTCTCTCTGAACCTGAACCACCGGCTCCCTGACTCCAAAAAGATTAATCCTTCTTTCAATCAAATCTCTAAGTCCGTCCATAACTTTACCCTTGTCTTTTTCTTCAATACCGGATAAATCGGCTTGATAAACCAAATGAACTCCTCCCTGTAAGTCCAATCCCAATTTAAAAGGTTTTTCTGGAAAATTAGGCAACTTAAATTTAAAATTTAAAATTTCAAATTTCAAATTGATATAGTCTACCCCCCGGTTAAAATATTGAGGTTCACTAAAATTCCCAGCTAAAAAAGCCAAGAAAAAAATAATGATAATAGTTAAATAAGTCGTTCTTTTTGACATCATGACTCATTCTAATACAAAATCTTAAAAATTAAAAGCCGGCTAAAAGTGCCGAGACAATTCCAATTAAAAAAATTCCATCAAAAACTCCGGCACCGCCAATAGAGATGAATCCGCCATATTTTCGAGCCTTTCCCAAATTCAAAAGGTCAGCTCCAATTAAAGTTCCGAAAACTCCGGAAATAAAAGCAGAGGGAGCAGCAAATCCTGGCGCCAAAATTAAAGCAAAAAGGGCAGAAAAGATTGGGGGGATAAACCCCGGTAGTAAAATCCCTCTTCCCGGAATAATTTTAGCTAAAAATTTGGAAATTATAATCATTAAAATTGTGGTAATTAAAACCGGACTAATTTCAAAACCAGATTTCCAGGCGAGAAAGAGGAAATAAAAAGAAAGTAAAATCGGAATAATCGCCCCTCCTAAATTAATAAAAATACCTTGAATTTCAATTTTTGGTCTTCGAAAAAGACCAAAAAAATAGGGCTTTTCTACATAAACTAACTTCTTTTTTGCCAAAGGGATATTAATAAAAGAACCAACGAGAATTAAAAAAAGAATAAAGATTGTAGTTGTAGGAGAAATCCCAAGTTTTTCGAAGCCAAAAGTGAGAATATTAAAATAGGTTAAAATGAATAAAAATGGTAAAAGTAAAATAAAAATTAAAAATATTAAAATGGCTATGGGAAAGAAAAACATAAACCTTACGAACTACGAATCAATACGAATGGGCGATGAGATAAATTTCATCTTCCGCCTCGCTTACGCTCGGCATACGAATATTTAAGCGAGGCAGGATGTGAAGGGAGCACTTCGCAGCCGAGCCAGAGAAAAACTCTGAATTTTTTTTAAGACTTGTAAGGCTCGGCGAGAAATAGCAACGGCGGGAAAATATCTTCTTCTTACTAGGTGAGCCGATTGCGTGCTCCCTGAACAGCCTGCCGAGTGAAATTGTTACCAAATTAGTTCGTAATTACAGATCAAATTAATTTTTTATTTTTGAGAATGGGAAGAAAGCTTAAAATTTTTATATCAACCTTGGTATTTTTTGGCGGACGCAGCAAAAAATCAACTAATTTTTTCAGAGGAACTTTCAAAACCTCAATCTCTTCGGTATCTTCGGTTTTTGCTTTTCTTTTTAATTCAACATCAGGGGCAAAAAAGCAAAACAATTCATTAGAAAGAACAGCCGGATCCAATGGTTTTTTAAAAACCAAAATAAGTTTTTTTGCAAAATATCCGGTTTCTTCTAAAAGTTCTCTTTTAGCTGCCTCTCTTGGGGTTTCCCCTTTTTTATCAAGAAGGCCAGCCGGCAATTCAACGTCAAAAGAATCAATTGGTAGCCGATAGATTCTCTCTAAAATTACTTCTTTCTTTTTTGTCAGGGGAAAAATAACAACGGCATTCTTTCTTTTTACATATTCCCAGAATCTTTTCTTTCCGGTCTTAGTCAAAAATTCCTTTTTAATAACTTTTAAATATCTTCCTTTGTAAACTATTTTTTTATTTAAAATTTTCATATTAAGCGAGCGGTTATCCATATTTAGGCCAACAACACCCCGTAGTAGAATCTTCGCTTCACTACGGGGCTTCGCTTCACTCGCTTTTTATCCAAATTTTGGCCAACAGCACTTTTTGTATTTTTTACCAGAACCGCAAGGGCAGGGGTCATTTCGCCCTAGTTTCGCGCCTCGCGCGAAACGGGCGCCCGTCCCGCTTTCAGCGGGACTAGGGCGACCAACTATTTGGGCTGGAGTCGGAGCCAACTTAACATTCATTAAGGTATTGCTCAAGGCTGATTCCATTCGAGAAAGTAACTTCTTAAACATTTTGTGGCCTTCGTTTTTGTATTCTACTAAAGGATCCCTCTGGCCGTAAGCCCTTAACCTCACCGCCTCTCTTAAATATTCCATGTTTTCTAAATGGTCCATCCAAAGGGTATCTAAAATTCTCAAAAAAATGAATCTTTCAGCCCGGCGAAGTTGGTCTGTACCAATTTCCTTCTCTTTTTTCTCGTAATCTTCCTTTTTAAAACCGGTTTTTAAAATTATATTCAAAATTTTTTCTTCCAATTCCTGATCTGTCGCAGTTAAAATTTCCCTTCTCTTTCGATAAGTTGTCTCTCTATGGATATTCATTACATCATCATAATCTAGGAGATACTTTCTTAAATCAAAATTTAATCCTTCAATTTTTGATTGGGCTTCCTCAATTGCCCTTGAGACTAAATTTACTTCAATGGGTGTATCTTCGGGAATTTTTAAGGTATCCATCAAAGATTTTATTCTCTCTCCACCAAAAATTCTCATCAAGTCATCTTCCAGAGAAACAAAAAATTGGGAGGACCCCGGGTCACCCTGCCTTCCCGTCCTTCCCCTTAACTGATTATCAATTCTCCTGGCTTCGTGTCTTTCGGTACCAATGACATGCAATCCGCCGGATTCGCGAACTTTGTTCGCTTCGTCGGCCAAAGGAGGATTACCGCCAAGTAATATATCCACTCCCCGACCTGCCATGTTTGTAGCAATGGTGACTTGACCATTCTTACCTGCCTGGGCAATAATTTCACCTTCTCTTTGATGGTGTTTGGCATTTAAAATTTGATGGGGAATTCCTTCTCTGTCCAAAAGTTTCCCTAAATATTCATTTTTTTCAACCGACCTGGTACCAACTAAAATTGGCTGACCAATTTTGTGTCGCGTTTTTATTTCTTCAATGACTGCTCTGAATTTTCCTGCCTCGGTTTTATAAACCCTATCTGACAAATTTTCCCTGATCATTGGTTTATTGGTGGGAATTACTACCACCTCCAATTTATAAACCTTATCAAATTCTTCAGCTGAGGTAGCGGCCGTACCTGTCATTCCGGCCAGTTTCTTGTAAAGCCGAAAATAATTTTGAAAAGTAACTGAAGCCAAAGTTAAACTTTCGGGTTGCACCTGAACACTTTCTTTTGCCTCGATGGCCTGATGAAGGCCGCCCGACCAACGACGACCCGGCATCAATCTCCCGGTAAATTCATCGATGATGATAACCTGACCATCTTTCGCTATATAATCAACATCTCTTTTAAAAAGAGTTTCAGCTCTCAGGGCTTGCTCTAAATGATGCAAATATCTAATTCCTTTTTCTTCATAAATATTCTTCATCCCCAAAATTTTTTCGATTTTATTTATCCCTTCTTCGGTCAGGGTGGCAACCTTTCTTTTTTCATCAATTTGATAATCGGTTTTTGAATCTAATCTGGGAATAATTTTGGCAAATTCTTCGTACCATTTTGAACTCTCAATATCAGGAGCAGAGATAATTAAAGGAGTTCTGGCCTCATCGATTAAAATTGAATCAACCTCGTCAATAATGGCGAAATTAAATCCCCTCTGAACCTGCTGCGATAAATCATAAACCATATTGTCCCGCAAATAATCAAAGCCAAATTCATTGTTTGTTCCATAAGTGATATCGGCTAAATAGGCCTCTTTTCTCGAACCGGGCCTCAAAAAATCTTCGACAACATAAAATCCTCCCAATTCATCTCTTGTTTTTTCTTTTTCTTCAGCGGGTTTTTTGTAATCCGGGTCATACAAAAAAGATTGCTCATGATTTAAGCAACCAACAGTCAATCCCAAAAGATGATAGATTTGGCCCATCCAAACGGTATCACGTCTAGCCAAATAATCATTGACCGTTACCAAATGGCAGCCTTTGCCTTCCAAAGCATTTAAATAAAGCGGCAAGGTGGCGGCTAAAGTCTTTCCTTCCCCGGTTTTCATCTCGGCAACTTTTCCCTGGTGCAAGACGAGCCCGCCCATTAACTGGACATCGAAATGGCGTTGCTTTAAGGTCCTTTTTGCCGCTTCTCTAACCAAAGCAAAGGCTTCTGGTAATAAATTATCTAAAGTTTCGCCCTTTGCCAATCTTTCTCTAAATTCTTGAGTCTTTTCCTTTAATTTTTCATCAGGAAGTTTCTCAAATTCCGATTCTAAGGAATTTATCTTTTCAACTACCGGCTGTAACTTCTTTAGAAATTTTTCATTAGCATCCCCAAAAATTTTAGTAATTATTGACATATTTAAAATTATATATCTAAATTTAATTTTTTTCAAATAAAAACTCCTCTGTTAAGGAGTTCATAGTGTTTAAACTTCAAGGTTGAACATCTTAAAAGGTTTAAAACCCGGCGTTAAACCTTTAAGTATTGAGGGAAAATGGCTGAGGTAAAGTGAATTTCGGGAAAGTAATATTTTGTTTTGAGGTTTAATTTTTTAAATCTTTTAGAGATTGTTTCGAAATTTACTCTATCAAGGTTAATCTTTTTTGAACCGATAGAAAAAGTATGTTCATCGAAAGGAAAGCAGCCAACAAAAGCCTTGTGCACTTTAAAGAAAGGGAAATCTTTTTTAATATTTTCCCTCACTTTTTTTGCAAATTTCTCTTTTAAGTAAGCAGTTTGAAATGAGGCAACTCCGTTTTCTTTTAAGGCCTTAGAGAGATCTCTATAAAATTTCGTTGTCCAGAGAGCCATCGATGGACCAGTGGGGTCTGTTAAATCGTAGATTATTGCATCAAAAAAATTCTTATATCTTTTAATAAATTTTATGGCATCTTCATTAAAAATTTTTAATCTTTTATCATTAAAAGCTCCTCTCGAAACCGAAGGCAAATATTTTTTTGAAATTTCAATTACCTTTTTATCAATATCAACCAAAAAAATTTCTTTAACGGAATGTTTAACCACCTCTCTTAAAACGCCGCCATCTCCTCCACCAATAATAAGAATTCTTTTGGGATTTGAATGATAAAACAAAGCCGGATGAACCAACATTTCGTGATAGACAAATTCATGTTTTGTTGAAAGTTGAACTAATCCATCCAAAGCCAAAATCCTACCAAATTCTTTGGTCTCAAAAATCTCAATTTTTTGAAATTTACTTTTCCCAGAATAAATTTCTTTTTCAATTTGAAATCCCCAGGTCGAAGTTTGAGACTCGCCGGGAAGGAAATCCTCAAAAAACCAATTTTTCCCAAGAAAATCTTTCTTCATATACCGAGCCCCGCCCTTTCCTTTCTTTTAGAAATGGCGGGGCGAAGGTGGAAAAGAGGATTTATCCTCTCTGACTATTACTCCTCTTTTTATTTTTTGAATTACCACTTTTTTTGGTTTAAATACCTTTTTAAAATACTCTAAAGCTTTCTCTGGTATGGCTTTATCTCCGCAAGTGAAAATATCGATTGCTAAGTAATTAAACTCGCTCCAAAGATGCAAAGCAATGTGGCTCTCGGCCAACAAAACAACCCCAGTTATTCCCTGAGGTGAAAATTTGTGAATAGTAACTTCTAAGGGGGTGTTATTGGCTTTTTTTGCTGCCAAAACCAAAATCTTCTCAATCTTTTTTGGGTCCTCAATAATTTTTCCTCCCCAAAACTCGGCGATTAGGTGAATACCGGCATATTTTTGATTTTTTTCTTTGACCCATTGAATGGATCTCTTTGTTTTTGCCATGGTAAAAAATTAATCGCTTACCGTAGAAAACTTTTCAGTTTTCTAAAGCTTTCTCCAAACTATGAGTTTGGAAAAAACAAAGAGTGAAACAAAAAGCGATTAACAATCTAATTATTATTTATTATATTACAAACTAATTTTAATTCAAGAGCTATTTTCCTTTAGGAATTTTAATCTCAACAATGTCTAATTCTTTCCGAAAAACAGGTGAACCCCGTTTTAAAAGAAAAGCCACTCCTCTGCCAGCCCCGAAAAATCCTTTTGAAAATTGAAAAGCTTTCTCTGCCTCAAATGACTCACAGGAAAAGATATTAAGAGAAACGGTTCTCCAGTGGGGAGAAAGATGGCAGGTGATGCTACTGGATTCAATTAATTGGACCAAAGAAGGTCCGGCTGTTTTTGATAATTTATAACCGAAATCTGCCACAAATGGTTTCTGAAATGGCTTCATTTTTATTATTTTGCAAAGTTCTATTGGAAATTGATAAAGTTTTTCTTTTGATGTGAGGACTGAATAATCGCAATCATAGAAGTCAGCAACTAATTCAATTCCATATTCGGTTTTTAAAAGGGAGCCTTCCAGCTCCCTCGGTAAAATGGTTGAGGCTTTGTGCATCTGTGGTGTATACCAAGCAGTTTCTAATTTTAATTTATTAAATCTTTTTTTGATTGGTTTTGAAAATAGTCCCTTTTTCAAGGCAGCGGCTACGAAGGTGAAGTATCCGCCAACATAGGTTGGAACGCTGGTAAGAAAAACTTGAACCTCTGGAAAAAGCTCTTGCATCTGGCGGAAATTAGACGGCATTTCCTCTGGCTGAAGAATACTGGAACCTGTTTGACGCATAAGAATTCCCTCGGGTGCCAGAATTTTTTTACAATCTAAATAAAAACTTGTTTTAAAAAGAGGAATGGCTGGCCCAACTGGATCGGGGGTATCGAGGATGATAACATCGTATTTCTTTTTTGTTTTTTTTACAAAATCTGCACCGTCCTCAATGTGAATTTTTAAACGAGGATCATGCCAAGCGTTTTGGGTAAAATCCGGAAAATATTTTTTCGTTAAGGTAATTACGTCTTTATCGATGTCAACGAGGTCAATAGATTTTACCGGATGTTTAACAACCTCCCTTAATGCTCCACCGTCTCCTCCACCGATAATTAAAATATGGTTTGGATTGGGATGTGAAAAAAGCGAACAATGAACAAGGGGCTCATGATAATATTTTTCATCAAGCTCTGTGAATTGAACGATATTATCTAAGGCAAGCACCCTCCCAAAGCGGAGATTATCAAAGATTAAAATTTTCTGGATGGTTTTTCCTTTTTTATCTCGACTGATTTTTGAAAATAAAACCTTAGAAACCTTCAATGCCTGAGAAAAGTTAGGATAAAGTTCTTCTCGAAACCACAACTCATTTTTTATTTTTTCTAATGCCATAATTGAAATTTTATTTAAATTCTTTCTCTGAAAATCCGAGCTCCTCTTTTTTCTTTTGCCATCATCTTTTCTTTATATTCCTTTAATTCTCTTTGCAACTCGTCTTTCACCTCGTTTATTGCTAACTTCAAATTTTCTGCTCTGGCCGTAGACCTTATACTTTTCCCCGGAAATCTCATTTGACACTCGGCCCAAAAGAATGGTCCTTTTTTGTGGTGCAAGGTTTCCTTTCCAACTTCCATCCAGGCCTCTACCCTTGGCTTTCCTTTTCCAAAAAAATGGCCATAATATTTTTCACCCAGTAGAGAAATTTCAACTCGCTTCGCGAATTTACCCCGCTCCATAACAGAGGGCGGGGTTGTTGAAATTCTTCTACCGGGTTCACTATACAAAACTTTGACAAATTTTTCAAGAGGATTTATTTTTTCTTCAATAAAATTTTTGAGTGCTGAAGTTAATTTTATATTTTTCGTTAAAATATTAATTTTCATAAAAAGAAAACCCCGCCCTCTAAGCCCACCATCGAAGTTATCTAATTTACCTATGATTAAAAAAACAAATAAGATTCTATAAACTTGGTCGTGAGCATAGAGGGCGGGGCAGAGAGCTTATCTCTTCTTTCCCTTCTTTGTTTTTTTCTTTGCCATCTTTTTCGATCTTTTAAATTTTTTTTGCAAATAGTCGACCACTATTGCTAAAAAGTCTTTCTATTACTTCATTTTCTCATTTCAAGAAGCGATGTCAAGTGTGGATAAGTAAAAATTCAAAAATCAAAATGCAAAATGCAAAATTAAAATTCAAAATTAAAAATTTTTTTAATTTTTAAACCCTAAATAGCAAATCTCTTCCTCTAAATTTATTTTAAATCGATTTTTAACCTTTTTCTTTACCAAATTTATCAATTTTTTGACATCTTCTGCTTTTCCTCCACCCAAATTGACAATAAAATTGGCGTGCTTTTCTGAAATTTTCACATTTCCAATCCTTTTTCCTTTCAATCCGCACTCTTCAATTAACCGAGCGGCA
>Ga0210056_1003570_pt1 | contig 12596 bp, 12 predicted proteins | sample CryGeyCG2014_080_2_FD_183965 | JGI IMG/M metagenome (GOLD analysis project Ga0210056, IMG submission 183965) | Groundwater microbial communities from aquifer - Crystal Geyser CG07_land_8/20/14_0.80 (SPAdes) (version 2) | ecosystem: Environmental > Aquatic > Deep subsurface > Groundwater | place... | reverse complement strand
CTTGTGTCAGAGTTTGTGATATAGAGCTGATTAGAACCCGTTGCATTCATGCCTGCTTCTTTGCCCAGAAATACATTACCGCTTCCCGTGCTATTCATACCTGCACCATTGCCTATCGCGGTATTGTTATCACCAATTACGTTTTCTTTAAGTGCCTGGGAGCCGATTCCTGTATTTGAATTTCCGCTTGTATTAAACGTTAAAGAATTTGCGCCAAAGGCAGTATTATAAGAACCGCTTGTATTATATCTTAACGAATATCTGCCATAAGCTGAATTCCATGATCCGCTACTAAGCTCTAATAAAGAAAAAAATCCCGTCCCAGTATTATATTCGCCCAAAATAGAACTAATAGAAGAAGTGCCAGCGCCGGCAATAAAAAAATTTTCTAAAGTGGTTGAAGCCACAGCTAAATTTACTCCATTATATCTATATGAATCACCATTGCTAATATTTATATCTCCATTTACGTCAAGCTTATACTGCGGGGTTGTAGTACCAACACCAAAATTTCCAGAATTAATATATGAATCTTGATTAGCGCTCAATTTAACAACAATTTCAGAATTTACCCCGTCAGCTTCAAAAATATTAAAATTCTTCGCTCCGTCTGTGTATGTAAAAGGAAAAAGATCAAAATGCGCCTCAGCACTTGATGCTATGTCATAATAATTTACTGCTAAACGTCGTGTTGTTTCCATCCCTCCTAAAATAATTTGCGGTTGAATGACTCCACTTAAATAAATATTACCTTGATAAATATGAAGAGAATCTTGCGGAGTTGTAGTGCCAATGCCAACTCGATCATTGATCGGGTCAACAAAAAATGTACCATTATCAATCGTTGTTGTACCGCTTACAGTCAGAGTTCCAGAGGTAGTAATATTATTATTTATAGTCGTAAATGGTGAAAGCAATGGCCCGATTTGGAGTTCGCCAACCATCTGGATTATGCTATCTGAATAAGCTCCCAATAATCCGTTGCCCTCAAACTTAAAAGCTCCGTCACGGCCGACTGTAAAAACAGTATCTGGCCCCACAATAGCATAACTGGAGCTGGTCGCATTGCCAAATGTCAAATAATGGATTGTTGTGGAAGATAATGTAGCGCTTCCTGTTACGGTTAAGGTGCCGTCTGTAGTAATATTCGTACCGATTGTGGTGGCGCTGGCTATTCCCGCTACAATTAACACCGTAATAACCGTTGCTAAAAAAGCTTGAGGCAGCTGCTTGTTGAAGTTTATAAATCTCATATTTTTTTGATAATGGCAAAATTAAATATGCCTTTATGTTGCTACTTATTTTATAATTTTATTATAACCAATTAAGTTCCATTGTCAATCCCTAGAAATACTGAACTGTTTCGGGCGATAGACTAAGAAAATTTATTTAATAAATGATCGGGTGAATTTGAACGGTGCCTTGAGCCCGGTGCTGGTGTGAATCCGCTTGGTATTGTAATATCTCATCCGTTTAGCAATAAACTTTTCCAGTTCTTTAAAGCTTTTAATCTCATTAAATTCGTCTTGGCAATCTTCTTTCAATCTTCCGAAGAAAGATTCTTGTCCGGGGTTCTCAGTCGGAGTGCCAGGGGTGGAATAGGACAGGATCATGTTCGATTTGAGAACACGATCGGTATATTCGTAGCTTGTGTATTGACTGCCCTGATCAGAGTGGCAAAGCAATTTATCAGGAATTTTTTTAATCAATTTCCTGATTGACTGCTTGGCCATTTCCAGTGAATCGATGACCAATTTAGCCTCCATGGTAAGTCCTAGGGCAAAGCCGTAGACCATCTGTCCAAAGATATCCTTGTGCACTGCCAGATAAGCTTTGTCCTTACCATTGTTGTAGCGAATTTCAGTGATATCGGAGCTGACTGCCTGGATTGGTTCCGTGATCGCGGTACGTATGAGCAAATTCACTCGGTCAGACAACGCAATCAGGATTTCCTGAATAACGCTTCGCTTCGTTTTCTTGTTTTTGCGCTTGAGCGACAGGCTCCACAGCCTGAGAAGCCTAGCCAAGGCATCGCGGCCGACATAAACTTTGTGATCTTCCCATAACGCCGCTTTGATGCGTTCCACGCCGTAACGGCAGTCGTCTTTGATCACTTTTTCAACCAGCTTTTTCAAATAATCGTATTTGGCAGCGAAACTATCGTCTGGATGGCGGTGGTTGTAGTAGGTATTCTTGGACAAACCGCACAAAATGCAAATCCGGCTGATAGAAAACAATCCCAAAGCGACTTGCTCTCGGGCAAAGCGCACTATGGCGTGTTTCGGGATTCGTAGAAATCTGAAAAATTTTTTAGCACATTCAATTCCACTTCTTTCTTGCCGAGCATCTGTTCCAATCTGGCTACCTTTGATTTCAATCCGGATATTTCCGAATCAGGCGAGGTTTCAAATGATTTGGGGCCATGAGCCAGGAGTTGAGAACGCCAAGAAGAGAGCACATTAACCGATATTCCGTATTTTCTAGAAATCTCTGACATATTCTCGGCTCTGAGCGCCTCTAGGGCGCGATCAAACTTAAATTGGGGCGTATACTGCCTGCGGTTTTTCTTGATTGGACTAGACATAGAAAATTTGAATTTAGATTTTACATTTTCATTTTATCATAATGCCCATAAGAATGTAAAACCTGAATTGTTAGTTTTCCTTAGCCTACCAGTTCAGTATATCCAGGACTAATCATATTTTCAAATTTTTTAATAGAAAAAATCACAATCTAAATGATTGTGATTTTTTGTCGTAATAGCCTTTTTTAAAACGCAACTTTTCCTAATTTATGGCTCACGGCGTCTTCTACGTCATAAAAATTAACAGAAAAGGTATGGGCATCACCATTGTCATAATCTATTTGCATGTTCAGCCAGGGAGTGTCAAGAAATTTGGGCAATTCAGTGTGAAAATATTCCATTATTTCATCATATCTTGTCGCATTTTTATATACATAGCCAGGTATTTCTTTCAAATTAGTATCTAAGCCATCATTTATTATGATTTCTATATCTGTGCGCGACTTGTATTCATATTCACTTTTACCATATATCTCATCATCAGAAACACCAACTTCGCTTTTAAACTGTACTTCGACGTCCAAATCATAATAATTAGCAAGTCTTTTTTGTAATTCTTGACATAATTTTTCTCTTGCTTCTGTTATTTCTTTACTTAGGGATTCTGCCATTTTTTTATATTGGCGCTCAATGTCTTCTTTCAACGCGGCACTCTGTAATGCTTCCAACACTAATGAATTATAGTCAGAGCTCTTCGTGTCTAATAATTTTCTCTGTGTTTCTGTAATTCTATTAATCAGCTCTTTAGACTGTGAATCATTAACCGCATTCGCTTTCATAATTTTATACAGTTTATATAGCTCCTCCCTATCCTCTATCATAGCTTTCGCTATTCTTTCGGCTGTCTTTTGCGGGTTCTTTTCGTCTTCAATTTGCCTACCAATCGCATCTTTAAAGTCTGGATACTTATTTTTCTCCACTGGCTCTGGCGGTTGTTGCGGCAGACCTAGTTTTTCCATGTTGGCCATAGTAATTTTTGTATCTTTGAAAAAATACTGTCCGAACTATTATCAAAATATTTTGCAGAAAACGAACAGAAAATTAATTTCAATGATACATTTTAATTTTTTAATGACGCTTTTACGTTAAATTATAAAAGCTAAGTTATCTTTCTTTTAGCTTAATAAAAATATGCCCTAAGGAGGTTTTTTTTCCTTTTTAAGCAAAATTGACAATATTTCCTGATGTCTTTAGCTTCTTTTTATCATATCGAAGCTTGAGAAAAAGCGCAGTTTTTTCTCAAGCCGATTTTGAAATTATTTTCAAATATTTGCCACCGAAGGCTTTTTGGCCGCAGATTATTGAAAATAATTTGCATGGCTCTAGACTAGATACTTCTATGCTATAATGGCAATATGAAGCTAACTAGAGCTAAAATTTCTATTTACGAAAATGAATTACCCCGCAGCAAGCTGACGGGGTATCTGTCGGAGTGTTCAAGAGATACCTTCGAACAGCGTTAGCTGAGAAGAATATAGTTGATTATATTTTTTTCCTTGTTGTTTGACGTAATTCTGAATCGTGTCCGCACCGGCGTATTGGCCTACCGTATTGACATAATATCCGCTTGTCCAGAATTTTCCACCCCACAATTCTTTTCTGACCAGCGGATGCATGCTGAACAACTGCCTGGCCGTGATGCTTTCCACTGTTTGCACTATCTGTTTTACGGACAGGGTCAGGACGCTTTGAATCATGAAGTGAACATGGTCTTCGTCAATACCGATCTCAACGAAATGGATTTCATATCTTTGACTGATCTCCAGGCATATCAACCGCAATGATTCGGACATGATATCGGTGAACACTTTTTTACGATAACCGACCGGACAGACTATATGGTACAACAATAGGCTCTTGTTATGGGATTTTAGTATATGTTTGTCTTCTGACTTTTTCATGCCCGCATTATAGCATACTTCCTACAATTCCAATGTTCGTTGTCCCCGCAGCAAGCTGACGGGGAATATCTACGATTAAATCTAAGCTCCTTACTGGAAGAATGCGACAAATTGATCACGGGAAAGTATTCATACTCGAATCTCTGCCAACCGACCATATTAACCCCTCCGTCCAGAATCACGTTTTGCCTGTCTTTAACATCTGCAACCCGCAGGGCAATATGCATGGAACTATCGACTATCGCTCTTCCAATCTCGGAAAAATATTTAATATCGGGATTTAATGGTACTAAATAAAGATGTATTGCGCCGCTAATCACCGAGGCGTATTTTTCGATCGACAAACCCTTCCTTGCTATTACTTTTTTGATATTAAAATTTTCGAAATAACCTTCAGTACCGTTCACCTCAAAGCCGCCCCCGAAATCAATATATTTTATCTCCTTTATTTGAGCTTTTGAAAAATTGCCAACAAGATACGCAGCGATTTCTTTTATGGTTTCCTTGTACGATTCGGCGTTGGGATTACGAGAAGAATGAAAATGTATTCCAATGAGATCCAGGTAGCTATATTTTTTTGCCGTTTTCCAGAACCCGGAGAGTGTTTTCAGAGGAATTCCGAATTTCTGCCATTGAGAATGCGATTTTCCATGAATCCTTACGATCGCCTTAATCTTTTTCTTGTATTTATTGGTGATACGACCGATCTTTTCCAGCTCATTGGAACTATCAATGTTGAGAATTACATGCTCACTATAACTTAATAAATGAACCATATCATCATTCGTTTTCCCCGGGCAAAAATATAAAATTTTTTCACATCCCAGCTCAATTGCGATCCTCATCCCCCTGATACTGGCAACATCCAAACCAAGCCCCTTCTTCATTGCCGTTTTTAAAACCAAGGGGTGATGATTGATCTTTACCGGAAAATACGGCTCATAAACGGGGATATCGTCAAAGACGTCAAAGAGAGTATCTATTTTTTCTTCCAACGCCTTTTGGTCAAAAAAATAAAAAGGGGTATCTTCCCTGGATGCCAAGAGGATGATCTTGTCCTAATTCGCCAAAATACCGCTTAGTGAGCTATGGATTTTTTTGCGAGCTGCTTTATCAATTATTTTTTGATCATTTTTCATGTTAGCTTTTAATCGACTGATTTTTTGAAAACAATCTCTTTATTATCGGCATCGATCTTTGCATATCCCCCATTCGGAATCGTAATCATCGGATCGGAGTGTCCGAAATCAACATTGTAAAGCACGGGAAATTTGACTTGATCAAAATACTCGGCAAGAGTTTCTTCTAATGGGTTTTCCAAAGAAAACTGTGACTGCTCGGTAAACCTGCCTATTACCAAACCGGAAATCTCTTTAAACCATCCAAGGTGCTTGCATCGTCTTAGCATCCTATTAAACAAAGGCGGATTGCAAGTTTCATCTTCTTCAATAAACAATATTTTATTTTTAATACATGGAAAATATTCTGTGCCGCTTAAAGCAAGCAATGTCTGGAGATTGCCGGCCAGCACTCCCCCCTCTGCTTGTCCCTTTTTAAAAATCAAAATACCGTCATTTTCTTTCATAATTCTATGCGAAGGATCTTCGTGCAAAAAATATAAATCATCAGCATATTTCAATGACGGCTTCATAATTATTTCCTCTGTTGGCGTTATACATGTTTTTTCAAAATACTCCCAAGTATAATCAAAGGGCTCAGGCTTGGCAAAGGATATTCCCCCTGGGCCGGAGAAAGTAATCAAACCGGTTTTGGTTGTAATCGCAGTGGTTAAAGCGGTTATATCCGAATAACCAATAATAATCTTAGGATTTTTCTTTATTAAATTATAATCCAAATACTCCAAAAGTTGATTGGAATTATACCCGCCCCAAAAAGCCATAAGACAGCCTATGTCGTCCCTCTTTGTGAAATTATGGATATCGTTCACTCTCATTTCAATTGTTCCTGCTGTATACTTTTCAGTTCTGAGCTTAACAGAGTCTCCTAGAACAACATTAAAACCCTTATCTTTCAAATAGTTTACTCCCCTGTTAAAATCCTCATCGGGCATAACGCCAGCCACTGGGTCTGCCGGTGCAATAAGGCCGATTAATTTATTGTTTGTTAATCTTGGCGGTAAAATATTTTTCATAATAATTAAAATTTAATTCTTAAAGATTTTTAAACATACTCTTAATTTGAATAAAACAAACCTCATTACGAGGCCTGTTTCAACCCCGCAGGTGTGCGGGTCGCTTTACACAATTTTTTTTAAGCACGGGATGAGGGAATCGAACCCCCGCCAACGGTTTTGGAGACCGCCGTACTACCACTATACGAATCCCGCCTATGATATTCTTTCTTTTATTTTTTTGTATTCATGAGCGCGGTGTTTGACTTTTCATTCTCTATGTCCGCAGATTTTGGCCTTCGGCTCTGCGAGCCGCAGGCTCGAAGAGAGACCGCCGTACTACCACCATACGGATCCCGCAAACATTTTTCCGGCTGGCCAAAACCTACTTCTCCAAAACCTTGTCATACTCCAACTCATAGATATGCATCACGGTCACGGCCAGTGAAATGATCAAGGGGCCGAAGACCACGCCCCAGAAGCCGAACAGGGCGATGCCGCCCAGGATGGAAAAAATGATGAAAAGCGGATGCACCTCGGCTTTGCCTTTGATGATATAGGCGCGCACCAGATTATCCACCGTGCTGACCACCAAGCCGCCCCAAACAATCAGGAATATGCCCTGCCAGATCTGGCCGGTAAAAAGCAGATAAACAGCGGCCGGCAGCCAGACAAAGCCCGCCCCCACATACGGCAGCAAGGAGAAAAAGCCCATCAGCAAGGCTAAGAAAAAAACCGGCAAGCCGACGATCGCCAAGCCCAAAGCGCCGATCAAGGCCTGGGCGATGGCGGTCACGAAAGTGGAAAGGATCGTGGAATAACTAACATCCCGGAATTTCTTGAAAATCTCCTGGTCGTATTTATTCGGCAAGGGCGTGAGACGCGTGATCTTTTCCAGCATGGAGCGGCCGTCAATAAAAAAGAAAAACATGCTAAAGATGATCAGGATCGTGGCGATGATGAAACTGGTCGTGCTCTTGATCGCGCTCGTCGCGCCGCTCAAGAACCAATTCTGGATCTTTTTCGCCACTTCAATCACCACTTCCTGGATATCCTTGTCCTGGAATATCCGTTCACGCAGATTCTGCACGAACGGAGAGCGGGCGACTTCTTTCGCCTGGTCGCTGGACAAATATTCCACGATATTATCGTACGCGATGACTGATCTCTGGGCGCCATAGATGATCAGGTTCACCATCGGCACAAGCACCAAGAGGACGATGACAATGCACATGACCGCCGCCGCCAATTTCTGCCGACCGCCCAATTTTCGCGCCAGCCATTCATAAGGCCGGTAGAAAATTGAAACCAGAATAACCGCCACCAAAAGCTCGGACAAAAATGGCCGGAAAACCAAGAAACAACCGTAAGCGACAGCGGCGATCAGCATGAGCAAAAAAACCTTGGAGATCAATGGCCTTTCCATATTGAGAATCAATTAGCCGGATCCGCGGCTGGCTCGCTGGTGGCGGTCTGGAAACTGGGACGGACAAAGGAAGCAAGCTCGGGATGGTTGAAAAGGATATATTCAAAACGTTCTTTTGTCTCGCCGGTTGATTCATCAAAAAGCGGATTTCCGCCAGCGTATAAGGTTTTTACCGCATCGCCGTAGCGGTTGAGGCCTTGCCCAACAAGCCACTTTTCTATCCTTTCCTTTTCTTCGGCCGTCAATTCCTTGGCCAGCGCGGCCAAGGTGGTGGTGGAAAGAAGATCAAGGGGCGAAGGCGGCGCGGACATATATCGCTGCCGGTATTGCCCCGGCCATTCTGAGAGCCAGGCAAAACCCTGCCCCAGTTTGCCGTCAATTTTTGCCAAGCCGCCGCGTACCGAGCAGGCGGATAACACCAGTGGAAAAATGATGAGCCAGACCAGCCTGGACATAAGAATTTTATTTAGTTTCTTTGTGGGGAGTGTGTTGGCGGCAAAATTTGCAATACTTAGAGAGTTCCAAACGGTTTTTCAGGATTTTTTTATTCTTGTGGGAGAAATAATTGATCCTTTTGCACTTGGTACACTCCATTTTGATCATGTTATCTTGCGACATAAATTCTTTAATAAAACGAGAAAACAGACGCTTGGCCTGCTTTTCTGGCTTTATCGTGTTGCTTCCGTCTGATTAATATGAATTATTGCCTGTTATTTTAAAACAAGGCAACAAAAAAGTCAACAAGATTTTCTTGACCGGCCAGGTTCTAAAAATAATTAGCTCAAAGAAAAATTATTTTCTTTCGATCGGCCACTACCAGCTAATTTTCCTAATCTTCATCCAGATATTTTTTCACTTTTTCAATGATGGCCGGCATGGTCCATTCGGATTTGACCAGATAGTCCTGCGCCCCCATCTTCAGCGCGTATTCCACATCCTGCTGGTTGCTGTAATTGGTCAGCATGACGATCGGGACGGTTTTGACGACTTGGTACAAATCCGCGTTTTCGGAGATATCCCGCAGGACTTCAAAACCGTCTTTGCCCGGCATATTGATGTCCAAAAGGATCAAATCCGGGCGCGCGGACTTAATCTTGCCAATGACTTCCTGGCCGTTGGCGGCGACCGCGACAATAAAGCCGGCTTGGGTCAAGGCGGTTTGGTACATGGCCGCGATATCCGCTTCGTCTTCGCCTAAAAGAATTGTTTTTGGGGCCATAAATTTAGTCTTTGCCAAAAAGCAGGCTGGCAAAAATTATTTGATAAGCTATGGGAATATTATAGCAAATTTTCCTGGCCGATCCAAGGCCGCGGCCAAGCTGGTATTTATTTGTTTTTTTTTATTCTTCTTGCTCTTATTTATCTTATTTTTCCAACCCGCCAACGGCCGCCGCCAAACTGGGCAAAACAGAAAAAATCAGTTATAATAGACTCAGACAATCATCTCCTCTCGTATGCTCAACCCGAAAGACAAATATCTCCAAATCGCTTTTAACCGCTCCCTGCCGGAAGTCAAAACCATGATCGATCTTCTCCCATCTTCGGAGCGGATCATCATTGAAGCCGGCACGCCCCTGATCAAGCAGTACGGCCAGTTTGGTATCGCTGCCCTAAAAAAGTGGTGGATCGCGAAAGTTGGCAAATCAGGATATCTGGTTGCCGATTTGAAATGCTTGGATCGGGGCGCCAGCGAAGTGGAAGCGGCGAGGGCGGCCGGCGCCAACGCCGCGACTGTCCTGGGTCTCGCGCCCGTGGAAACCATCAATGCCTTCATCAAAGAATGCGCGCGCGCCGGCCTGGACGCCATGGTGGATATGATGAACGTCCGCTTCCCTTTTGAAATCCTCGGACAGCTGGCAGTCCTGCCGGCCGTGGTGATTCTTCATCTCGGCGCGGACGAGCGGGAAGCAAGCCGGAGCAAACGGCTCCCGCACGAACAGATCCATCGCCTCAAAGGCACTTACGACCGCATGCTAATTTCCGTGGCCGGCAATGAGACCGAACGCGAAGTCCGGCGGGCATTTTTCAATGACGCGGACATTGCCGTGGTTTGGCGCTCTTTTTACGACACGCCGGATAAAACCGCTGATCTGGCCCGCGCCTTCCTTGAACAAATTTAAGTTCGGCAATGATTTCCTGGGCAATTAAATAATAACTTTTCATTCCTATTTTTCAAAAAATGCCTCGATATTAAACACAAAAATTGCCTGAAAAGCCCAAATAGAAATTCTATGGCGGAAAAAATACAATTCAAGCGGCCGAGCGCCTGGTTTTTTCTTGGCCTGATCGCCTTCCTGATCAATCCGATTTTCGTTCTCATCGCCCTGATCATTTTTTCCCAACGGAAAAAAATCCTGCTGAATATCGCCAGCCAAACCGCCAAAATCAATGGCGCCTTGGCTTTTTTGCCTGTTGTCCGGACGGAAGCGAAAATACCGGATCAGCCGGCCGGGGGCAAGCTGAACAGGCCGCTCCGGTTGGACAGGCGGAAGAAATATCTGCAAATCGCTCTGAACAGTACCCTGGCGGACGCGGCCGCCATCATTGCCGTCCGGCCGCCCTCGGAACGGATCATCCTGGAAATCGGCACGCCCCTCTTGAAAATCTATGGCGTCCAAGCTGTAAGGCAGATCCGGATCCAAGCGCCGGACGCCTATCTGGTCGCGGACAATAAATGCGCAGATCTGGCCGAACGGGAAGCGGAGATGTTGGCCGCGGCCGGCGCCAACGCCACGACAGTTTTGGGAGTAGCGCCTATTGAAACTATTGACCGCTTCATTTTCGCTTGCGAAAAAAACCGCTTAGACGCCATGGTGGACATGATGAATGTTGCTGATCCCTTGGCTGTCTTAAAAAGATTAAAAAAAGCCCCGGCCGTGGTCATTTTGCACCGAGGGGTTGATGAAACCGAATTTTCACAAGAAAAAACCCTGCCCTATTATCAAATCAAACAGATCAAAGGCAATTTCAAGACCTTGATAGCGATCGCGGGCGGCGACACCATCAAAGAAGTCCAACAGGCGATCTTTAATGATGCCGACATTGCCGTGATCTGGAAATCGGTCTACAAAGCTTCGGACCAGACCGCCGCCCTGATCCGCGCTTTTCTCCGAGAGATTAAATAGCCCTATTTGCGGGCAGAACCGGCCAGGGCCTTCAAACTCTCCATGACTTCCACCGGCAAAGCGAAAATGACAGTTTTGGACGGATCCGGATTGATTTTTTCAATCGTCTGCAAAGTCCGCATAGACAAGCCGCCGGCGGTCGCGCTCAAGACCTGAGCCGCCTGCGCCAAACGTTCGGAGGCCTGGAATTCTCCTTCTGCGCGGATAATGACCGCCCGCCTCTCCCGTTCGGATTCCGCTTGTTTGGCCATGACGCGCTTCATATCCGCTGGCAATTCAATGTCCTGGATCTTGATGTCGGTCACGAAAATGCCCCAGGACTGGGTGGCGGCGCTGACGATCTTCTGGATCTCCTCGGCGATCTTCTCCCTTTCCGAAAGCAAGGGGTCAAGCTCAATGCCGCCGATCACATCGCGCAAAGCCGCCTGGGCGTACTGCGAAACCGCCAGGGTGTAATCCTTGATGTTTAAAATGGCGTTTTCCGCAGACTGCACCTGGAAATAAACGACCGCGTTGATCCCGACCGGCACGTTGTCTTTGGTGATGACTTCCTGCTGGGGGATGTCCGTGGTCGTGATCCGCATATCCACCTTCGTCATCTTCTGAAAACCGACCAAAAGCCAAGTCAAACCCGGCTGCCTGGTGCTGGTATATTTACCCAAAGTTAGCACCACGCCCCGCTCGTACTGGTTAACGACCCGCAGGCCGATGAGCAGGAAAAAAGCGGTGGCGAAAGCGAAAAAAATCAGGATTTCCATATTTTTTTCCATAAGCCGGATCAGCCAAAAGGCTTAAAACGGCGTAAATAAATGATTGTTTCTATTATATAATAAACAACAGCGATTGGCAAAGGCGGCGTAAAAAAAATAATTTTTAAAAAAATTATTTTTATTAACGAAACTCTTAATGGCCGAACAGCTTGACTGCCAGCATGAGCAAGATTCCCAAAAGAAAAATCAAATAATTGGCGGCTGATTTCTTCACGTTTCTTTCCTCACGGATTTCCGGAATCAAATCGGAAGCGGCGATATAAACGAAACCGCCGGCCGCGACCGGCAGGATATACGGCAGGAAGGCGGCCAGGAAGGAAAAAAATAAATAGCCGGCCAAACCGCCCAGGACAACCGTCAAGGCGACCAGATAATTGACCAGCAAAGCTGATTTATATTTGAAGCCGTGGACAAGCACCCCGAAATCGCCGATCTCCTGCGGGATTTCATGGGCCGCGATTGCCAAAGTGGTCGCCAGCCCCAACTGCCAATCAATCAAAAAAGCCCCGGCAATCACCAGGCCGTCAATGAAATTGTGGATGCCGTCCCCGACCAGGTTCATGTAGCCGAATGAATGGACCGGACAATCTTCCTTGTGGCAATGGCGCCAGAACAGCAATTTTTCAATCAGGAAAAAGCCGGCAAAGGCGCTGATGAAA
>Ga0210056_1003548_pt1 | contig 12638 bp, 13 predicted proteins | sample CryGeyCG2014_080_2_FD_183965 | JGI IMG/M metagenome (GOLD analysis project Ga0210056, IMG submission 183965) | Groundwater microbial communities from aquifer - Crystal Geyser CG07_land_8/20/14_0.80 (SPAdes) (version 2) | ecosystem: Environmental > Aquatic > Deep subsurface > Groundwater | place... | reverse complement strand
AGTTGCCCTTCTGAGAGAACATTAAAACGTTATGTAAAGGCATTCTGGTCCATGCCTTGTGTTGTCCTAATTTTTAAGTGTTTATGTTAAAACCGTTAAGCCGTTGAATGTAGTGATTATTTTAAGAGTGTTCTTAAACAATCAGTAACGTTTATGTCGTTTTTCACGACAATTTAATATGCTTGGTATTCTCTGATAGAAACTCATCTGAGATGATGCGTGTGGCTGTTGAGGATTCGTTGAACCAGTCCATGGATAAAGTAGTTAAACATTATTCATCATTATTTGAGCTTCCGTCATACGTAAAAGTGCTTTTACTTCTTGCCTTATCATGTTTGGGCGCAGGAATCATCTCCGCAATTACCTTTTTCCCTCCATTTGAGGCGCTGGTTTACGGATTATTTCTAGGTTTTTCCCTATTCACTGTAAACTTGATTTTTGACTATATTGTGAGCAAGTTGATCTTAGGGCAAGACCCGATTTATGACGTTAGAAGAACTGCAGCGCTTTCTCTTTTCTGCTGGGGTTTATGGATTTTGTTTATTCTTGTAGGCGTTGCTCTTGGAATGCTGGTTAAGCTTTGTCTTCTAGGGTTTTCAGCCGTGCTAATCTTGCGTCTAACCGTGTTTAACTCAACATCCTCCACGGGCTCTAAACGACTTCTAGCGGCTTCTCTTCTTCAGCCTTTTCCTTGCATAATTCCGTTTTTGCTGTTTTGGGCAGAAGTCGATTACTTTCTCATATCTCTATTCATCATTTTTTCAACGGTTATAAGTGTTCTTTCAAGTTTCTCTTTCATTTCTTTATTGAACCGCGTAGGCGAGCAAACACTAAAAATTCCTTCCTTGTCTCTTTTCAAGGCTTTTTTGATTAACTGGATAGTGGGCTTAAACGCTCCGTTTGAGGAATTTCTTGAAAAGTTGGGCGAAGAACAAGATGTTAAAATTTCCTTGATGAAGTTTGATGCGTCCAAACCAAAAGCAGTTATAGTTGTTCCCTTCGTTCATCCCGGCCCATTCAAAAACATTGGGAGCAGTCTTTTGCCATCCATGCTTAAAACCACATTAGAAAACGAACTTAACTGTGTTGCGTGTGTTCCTCACGGCTTGCTTGGCCATGAGTTTGACTTGTCTTCTCAGTTTCAAAACCAGAAAATACTCAATTGTGTCGTGGAGTCCTCGAACTTTAAGGCTTCAGAAACACAAGCAACACCCTTTATTAAGATTAGCAACGGTTGGGCTACTACATGCTGCCAAGTTTTCGGCAAATTTGCCTTCCTTTCATTTACTCTCGCACCCGAAACAACCGAAGACTTGCCAGAAGAATTAGGGCTGTTTGTTCAAGAAGAAGCAAGAAAGCATGGACTAACCCACTGCGCTGTTGTTAACGCTCATAACAGCATTAACGGAACAATAAGCAGACGAGAAGCTTTGAACGCGTTGAAAGCAACTGCAGCCAAATGTTTAGAGCAAACCGCCTCTTTGAAACGTTTGTCCTTTGAAGTTGGTGCTGCCACTGTTATGCCAAAGGGGTTCAGTCTCCAAGATGGTATGGGACCTGGCGGCATCACTGTGATCGTGGTCAAGGTTGGCGAACAGAAAACTGCTTATGTGGTTGTCGACGGCAACAACATGGTTTCAGGGCTGCGTGAAAAGATTCTTTTAACTCTCAAATCCATGGGCATAAGTGAAGGCGAGGTTTTCACAACAGACACTCACGCAGTAAATGCCGTAATATTAAGCAAGCGTGGATACCATCCAATAGGCGAAGCCATAGATCATGAAAAATTGATTGGCTACATTAAAAGAGCAACGCTTGTCGCTGTATCTGATTTAGAAGGTGCAAAGGCTGGGGCACGCAGCATAACCGTTCCTAACGTCAAGGTTATTGGAGAGAAAAAACTGGAAACATTATGCCTCCTTACAGACAGAACCCTTCAAAAAGCAAAAAAGACTGTTATCCCAATTTTTGCGACTGCTAGTTTACTTTTAATGTTACTTTTGATGTTTGTTTAACCCAACGCTAATAAGCTCGAAGTGTTCAAATTTCATTTCTTAATGGAAGGAAGAAGCCTTGCTTAAAGAGATTAGAATCCACGGTCGCGGCGGACAAGGAGCAGTTACTGCTGCACAATTGTTGGCTCACGCCGCTTTTCTTGAGGGCAAATGGGTTCAAGCCTTTCCATATTTCGGAGCGGAACGACGAGGCGCTCCAGTAAAAGCCTTCGTAAGAATAAGTGATGAACCCATACTTATGCACAGCCAAATTTACGATCCAGACTATGTGATAATTCTATCTCCTGAACTTACACGAATTGTGAATGTAACCGAAGGCTTGAAAAAAGACGGTCTTATTCTCATGAACACAACAAAAAAGCCTGAAGAGACTAATTTGAACGGTCAGCGAATAGCCACTGTTGACGCAACTGGAATTGCAATTGAATTAGGACTGCTTGTCGCTGGATTTCCAGTTGTTAACACGGCGATTGTAGGGGCATTTGCTAAAGCAACAGGCGAAATTAAGCTGGAGAGCTTTCTAAAAACCATAACAGAAACTTGGTCTGGAAGTGCTGGAGAGAAAAACGCTAAGGCAGCTGAACTTGCTTATGAACGATTAATAAAAGAATGGTGAAATTAATGGTTGTTGTCCCAAAAACCCGAAAAGAAATGCCCGTGACAACATTATCTGTTCCAACAATCGGCAGCGCGGGAAAAACTGGTTTTTGGAGAGATTTTCGCCCCGTAGTCGACTATTCAAAATGTACGGGGTGCACGCTTTGCTGGATTTACTGCCCAGACGGAGCCATAACGCGTCAGGAAGACGATTCTCCAAAAATAGATTATGACTACTGCAAAGGTTGCGGGATATGCGCTAACGAGTGCCCCGTAAAAGCAATAACTATGCAACGAGAGGGGGAATAAGATGGCACAAACTGTGATCGACACGGCGAATCACATTGCAGCTTACGCTGCAAAAGCTGCAAGGGTCCAAGTTATCGCTGCCTATCCGATAACGCCGCAAACGTCGATAGTTGAGAGAATAGCTGAGTTGGTTGAAAACGGAGAATTGGACGCTGAATACGTCCGTGTGGAATCTGAACACAGTGCTATGTCAGCGTGTATTGGTGCGGCAGCTGCTGGGGTTAGAACTTTCACGGCAACTGCGTCTCACGGGTTAGTACTTATGCATGAGCCTTTGCATTGGGCTTCAGGTTCACGACTCCCAATAGTTATGCCTGTTGTTAATCGTACCTTGGGACCTGGTTGGAACATTTGGGCTGACTATACCGATTCTATGTCTCAGCGGGACACTGGCTGGTTGCAGTTTTATTGTGCAGATAATCAAGAGGTTTTCGACACCATAATTCAAGCCTATAAACTCTGCGAGGATGAACGAGTCCTCCTGCCAGTTATGATATGTCTTGAGGCTTTCATTCTGTCACACACTTACATGCCTGTGAGAATTCCAGATCAAGACAAGATTGATGACTTTTTACCGCCTTACAAGCCTAAATGGTTCTTAGACATTGACAACCCGCTGTCACATGCAAACATAGTTTCACCCGAATGGTACATGGAATTCCGTTACATGATGCAAGAAGCCATGGAAAACGCTAAGCAGCTTATCCCAAAAATTGACAAAGAGTATGGCAAATACTTTGGTTTTGAACATGGTGGATTGATTGACAAGTACAAATGTGAAGATGCAGATTTGATACTGCTGACTATGGGAACCATTGGAAGCGAATCCAAAATAGCTGTGGACAACCTACGCAAGGAAGGCTTAAACGTGGGTTCAGCGAGAGTTCGAGTTTTCCGTCCATTTCCAAAGGAAGAAATTAGAAAACTTGCGGAAAACACACAAATGTTTACAACAATAGACCGTGGCATATCTTTTGGGATGGAAGGATTCCTTGCTGAAGAAACGAAGGCTTCACTTTGTAATCAAGAGGACCAGCCGTTGATTGCAGGTTTTATTGCAGGCTTGGGAGGGAGGGATGTAACGTTCAAGAATATCGAAAAGATTGCTAAAAAATCAGCGGAATGGATGCGGAGAGGTAGAGTTGAAAAGGAAACGGTATGGGTTGATTTAAGGGAGTGAAGATGATGGTTTCAATAAAGGGGCTTCCAAAAGAGGAGTATCTGCTTAAGGGTCATATTGCATGTGCTGGTTGCGGTCCAGCAATCGGGCTTCGTTTACTCTTTAAGGCTTTAGGAAACAAGGTAATTTTGGTTGTCCCAGCATGTTGCTCGTCAGTTATTCCAGGGCCCTATCCCTACACTTCTTTTGCGGTGCCTGTTCAAAACATAATATTTGAAGCAACGGGTGCTACAGCGTCTGGTGTTGTTGCAGCTTTGCGTAGAAAAGGTGTTAAAGATGTGACGGTTGTTGGCTGGGCTGGGGATGGCGGAACGTTCGACATAGGCATACAGGCTTTGTCTGGAGCAGCTGAAAGGGGAACAAACTTCATTTACATTTGTTATGATAACGAGGCTTATGGCAACACAGGGGTGCAAAGAAGCGGTGCAACACCTTATGGTGCATGGACCACTACAACTCCTACTGGAAAAAGAGAACGTAAGAAAGATATGCCCTTCATTATGGCTGCTCACAGAATACCGTATATTGCGACAGCTTGTCCATCGTACCCTCTAGACTTTGTGAATAAGCTTAGAAAAGCAAAGGCGATTGAAGGGACAAAATTCATTCATTTGCTGGCGCCGTGTCCAACTGGTTGGCGTTACGATACAAGCAAGACTGTGGAGATTGGGCGTCTTGCAGTTCAGACGGGTATGTGGGCGCTTTTTGAAATTGAGTATGGCAAGTTTAAACTTAATCCTCCAAGCGACCGGCTGATTGAAAAGACAAGACGAAAACCAGTTAAGGAATACTTGAGTTTGCAAGGTAGATTCCGCAAATTAACTGATGATGGCATTGAAAAAAAACAGAAATGGATAGATGAAGACTGGGAACGATACCATAAACTGGTATCCAACAGTACGTCTGATTCAGCGCTACACGGAAAGATATGAGTCCAAAAATTACCGTATAGTCCATATTGCAACATCTTCCGCTATTAGTTGACTAAAAGGAAGGTATAACATGGCAGAAGACAAACCAGAAGAGAAACCAACCGAAAAAGCTGTTAAAGAGGAAAAACCAACCGAAGCACCACAAACTCGACAATCCAGTGAAAACACAGTGTTTGTCGGTGGAAAACCAGTGATGAACTACGTGATGGCTTGCTTAACCTTGTTTAATTCCGGCGGCAAAAAGTTGTTTTGAAGGCTAGGGGACGGGCAATCAGCAGAGCAGTTGACTCAGTGGAATTGTTAAGACGTGTCTTCCTAAAAGACCTAAAACTACAAAGGCATCGCCATAGGCACAGAGCAAGTCACAGGGAGAGAGGGCCAAACAAGAAGTGTTTCAACGATTGGGTTGAAAGGACCAAACCATAAGGTTCGTTGATCCTCTAGGCATCGTTTGAAGCCAACAGCGAGAACATGCTACTTCGTACCATAGACGTTTTCTCACATTGCTTTCTGAAGAGCAGTAGAGATAGTTATATAAAACTGTCTTTCCTAATCGTTAGTCTCCGAAAGTGAAGAAAAATGAGTGCTTATCCAAAAATAATTGTTACTCCCCCAGGCCCTAAAGCCAGAGAACTTGTCAAAAGAGATGAGAACGTGATTTCACCGTCTTATGGGCGGTTTTACCCGCTTGTTGTCGAATCGGGAAGAGGCTGCATAGTGAGGGACGTGGACGGAAACGAATACATAGACTTCAACTCGGGTCTAGTGTGCCTAAGTGTCGGTCATAGTCATCCTAAGGTGGTTGCAGCCATAAAAAATCAATGCGACCGTTTCTTGCATTATTCAAACACTGACTTTTTCTACGCTGAAGTTGTCAACCTCGCGGAAAAACTTGCTGAAATTACACCTGGAAACTTTGACAAAAAAGTTTATTTCGGCAACAGTGGAGCCGAGTCGGTTGAAGCAGCCGTCAAGCTTGCAAAGTGGCACACACGCAAACAGCGATTTATCAGCTTCATAAGCGCCTTTCACGGACGTACAATCGGAGCCTTATCCTTCACTGCAAGCAAGCCAACTCAGAGGAGATACTTCTTCCCTCTGATGCCAGGTGTCACCCATGTACCATACCCCTACTGTTACCGCTGTCCCTTCAAACTAACTTATCCCGACTGCCACTACTGGTGCATAGACTTCATCGACGAATTTGTTCTACAGAAGTATGTACCTCCTGAAGAAGTTGCTGCAATAGTCTTCGAGCCAATTCAAGGCGAAGGCGGATACGTTGTCCCTCCACCCGGATACTTCCAGCGGCTGAAGAAACTTGCTGACAAGTACGGTATACTGCTTATAGACGATGAGGTGCAAGCTGGCATGGGAAGAACCGGAAAATGGTTTGCAATTGAACACTGGGGTGTTGAGCCTGACATTTTATGCAGTGCCAAGGCATTAGCCTCTGGACTACCACTAGGCGCAACTATTGCCAAATCAACAATTATGGACTGGGTTGGCGGCTCTCATGCAAGCACGTTCGGCGGTAACCCTCTTTCATGCGTTGCGGCAAACGCGGTTATCGATGTCACAAGGGAAGAAAAACTTCTTGGAAACGCAACCGTGCAAGGTGCTTACATTATGAAGCGGCTTGAAGAATTGAAACAGCAAACAGAAATTGTAGGCGATGTAAGAGGCAAGGGCTTGATGATAGGCATGGAAATCGTGGAAAACAAAGAAACTAAGAAACCAGCACCTAAGAAGGCGGCGGAAATCATGAAACGCTCGTGGAAACGCGGAGTCGCCGTCATCACATGCGGGTCCTCAACAATCAGAATTGCGCCACCACTTAACATTACTAGAGAGCTTGTTGATGCGGCATTAGAAATACTTGGAGATGTCGTAAAAGAGGTTGAAAGGGAAGGTTAAGTCCAACAGCGTGTTTACATGGAAATCCGAAGACTGACAATAAACGACTACGAAGAAATTGTGAGGCTTTGGTCTAGGGCGAAATTACCCTTTAAACCAAAGGGAAGAGACCACAGAGAAGCAATAGCAGTAGAAATGAAGGCAAACCCTGACTTCTTCCTAGGAGCCTTTGAGGACAACAGTCTTATCGGCACAGTTATCATAACATGTGACGTACGAAAAGGCTGGATAAACCGCTTAGCTGTAGACCCAGATCATAGGCATCGCGGAATCGCTAAGGCTTTAATTGTTGAATCCGAAAGAACACTCAGAAAGCACGGCATTAAAATTTTCTGTACCTTGATTGAAGATTACAATGCTACATCAAAGAAGCTGTTTAAGGAATGCGGCTATGTTGGGCATCATGATATAACCTATTTTAGCAAAAGGGACAGCGACGAGATTTAGCCTGCTTTTCTGCTCACTAATAGAAAATGTTCAGAACTGCCGACAATTGATGGATGTGTGCAAGTTTCAAGCAGAATTTCCATCCACATTTTCCACTTTTCCTGGTCCTTGTGAAGTTTGTTCGTCTCCTTTCTATGATGGGAAGAAAGCCCTTCCAAACCCGCTATCTCCAATATCTCTACCTCCTGTTTTTCAAAGAGTTCGCATAATTCTTCTGGTAGGAACCAGTGTGCCGCGGTAAACCCTTCTCCTTGGAGGCCTGGAACGCAGTCGCCAACCTTCCAATGATGTTTTGCATATTGCATTTCATGTGGGAACGCGACTAGTATGCTCTTTAGCAGACCAATGCGACTAATGACAGAGACAAAAATTGGTGCTTCTTTTTTAGCAACGCGTACAAGTTCCTTTGCAGCTTTTTTCCTTTGTTTAGCGTTCAATAAATGACATAGAGGGCCTCCTAAACACAACACGGCGTCAAATCTTTCGTTCGGAAACATGGAGAAGTCTTCCACAGAGCCTTGCACAAACTGCTTGACTTTTCTCAAAACACCAGCTCGCCTTACTTTCTTTTTTGCGAGTTCTAGCATTTCTGGTACAAGGTCTAACAAGACGACATCGTAGCCTCTTTTTGCTAATTCAATTGTGTATCTGCCGGGTCCTGCACCAGCATCCAGAACCAAACTGCGTTTCGGCAAATACTCTTCAAGAAAATGCATAGTAACGATAAACTCGATTTTGTGGTATGGATCTTGTCGTAAACGTCGCCATTCACTACGAGCTGTTTTCTTAAACCATTCCTTAACCATTTCTCCAATTCGTTTGTCATCAATTTCCATTTGTTCACACATCAACCCTTTTGCTGGGCTGAGATATTTGAGTTGCCAAAACGGGAAAATTAGGCTTCTCTTTCCTCAGGTTTAGGTTCACGCACATAAAAGGCTATTAGAAGAACTGATGGAACAATGAGAATTGGCATGAGAAGAAACGGGAGCTGTGGAGATACGCGATCATACAACAGTCCACCTATTATTCCGCCAATAGCCATGAATATGTAAGCGAAAAAGTTCATCGAACCCGTAACTTTTCCACGTTGTGCTTGTGGGACAAGGTCAGCGAACAACGTTTGATAGGCTGAAAAGCCGAGAAGCTGTGTAAACCCAATAAGAGGCAGGACTATAAAGAGAGTTAAATAACTCCCGTAAACAAAAAGTAAGACAGCTGGAATCATCAACAGACCGGATACGATTAACGGAATTTTTCTACCAACCTTATCGATTAACTTCCCTGTTGGAAAAGACAGGATTATCATGCATATGAACAAGACAATCATGACATAACCCCATCTCTCACGGGCAAGCTGTAGAGCCAGGTAGTCTGTGCCTCCTCCTATTTGAAGTGTATAGAAAGCGTAAACTAGGAAGAGCGCTCCTGTCATGGAGAATGAGAACCGCGTAATAAGTGTGGAGAAGAATAGGGATAATGTTGAGCGTGGCACCACTTTCCAAACGTTTATTCCCTCCTTCAGAGCTTTAGGATAAGAATGCAATGCTTCCTTCAAGTTCAATTTCTCTGTGTTTTTCATGCTTTCTTTTAGTCTTAGTCGCACGATTGCTGCTACAAGAAACAAAATGGTAACAATAGTGTACGCTATTCTCATACCCATTATAGACCCGTAAATAGTCACTAGCAGAAGAGCTAACACTGGTGCAGGAGTTGTGGCAACACTCGTTATCAAATTTAATATAGAAAATCCCATTCCCCGTTTTTTAGGCGGTAGAGAATCAGCCATCATAGCCATTAATGCTGGTTGATAAAGCAGGCATAGACTCTGTATTGTGGCTCCAATTAAGATGAGGTGCCAGCTTGGAGCGACTGCATAGAAAATGTATGAAATGGCTACGCCGAATGTTAGGGTTGAAACAAGCCATCGTCTTCCATACCTGTCCGCTAAATATCCTCCTGGAAACTGGACAGAAGCCAGAGCCAGCATTGAAACTAGGGTGATTAATCCTAGGATTGTGGCACTTCCGCCGAGTTCAATAACGTAATCTGAATAGTATGTTCCGGGTAGTTCTCCGGCAAAGTCCATTAGAATCCAGCTTATTATCAGTATTAGATAGTTTCCCTTGAAGAAAGAGAATTCTTGCTTCAGTTTTTCCATGAACTCCAATCTGTTTGCTCCTTAGCTGTTTTGGATAAGTCTCCTGTATAGAGCTAGAAGGCGAATATAAAACATACTCATGAGTGAAGATAGTGTATACGAGGGTCAAACGTGCCAGTGTTTCGCTGAATTTGCTGTCAAAATTAAGGCCTGGAGGATTTTAGAGGTTTCTTGGTTTCGCTATCACTTCTCTTATCTTTAAGTTGAAAAATCTTCCAGCGTTTGCAGGTTGTATGCGAAGTGCTGTGTCTGCACCCCTGCCCGTACCAGCGACGGCAATAACGTCTTTGTCAACTGGAATTAAACCAGCATCCGCTGCCATCAAAGCAATTTCTACACACACTTTCGTTCCTTCACCCATGAGCCTGAGCGTGTTAGCAATCAATTCTAATGGTTGCATTGTGCCAAAATCTTTACGAATTGCCCGTTCTACGCTGCTCAAAGCGTGGACACCTGTGAAAATCTTTGCCCCGTTCGCCAGAATTTCTCTTCTATACTCATCTTTTAACTCGATTTTTCCGGGTTCGCGGAAACCAAAGCAATGTGTAACTATGACGATGTTGCATCCTTTGAAGATTTTGGATGCTTTTGCTCCTGTTTCACCGGTCGTTGAAGCAACCACTACGTTCCTTATACCTTCTTTTTCTACGTATTCTTTAACAATTCTCAATAAAGCGTCAGTGTTATGTTTGCCTGCTTCATTAAAATACGTCACTTTTCTTTCAACTACACTCATGATTTGTCACCGTTTAAGCAGCTTTTTTCTTAACGGTTTTCTTTTCAGTTCTGTGCCACATACTTCGCATCTCTTATATTTATAATCCGCTGGATACCTTTTGCGGCATGCTGGACAGTATCTCATCCATTGTAAACGAAAGCGAATGCCAAAGGTAGCTAATGAAGTGAATTCTATGCCCATTTGGTTTGCGACATTTTGTATTGAGTAGTCATCCGTTGCGATGAATGGGGAGTGACCCGTTGTCTTAAGTTCCAGAGCCAATGCTAGGACTTGCAGGTCTGCTTCTGATAGGAAAAACGCGTCTCCGACAAGCTTTGCAGATGTTTTTACTTTTTTCGCAAAGATCTTTTTTGGTGCTCTGACTTTTAGCTTTCCGCTTTCTATTGCTGTTTTAAATCTAACCTGAATCATCGAATTTCCCAATACTTCTTTTTTAACTGCAGGAACAGTGTATTGTTCTTCGCTTATTGAAAATGGTTCGTAACCAGCCACAAAGGCTGATGTATCCAAAACTATGATCTTTTTCGCTGTCTTATTCGTTAGGTTTCTCCTCCCAGTCCTCTGAAGATAAGTCTGCTTCTTAAACGATGGTAAAAGTTTTCCCTAAACCTTATGAAAGAAGTTTCGTGTTTGGAACGATTAACGGTCAGACGTGTAAGTTCAGAGTTCACAATTTTGCGGTGTTGTCCATCAATCACCACAAGAGTTCTTTTCGGTCTAAGGACCTCAATTGTGAGGCTTGAATCCACAGGGAAAACAATTGAACGAAAAACGCTTAAAGCGCATACGGGTGTCAGAACAAAAGCATCTACGCATGGGTCTAAAACAGGTCCCCCAGCTGAAAGTGAATAACCAGTGGAGCCGGTTTGTGTAGCGATAATTAACCCGTCTGATTGACAGTTCAAAATCGCTTTTCCATCCTTTATGACTCGGGCATAAAGCAATTTTGCTGGTTCATCGGCTGTAACTAGTACTTCATTCAAGGCTTCTGGGAGCTTTGTGTCATCTGCGGTTACTGAAAGTTTCGTGCATTTTTCAAGGGTGAATTCTTCCTTTAAGCATTTGTCTACTGCGGTAAAGGCTTGTTTCGGCTCCACCTCAGTCAGAAAACCTCGGACACCCATGTTTATTGCAAGTATTGGCGGTTCAGGTTTTGGAATTGAGACGCATGTTCTTAGGATTGTTCCGTCTCCGCCAATTGTGATTATAAAATCAGTTTCCATTCCTTCTAGGGGCACACTTTTTTCTTTTGTTTCCATTTTCTTTGCTAACGTGTCTTCTACATAGACATCTAATCTTTTTGTTTTTAGATATTTAGCTAAATCTTCCACAAGTTTTATGGCTTCTTTCTTGTCGAATCGGGCGATCAAACCGACGCTCTTAAACAACGGTTTCACCTTTTCATATATTTAGCACAATATCTTTCTTAGTTATATATGGATAAAGGCTAAAGTTCTTAGAAACGTATCTTCTATTTGATGTTTCGGGTTTTGTTTCCATTAAAATAGGGTTATCCAAGAGAACACCTTATTTTCGCAGCCTCTATAATGTAATTCCTCATCTCTTTCTCATTACCCTCGGCTAACGAAAGCAAAATGTTGTTGACCATATTTGCGTGTTTTCTATGAGCAAGTTTTTTCGGTCCTAAGTGGACACCAGTCATTTGCTCGAAGTTCTCTAAATCTTCCATTACATGTGGAATTGCATTTTGAATCTTAAATTTTTCCGAGACATTTTCTACAATTTCTTTTTCTCCCATTAAATAGTTCAAATTCTGCCAGCATAGAAACTCGGCAGCAAAACTTAAGTCAGTTTTCCAGTGGGTATAGTACTCTTCCATAAGTTTCCATTGTTTTTCTGAAAGCTTTGCTAAAGCGCCAGCGCCAATAAGTTCTGGGGGGAGGCCCAAGGAGTACATGGCTGCGGTAAACCTTATTGCCCTAGGCAGCTGTGTTCTTCCTACCTGTCTGCTGTAGCCAAACAAACCGATGTGCAATTTTCTTACCCTTCGACTTGGTACAAAGCCAGATACATAATTGATGATTGGAGCTAGCTCTTCTATTTCTCTCTGGTAATTCCTCCTAAAAATGTCAATCAGATCTTTTATGACACGCTCTTCCTCTTCCGTTATTGTTTTCGCACAGCTTTTCTCTAATTCTTTGTTGAGCACAGTTACTGTTTCTTTTGTACCATGCTCATCAAAGTCATATTTTAAGGCAGATTGAACGGTAACGGTTCTAACTCCAGCATATTCTTCTATAAAATTGCTAATGTTGTTGGGCGTTAAATGTCCTCTAAATGGCAAGGAACCCGTGCCTATTACGGGGAACATATCTGTTTC
>Ga0210056_1003547_pt1 | contig 12640 bp, 11 predicted proteins | sample CryGeyCG2014_080_2_FD_183965 | JGI IMG/M metagenome (GOLD analysis project Ga0210056, IMG submission 183965) | Groundwater microbial communities from aquifer - Crystal Geyser CG07_land_8/20/14_0.80 (SPAdes) (version 2) | ecosystem: Environmental > Aquatic > Deep subsurface > Groundwater | place... | reverse complement strand
AATCCGGCCACCAGAACCTTATTCCAGGTGAGAATAAAGGACGCTATAGCTGCAGATCAAGTTTTCCACATGCTGATGGGAGACGAAGTTCCACCCCGCAAAGCATTTATCCAGACCCATGCCCAAAGCGTGCGAAATCTGGATGTGTAATTAAGTTTATTTCGAGAATATGCCTTGAAGTTCCACGTAGCGGACTTTGCCATTACCTATATCTTGTTTGAGAATCTCCCTCACCTCATCTTTTGCGGTGAAGTAGATAATCTGCCATCCTGACTCAGAGAGTTCTCTTAATATATCAAACTGTCGCCGCAATCTTTCGCTATCAGATTTAATAAAGGGGTCATCCAGCACAAAGAAGCCCTTGCTCCCCTTTAATAATTGCTCTCCAAGGGCCAAACGGATGGAAAGATATAGTTGGTCATAGGCGGCACCTGACAGCTTATCAGCACCCAATATACTAGTATCTTTAAGCCTAACTTGGACTTTATTCGCGGCGGGAATGAACTCTACACCCTCGTAAACACCATCCGTTATTTTGTGAAAATGGTGCGAAATCGGGCTATCCTCACCAAAAAGGGCGGTGACTTTCATTTCTTCTTCCCTTTCAAGTTTCTCAAAAATACTTATAGCTTTTAGTGCATTCTCTTTTTCTTTTTCAACCTTGGCCACAAAGTCTGACACCCTATCCTTAATTGCTTTTATATCTACAGAAGTATTGCAGTGTAGATAATCATCTTCCAACTTTAAAATATCGTTTGCTTTCCTTTCTATATCTTTTAACCGGCCATGAAAACCGACCATCTTACTTTCAAGTTCCTGCATTCTGCCTAAAAGTTCCTTCCGCCTATCTTTCAATCCTGAAACAGTCTTTTCATCGTATGTTATATCCTTAGCCTTGCTCTCAAATTCTTTGAGGGCATTAATTTCATTGAACCAATGTGAAAGATTCTGCTGCAAGTTTTCTCCCCTTGAACCAAAATGGCTTTTTAGTATTCCAGCCTGGTTATAGATTGCCTTTTCGTATCCTAATTTTTGCTCAAGTTTTTCACGGTATTCCTGAAGCGTTCTTACCCTTGCTTTCCGCATTATACCCTCTGCTTTTTCTGTAGCTTCTCCTATTTGTTTTTTTATGCCCGGGATATCTGTTTCCTTCAACCTTTTGATTTGCTCTTCTAAGACTAAGACTTCCTTTTCTGCTTCTTCTTTCTCGCCTTGCTTTTTAGAATATCCCTCATCGAATTTCTGAATATTAAATATAATTTCCTCTATGCTCTCTGCAGCAAGTTCAAATCTAGAGGCAGCCAATCTAATTCTCTCAAATACTGCGGTAAGCCAGGCTTTCTCTTGTGTGAAAGAAAATCTCAATGCTGCAAAGGCACAGGTTAAGATTAGAAAGGATGCCAATAACGCATAGAGCAATGGTGACGGATTCAATATAACTCCCAGCATCGAGATCGATAACAATATTGCTGAGAATATCGCTGCCACTGCAAAGAACTTGCTTCTTTTTTCTTTAAGCTTTGCTTTCCCAGCCTTCATCTCATAAGTTTTGATTTCCGGTTTGATTTCATCGTCTATCCTTTTCTTTCTTTCATTAAAGGCTTGAAATGTTAGCCGCTTCTCCTCTGCCTCCTCCTCTTTGTTTTTAAGGTTCTTCTCCCGAGTATCTACTTCGCTTTGCACCCTTTCCATACCCTTCATATGATTACTAATATCCTGTTCACACGCTGTCCATACTTTTTCATCTTCAATGGTATAAACCTTTAGCGCTTCCAGGTCTCTTTGCGCCGATATAAGAATCCCATAAGCTCTATTGCCCTCTTCATATTTTCCCCTTTTTCTAGCGTCTTCAAAACTTTCTATCTCGCCAGTGATTTCAGTCACCTTTTCTTTAATCTCAAAAAGCTCCTGATCAAACTTATCAAAACCTTCTCGTTCAATTTCACGATTCAATGTTTCAATTTCCTCAATCAATTTATTGGCATTTTCTACTCTTGTCTTTGTTTTTTCTTCAGCCCAGTCGCGCAAGGAAGCAGAGCTTTCGGCCTTGGTTAGCTTCCCAAATTTCTGTAGTTGGCTTTTTATAGAAAGGATCGCCTGTGTTCGTAGACCAGTGAGGCGGTCTGTGACATTGGTATAAAACTCACTCTCCGCGGCAATGGAGAGGTCGCTATTTCTTATCACAAATATATTGCGACATTCTTGGGGGCTAAGATTTACAATGTTTAGCAAATCTCCTTTCCCTGAAAGCTTTATTTCCTTATTACCGTTCTCAATAATTACATAACCTTCTGGATCTTCACTTACTCTGTCTATGCACTCAAACGATTTTCTATTCTTTTTGAAGAGTAGTTTTACTAAGCCATCTATGGTGAGTGTTTTGCCGTCTTCGTTTTTCCCGAATAGCAGAGAAAAGTTGTCTAGTACCACACGTCCTGTATCTGGTAACGGACCATATCGCCTTAGGGAGAATTCCTTTATCTTCACAGTCTTGCCTGCGTCATTGCTTTGATGCAAATGTTTTGTAACCGCCCCGCCTCTTCTTTCGTATAATTAGCCTCCGTGACCTTATTTACAAAACCTTTGAATAAGGGGTCCTCCAGAATTCTAGAGATGTCTCTGAACTCGTAATGTTCTTCAACACATTTTCCCTTAGTCATCTCCCTTGCTTGAGCTACAAGTTCTACTTCCGATATCCGGCTTTTTTCGCTATTGATATAACCGCTGAGAGTTAGAATAACTTTTGCTCTAGTGTGCAACGTTTCAAAACGATGTCTTAGGATTTCTAAAGGATTTTCGTCTTTGAAAGGGTCCATTTCCACAGTCACCTCTTCAAAGTGGAATGTATCGACCAAGTATTCCCTAGGCGGCTCACCAAGCTCAAATATATTGATGCTTCTCTGCCCTATTTCGCTCTTGGTAACTGAGACGGGCGAACCAGGATAGACAAAATATCCTCCGTTCTTCAACTGCCTTATATCAAATTTCGAGTGGAAATGGCCTGCAAGCACATAATCGATATTCAATTTGTCGAAATAAGAGAGCTTAAAAGGCATATATCGTGCTTCGCCCTCTTTGCCAAAATCCATCCTGGAGAAAAAGGCATCGAGAAGTTCTCCATGGCAGAGTAGGATATTCTTCTTGTCAGGTCTTAATATCTCTTTTAAAGCTTGGATTTTCTTGAGGAATTCTTCTCCTTGTATTGGCTCAAAAGGCACCCCAACTATTCTCATATCGCCATATTCCGAGGGTGAATTGCCAAGTATGAACACATCCTCACCAAAATACATACCACTTTTGTATGAGTCTTTATCATGATTGCCAGGAATTATTAGAACCTTAAAGCCCGTGTTGGAAAAGGTCTCTCTTATCTGGGGTCTTAAGTTCTCAGCGTCAACGTCCTTATCAAAAAGGTCACCGCATATTATGAAAATGTCTATCTTGTTCCCTTTGCCAACCTCAATCAGTTTTTGGAGAGCTTCCCACCTTTCGTCGTTATATTCTCTTAAGTGAATATCTGCAGTATGAAGTATTTTCATCTTATTTCACCCTGCTTAAGGTAAATCAGGCCCTCTCAGCTTTGTTGGCCACTAGTATAACACACCGATTGTAGTGTAGCGACTACTAGCTGATCAACTACAGGATAGTTTCCAAAGTCAGTGTGAAATTGAACAGTGTACTATGTTGTCAGGGGAGAAACCCGCTGGCTAATCTTTGTCTTTCCTAAAATCCCGCCCACTACATCTCAGGTGCACCTTAGCCATATAGTTTCTGCTCCACTATATATTTTTCTACCTCGTCGGGCACAAGATAACGGATAGATAAGCCTTGAACCAGTCGCTGACGAATTGCCGAAGAGCTAATCTCGATTACAGGCATATCAAGTTGAATAATGTTATTTTTTATTCCAGGTATGGACGCCTCTAAAGAATGCAAATCTATACTTGGGCTTATTCTAGATGCTACCACCAAACGACAAATCTGGATCAATTTATTCGGCTCTTTCCATAACGGCAGGTCAGCTAGGGTATCACGACCAAGAATAAAGAAAAAATTTGCTTCAGCGCCTTGCATATCTCTGAGCGCCATTAATGTATCCACAGTATAAGAAGGACCGGGACGCTCCACTTCCAAGGTGCAAAGCTTAAAATAGGGGTTGCTAGCAATAGCTCGGCGTACCATTTCCACTCGATGGAATGCTGGAGTGATGTTGCGTTCTACTTTAAGCCATGGCTGTCCTGCGGGCACAAAAAGAACTTCATCGAGCCTTAGCTGTACTCTCGCTTCCACAGCCAGAATGAGGTGCCCTATGTGAATGGGGTCGAAAGTACCACCAAGAATGCCTATATTCATCGCTTTACTTTTCTAGGTTTGGGACCCCCAAAAGTATGGGGGCCTATTATTCTTGCTCCTTTTTCCTTGGCTAACCCTACAATCTCCTTCTGTAAGGTTGCTCCTTTCCGGTCTCCATCAGCAAAACCTTGAGCCAGTATTACTATCGCCTTTATATCCTTTGTCACACAATCCTTGACAATCGGAAGAACAGCATCGCGAGGAGTGGATATTATGACAAGGTCAACCTTATTAGGAATTTCCTTTATATTGGGATAAGTTCTTAGCCCCAAGATCTCGTCAGCATTAGGGTTGATGGGGGTCTCCAATACTTTAAATTCTTACTAATTCTCCCCACATCCCATGATTATGAACCTTGATTAGTCTAGCTGGTGCTATTTTATTGGTCAATGGCTTTTCACTTCGAGCAAATACCCTGATATAGTTATCAGTTAACCCGGAATATATGTTACTGCCAGGGCTCGTTTCCTTCTCCCATAAGACCCACATGTTTTGTCCCAAAAATTGCTGCCAAAAACTATGCCGGCAATTTTGTGCTAGCTCTAACATCTGCTGAATGCGCTCTCTCCTCTGTTGACCTTTTGCTTGGTTAGACATTCTGGCTGCCTGAGTCGCCGGGCGCGGTGAGAAGGGGAAGACATGAATATTGGCAAAGCCAGCTTCCTGACAGAAATGGTAACTTTGCTCAAATTCCTTGTCGCTTTCCCCGGGGAAGCCAACCATAATATCTGTGGTGATAGCTACTTCAGGCACTGCCTCTTTAATTGAACTTATTGCTTTTACATAATCATCCAGGGAGTAGCGCCGCTTCATTCTTTGTAGTACGGTCTCGCTACCACTTTGTAAGGCTAAATGAAAGTGGCGACAGAGCCTGGTTCCTTCGCTGGTACTCAGGATGGCATCTTGCCACAACGCAATAAGTCCGGGTGAAATCTCTTGAGGCTGCAAAGAAGAAAGGCGTAGCCTTTCAATACCTGTCTCACTAAGAATGCGTCTTATTAAGTCTGAAAGAGCTATGCCATCATTCCTGTAGTAACCGACCTTGGTTCCGGTTAAAACAACTTCCTTATAGCCGAGAGCCACCTTGTTTTTAATTTCCTCTATTATTCGGGTGGCGGGTAAAGAATACTCGTGAGGTCTTACCTGGGGCACGATGCAATAGCTGCATGGTGTCTGGCAGCCGTCTTGAATTTTTACCAGGCTACGAACCCTGGTGATGCCATCGGAGAAGATGGTGGATGGATTTCGTGCCATAGGAAAGGAAGATATTTGTAATGCCAAATCTTTTATTATCTCAGGCAAGCGTTCCTTTTCCTCGTTACCCAAGACAAGGTCAGCGAGGCTTACTAGCTCTTGAGGAGCTCTTTGAGCATAGCAGCCGGTAACAATAATGAAGGCGTAGGGATTTCTTTTCCTTACCAGCCTGAGCCAGTGGCGTGATTTACGGTCGGCAATATGAGTAACTGTGCAGGTATTAGCAATATAAACATCTGCGGTAGCATTGGAAGCTATTAGTTGGTACCCAGCCTGCCTAATCTGGCTTACCAAGGATTCTGTTTCTGCCTGATTAAGCTTGCATCCTAAGGTATAGAATGCTATCCTCATTCTCCTTCACCTTGTTGCCATTTGCTTTATCTTTCACTCTCCTTTAAATGATGCCTCTCGTTTCTCTAGGAAAGATTTAACTCCTTCTCGTTGATCCTCAGTACGAAAGCAAAAAGTCTGTATCATACCTTCAAGATCTAAATGCTCTGCCATTCCGCGGTATAAAGAATGCTTAAGGGCACGTTTAGTTACTTTAAGCGCCAAAGGCGGACCGGCTGCTAGCTTTTCTGCTAATTCGTGCGCAGCCGGCATTAGCTTATCAGGAGGAAATACTTGGTTTACTAAACCTATTCGCTCCGCAAGGGAGGCTTCTATGATATCTCCCGTGAGGAGTAATTGTGCTGCCCAGCCGGCTCCCACTAGCCTGGGAAGAAGCCAAGTAGCCCCCAGATCAGCTCCACTTATCCCCCTTTTTACAAAAACCACTCCTAATCTTGTTTCAGTGGAAGCTAATCTAATATCGCAGCCCATAGCCAAGCAACAACCCCCTCCGACGGCAACCCCATTTATAGCAGCGATGGTAGGTTTTTCTAAGTTTATTAAATCCCAAATTAATAAATCACCAAATCTAACAAACTGCTCGATCTCATTTGTTTTCATCTTTTCTATCTTTGCTAATTCTTTTACATCCCCGCCGGCGCAGAAAGCACGTCCTGCTCCGGTAAACAAGATAGCGCGAATTTCTCTATCAGCCTCTAATTCTTTAATGACCTGCCTCAATTCTTCAGCCATGGTGCTATTTAGGGCATTAAGTTTAGTTGGACGATTAAGAGTAACAGAAGCTACTCCCTTTTGTCGCTCTATTAATAATGTTTCGTAATCCATGATACCCTCCTCTCTTATGTTACAAATTGTAAATTCAGACTTTTATCCCTACCTCAAATCCTTCCTCAACGGCTTCTTTTATTCGACGGGGTTTAACACAATCCCCAATAACCTCTAACTGCTTCACCTTTCCTTCTAGTCTCCTTTTAATTTCGTTGTTTGCCTTCATGCCTACTGCTAAGATAACTGTATCACCTTCAAAGAATTCGAGGTTCCCATTACGGCGCACCCTTACGCCCTTTTCGTTTATCTCCATGACCTCCGCTTTGGTTTCTGTTCTTATAGATGCCTCCTTTAGCCTGCGAAGAACTACCCACCTAGTAGTGGGACCTATGTCATTTCCCATTCGGCCTAACATCTCTAAGATCACTACTTTTTTCGCCCTTTGGGCGAGGAATTCGGCAGTCTCACAACCGACCATGCCTCCACCAACTATGATAACCCTCTCGCCAACTTCTTTAGCCCCAGAAAGAACTTCTAATGCGGTGACCACATTCTTGCCTTCTATTCCAGGAATGCTCGGAATGATAGGGCTTGCCCCCGTGGCGATGACAACAACATCCGGTTTTTCTTCTATTACCTCTTCAGTAGATCCTTTCTTTCTTAAACTGATCTTCACTCCACTATTCTCAAGCATTTTTACAAGATAGCGGTTGAGTCTCTCTATTTCTTCCTTATAAGGGGGAAGAGATGCAAAGAGAAGTTGCCCTCCAAGTTTTCCTTCCTTTTCCCAAAGGATAACCTCATGTCCTCTCTGAGCGGCAATCGTTGCTGCCTGCATCCCGCCAGGTCCCCCACCTAGAATAAGCACCTTCTTCGGCTCAGACGTTAGCTTAACGAAGTAATCGCCTTCTTTTCCTACCAGCGGATTTACGGTGCAAGCTAAAGGTTTTTCCATAAAGATATTATCAAGGCAACGACAACAGGCGAGGCAGGGACGAATCTCCTCCACTCTCCCCTCTTGAGCTTTCTTAGGGAATTCAGGATCGGCAATAAGAGCCCGCGCCATACCTATAAGATCAGCCTTCCCTTGAGCTATTATCTCTTCTGCTAAGAAAGGCTCATTTATTCGGTAAGCAGCGATGACAGGTATATTTACAGCTTTCTTAATCTCTTCGGCTATGTATATGAAGGCACCTCTGGGAACTGAATTTTGTACCAGAGGAACCCGACTCTCATGCCATCCCGCCTGTACATCAAGGCATTTTATTCCTTCTCTTTCTAAGATTTTTGCTATTTCTTTGGTCTCTTTGAGTGAAAGCCCTCCTTCCATAAACTCCTCCCCGGAGATTCGGCATAAAAGAGTGTAATCCTCTCCAGCCCTCTTTTTCGCTTCCTTGATAACTTCAAGCAGCATCCGCATCCGATTTTCCAGATTCCCTCCATATTGGTCTGCCCTCTTGTTGGTACAAGGAGATAAAAATTGATTCAAGAGGAAGCCCATCCCGGCATGAAACTCAACACCGTCAAAGCCAGCTTCTCTTGCTCGGCACGCTGCTTCTCCAAATTCCTCTACAATTAGGTGAATTTCTTCTACTTTTAAGGGACGTGGCCCAGGCAATCCGGGGCGCTTTAAGACCTGTGATGGTGCGACAAACTCAGGTTGAGCTTTTTCCTCCCTTGCCCATTTATCTTGACCAATGAGCTGAGCAACGACCTTTGTTCCTTGCTTGTGAACCTTTTGGACTAGCTCATGAAAAGAGGGTATGGCTTCATCCTCTTTAATTTGTGGTAAAAGATATGGCTCTCCATAAGAAGGAGAACAGGAGGTAATGACGAGTCCTACACCACCTTTCGCCCTCTCAACAATAAAGTCTCTATACTGAGGAGTCATTTTTCCCTCTTTCACATAGCCTGTCCCTATTGCTAGCATCACTAGCCGGTTCTTTAGCTCTATTTTTCCTACCTTAATTGGCTCAAAAAGCTTTCTAAACTCAGGCATGTTCGTCCTCCCTTTTCTCATACTTCATCACTAGCACTCTCTTAATTATTTTTGACGAAAGAAGCAAAACTTGTCTTCGGCTTGCTTAGTAAGGCACCGGTTGTGATGGACACTTCTTTACTTTGCCGGCTAAGGACATAAGCTCTGTTTGCACATCCCCAGCGGTTTCAGTAGCCTTCAAAGCCTCTCTAAGAATGACCTCAGTGTTACCACCTTTGATAGGGCTGCCACACACTCTCAGGATTTTGATTTCCATTTTGGTAGTCCTCCCTCATTGTGTTTTGTTTAAGATTTAGGGTTTAGCTTTAATAATTATGAGGCATAGGATTTTGGCATTCCCAGCACATGTTCTCCAATGTAACCCAGTGCCATCTGCTGGGTAATGGGAGCAAGCCTGATCAGATTTATCTCCCTCCACCATCTTTCAACATCGTATTCTCGGGCATAACCGTAGCCGCCAAAGGTCTGCATTGCCCAATAGACAGCTTTGATGGCACTTTCCACTGCTAACACCTTTGCCGGATTTGCTACGTTACCTACTTCAGCGGAGCTTGCTCCATTATCGTATAGTGTGGCAGCTTTGAAGTTCAGCAACTTTGCCGCTTCAAGTCCAGCATAAGCCTCGGCGAGATTAAATTGCAATGCCTGATAGCTTCCAATCGGTACATCGCCGAAAACTTTCCTCTCCTTGGAATACTCTATGGCCTTGCTTATTGCCACTCTGCCAATACCTATACCCGCTGCGGCAAAAGACATCCTCTCGGTATTCAGAGTATCAAGTAGTGAATACCACCCTCCGTCCAGCGGTGGCATAAGGGCACCTTCTGGCAGTCTCAGGTCATTGATGCCAATATCACAGGCATGGGAGTAGTTTATGCCGTGCTTTGGTATAGGGGTTACTACAATGGCTGGATTAGGCAAATCGGCAAGAAAAAGACTTATGCCAAAGGTTTTCCTGGGAGCATTTTCCTTTGGCGTTGTTCTAGCTACAATCATCATCCCTTTGGCTCTATCAGCCCCACTGATCCAGGTTTTATTACCCGTTATTATCCACCCACTGTCTATTTTTGTGGCTCTTGTTGCTGTATTCAGGGTGTTTGTGCCGGCATCTGGTTCGGTGAGTCCCATGCAAAACTCAATCTCTCCCTTAGCAATTCCTGGCAAATATTTCTTCTTGTGCTCTTCGTTTCCATGTCGGACTATGCTCATGCCGCCAAAAATTTCGGTTATGATGAGATACCATGCGCCACCCATTCCACACCCATTCGCCGCTAACTCTTCCATGGCTATGAGCAACTCGAGCATCCCCTTTCCCACTCCACCATACTTCTCAGGGATTATCATGCCAGTAAAACCAGCTTTACTTATAGCCCTGTAGAACTCTTCGCCAAATTCTTCCTTGAGGTCTTTTCCCCTCCAGTACGCCGGGGGAAAGCCTCTGGCTATTTCCCTTGCCGCGGAGGCAATCATTTGTTGCTCTTCGGTGAAGCTAAAATCCATATAACCTTAAATTCTAATTTCCAAACTCTAAATTCTAACAATCTCAAAATTCAAAATCCAAAGGCTCAAAACAGTTCGGAATTTTGGATTTCGGTCATTTAAATTTGTTGCCGATTTAGTGCTTAGAATTTCGTATTCCTTCATGCTCCTCTTTGGAGTTATCTCGTCGCTTGTTCCTTCTTCTCTCTGGCCAGAAATCGAGCTAATCTATCTAGTTTGAACACTGTGTTAAACTCTATATTCTTGCTGATCCACAATTTCTTCAGTATTACGGAATCGGTGATGGCGCCATTGTATTTGAGTCCATCCAATAGGGTTCTAGGGTCTTCGCAAGCCATGACAAAATCGGGAGATGCTATCTTCTTCTCCTCAATTCTGAAATCGCCATCGTCGATGAACATGGCGAACTCACCAGCTTTGGTCTTTACCGCTATATCTCGCTTCCAGCCTTCAATAGCCTTGCGGGCACGTTTGGATTTGCTCATCTCGCCAGCCAAAGCCTGCATCTCTTTAAGACTCTGTTTGTAAATAGCTATATCATCAGCAGTAGCCTTTGGGAATTCGGGTTCCTTCGGTGCTGCCCAGTTAAGCTCCGATTCTTGTAGCCCTTTCTTAGCTATTTGCTCTGGAGTAAGTTCCGCGGTAGGCACGCAAAAAATATCCGTTATCTCCCCGATACGCCTATCTCTGAAAATCACTTTTACCTCGGTGCCCTTCTGAATTAAACCCGGCACCAATATGCCCGTCGTAGTGTAGAGCATAGCGCTCAAGGCTGTATTGGCACCATTCAGTATCACTCGACCTCTGCCGAAGGGAGCTTTGTCCAAAAATAGCGCGCTAGCGAAATAAGTAATAGGTGGGGTGCTTAGCATTTTGCCCACTTGTTCCACCTCTATCAGCTCTGTCGGAGCAAAATCACAAAAAGGACAGTGAGTAACGAACGGAGGCACTCTGATTATGCCACACTTAGTACACTTGCAGCCCAGCACCCTCTTCTCATTCTTGATAGCCAGGAAAAATGGGGAGAATTCGCCTATACTTCTCTCATAAAAGGTGTAAAAAGCGTCGTTCATCAAGAGATAATTTTCGCTATTAATAGTTATTATCCTTCCCTCTTTGTCTGGTATGAACTCGAATGGTATTACCTTTTCTGGTGATTTCATAGTTAGCCTCCTTTATTCATGCTCTAGGATTAGGACCACGCCGTATTGGGCTAGGGTGCTTCCTGTACCGTGAACTAATCCTCGGCGATATCCCTTGTTAATTATTTCATTTCGGCAGGACCAAGCCGACATTATATTGCTTGCTCCCACAGCATGCCCACAATAAAGCAAACCGCCGCTGGGATTTACTGAGAGTTTGCCGCCAGGCATCATGATACCTTCTTCAACTAAGGTATCAGCTCTGCCCAGAGGGACAAAGCCCATCTCAGCCATGCTGATCTCTAGCTGATGAATAAAGGCATCGTGAAGCTCCACCACATCAATCTCTTCAAGTGGATCCTTGATGCCAGCCATTTGATAAGCTTTCTGTGCAGCTACATGGTGCGACATGATGCGCCCCCAATGATTCTGGTTTTTGCCGGCAAAGGAAATTTCATTAGCTTCACCCACCCCAGTTATCCACACCACGGGTTTTCCATTATTCCTAGAAATCGCCTTAGCCGTCTCTTCTTCAGCAATTATTACAGCGGCGGCGCCCTCGCCATAGACACAGATTTCTAATTCCTTAAATGGGTAGACAATATACCTGGAGTGCATTACCTCTTCAGGAGTTACCTGGTCAAATTGTCTCTGAGCATAGGGGTTGGTCTTCACTTGCTGCGAGAGCCGAGCTGATACTTGAGCGGTGACCTCTGGCTTCAAATCACCAGGATACTCGTCCATATAGGCTAACACTACCTCAGCATAGCTGTCTGAAGCAGTCCATCCTATCTTCTGCTCGAAGAAACTATCACCCGACCATCCAATGACTTTGATTACTTCAGGAGTAGCCGACATGGAGGTGAAATCGAAACAGTCAGTAGCTTTCTCCACCCCCAGAACCAGAGCGACATTATATCTCTCCGCCGCTACATAGGCGTGAGCCGCTGACATGGCATAAGCCCCGGTGGCTCCACCATTGGTGACACGGATGCCCGGCTTGTTCTGCATGCCAATTACACCTTGAAGGGGATGCTCTGGAATGCAAGTCCTCTCAAAAATATCGTTGTAAATGCCATAAACGACGGCATCTACATCCTTAACGGAGATAGCAGCATCCTTGAGAGCCTCTCTGGTAGCCATCTGCGCCAGTTCATAATAGGTCTTTTCATACCATTTACCTCTAAAAGGTGTTACAGCAGCACCTACAATTCCAACTTTTCTTGCCATTTTTTCCTCCCCTTTCGATATATTTTTGGTACCTGTCGGTTTA
>Ga0210056_1003511_pt1 | contig 12730 bp, 11 predicted proteins | sample CryGeyCG2014_080_2_FD_183965 | JGI IMG/M metagenome (GOLD analysis project Ga0210056, IMG submission 183965) | Groundwater microbial communities from aquifer - Crystal Geyser CG07_land_8/20/14_0.80 (SPAdes) (version 2) | ecosystem: Environmental > Aquatic > Deep subsurface > Groundwater | place... | reverse complement strand
CATGTCATCCTCCTCTCCGTTAAGGGTTTTTGAGATTGTACCCAACAAAAAGGGGGATGGCAAGAAAAATCTAACAATGATTAGGTGACACTACCAATTTTCTTCCAACTTCATAAATTTCTCCCTTATGCAAAAACAATTTTTTAAAACTCTTCACTTCTTTAAGCCCAAAAGTTTGGCCACTTCGAATTTCAATTGTTCCAGGGGAAGGGGTTTGGAAAAACAGGCATCCGCTCCGTATTCCTTCATCTGTTTGAAGGCTTCATCATCGAGATAGGCCGAGAGCACGACGATCTTTGTATCCCTTGTCTCAGGGTTGGACTTGATCTTCTGACAGACCTCGTAGCCGTTGATGTCAGGCATCATGATATCCAGGATTAAGAGATGGGGTTTGAAATGGTTTATCTGAAGGCCCGCCTCAAAACCATCCGCCGCGGAGATCATCTCATATCCGTACTCATCCTCTTCGAGGGCCTGTACAATCGTTTCCACAATGATCCTGTCATCGTCCACAACAAGGATTTTCTTTCTTTCCTCTCTCCCTGGTTCATCGGGCAGGGGCATTCCCCTCTCCCTGAGGAACTTATCCAGGTCCTCCTCCTTGATCCTCCGATGCCCTCCCACGGTCTTATAAGCCTTGATGTAGCCTGCATCAATCCAATTGATGATCGTTTTGGACGAAACATTACAATACTTGCCCGCCTGAGAAACAGTCAGAATTTCCATGATTCTATCCTTTTTAGAAAAATTATCAAATTTACCTAAAAAAAAGGGGACCTAAACCGCTAAATCTGCCTGAAGGCCGCATTTAACATCTTTTGTGAACAGGTGAGCATTCCCATCCTTATAGGCCCAGCACGTATCTTCGATCAGGGGATAGACCTCAAGGACTTTCCGCCTCATCAGGGGAGCATCTTCAATATATTTTCCTAAAGGGAAATTATACGATTTATCTATAAATTGGATGAGGGTCTTAGCCATTTCGAGGGTGTGATCAACCAGATGGGGACATCCGTCTTTACCGCCTACCGCCTCGATCACTGCTTCGGTAAGTCCCATTCCCCTGTTGGTATTGATACCGATGAGATTTTTCATTCTCTGAACGGTCTGCCCGCAAACTTTTACATAGGGAGCCCTTCTGAATTCTCCCTCCGCATGCTTGATCACCCTCTCTGGAAAGGAGATATGAAAGATTGTAGTGATGTGATGGACATTATCCATCATGGATACTTCAATCCTCAGTAATCCATCGCCGAGAGGATCAACTTTTATATTTTTATTCCTTTCAAAAAAGGCCAAATCAACATTTCTCCCTTTTGCTTATACCATTTCGCTTTCAAAGGATAACGCGGCGGCAAGGAGGAGTCGCCGCAGGCGTATTACTAATACGTCGAGGACGCCGACGACGAAGCCAACAAAGTTAGCCAAAGAAAGCGAAATGGTATTAAGTCCCCGTCAGGAAAGAGGGCCTGTTACCTGCCGGTAAATTTTGGTTTGCGTTTTTCCAGCATAGCCCTGACACCCTCCCGGGCATCTTCACTGTTATTTGCCTCATCGGCTAAGGCTTTCAGTTCAGGTTCGATCCGGGGATCAATCCCCCGATGTTCTGTAAGCTTTTGGATCATTATTTTCGTTGCCCTCACAGCAAGGGGAGCATTTTCCTCGGCCAGTTCTTTTGCCAGGGAATAAGTAGCGTTCATCAGTTGCCCGGAAGGTACTACCTGGTTAACAAGTCCTATCTCCATCGCCCGTTTTGCGTCTACGGGCCTTCCTCGCAAGAGCAACTCTTTTGCCGCTGCGATACCCAATAAGTTGGTAAGGCGATGGATTGCGGTATAGTAATAAGTCCTGCCAAGCTTAACGAGGGGGACCCCGAACTTGGCCGTTTCCGAAGCAATCCTGAAGTCGGAGATGGCTGCGATATCGAGTCCTGCACCGAGGGCGGGCCCGGAGATCATCGCAATAATAGGACGGGAATAACCGATCAGACTGGCAAGACAGTACTCCATTCCCTTTATGGTTTCTTTAAAAGATTCCCCCCCCCCGGAAAGGTCCACACCGGAGCAAAAGATATCATCTCCCGCTCCCCGGATAACGATTACACGAGTATCATCGTTCTTCTGCAGATCGGCAAGGATGTCCCCCATCTTGACGAGCGCCGCTCCATTTAAGGCGTTTTTCTTTTCCGGACGATTGATTGAGATAGTGGTAATATAATCCTTATCTTCCCTTAAAATTTCCTCTCCCACAGCTGTTCCTCCTCCCCCCGTCTTAACGGCCACGACGGAGCGTGGCCCTCCCTGATCCTAAATAAATGTATCCTGCTGCCACTCGCCAAAAACACCCCTTAAAACATCGCACTGTTCTTGAAGACTCGCGTACTCCCTGGCAAGCTGAATAAAGAGGGGCATCAAGTTCTCATCTTCCTTTTTGGCGGCCTTTTCCAGCTCTAAGAGAAGTCTTTTAACTTCCCGATTGTTCCTTGTCCGCTTTACCTCGGCCAGGTTGGCCTTCTGTTTTTCCTCCGCATCATACCTCTTCTTCTCAGAATACGGATGCTCAACGAGCCTATTGACGGTTACATCGAGTTCGTATTCCTCTGTAAAGCAGTTAACTCCCACGAGAAGCATCTCTCCCCTCTCGATCTTGGCCTGACGCTCCGCAGCGCTCCTGGCAATTTCCCGCTGCATATACCCTGTCTCGATGGCAGTCACAGCACCGCCCATGTCTTCGATCTTTTGCAATCCTTCCCACCCTGCTTTTTCTATTTCGTTGGTCAGGGATTCCATAAAATAGGAGCCGGCGAAGGGATCCAGCACATCGCACATGCCGGTCTCATACATGAGAATCCTCGCCCCGTCATCGGCCAGTTGTCTTGCCTCTAAAGACCACCCCAATCCCAAAGGTTCATCGTAAGGCGGGAAAACTGCCGGAGGACCGCCGGAGAGAAGACCGGCAATGCCTCCAATCATTGTCCGGCTCAGATTATTGAGGACACGCTGCTTAGTTGTACTGCTGCAACCGATATGGGCGAACATCGGCACACGGATTCTCATGCTTTCCTCTTTCTTTGCCCCGAACCTCTCCTTGACAATCTTGGCCCACATCCTCCTGTATGCCCTGTGAAATGCTACTTCCTTGTAGATTTCCAGGCTGCCCCCGGAGCCGTTAAACGTAAACTTGGGGGCAAAGTCGTCTATATCAACTCCTGCATTAACACCTTCCTGTAAATAGGCAATTCCTATGGCCAGAGAAAAGGCCATTTCCTGTTCGCGGGTTGCCCCCCCCTCACGGATATGATAGCCACCGATGCTCGTTATATTTATGCCGGGGAGATGTTTCGTAAAGAAGACTACGCTGTCTCTAAACATCCTCATGGAGGGTCTCGGAGGAAATATATAGGTGCCGCGGGAAACGTGTTCTTTTAAGATGTCATTCTGCGGGGTGCCCTTCAGTTTTGCCATGGGTATCCCCCTCTTTTCCGCAAGGGCGATGTACATGGCAATCAGGATATTTGCTGCGGCATTCATGGTCATATTTGTGGCAATCTTGTCCAGATCCTGGTCTCCGGTAAATGCCTCGAAAATAACTTCAAAATCCCTCAGGGTATCAATGGCCACCCCCACCTTGCCGACCTCTCCCTCAACAGTCGGATTATCCGAGTCATACCCGCACTGGGTGGGGAGATCCAGGGCGAAGTTTGGCCCGCCCGACCAGCCCAATGCCGCCTGTGCTTTGTAATAATCCCTCGTATCCTCCGGGGTACCGTAGCCGGAATATTGCGAGGCCCTCTTCAGCCCCCCCGGCTTCGCACCCTTCCTGAGTGCCGGCACGAGATTTACCGGAAAAGCCGCCGTGGTAAATGGATATTGCCCGGGAAAGCCTACGTCCCGGAGGAAGTCGAAACCTTCGATCTCTAAAGGTGTATGGAATTCGGTCGGTTTTTCCATCCTGAACCTTTTGGCGGCAGGCTTCAGAACCTTCTCTTCCCATTCCTTCCTCTTCTTCTTTATTTCCTCTAATTTATCTTTATCATGATGCATAATAAAGCTACCTCCTTTTTCTCTTGTATTAAAACACTCTCACAGCAAATAAATTCACCGAAACCACTCAGTGTCATGTCAATCAAGAAATGTCATTTCGACCGCAGGGAGAAATCTAAGATTTCTCAGTCGTGAAGACTCCTTCGAAATGACAGGGTATCGTTGACATGACACTCAGTCTGCCTTGCGCACATTTTTTCTGATAAAATCCCCAATATCTTTCACCATGGCGCCGGAAACAAAGATCTCTGCAACTCCCTTCTCCTTCAGGATAGGAATATGTTCTTCAGGTATAATGCCGCCGCCTACGACCAGAACATCGTCGGCCTTCTGTTCCTTCAAAAGTTCCACAACCTTGGGAAAAAATGTCAGGTGAGCGCCGGAAAGACAGCTAAGACCGACAACATCAACGTCCTCCTGAATAGCTGCTTTTACGATCTGGACAGCCGACTGTCTTCTGCCTGTATAGATAACTTCCATACCCTGGTCCCTCAGGCCGAAGGCAAGCACCTTTGCCCCCCGATCGTGTCCATCAAGACCGGGTTTGGCTATCAAGACCTTAATTTTCCTTTCGTTTTCCATAACCATAACAATTACCTCCTTGGCAATAATGAATTTTTACAGGAACGCAGTTACACTTAAGAGCCTAATCATAGATAGTCTGACATTCAAGAATCTCCACCGGAAGCCCGGTTTTTCGTTCTATATCAAGGTATATTCTTCCTGTCAAGTCTCTTCCCCAGCCGCTTAAATTAAAAGGTGAAGAGGGGATTACTAACAAATCAGGTTTTATATCCCTCGATTTTATATACCCTCTTACATAATCTATGTAATCCTGCACTACCAATAAATCGCCAAGACAGATATTCCCTCCCCAGAACCGGTTCGAAGGGACACCAATCTCAATTGTAAGGTCTCTTTCTTGAAATAACGGCGATTTCCTTATGATCTCTTCTAACAGAGGTTTGACGAGAGATGAAGAAAGGAGGAGGATGTTTTTTGCCCCTCTCCTTTTGATGATTTCCCGCAACGGCTCCAGGTAAGAAGTTCGCAGGCCTGTCCCCATGAAGACGATGCCGAGATGGGTGTCAATTTCCCTTGAGGAGGGATACGAAACCCTGTTGAGATCAAGAGGTAGTTCTAACTTAAGGCCATTCCTCGAGACCAGCAGCGGTATAAATCCGACCTCGCTTTTCTGCAGAAGAGAGAGAAGATCCCGGGCCTGTGGACGATTGTGGATTATATTGCCGCCGATCGAAAGCAGGATATCGCCTATCCGCAGGCCGCCGTAAAAGGCCGGCGACCCCTTGACTATACCGATAACCCGGGGAATATTCTTCTGTTCATAGCACAAATTCTCTTCATAAAGGGCAGGTCTCACCACGAGGGGGGCTTCATATCTGTCCCTTATCTCCATGATCCTTTCGGTAATTGTCTCCCACAGATAATCATGGTCAAATAGTTTCTTGTCCGAAAAGTACCTGGAATACCCCGGCAGACTGATCTGCACCAGTCTGACATCAGATTCATCGGCATAGGCAATTGTCTCTTCCATATCGCCCAACATCTCTTCTTCCGACCCATCCGGCCAGGGCACAATGACGATGTCATAAACAATGCCCGCCTTCTTGAGCAGAGGCAGGGATTTGATGGCAATCTCCGGGGTTCTGTCACCCATTAAGGCGCGTCTCCGGCCGGCCGAAGAACTATGCAAGGCAATGTCCAGATGTAATGGATTAAACCCCGAAAGGTAAGCGACTACCTCCTCCGTCAGGGTGGTGCCGTTGGTTGAGATCCTGATTACCCGTTTGCTTTTCTTGCGGATCTCCTCCAACACCTCTCTAAAATGGGGATGAATGAATGCCTCAAAGCACGTTCCCAGAGAGGTAAATAAGTTTCTGTCCCTTTCAGGGAAAAAATATTTAAGGCGGGTGCGTATCTCCCTGAATTCTTCTTCCGCAGACCTGAGAGGACTGACAAGCGCCAGATCGGGAGGACACCCTTTGTTATAGCAAAAAACGCAATTACAGTTGCATCTGGTTGCTATATACCCTAACATGTCGGCGGGATCGCAGGGAGTATCTTCCACCCATTGGGACAGGTCTTTGAGCCTGAAACCATCGGCCTTCACTACTTTTCCATTGCTTTCCAGGGCGATAAAGTCCAGCAGACTCCTAAGCTGCCTCTGGATGTACTCGATAGTCGGTTCGTAAAGGGCCGTATTTTTTATACACTGGAAGCTGTATTCTGTATCATCTCCTTTATCCGTTACAGATTTGTCGTTTTTCCCCGCCGACTCCCGTGCAGCTTCACCGGGCGAAGGGTTATCCTGTTTTTCAATAAATGGTACGGTGGCGTCCTCGTCTTCATCATATAATCTGTGTATCAGATTCCTGTTGTTCATCAGTTTGAACCCGTCAATTTTTACCTCAGAATCTCCACTACAGGGGATCAACATATCGAGTATATTTCTTAACTGTACCCTCAGGAGGTCTGAACGACAGCTATGTTCACCCTTACCGTCAGTTGCCTCAGACACGGGATAGCGAAAGACATAATCATTTTCTGAAGATGCTGTCTCACTCATTATTCCTCTTTTCACCCCTGCGAATTTTGTTACCCCTCCACCGAAAGCGGAATTACTTGTAAAAAGCCTCCAACTGTGACATAATTTACTACCTTTGTGCCTTTATAATGTAATATTATCACCGGAGAAAAAGGGAAAGCAATAATTTTTACAGGTTATCATGTAAACCGGTAGGGGAGGGAGAGGAAAGTAATGCCGATCTATGAATTTAAGTGCAAGAAGTGCGGCAATGTATTTGATGTCCTATTCAGATCCAGCCAGGAAAAATTGGCGGTATCCTGTCCCGTTTGCAAGTCAAAAAAAACGGATAAGTTGATGTCGGTCTTCGGGGGTAAAATCGGCAATACATCGTCATCGTCGTGTTCTTCCTGCGCCTCTACCTCCTGCGGTTCTACCTGAGGACATTGACATCATGCGGCAGGTTGTCGCCTGAATTGTAGAGCAACGGGAAAAATCACTCAAGAGCTGAAGTTTGCCGTTGCTAAAAGAAAGGCAATTGTTTATATAGGAACAGTTCAAGTACTTTGTGAAAGGAGTTTAAAGGGTGAATATTTTAATTTTCGGACCTAACGGAAGTGGTAAAGGTACGCAGGGAGCGGTTGTGCAAAAAAAGTATGGGGTGCCCCATATAGAGACAGGCGTGATCTTCAGAAATAATATCTCCGGAGGAACAGAACTGGGGAAAAAGGCAAAGACCTATATTGACAGGGGAGAACTGGTTCCCGACAGTATTACCGTTCCCATGCTCCTGGCCCGCCTTAAAGAAGATGACTGCAAAAACGGATGGCTTTTAGACGGTTTTCCAAGGAATCTGGCTCAGGCAGAGGTTCTCTGGAAGGCTCTCGAAGAAGAGAAGATGAAGCTCGACTATGTGATTGAAATCATCCTTGACAGGGATACCGCCAAGAAAAGGATTATGGGAAGAAGACTGTGTGCCGCTGATAATAACCATCCCAACAATATCTATATTGATGCCATCAAGCCGGCCGAGAGGAACGGAAAGATGGTATGCCGGGTCTGTGGTTGCGAGGAGCTTTTGGCCCGTGCCGATGACCAGGATGAGGTTGCTATAGATAAGAGGCATAATATCTATTACGACACAAAAACAGGAACGATGGCGGCGATAAATTACTTCAAGGAAAAGGTAAAAGTGATCGAGGTGGATGGTCTGCCGGGTGTCAGAGAAGTCTCTGAGAATCTCCTTCAGAAATTGGCGTAAATATTTAGTTTAGGAGGGCCACGCTCCGTCGTGGCCATTGAAAAGGGGTCAGGAATCAGGGGTCAGGAATCAGAGGTCAGGGGTCGGAGGTCAGGGGTCAGCCGACTCCTGACAGCCGATCCCTGTCAGCAGGTCCTTTGCATTAAAAGCCTTCCTTTAAATATGGTGCCGGAGGGCTTTTTTATCTTGGCCATGATACGAACCCGTTAGCCAGTTAGCCGGCTAACTGGCTAACGGGCTAACCGAATATTTATGATGTTTTTATGGAAAATATACGTAATTTCAGTATCATTGCTCATATTGACCACGGGAAATCAACCCTCGCCGACCGGTTGATCCAGTACACAGGTGTGAGCGATGAACGTACCTTCAAAGATCAAATTCTTGATACGATGGATATCGAGCGTGAACGGGGAATCACGATAAAAAGCCAGGCCATTTCCCTTCCCTATCGGGCCGGGGACGGGAAAGAATATACCCTCAATCTGATTGATACACCGGGCCATGTGGATTTTTCTTATGAAGTGTCGCGCTCCCTGGCCTCCTGTGAAGGCGTTCTTCTCCTGATAGATGCCGCCCAGGGCGTGCAGGCCCAAACCCTGGCCAACCTCTACCTGGCCATGGAACATGACCTCGAAATCATTCCCGTCATCAACAAGATTGACCTCCCCTCTGCCGATGTGGAGAGGGTAATGGCGCAGATCGAGTCGGAATTAGGATTAGACCCCAACAGTCATTTGCAATGTTCCGCCAAAGAAGGAACGGGCATCGAAGATATCTTAGAGGCTATCGTCGAGAGGATCCCGCCCCCGAAGGGCGATCCGGATGCCCCGCTTTCCGCCCTCATCTTTGATGCCAAGTACGATCCTTTTCGTGGCACGGTGATCCACTGTCGCGTTTTTGATGGCGCCGTCAGAAATGGTGATATTATTCGTTTTATGTTCAATAATGCCTCTTACAAAGTTGAGGAGGTGGGTCGTTTCCTGCTTTCCCGCAACAGGCGTGACAAACTTTCCGCAGGTGAGGTGGGATACATAATCGCCGGTGTAAAGACAATCTCGGACGTCCGTACAGGGGACACCATTACCCTTGATAAACGGCCATGCGGCAGACCTCTCCCCGGATTCAAGGAGATCAAACCCGTCGTTTTTGCCTCCATCTATCCTGTTGCTTCGGATGATTACGAGGACCTTGCCCTTGCCCTCGAAAAATACGAGCTCAACGACGCCTCCTTCACTTATGAAAGGGATTCTTCTGTAGCCCTCGGCCAGGGCTTCCGGTGTGGATTCCTCGGTCTTTTGCACCTCGATGTAGTCCAGGAAAGGCTGGAAAGGGAATATGACCTTTCCATCATTCTGTCCATCCCCAGTGTCCGTTACCGGTTCACCTTGAAAGATGGCGCCGTGGTGGACGTGGATAACCCGGCCCGCTATCCCGATCCGGTTTCCATCGTAAAGTCGGAAGAACCTTATATCCGTGCCGTCATGATGATGCCGGAAAGATACGTCGGTGCAGTCATGAAGCTGTGCATGGAAAAGCGGGGTGTCAGTTCCATCCTGAATTACCCGGGCCCGGGCCGGGCCGAGTTGATCTATGAGATGCCGCTGGCCGAGATGATCTACGACTTCTATGACCGTTTCAAGTCCGTCACCCAGGGTTACGGTTCCTTTGATTATGATCTGACTGATTACCGGCAGAGCAATCTTGTGCTGCTCGATATCCTTATAAACGGGGAAAAAGTGGATGCCCTATCCCAGATCGTCCATCGTGATCGCTCCCGTGCCCGCGGTCTGCAAGCCTGTGAAAGGTTAAAGGAGGAGATCCCCCGGCATATGTTTAAAATAGCCATTCAGGGGGCCATCGGCGGAGAAATCGTTTCCCGGACTACCATCTCGCCATTCCGTAAAGATGTAACGGCAAAATGTTACGGTGGTGATATTACAAGAAAGAGAAAACTCCTCGAGAAACAGAAAAAGGGTAAGAAACGGATGAAGATGGTCGGAGCGGTCAGTATACCTCAGGGAGCATTTATTGCCGTCTTGAAGTCCACCTCCGATTAGTCCCTTTCTAGGAGAGACGGGATGCTGAAAAAGGTAAAATCAATCGTCATCACCGGGTACGGGACGAACTGTGAGATGGAAATGGCCCATGCCTGCCGTCTGGCCGCCTCCGATCAAGTAGATATTGTCCACATCAGCGCCCTGCTCCACGGGGAGAAGAGCCTTGACGACTATCATTTCCTTAACCTCCCCGGCGGCTTCCTCGACGGGGACGATCTCGGAGCGGCAAAAGCGGGGGCGAACCGGATTCTGCATGCAAAAATCAAGGGAAAGGGAGAAATGCTATACGACCAGTTTGCCCGGTTCATTGGGGAGGGAAAACTGATCCTTGGGGTCTGCAACGGTTTTCAGTTATTAGTCAAATTGGGGATGCTCCCCGGCTTTGACGGGGATTACCGGAATCAAACCGTGACCTTGACCTTTAACGATTCCGGCAGGTTTGAAGATCGGTGGGTGTATCTTACGGTCAACCGGAATTCGCCCTGTGTCTTCACGCAAAATATGGAGGGTATCTATCTGCCGGTGAGGCACGGTGAGGGGAAATTTATTACAATAGACAAACAAATACAGGAAAGGTTACACAAAGGTCGGCATGTGGTTCTCCAGTACAGTCATGCGAACTATAAAGGGGCAACAATGGATTACCCTGCCAACCCCAACGGTTCTGTGGACGGGATCGCCGGTATCTGTAATGAAACGGGAAGGATATTCGGCCTGATGCCTCACCCGGAGGCCTATCTTCACTATACCAACCATCCCCGCTGGACCAGGGAAAAACTCCCCGAGGAGGGGATGGGTCTTGCCATCTTCAAAAATGCGATAGATTTTATAAAAAGCCGGTTGTGAGATATCAGCGTCAGCGTTTTTTAAAGCACTTGCTCGGCTTTCCACCGAAAAGAAACCGCCGCAGACGGTTTATCGCGGCGAATATAGGCAAGCCCCCGCAGGAACTGGTCGCGAGCCGACGGAGTAAAAACTATTTTGCTCCGAAAATAGACCATTGTTTATATTTTCATGCCCCTTTGTGAGCCGCAGGCTCATGAGGGTTTCATTCTCCTTTGTGAGCCAATGGCTCATGAATGTTTCATTTTTGCTCCGCCAGTATTTCGTCAGCCTCGGCTATCACGGTTTCCAAATCGTATCCAACGCCGGCTTCGATTTCCTTTTCACCGCGAGCGAGCAGTCTCAATATTTCAAGTTCGTGCTGCGTATGCTCGTATTCTTCCATACTGACAATTACGGCTGTAGCACGCCCCCGTTGCGTGATAAACAGAGGGTCTCGTGAAGAGGATAAACGTTTGACAACGCCACTTGCATCCTGGCGAAGATCTGAAATTGGGATAATTTTCGGAACTCGACTCATGGCAGCACCTCCTATTGTACATCCAATTGTACTACCAATAGCAACATAATGCAATGGTAATTTTAGCGGCTAATCGAGACAGGGAATAGCTTGCCGGAAGAGCAATCGCCAGTGCCGGGCTTCGACTCAGTCGCCATGGGCCATGCGCGAATTTTGCCGCAGAAATGGGAACGGTTCTATTTTCCAATCACGAGTATTCTTAAGTTTATACAAAGCACTTAATTCTTCACTTGATTTTTGGAGATTCCTGAAATCAATAACCCTATTGAGGAGTTCAGCCTCTTCAAAACCAACAGCAAAATGATCTCGGTGCGTCTTTATCCCTGTGGTGGTAAGAGGGAATATATCGAGAGAACTCCAACATCCTGCATATTCTGCCTGCAAATCAACATTCTGCGAGGCAAAGAGGTAAAAGGGCGGCTGCGGGGTCAATTGCTGCCATTCGGTAATTATCACATCCTGCTCAAAAAGCTGCTCATACTTCTGGGCGCGCGTTCCCCACAAATCAGCGTGGTACACTTTGGCCGGGCCTGATTTGCCGGGCTGTTTGACAAAAATGCCGATCGCCACTCCTTGCTGAATATCGAACACATTATCATCTTTGCAGCCGTCGGGGGCGGTTTCGCGTTTTTTGGCGTTGCCGTGCAAGTCCAGAATGTAAATGTCCGTAAACGTCTGCATCAATGATTGGCGCATCCCCCGAAAGGTGGGATTGTCCAGATAACCGTGGTTGGTGATAAAGGCCAGGATGCCGCCGCCGCTGCGTTCGATACGCCACTGACCAAAACGGATAAATTTTACGTAGTCATCCTGTAAATATTTGGGGTTGCGTTCTCCCAACGGTTTACTGTCCACCTCATAATAGTTGTCGGTTTTGCTGCCATCGGGCAGTTTACCCTTGAGCAAGCCTTCAATCCAGTCGCTTTTGTTGGCGCTGTGGCCTGAATACGGCGGATTGCCCTTCACGGTCAGGCTGGGATCGTAGTTGGGGATGGTGATGGTGCTGCTGTCGGCTAATCCCTGCGGGCAGTTGAAGCGAGTTTTGAGCAGTGCGTCAACCGAACGAACAATGTAGCTGACCACCGGCTCCGGGGTGTAGTACACGCCCCGCGCTTCACGCAGCTTGGGGTCGTAGGCGGCCAGAAACGTTTCATAGAAGTGAACAATCGGGTCTTCTTGCCGGGTGCGGCGGCCAAAGTCGGTCAGCACGGCTTCCATATCGGTGTGGTTCAGCAGATTGACCAGATCGTTCACAAAACTGGCAAAGGGTTCGTCGTCAAGCTGGGGGCCGGTAATTTGAATGAAACATCCATGAGCCTTCGGCTCACAAAGGAGGATGAAAATAAGTCAGGCGAGACGCCTGACCTACTTTTCGAGGGCAATTATCCACCAGTAGGACAGGCGTCTCGCCTGTCAAAAGGTATTTTCAGGTGAAACCCTCATGAGCCTGCGGCTCAC
>Ga0210056_1003487_pt1 | contig 12772 bp, 12 predicted proteins | sample CryGeyCG2014_080_2_FD_183965 | JGI IMG/M metagenome (GOLD analysis project Ga0210056, IMG submission 183965) | Groundwater microbial communities from aquifer - Crystal Geyser CG07_land_8/20/14_0.80 (SPAdes) (version 2) | ecosystem: Environmental > Aquatic > Deep subsurface > Groundwater | place... | reverse complement strand
TAAATCTTTCTATCTCCCTTGGCAGGACGGTCAGCCTGTCTGAGAGAGGTCTGTTCCGAATGTCCTCTACATCATCGGTTAATGGGAGATTCCTGATATCCTCAACTGTCTTTATATCTGATGGCTTTATACCTGCTTCATCGAATTTTCGACGGTAGAGTGACGTCTTTTCATAAGCAAGTGTTGCCAATACCTGGAGCCTTTTTCCCTGAAGTTCCTGGAGCTTATCCAGAGGCATTGTCTCTTTTTCAGGATCCCAGTATTTTCTTTTATCTTCCATGTGATTACCCCCCTAATAAGTCTTGGTTATACGGGCTGTCTTAAATGCGAAGCCGGTACTAAGAGACCCTTTTGGAACCAGTTCTACATCGCTGTCTATGCCGTAATCAAGCTGAAACGCCTCATGCACTTTGTCCTTCAGGGTCTTCAGGTTTTGTACATCTGGTTTATATTCTACCTTAACCTTTAATTTTTCCATTTCTCCAGGTTTGTATACGTCCACCAGATAATCACCTGCCAAATCATCAATACTTGCAACTACCTCCTCCACGTCCAGAGGAAGAATCTTTTTGCCCCGGATATTGATTAAGTGAGAAACTCTCCCTCTTACAGAACTCATCCTCGGGAGGGTTCGACCGCATGAGCAGGGTTCATAGGGAAACATCCTCCCTACATCTCCAGGTCTGTATCTGATGAGGGGCATTGTCTGATTGGACAGGGCGGTAATGATGAATTCTCCCTCCTCCCCGTCCGGAAGGGCTTTCCCTGTCTCTGGATCAACAACCTCAATAATATAGCGGTCTGCGAAAAGGTGCATTCCGCTTCGTGCCTCACAATCAGCACCCATTATGCCTAAATCCATAGATCCCCACCACGAAAAATAGGGCATTCCATATTGGGCTAAGAAATTTCTCTTGTTGGCTTCAGACCATGGTTCACCAATCCCTATTGCAATTCGCAGCTTCGTTTGTCTTATGTCAATACCTATCTCTCGGGCCCGCTCGAAGTACGCCAGCATAAAACTGGGCATGTATTCAATAACTGTGGCTCCGACTTTTATGGCCAACTTTATCTCCTGGTCGAGTTTATACCTAAGGATGCTAGGCATTATGACTGTTGCCCCGAACAGTCTGTAGCTGAAGCTACAGGTGTCTCACCTGGTCATGATTTGGACAACATCATCTGGTCTAACCCCTATTGCCCATTTTCCCCTTGCCTCTCCATCAAAGAAAAGGTCAATGTCATTTTTGTTAAAAGCCAGAGGTTCGGGGATACCTGTAGTAGTACCTGTTGTAGAGCTGAAGACTTTGACCTCCTCTTCAGGGACAGCAAGCCTGTCAATAATCGGTTTTCCCCGAGTGTCAGCATCTTCAGTTATGGGGAGTTTCCGAATGTCTTCCAGTGTAGTAATGTCCGAAGGCTTTACCCCTGCTTCATCAAACTTCTTTCTATAGAAAGGCGTCTTTTCATAAGCTCGTGTAGCCATCTCTTGAAGCCTCTCCAGCTGGAGTTTCTTCAACTTATCCAGAGGAAGAGTCTCTACCCCTTCATCCCAGAATTTCCTTTCTTTTGCCATGATGCAACCTCCCTTCCTTTCTTTTCAGGAAAGAAATCCCCCTGCTTAAACGCTTCACTCTCCTGAGATACGGTTGTGTTGCCCATTTTTCTTAGAGGGCTAACCTTCTTGGGCAGTAATGAAATGATGCTTATACTCTAAATGATAATCTAGTTTGTTTTATAAGGTATGTCAAGTATGTAATTAGGATGGAGACCCTAAACTTTGAATAACGATAAACAAGGTACAAAAAGCAATGGTGAGTGATAAGAACGGTAGGTATAATAATTTGACTTTATAGTGAAAATGGCTTAGATTTATTAAATACTCAGGTTCAAAGTTCCAAGGTTCACGGTTCAAGGTTAGAGAGCGATGAAGTATGAAGAGCGCAAAGTAGCCAACCGTGAACCGTGAACCTGACAACCTGAGTGAGTAGTTACATAATAAGTAAATCTAGAAGGGTGAGAAAAATGTTTGCTGATAAAAAAATCGGATTCATAGGATCAGGCAATATGACAGAGGCCATTATTAAAGGGGTTATCAGGGCAGGGGTAGTTTCTCCGAAAAACATACTGTCCTCGGATGTATCTGAGGACAGAAGGAGATTGTTCAGTGATTCGTTTGGTATTATAACTACCTCCAGTAACCTTGAGCTTGTATCTCGGGCGGAGATTATTGTTTTGGCAATAAAACCTCAGTCTATCGGGTTTGTGCTAAAAGAGATTGCCAAGGCTGTTGATATTTCTAAGCTTGTAATATCCATTGCCGCCGGTGTTACATTAAAGTATATCGAGGACAGCCTCAAAGCCGACAGCCGGGTGGTCAGGGTTATGCCAAATACGCCGGCATTGATTGGGGAAGGGGTTACAGCCATCTCCCCCGGGTCAAAGGCTACAAAAGAAGACTTGGATGTTGCCAGGAATATATTTGATGCCGTTGGTAAGACAGTGGTAGTTGAAGAGAGATACATGGATGCGGTGACAGGGCTTAGCGGGAGCGGTCCAGCCTACGTTTTCTTAATAATTGATGCCCTGATAGATGCCGGAGTGAAGGTTGGCCTGGATCGGGATACTGCGAAAACTCTGGCTGTGCAGACGGTCTTTGGATCGGCAAAGATGGTCCTTGAAACAGGGGAAAACCCTGCTCAACTGAGAGACAGGGTTACATCCCCTGGAGGTACAACTATCGCAGGTCTGCATGTCATGGAGGCAGGCAGACTGAGGTCGGTTATAATAGATGCCGTTGAGGCTGCCGCCAATCGGTCAAAAGAACTGGGGAATATGTCCTGAAGAATAATTGAAAGCTTTGAAAAAGTGTCCCTTTTCGCTTCAGCATACATTTTTTGACCCATCTATGATCGTAAATCGTAAGTCGCGAGTCGTAAATAAAATAAATAAAAGGTATAACACCCATTCACGATTTACGATTTACGACTTACGATTTTTGACGATGTTCGCTCTCAGGGATACTTTTTCAAAACATGACATAGTTTTAAAGGTCTTTAATTAATGAAACTGATTCTTGCTTCATCTTCGCCAAGACGGAAGGAGTTATTAAAGCAGATTGGGCTGCGGTTTGAGGTTGTTCCGAGCAGGGTTGAGGAGAAGATCAAAGACGGGGAGGACCCTGTTGAGCATGTACTGCGCCTGGCTGAAGAGAAGGCATTAGACGTTGCAAATAAATCAAGGGATTCATGGGTAATAGCAGCGGATACCATTGTTTTGATTGATGGGGAGATTTTAGGGAAACCTGCAGGAAAACAGGATGCCTATCAAATGCTCCTAAAACTTAGCGGCAAAGAGCACCGTGTAATAACCGGTTTCTGTATCCTCAACACAAGTAATGGAGAATCGGTCAAGGAGTCTGTGGAAACAACCGTAACGTTTAAGGAACTCACTGAAGAGGAAATCCAGGGATATATTAAGACTAAGGAGCCATTTGATAAGGCTGGGGGTTATGCGATCCAGGGAAAGGGCTCTTTTATGATCAGGGAGATAAAAGGTTCGTATACCAATGTGATTGGTCTCCCAATATGCGAAGTGGTGGAGGCTTTGCAAAGATTAGAGAGGGTAAAGTAGGGGCACGGCGCGCCGTGCCCCTACTTTACTGGTTCGCTGGGTTTCCTTTAAGGTGCAATTCCAAGAATTACGAGTGGAACCGCTGGAACACCCCTACCTTGCCGGACAACACTGTACAACTCGCCCTCATAATAAGGGACGCCAGAGCTCATGTTGGACGATAGAGATTTCATTGGGAGGATTTCAATGCCGACGTCTATTCGATCACCGACATAGAAGGCAAGATGCTTCACAAATAGATCGTAAGCTAGTTTTGCATACTTCCGCGTCTACTGCCGCAATAACATCCTGTATCTCGGTCCACAGTGCGGGTTCGTGGACCATCAGAAATTCGAGTCCGTTCAGATGCGAGTAAGTTTTGAAGTACTTCTTGCCGGGATACTTTTGAGGTACCCGAACAGGATCTAAGCTAAATGTGTATTTGTCGGTCTTGGTGAACCATATGACTGTCTCATACCGGCCCGAGAAGCGACGGCTACAATGCAACCCGTGCTCAAAATGCCAGATGATCCGGTTTCTCATTTTGAGACCCGCTTCAGTAAAGATAGGGTACAGCACAGTATCTAGGGGTATGATGCCCCCCCCCGTCTACGTAGTTCCCTACCTGCCAACAGATGCTCCCTTGAGGGGAAAGGCATCTCACACACTCGCGTATTACAGCTGCTTGTTGCTCGATATAGGTTTCCAGCTTCAGTTTCTTTTCGTATTCTTTCCCAATGTTATACGGAGGCGATGTGATGACCAGTGATAGTGACTCGTCAGGGATTGCCGCCAGCAACTTGAGACAATCGCCGGGATACAGCACTATGTCCTCTGATGGAGAGAATACTTCGGCTATTTTTCGGGTTCTAAACATATTCCTATGATAACAATACGGGATTCTATAGTCAATCTTTTCATCTTTTCATACTCTTCAATTTTGCAGCGAACATTCATTTTTATACTTATTCTATGTTCAGTGAAAATATACGATGATAATATAAAAAAAGTCAATATAAATTACCAAAATCTATTGAAAAGCACCTTATTGCTCTGTATAATATTTCAAATTTAAATATTATGCAGATTTGGTATAATTTAAGAATTTGTTATGTTAAAGGAATTTAGAGAATATCTGCTCCAAAATGCCAGGACAAAGGCAAATCAAATCCCCTATTATTTAAAGTGGATAAGAAACTAACAACAACTAAAAGACATTACCAACATTTTTGGATACCGGGATTACTATATGTCTCAAATCGCTGACAACCTATTATTGGTTAAGGAAAGGGTTGAAAAGGCTGCCCTTAAAGCTGGCAGAGACCCTGGTGAGATTAAGCTGGTGGCTGTTTCTAAAACGGTAGGGGTCGAAGAGATCAGAGAGGCCATATCAGCAGGGGCAACCATTTTAGGTGAGAGTTATGTGCAGGAGGCGAAGGAAAAGATAGAAGAGATAGACCATCAGGTTCAATGGCACATGATTGGTCATCTCCAGACCAATAAGGTAAAACAGGCAATTAACCTATTCGATATGATCCATTCGGTGGACAGGATAGGTTTAGCGGAAGAGATTAATAAGAGAGCAAAACAATCTGGTAAGAGAGTCAGTGTCTTGATTCAGGTAAATATATCCCAGGAGACAACAAAATCGGGCATAGAAAGAGATAGGGCAATCTCCCTTGTTTTAGAAGTCTCCAACTTGACAAATTTAAAGGTAGAAGGGCTAATGACGATGCCTCCATACTTTGACGATCCAGACGATGCCCGTCCTTACTTTAAATCATTGAGAGAATTAAAAGGGGAGATTGGGGGAGAAAGATTTGAAAATATCTCCATGAAAGAGCTTTCCATGGGGATGTCCAATGATTTTGAGATAGCCATTGAAGAGGGTGCAACTATAATCAGGGTAGGAACAGCAATATTTGGAGAAAGAGAGTGAGCCGATGAAAGAGCATATAGAGGTAGTATCCTTCGATGTAGACGGGACACTGGTTCCTATGGAGTTCAACAACCTGATCTGGCTGGAGGAGCTTCCTTCCCTCATAGCAAAAAAGGAGGGTATGAGTTTTGAAGATGCTAAGGCTTATACCATATCAGAGTATGAGAAGGTTGGAGAAGGGGACCTCCGCTGGTACGAAATGAATCACTGGATCAAACACTTCGATCTGGATGCCAGCTTTGAAGATATACTTTCCAAGTATGAATCCAAAATAGAGACATTCCCTGATGTTGTCCCCACCCTGGAGAGGTTGGAGGATAGGTTTACCCTGATACTTACTACGGCCATGCCAAGGGAATTCCTGGATATAAAGATAAAGACAATCAAGCAGTTCTTTAAATTTGATTTCTCTGTGATATCCGATTTTAAACAGTTGAAGACGCCGGACAGCTATCTGACTATCTGTAATAAATTGAATATATTGCCCTCAGAACTCCTCCATATCGGTGATCATTGGGAGTATGATTACATAGCGCCTAAGGAGGCAGGGGCCAATGCCATCTTTCTTGATAGAGAGAAGAAAAGGATAGGGGACTTCATTATACATGATTTAGAGGAGCTGGAATTGTAACTATTCAGGCACAAAGTGGCAAAGGCACATAAAAATAAAAAGGCTATAGCCTATAGCCTATTAGCCTATAGTCTAATACTTTGTGCCTTTGGTGCTCTGTGCCTTTGTGCCTACCTGAATAGTTACTTATAATTCCCCAGGGGTTATGCAAATGGACCTATTTGACCATTATGCTAAAGACAGGTTGAAGACGGAAGCCCCCCTTGCTGACCGTATGCGTCCCAATACTCTGGATGAGTTTATAGGGCAGGACCACATCCTGAAAAAAGGGAAGGTTCTCAGGAGAGCCATAGAGGCTGATGAGGTTCAGTCGTCAATTTTCTGGGGGCCTCCAGGCACAGGTAAAACAACCCTGGCCCATATTCTAGCCGCAAAAACAGGGGCACACTTCATCTCATTCAGTGCGGTGTTGGCCGGGGTTAAAGACATAAGAGGGGTTATAGAGCAGGCAAGGAACCAACGGAGATTTAATAACAAACAAACCATCCTGTTTGTAGATGAAATCCACCGCTTCAATAAGGCGCAACAGGATGCCTTCCTCCCCCATGTGGAAGACGGAACAATAATACTTATAGGGGCTACTACTGAAAATCCGTCCTTCGAGGTTATCTCTCCTCTGCTTTCCCGCACCAAGGTCTTTGTCTTAAACCCTTTAAAGGAAGAGGAGCTGGAGATTATACTCAGGCGGGCCCTTTCAGATAAAGATAGAGGAATGGGGAACTACAGGGCCAATATAGACCCGATTGAACTTAAGTATATTGCAGGTATGGCTGATGGTGATGCCCGTCGGGCATTGAACACCCTGGAGCTGGCTGTTATGACCACGACGCCTGATAAAGAGGATACGAGACACATAACCAGGGAGATAGTGGAGGAGGTAATACAGCGTAAGTTTTTAATCTATGACAAAGAAGGCGAGGAGCACTATAACCTGATTTCAGCCTTGCATAAGAGCATGCGTGGCAGCGACCCCGATGCTGCTCTCTACTGGCTGGGAAGGATGCTGGAGGCAGGGGAAGACCCTCTATATATAGCCAGGCGCCTGATACGTTTTGCATCTGAGGATGTAGGAAATGCTGATCCCCGGGCGCTCCAGGTTGCGGTCTCCTCTATGCAGGCATATCAGTTTGTTGGTTCACCAGAGGGGGATTTAGCACTGGCTCAGTCTGCAACATACCTTGCCTGTGCCCCTAAGAGCAATGCCCTCTATACCGCATATTCAAAGGTAAAGAAAGACATTCAGGAAACGCAGGCACTGCCTGTCCCTCTCCATATACGGAATGCCCCCACTTCCCTGATGAAGAAGCTGGGTTATGGAAAGGGTTATAAGTATCCGCATAACTTTCCAGATAGCTATATAGAGGAAGACTATCTGCCTGAAAACCTCAAAGGCAGAATCTACTACAAGCCTACTGATAACGGCTTTGAAGCAGAGATAAAGAAGAGGCTTGAGAAGTGGCGGGGAAAAAAGAGAGAGCTTTGAAAAAGTACCCCTTTTCGCTTCAACATCCATTTTTTGACCCATCTATGATCGTAAATCGTAAGTCGCGAGTCGTAACTAAAATAAATAAAAGGCATAACACCCATTCACGATTTACGATTTACGACTTACGATTTTTGACGATGTTCGCTCTCAGGGGTACTTTTCCAAAACATAAATAGTTTTGCAAAGTTTCAAGGTAATTTGGAGGTAAGAATCATTATGAAAACGGGTATAGTGAAAGATGCTAGATACCTGGAACATATCACACCGGATTATCATCCGGAAAACCACCATCGGTTAGAGGTTATTTATGGGATGTTAAACGAAGGAGACATGGCAGGGAGGTTTGTGGAGGTTATGCCGCGGTTTGCCACAAATGAAGAGATTGGATTGATTCATACCCCTGGTTATATAGCACGAGTGTCTGCAACTGCCGATAAACCCCATACTATGCTCGACCCTGATACCCATACGTCGCCAAAATCCTATGATGCAGCTAAGCTGGCAGTTGGAGGAGTATTGGAGTCTATTGATAGAGTTATCGCTTCGGAAATAGGCAACTGCTTTGCCCTTGTGCGTCCTCCCGGTCATCATGCAGAGGCCAGCAGAGGTATGGGTTTTTGCCTTTTTAACAATGTTGCCATCGGGGCAAGGTATGCAATTGAGAGGCATTCCTTGGAACGTATCCTGATTGTGGACTGGGACATCCACCACGGCAACGGCACCCAGAATGCCTTCTATGATGATCCCAGAGTGCTCTATTTTTCCACCCACCAGTTCCCATACTATCCGGGGACTGGAGGCTTTGACGAGACAGGAACAGGAGAGGGTGAGGGGTTTACAGTCAATGTTCCTCTGTCTGGAGGGCAGGGAGATAGTGATTATATTCAGATTTTTGAAAGGATTTTGAAGCCTGTTTCCCTTCAATTTAAACCCCGGTTAGTCCTGGTTTCCGCTGGATTTGATACCTATTTCAGGGACCCTTTGGGCAGCATGAATGTAACCCCAAAGGGGTTCGCAAGGCTTACAAGGCTCCTTTTGGATATTGCTGACCAGAGTTGTCAGGGCAGGGTTGTATTTGCCCTGGAAGGTGGGTATGATCTGGAAGGTTTAAAGGAATCTGTTAAGGCTGTTCTTAAGGAATTGAGGGGGGAGTCCATTCTTGCAGAAGAGGAAATGAATTTTGAGGATGTAAGTTCTCTGTCTATTGATTTGGTATTAGATAGGGTGGCTGGTATTCATAAGGGGTTTTGGGAGTTTGTTACGGTTTGACAATAAAGGATGGATTTTCTCTTGCTTTTTGCTCCTCTTCCCAGATGGCAGAGGATAGGCTTCTCTTTACCAACTCTAAGAGGAAGGGATGGCGTGAAGGAGGTATTCCTTCGCTCCTTAAGGCTAAGGCTGCTGCAAGGCAAATCCTGGCATCTTCTCCCTTCCCCAGTTTATAAATAAATAAATGCCTTTTGTCACTATGGGTTGGGTCAGCCAGACTAATCTGTCTCCAAAATAATCTATAGAAGACAGATACCCTTCAGATATCCTGGTAGGTGGACGAAGAATAGATAGCCGTGAGTCCTCGGATCCTCTATCTTCCACCACAATACCTTTCTCTTTCAGACGATAGAGGGATCTCTTTATTGCCTTTTTAAGGGGTTTGCTTTGAGCTTCTGTGACCATTTGAAAGAGCATATCTGCAGACCCTTGTGTGGTAAGGTAAACCAGAGATTCGGCAATTATCAAATCCAGCTCTTCGTTTTTCCCAATAAGTTTGGTCAATAAAGACAGAGATTTCCCCCCTGCATCCTTGATCAACCGGTGAATGAATACTGCCTTTGCGTCATCACTTAACTCCAGGATTCGGTCCCTTATAGCAGAAGAAAATTCCTTGTCAGAGTCTCTCAAGGAATCAAGGGATTCCTGGTCCGCCATAGGCGGACTCTTTCTGACCTTCTTAATAAATTTCTTCTTTGCCATCCTCTTTGTGTTATTCCTTCGTAACTACTCAGTTTCTTAGGAGGTAGGCACAAAGGCACAGAGCACCAAAGGCACAAATTTTTCTAGCCTATTAGCCTATAGGCTACAGGCTATTAGCCTGTTCTTTGTGCCTATGTGCCTTTGCCACTTTGTGCCTGAGTAGTTATACGACCAACACCATAATAGGTAAAGCCCATCTCCTGTAATTTCCTGGGGTTGAATATGTTCCGTCCGTCAAAGACTACGGGGGTATTCATCAGTTTCAGGATTCTTTCAAAGTCGGGCTCTCGAAATTCGTTCCATTCGGTTATTAACACCAGGGCATCAGCCCCCTCTAAGGCATCATAACTCTTTTTGCTGTATTTTATCCTGTCATAGAATTCTTTTTTCACTTCATCCATAGCAGCAGGGTCGTAAGCCTTTATCCGTGCCCCTACTTCCAGTAGTCTTTTTATGATTGTGATTGACGGAGCCTCCCTGATGTCATCAGTATTGGGTTTAAAGGAAAGCCCCCAGATACCGATTACCCTGCCTTTCAGGTTTCCACCAAAGTGCTCCATTATTTTCTTTACCAGTATCTCTCTTTGGTTGGTATTTGCTAAGTCAACAGCCTTAAGTATATTTAAGTCATAATTGTTCTCCTCCGCGGTTCTGATTATTGCCTTGACATCCTTTGGAAAGCAAGAACCACCGTATCCAACACCGGGGAATAGGAATGAGTATCCAATCCTGGGGTCTGTCCCCATACCCTTTCTGACATCGCTAATATCTGCCCCCACCTTCTCACAGAGGTTTGCCAGTTCATTCATAAATGATACTCTGGTGGCCAGCATGGCATTGGCAGCATATTTTGTCATCTCTGCGCTCTCGATATCCATTATTAGTATGGGATTACCTGTCCTGACGAAGGGAGAATACAGTTCTTTCATTATATCGGCTGCTTCCTGGTTATCTGTACCAATTATTATCCTGTCAGGCTTCATAAAGTCATTGACGGCTGCCCCCTCTTTCAGAAACTCAGGATTTGATGCGACATTGAAGGGGTGTTCTGTTTCTTTTCCAATAGCATCCCTAACCCTGTTTGTTGTCCCAACAGGCACAGTGCTTTTGGTAGCAATGATCTTATATCCGTTCATGGCTTTACCAATCAATGCCGCTACCTCAAGCACGTGGTTAAGATCGGCAGATCCATCATCGTCCTGGGGCGTACCCACCGCAATGAAGATTATGAAAGATTCTTTTACTGCCTTCTTAAGATTGGTTGTAAACTGGAGTCTTTCTTTTTTTGTGTTTCGTTTCAAGAGTTCCTCTAAACCAGGTTCATAAATTGGTACCTTACCTCTCTTCAGCCCCTCGATCTTTTTACTGTCTTTATCTACACAGATTACATCGTTTCCATTTTCCGCAAAACATACCCCTGCCACCAGCCCAACGTAACCCGTTCCTATGATGCAGATCTTCATATTGTACTCCTAAAGATATTCATCCATTCCTTCTTTTTCGAGCGTTTCCACTATCTTCTTAACGTCCTGACATTTGTCCTTCCTGGATATGAGTATGGCGTCCTCTGTATCCACAACAACTATCCCATCTAACCCCAGGGTTGCTATGAGTTTGTCTTTACCATACACTACCGTATCCCTGGTATCCAGACTAATGCATTTTCCTATTAAGAGATTTCCATCTTGATCTTTTGGTAACACTTCATCCAGTGATGCCCAACTCCCCACATCATTCCACCCAAAATCAGAAGGGATCACTGCGGTAATATCCGATTTTTCCATGACACCATAGTCTATAGAGATGCCTTCGATATTTGAATACACCTCTGAGATTGTTTCTTTTTCCTGTCCTGTTCCTATAGCCTCTCTTATCTTCATTAAACCCTTGTACAGAAATGGAAGATGTGTCTTTATCTGCTCCAGAATTGCTGATACCTTCCAGACAAATATCCCGCTATTCCAGAGGAAGTTGCCATCAGCTAAGAATTCTATAGCAGTGCTGAGATCAGGTTTTTCTGTGAACCTTTTCACCTTGAAGAATTCCTTAGAATCTGATTCCCCCAATAATTCCCCTTTCTCTATATACCCAAAGCCTGTGGTTGGGTACTTTGGTTCTGTTCCCAGTGTAATCAGATATCCTGAACTTGTGGCTGCCTCTTCTGCCACCAGTAGGGTTTTCAGGAAGGCTTGCTGGTCTTCTATATGATGATCAGCCGGCAGGGCAACCATTACCCCTTCAGGGTCTTTGCGTTGAATATATAATGCCGCCAGTCCAATACAGGGGGCTGTATTTCGACCGATGGGTTCCACAATAATGCTATCTTCTGAAAGACCTGTCTGACCAATGGTATCCTGAAGATGAGATGCATTTACCACCGCATAGATCTTTTCTTTGGGGACTACAGGGGTCAATCTGTCAATGGTTCTTCTGATCATAGTCTCATTTCCGATAATATCCAGAAACTGTTTGGGTTTTGATTTTCTACTTTTAGGCCAGAACCTGGTTCCCTGCCCCCCTGCCATTATTACAGCAAACATTAAACAGAGTCCTCCAAAAGAGAGTTTTGAAAGAGTATCCCTTTTCGCTTCAGCATCCATTTTTTGACCCATCTATGATCGTAAATCGTAAGTCGCGAGTCGTAACTAAAATAAATAAAAGACATAACACCCATTCACGATTCACGATTTACGACTTCCGGTTTTTGACGATGTTCGCTCTCAGGGATACTCTTTCAAAACTCTCAAAATATTCTGCTAACGCATCTTCCCATGGTCTTAAAGTAAGCCCGGTTTCTTTTTCAAATTTAGAGCAGTTTAGGGCCGAATAGGCAGGTCTTTCAGCAGGACGGTTGTATCCGTCTAAGTGGGACGAACTAATCGGGTTTACTTTCACGTCTTCTATACGGGCTAATTCCAGCATCTTAAGGGCAAACTGATACCATGAGCAGGTTCCCCTGTTGGTTACATGGTAAACCCCCTTAAGATTATGTAGACTATTAGCCTGTAGGCTACAGTCTATTAGCCTTTCTATGGCATGAGCCAGGTCTTTGGTATAGGTAGGGGACCCGATCTGATCATCTACAACCTTCAACTCCTTTTCGATTTCTGCCAGCTTCATGATTGTGCTCACG
>Ga0210056_1003486_pt1 | contig 12772 bp, 11 predicted proteins | sample CryGeyCG2014_080_2_FD_183965 | JGI IMG/M metagenome (GOLD analysis project Ga0210056, IMG submission 183965) | Groundwater microbial communities from aquifer - Crystal Geyser CG07_land_8/20/14_0.80 (SPAdes) (version 2) | ecosystem: Environmental > Aquatic > Deep subsurface > Groundwater | place... | reverse complement strand
AAGAGGGAGTAATACTTATCGCCGCAACGAACAGGCCGGATATTCTCGATCCCGCAATATTGAGACCTGGGAGATTCGACCGCAGAGTAGTTGTCGACCTGCCGGACATCGAAGGAAGACTTGGAATACTGAATGTTCATTGCAAAAAAGTTCCGCTTGCTGAAAATATCGATCTCATGAGTATTGCTCGCGGCACACCTTTTTTCTCGGGAGCGGACATTGCAAATCTTGTCAACGAAGCGGCTCTTCTTGCGGCGCGCAGAGGTAAAACTTCAATAAACACGGAAGAGATGGAAGAGGCCAGAGACAAGGTCATGATGGGGCCTGAGCGGCGCTCGAGATCTATATCCGAAAAAGAGAGAAGGATAATTGCGTATCATGAAGCAGGACACACTGTTGTAGCGCGTTCATTGCCTGGGACTGACCCTGTCCATAAAGTCACTCTGATTCCCCGCGGTATTGCGTATCTTGGAGCAACGTATCAACTGCCTGAGCACGATAGATATTTGAAGGAACTGACTGAATACGTCAACGAACTCACGATACTTATGGGAGGGCGAGTAGCCGAAGAAATTTTCATCGGAGATATTACAAGCGGAGCAGGTAACGATATAAAGCGTGCGACCGAGCTTGCGCGAAAAATGGTTTGCGAATGGGGAATGTCTAAAAATATGGGGCCTTTGGCTTACGGTGAAAAGCAGGAAGAAATATTTATTGGTAGAGATATAGTTAATCGGCAAAACTATTCTGAATCAACTTCACAAAAAATAGACAGTGAAATTAAAACCTTAGTTTCTTCAGCTCATGAAAAAGCGCGTGAAATATTGACGGAAAAAAGAGATGTTATCGAACGAGTTGCAAAGAATTTGCTTATTCGCGAAATCCTCGACGGCGCAGAGATCGATATACTGCTTGCTGGAGGCGAATTGCCGCCGCCTGTTATTTCTGTTAAGCAAAAAGTTAAAGAAAAAGAGAACAAAGAAACTAAAGAAACTGCAGTCGAAAAAAATAATATTCCGCTCCCAGTACCTGCTCCAGTTTCGTCCTAACTGATGTGTGACTAAAGAAAAATTGTTTACAAAAACTCGTTGGAAATTTAAAGGAGGAGATTACGAACTCGATTCTAATTTTCTTATTGTCGGAGTTTTGAACCTCACTCCGGATTCATTCTACGACGGAGGCAAATATAAAACTCTATCCGCAGCTATGACTCAGGCAAAAAAAATGGTTGAAGAAGGCGCTGACATAATTGATGTCGGAGGCGAATCGACTCGACCTGGTGCAGAAGAAATTCCTGCCGAACTCCAAATCACACGTATTTCTGAAACGATCAAAAAGTTAGTCGAGGAAGGAATTATAGTTTCAGTCGATACACGAAAAAAAGAAGTCGCGGAAAAAATGCTCGATATTGGAGCAAAGATAATCAATGACGTCTCCGGACTTGGAGATGTATCCATGCCGAATATAGTTGCAAGATATGGAGCAGGACTTGTCGTAATGCATATAAAAGGAACTCCGAAGACAATGCAGGAAAATCCTAATTACGTCGATACTGTTCACGAAGTTAAGGAAAGTTTGAGGAAACGGACAGAACTTGCAGTCAACGCTGGAATTAATCCTTCATCGATAATAATCGACCCTGGAATAGGATTTGGTAAGAGAGCTGAAGATAATCTGAAACTGATAAGCAAAACTGAAAAATTTCTTGATTTAGGATTTGGAATTATGCTCGGCATTTCCAGAAAAAGTTTTCTTGGAGCAGTAAATGCCGGAGAGAAGCCTGCAGAACGGCTTGCAGGCACTCTAGCGATGACAGCTCTAGCTTACGAACGCGGAGCGCGCATATTCCGAACTCACGATACCGGTGAAACGAAAAAAGCGCTCTTCGCTGCGAAAGCTTTAATCAATATCGAAAAGAGGTAGCCGCAGACTTTTCATCAGTAATATTTTTTATTACAGCTTCTCATGAAAATGGATATAATAATTTTTCAGGAGATAGCGAAAAAAATAATGAAAGAGATATCGCCTAAAATAGGTTCACAGGTCGAAGTAGTTTTAGCAAGTGAAAAAGAGACTTCACACTACTTGGCGATAGTTGCAGAAGAGACTGAAAAAGGAATCATACTTTCTTCATTCGAAGGTATTGAAGATTTAAAATTTCCTGAGCCTGATATTCCAATTAAACTGCGTTTTAACCTTAAGGATGCGGGTTATGAATTCGATTCACTAATATTGGCAAAAAAAGAAAGTCCTTACAAATTTCTTTACGTTGCAAAGCCCGTAAAAGTTCTTCGCAGGCAGTTGCGAGCATATCTTCGAATTGACTGTGAAATTCCCGTCACTGTTATACGCCGCGATGACCCGCGCAAGCATCCTATTGCCGGTGTAATCACAAACATATCCGGCGGCGGATTGCTTGTCTCTTTGATCGTGACTATTCCGGCGGACGTTCAAGTTGAACTTAAATTTGAATTTGAAGACGGAACTTCAATCTCAAATGTGATTGCAAGAGTGCTCTCGATTAGAGCCGGAGAAGGCGGTTCAAGAATTCATGCAATGCAGTTCGACTCGATATCAGAAGAGCAAAGAACGGCAATTATCAAATATACCTTCAAGCTTCAGCAGAGAGCGGCAAAAAAGGCAAAGAAAGAAGAGAATCCATCATGACAATATTTAATGAATTGATGGAATGGCGAAACTTCTTCGACATTTTAATTGTCGCTTGCATTATTTATATTCTCTTAAAAATTTTTCGAGGCACAATTGCTTTGCAAGTCTTGAAAGGGCTTGCGATATTCTCAGTCTTCTTCATTATTGCTGAAATCTTTAGACTCGATACTCTCTCGTGGATCATCGATCGACTCGTTCCGATACTGCTCATAGGAATTATCGTTCTGTTTCAGCCCGAACTAAGGCGCGGACTGGCCCGCATAGGCGAACGGTCATTCGGCAGTTTCTTTGAATTCGAAGGAAACAGAGTTATTGAAGAGGTCTGCAAAGCAACGGTTGAACTATCGAAGAACCGCTTCGGAGGATTAATTGCTTTTGAGCGAGAAACCGGACTCGATCAATTCATCGAGACCGGAGTACTTCTCAATGCAGAAGTGACTGCCGAACTTATTCTTGCTCTCTTTTATCCGAAGGGTGCTCTGCACGATGGAGCTATGATAGTGCGCGGAAACACGCTTGTGGCCGCGAGCTGTCTCTTTCCGCTCGATCGCGACGAAACCTTGCGCTTCGGAACCAGACATCGCGCCGCGCTTGGAATTTCAAAAGAAACCGATGCCATCATCGTCGTGGTATCTGAAGAAACTGGCGACATCTCTTTCGCTCATGCCGGAAAGCTCATCAAAGGCATCAGCGACAAAACTCTTCGCGAAATGCTGACCATTTATCTCAACTCCGGCAACCAAGGCGGCAGGGCATGAGTCTGCGACGCAGTATCGAAATATACGGCATGCCGGTAATTTCTATTCTTCTGGCATTATTTCTCTGGTTCTTCGTAGCTAATCAGAAAATTAAATCGTGGACTTATCCTGTCGAGGTCTATGTCAAGACTGCGTCTAGCGATATCTCGGGCTGGTCAATTCCTGAAAAAGTTTATATCGAACTCAAGGGACCGAGCAGAGTTCTCGACAGAATTACGAACGAAAATCTAGGACTAAAAATTGCGCTCGCTGAGATTCAAGCCGGACAATACACAAGAAGCATTCAGCAGTCGATGATCTCCGGAGTTCCAAACGGAGTTGAAATAGTTAAAATCGATCCGGCTGAAGTCAGAATCGAATTGAGGCCTCTTATCGAGATAAGATATCGAGTCGTGCCGCAATTTGCCAGTCTATCAGATTCAAGCCTTGAGCTTGGACAGATAGTTGACGTCGATCCCAGATATGTCGAACTCCGCGGAATGAGAGAGCTTCTGCAGGATATTACCGAGATTCAAACAGAACCTATAGAGATTGAAAAGCGTATCGGAAAACATGAAGCAAATGTATCTTTAATAGTTCCGAAAGAGACGAGAGTATTTCCTCAGACTGTCAGAGTATCATACGAAGTCATTTCAAAAAAAGATTCAGAAGGGAGAAATAATTGATAAAGCTCGGTGTAAACATTGATCATGTTGCAACGCTTCGCCAAGCAAGAGGAGAAGAATTTCCGAATCCAATAAAAGCCGCAAGAGCGGCAACAGAAGCCGGAGCGAATGGAATAACGATTCATCTTCGCGAGGACAGAAGGCATATTCAGGACGATGATTTTCGTAAGCTCTGTCCTGAATTCAGATTGAATTTAGAAATGGCTCCGACCGAAGAGATGGTTTCCATTGCTACCGGAACTTATGAAGGAATAATGCCGCACTCGGTCTGTCTTGTTCCTGAGCGGCGCGAGGAGCTGACAACCGAAGGCGGTTTAGACGCACTCAAAAACAGCATCCAGCTCGAAAAGGTAGTCAAGCAGTTGAAAGCAAAGGGAATTATAGTTTCAATTTTTATCGAATCAGATCCATGGCAGATAGAGGGCGCATCGCGAATCGGAGCTGACTATATCGAGATACATACAGGAAGATATGCTTCTCTATTTCTCTCCGGCGGAAAAGATTTAGAAAACGAATTGAAGAGAATCGAATATGGAATTAAGTCCGCAAAAAAATTAGGGCTCAAAGTAAACGCCGGGCACGGGATTACAAAAGACAATGTTGGGCAAATAGTAAAGCTTGGCGGAGTCGAAGAACTGAACATCGGCTTTTCCATAATCGCAAGAGCTATTTTTGTCGGATTGGAAACGGCTGTTCGTGAAATGAAAGATGCAATAAAAGATGCAGAGAAGGAATAATATTTAAATGACAGTGTTCGACGAGAAGCAGACACTTCTTTTTGCAGACATGGGGCGCATCTTCGAGTTTTTTTCTTATGATCTCGAATCCACGTTAGAGCGTTTTGTAGAGTCAGCAAGCCATATTCAGCATTTTGACGAATACGCATTTGTTGTCACAACTCATAAAGGTGAAATAAAAGTTTTCTTGTCGGACGGATTATCTCTGCCGAAAAATAATGACGAAGTAAAATTCTCAGACTTTTATCCCGGCGATGAAGCAATGTATCTCGTTGACGAAGTCGATGAGAAATGCTGCAACATTATTTTTGCACCTTCAGGAAAAATTCGTTCTTACGTAACGATCCCGCTCATAACTCAAAATGAGCTGACCGGATTGTTCATTCTCGGCAGTAAGAAAAAATCCGGATTCGATTCAGAACTTCAGGATATATTCTTTTCGCTCGGTTCATTCTTTGCAGTTGCAGTTGAAAACATCAGGCATTTTGAACGCTCACAGGATAGGATGAAAGTAATAATAAGCCTTCAAACGAGCCAACAGGCAATCGCTTCCGCAATGGAATTAGACAAGATTCTTGCAAAGGTATCCGAAGAGAGCCTTAGAACCTTAGGCGCGGAATGCGCCGCAATCTACTTGAAATCAGGTTTTGAGTGGCATAGGCACATATTTCGCTCAAGGATTCCTGCAATATCTCCTCCCGATGTCGTCGCTCATGCAGACCTTCCTATACCGATATCGAGCGCGCTTGAAAGAACCGATGTTGTATTTATATCAAAAAGCGATTTCGACGATCTTGGAGCATTCCGCTTTTCAGCGCGCCCCGGTTCATTAGTCATAGTTCCGCTAAGATTAGAAAATACTTTATCCGGATTTGTAATTCTTGAATCGAGTACATTCGATTCCGAGCGGCTCTATTTGACTCAACTCTTCGCAGGGCAAGTTCAGGTAATATTTTCGAATGCATTGCTGGTCAAAGGACTTCGTGAAAAGACTGCTGAGCTTGAAGAGAAGAATAAACTTATTCGCGAATATGCCGAGAGCCTTCAGAAATCTCACGACATGCTCGAGAACCGCGTCAAAGAATTAAGCACTCTTCATGATGTAAGCTCCGCTCTGGTTTCAATAACTGATATAGATGAATTACTGCATTTCATACTCGATCGAGCGTGCAGTGTAATGCGCTCCGACAAAGGTTCGCTTCTTCTATTGGACGGCGATGAACTGAAAGCTCGCTGTGTCCGCGGAAATTTTGGACCGTCTGAAATCAAATTCAAATTAGGCGACGGAATTGCAGGGCAGGTAGCTAAAACAGGACAATCGAAAATTATAGAAAATGTGCTCACAAACCCCAAATTCAAGCACATACAAGAAAAAGAATGTGAGCGGGAAGAGACCATGATTGCAGTGCCATTGCTCATAGACAATCGAGTTATCGGAGTATTGAACGTTGACCGCGAATTAAAATTTGGAGTCTTCACACCTGACGACGAGAGATTGCTTACGTCGCTTGCTTCCGCCGCGGCAGAGGCTTTAGCTCGAGCTCAGCACATTCTTGATCTCCGCAATATGAACCTCGAAACGCTCGAGGCGTTCGCAATGGCAGTCGATACGAAGGACGCATACACGCATGGACATTCCAGACGCGTAAGCTATCTATCTATCCAAATCGCGAACAAACTTAGATTATCAAGCGAAGAGATCGAAGTAATCGCGCGAGCGGCTCTTCTGCACGACATCGGCAAGATAGGAATATCGAACACAATTCTCTTCAAGCAAGGCAGACTTACTCCGGAAGAATACGACATCATGAAAGCTCACGTGATATGGGGAGAAAATATTCTGAAGCCGATCAAAAGTCTGAAAGAGGAGGCATATCTAGTTCGGCACCATCACGAACGTTGGAACGGACAAGGCTATCCCGATAAATTGAAAGGCGAAGAGATTCCAATCGGCGCGGCGATTATATCGGTTAGCGATGCATACGACACAATGACCTCAGACAGGCCTTACAGGAGATCTATTAGCCGAGAAGCGGCGCTAAAAGAACTTCAGAAGTATAATGGAACTCAGTTCAATCCTCTTGTCGTCGGAGCATTCATGATGCTGGTTCAGCAGAAAGATTTTTCTTTAGACTCTACCGGCGCAAATCTAAGAGAGGAGATCATCGGTTCATGACGGAGAATAATCCTGAAGTCATTGAAAAGTCGGATAAGATAGAAATTCGCAGAGGCAAGCGCGATAAGTTTAGAGAAATCGGAATCGATCCGTATCCGCCGCGATTCGAAAAAACATTTTCATGCAGTAAAGCGCGCGAGAGCGTGAGCGAGACCGAGCCTCATGAACATGTCGCAGTCGCAGGAAGGATACGTTCTATTCGAGAACACGGGAAAAGCACTTTTGCCACTATCGAAGATGAATCGGGAAAAGTTCAGATATATTTCAGAAAAAATGATCTGACAGAAAAATATGATTACATAAAATTTTTGGATATTGGAGATTTCATCGGCGTAAAAGGATACACCTTTAGAACTCGGATGGGTGAGCCGACGGTTCATGCCGAAGACTTCGAGATTCTTTCCAAATCGCTTCAGCCCTTGCCTTCGGAATGGTACGGGCTCGAGAACAAAGAGATTCGATATCGCAAACGGTATCTGGACCTTATTTCAAACCCTGAAGTGCGTGAAGTATTTAAGAAGCGAGCGGTTATTGTTAGCTCTATCAGACAATTTTTAATCGAACGCGGTTTTATGGAGGTTGAGACTCCGATGATGCAGGCGCTTGCTGGAGGCGCCGCCGCAAAGCCGTTTATGACTCATCATAACGCTCTTGATATAGATCTCTATCTTCGAATAGCTCCGGAACTTTATCTAAAAAGACTTATAGTCGGAGGATTCGAAAAAGTTTTCGAACTGAACAGAAACTTCAGAAACGAAGGTATGGACAGAAACCACAATCCTGAATTCACGATGCTGGAAATTTATCAGGCATACGCCGATTACAACTCGATGATGGATTTGACTGAAGAGTTGGTTCGATATGCGGCAGAAAAAGCGAATGCTTATCGATTACCGCTGGAGGCACGTGCGAGCGCTCCTGTGCCTCTAAGTAAAAATGATAATGAATTGCCGCTGGAGGCACGTGCGCCCTCGCACATGCTCGATAAGCATTTCATGGAAGTTATATCTGATGATAAAAGCTCTTCATTGAAACTCGATGGTCCATGGCAAAGAATTCCTTTTTTCGAAGCGATTAGATTAGGAGGCGGTCCGGATCTGAAACCAGGAGATGCCGCAAAAGCTGAAGCGGCGGTCAAGGAATGCGGAATAGAGACTGAGTCGCGCGAATATGCCGACCACCTTGATTCTCTCTTCGAGCGATTTGCTGAGCCTCATTTGGCCGGTCCAGTATTCATCACGGATTATCCTACTGCACTAAGTCCTCTTGCTAAAAGAAAACCGGGTGAGCCTGAACTTGTTGAGCGATTTGAGGCTTACGTTAGAGGAATGGAGATCGCAAACGCATTCAGTGAGCTTAACGATCCTGACGATCAGGAGGCTAGGTTTCGAGCTCAAAGCGATAGAATCGACGAAGATTATGTCTCTGCGCTTCGAGCCGGAATGCCGCCGGCCGGAGGACTAGGCATCGGCATTGATAGACTTGTAATGATTCTTACCGGAGCACATTCTATACGCGATGTAATTCTCTTTCCTACGATGCGGCCAGATTCAAAAAGCGATTAGAGATTGGATGAGAGCATGAAAGAATGAACCTTGATTTTTCAGGAAAACTCCAGAAAATTTCTCTTCTTCTACATATCGCAGTTCGACATCTATTGGGCGGAAGATTTAATTTGTTCTTCAAAAACCGATTCAAACGCTGGCTCTCATCTATGCTTTTTTTTATAATCTCTGCCGCTCTTGGAATCGTAATTGCAATGAAAGGCTCGCCTGTCTGGGGCGCAGTCGCTTTTCTGAGTCTTAGCTTTATTCTATCGATAGTTCACCGTCTGATTCACGGTTCGATCCCAGACGAAGCAAGAGGCGCTTATGCGACCGCAGTGACCTCTGTAGCAATACTCGGAATAACAATAGCCGTTATGACTCTGATAGTGATCGTTTCGGTTATGGACGGATTTTCCGAGAACATTCAAATTGCATTATTGAAGACAACTGCTGAGGTTATGGTAAGTGATTTCGACGAAAAGCTTGATCCTCGTATCGCTAAATTATGCCTTCAAATCGATGAAGTGAAACGCGCTGATCCTTATGTTGAAAGCGATCTCTTGATGAAGATCGACGGACTCGAACGTCCTATTCCGGTAAAACTTCGTGGGGAAACATCGAGTTCACATAAAAACGCAGGCGGCCCTGATCTCATTTCGGGATCATGGAACGCGCTTGATTCGGAGTCGCTGGTCATTGTCGGTTCGGAAATGGCGCGCCTGTATCTTCTCCGCCCCGGCGACAAACTTTGGTTCATCACTTCAAATGCCGCTTTGACCCCGCTCGGAGTGATGCCCGGCATGAGAGAGCTCGAGGTGGCCGGCGTCTTCAAATCCGGATTCTACGAGATCGATCAGAGCATGGTAATTACCGGTCTGCAATCCGCGCAAGAACTCTGCGGGCTGAATGGAGATGTGACCGGTATTGATGTCCGCGGCGAAGACCCGTATAAAGCTCCGGAACTTGCCGAAAAGATAAAAGCTTCACTTTCAATTCCGGCAATAGTTATGTCATGGGCGGAAACAAGAAAAAATTTATATGAAGCAATGCGAACGGAAAAAACGGCAATGTTCATAATCGAATCTTTGCTCATTCTGATTGCTTCATTCAATATAACATCGACACTCTTCATGGCAATCGGAAGAAAGACTAGAGAGATCGGACTGCTCCGCTCATTAAATCTTTCGAAAAATGAAATTATGTTTTTGTTCGCATTCGAAGGATTTTCGATTGGCGTCATCGGCACTTTGTTCGGACTCTTGATGGGAGTCGGTTTTTCTTTGTATCTCGAACACTTTCCTGTTCACATGCCCGGAGGCGGAAGCGTATATTACATCGATACTATTCCTATTCATCTGTCTTGGGGACTCGTTGCCGTCACTTCGATTGCATCGATCCTAATTGCGGCCGCCGCGTCTGTCATTCCGGCATACAAGGCATCGAAAATTTCTCCGGCAAAGGCTCTGAGATATGAGTAATGATATCCTTTCAGTCAGAGATATTTTCAAAAGCTTTCCTTTGCCGAACGGCCAAAAACTTGAAGTTTTGAAGGGAGCTTCTTTTGAAATTTCCAAAGGAGAATCTCTGGCGATTATGGGAGTTTCCGGCTCGGGCAAAACAACTCTTCTTCATATCGCGGCAGGGATTGACATTGCTGATTCAGGTTTTGTTAAAACCGGACGCATTGGACTCATATTTCAAGCTCATTATCTACTTCCGGAATTTGACTGCAGAGAGAACGTATCAATTGCGGCGCGCATTCAAGGAATCGATAAAAATTCCGCAGACGTGCGAGCGGAGCGCATACTTCAAGAAGTTGGGCTTGGTGAAAGAATGTGGCATCTGCCTTCCGAACTGTCCGGCGGCGAAACAGCAAGAGTTGCGATTGCCCGAGCTTTAGCCATTGAGCCTGAAGTAATTCTTGCTGACGAACCTACCGGAAATTTAGACGAAAAAACTTCAGAGAATGTAAAGAACCTTCTATTCGAACTCGTCAAGCGTCATAATACGGCTCTGGTAATTGTCACTCACGATTCTACTCTATCGAGCAGGGCTGACAGAACATTACATCTCGAACACGGAATCTTGAAGTAGAGATTTGGAGTTTCAAAATTCCGTATCTAGGCAGCTTCGTGGTAAAAGTCTCTGCGCAACCGCATTTAATTTTTGATTATTTCATACGCTCTAATTATGAAAGTAATTCCAAAAATTCTTTCGCGCCTTCGAACTCTTTGTCCATTTCAGTTTCTACCATAACCCCTACTTCGTTATCATTTATTCCTAATCTCTGAATCGCTTCTTCATTTAAGTTCGTAATATCGGAGTCGCCGCCTGAACCCATTCCTTTGGTCTTAGTAAGGATATTTGCAAAATGAACTGCGTAAACTATTTTCTGATCAGCCGTTGCCTCTAAAGGCCTATGATGATATCTGATCGCGTTTACAATATTTTCAGGGAGGTTCCATTGCCCCGCAAGAAAAGCTCCGATTTCATCATGAGTAATTCCGTTCATCTCCAGCTCTGCTTGAAGAAACGATACTCCGCGCTCTTTTATTCTTACAATTACTTGAGCGAAGTTCTCAGGAAAGTACTGATCCATAATCACCTTACCGATGTCGTGCATAAGCCCGGCCATGTAGTAGAACTCTTCGGTATCACGATCGCATCTGATTTTTCGCGCAATCAGCCGTGAAGTCATGGCAACACCAAGCGAATGCTTCCAGAATTCTTTGCGAGAAAAACCCTCTGCTGTTTCTTCCAGCCCGAACTTATCCATAATTGCAGTGGACAAGCCAAGAGATCTTACTGACTCGAACCCTAGAATCACTACTGCCTGCTTGATCGATGAAATCTTATTGCGAACCGAGTAATACGATGAATTAACCATTCTCAAAACTTTTGCGGATAGAGACTGATCCATAATGAGTATTTTTGAAAGATCTTCAGCAGCTGTTTTAGGATCATTCGCAATCTTAATAATCTCAAATGCAACAGTCGGCAGAGTAGGAAGTTTAGTTACGCTTTTCAACAAATCCTTTACGTCAAGCCTGTCAAGCGGCATAAGTTATTCAACCACTCTTTCTGAAATAAAATTAGTTTCTAAAATATTTTGAGCTTCTCTGAGATTTTTCACTGACACATAATTATCTGATATGACAGGAGCTTTTTGGAGTTTCCATTCGTAATTATTTTTGACATGCACTGCAAAAAGACCAAGTTCCAGAGCAGGATTGATCTCGAACCTCAATGAATCTCCGACCATTGCAAACATCTTTGAAGAACCGTTGATTAAGCTCTTCAAAACGTCTTTGCTTTTTGAAGGAACTATATGAATATGCTGAAAGTAATTTCCCAAACTGTGTCTTTCAATTTTTGAACGCTGAATTGATTCATCTCCAAGCGTGTAAAGCCACAATTCAACCGAGCTTTTTAGAGCTTCCAGAAGTTCAAGAGCCCCATTTTTTAAATCAGGAATCATTTTGTAAACGCTCCAGCCTAAATCTTCAAATTCTTTTTCGATTTTTTCATTGGGCATTTTATTAAAAAGTTTGCAGAAATGTTTGTATGTCGCAGTGAATGATTTAGGAAATCTTTCGGCATCAAATACAGCAGTCTTCCAGAATTCGCTGTCGAATTTTTCCTGTACTGCCAAAACTTCGTCAGCTTCGACTGAAAATATATTTTTCATTCTACTGCATAATTCCTTTAGAACTTTTTCATAGCAATTCGCAGTATCAATCAATGTATCGTCAAGATCGAATATTACGGTTTTATTCGTGAAACGGATGTTTTCATTCAGATGAGTAAACAACTCTGCATCAGAATCTTTCGAATTCATTCTCCGCTTTTTTCCACGCAAATAACCGGAGCGTCCATAAGTTTTTCCAATATTGCCTCATCGAGATAATTCGTATCTTGAGTTTCGATATGGCTGAAATGAAGTCCATGCCCAAACCGTCCGAAACTGCGTTCCTGACGCCATACAACCATTGCAAATGCAGATATGGGATTATTAATTCCTGGAAGTTCAAATTGAATTTCGAAGAGTGTCGAGATCGGATACGGCCGCCCGGTTACAATGTAAAGTCCGCCAGCTGAAATATTTTTTATATCCCCTAAAATAGTACCGACTTTATCATTTCGTTTTCCTTGAGGCGTCCATAACACTCGATAATAAGCCGATATTTCGACAGGTATTCTCTTGTTTTTTCTTCGATCG
>Ga0210056_1003485_pt1 | contig 12775 bp, 26 predicted proteins | sample CryGeyCG2014_080_2_FD_183965 | JGI IMG/M metagenome (GOLD analysis project Ga0210056, IMG submission 183965) | Groundwater microbial communities from aquifer - Crystal Geyser CG07_land_8/20/14_0.80 (SPAdes) (version 2) | ecosystem: Environmental > Aquatic > Deep subsurface > Groundwater | place... | reverse complement strand
CCCGAGCAGAACTTTGCCGAACGGATTTGCTGCCCCGCTGTGGCTTCAACAGAGCGCCTACTCCGGCCTCGAAGTCTACGTTGAGACCCAAGGCGACCCCGGGAATCGTAGGTTCGTGGTCGAGTGGCGCAACGGCTGGGCCTCGGATGACGGTGTCCCGACGATCAATGTTCAACTTGTGCTCTTCGAGCGAACCGGAGCGATTCGGTTCAACTACCTCAGCGGGTTCTCCACGACCCGGGTGGTGACGGTCGGGATAGAGAACGCCGACGGCACCGATGGGGTCGAGGTCTACCACGGCCCGGCCAACGAATACTTCCTCGATCACCAGTCGGTGGTCTGCGCCCCACTTACCGATAGGGACGGGGACCTATGGACCGTCTACGACGGCGACTGTGACGACGCCGACCCGGACGTCAATCCCGGGGCTCGTGAGATTTGCGATGGTCGCGACAATGACTGTGACGGGGCGATTGACGAGAGGTTTGACCGGGATGGCGACGGGTTCGCGAGTTGCGGAGGCGACTGTGACGATCGGTCGGCCGATACCTATCCCGGGGCGCCCGAGATCTGCGACGGCCGCGACAACGACTGTGATGAAACACCAGACGGGGCGGCCGAGGAGTGGTTGGGCGAGATCTGCGACGGCGACGATGATGATGACCTCTGCGAGGAGGGGACATTGGTCTGTTCGGGCGGCGAGCAAGTCTGCGAGGAAGACGGGGCGGGGTGGGTTGAGATTTGCAATGGGGAGGATGACGACTGCGATGGCGAGGTTGACGAGGACGACGTGTGCGGCTCGGCCGATGGGGACGCTGACGCCGACGAAGATGATGCGGTTGTTCTGACCGCGGTCAACGAGGTGCAGTGGACAGGGCGACGAGAACCGGCGGGGGACGGCTCGGTTGATGGAGATGTCGAGCCGGACGGGGGTGATGCCGGCGGCCAGGATGGCGGCGATTTCCCGATTTATGTTCGACGTCAGGCCGGTTGTTCGGCGGCTGGGGTGGTGGTTGGGGTACGATCCTTGGCATCCCTGATCTTTTTTTGAGGTAGGTCTAAAAAAAGCCGTTGACAGACCAAAATCAATGAGTAGGATGTTCTCTCGTTGCTGGTTCCTTTCACGTTGCCGTTGTTCCTTTGGGTTCGACGCCGACCAATAAGTCCCCAGCAACCCCGAGGTAGCCTGGTTGACCGCCGGGCAACCTGGGAGGCTGATCGAGGATGGACTGAGCCGATAGCCTGTCGCGGAAGGCTGGCGAGGTTCCAAGGTCAACGGGTAGCGGAGACCCAACGGCCACGAACGTTGGAGGAATTGACGCTACCAGACACGACAGCCCCCAGGCCAAGGGAGAACGAAGGCTCGTTGAGGAAACTCGGCGGGCCTTTTGTCTTTTAACCCTCACTTACCTTTTGGTTGTCTGCTGAAACCGGGTTTCACGGCTCAAAACCGGAACTCAGTCCCGCTTTCCTTGACAATCGAGAAACGGTGCATATGTTTGAAAGGTCCCACAGCCCGACCGCCCGCAGGGTTACAAAAAATTCCTCTGGGGCGGACGGCGTGAAAATCGCCTTGTTGGGCCGGGGACTTCCTTTGGAGGTTGAGATGAGAGTGAAGTGGCGAGTTGATAGTTACGAGGGGGATCATGTCCGTGTGACGTTCTTTGCTGGTAAGGGGGATACGTTGGCGAACATCGGTACTCTCACAATGAGAGTAGAAGAGTACCAGGCGATCGGGGCTGCTCTTCTCCTCGGCACCGGCCGGATGATGGGGAACCTGGTTGTCGAGCACGACGACGAGGTCTTCGTTGAAGAGGTAGCTCGACGGGAACTCGAGGAAGACGATGTCTAGGGGAACGTTCGACATGCCTTGCCGGGCGCTAACCACCAACACCTACACCCCTTGGTATGTTCCGCCCGGGGCGCCTTGCCAAGTGGTTAGAAGCGGAACCGGGTTCCGCTTGATGATCAAAACCAAATGACTTAGCATCTTTGTTGAAGGCCCTTCGCAGGCCGGCGTTGTTTGGCTATGGGTTGGCTGAGGTGTCCCTTGTGTTCCCTTTCCCTTTTCTGTGTGGTGGCTTGCGAAGGGCCGTAATTAATCATTGGACCGACAAATTGAAGGTGAGTGATGCCCGTGCCCCCGTCCATGTCCGATGAGGAGCTGATCCAACGGCTGCTCGACAAGGCGATCGCGCTTCAGGCCATTATCTCCGACGTAGACGAGGCGCTTGGCTATGGGCCTGATGACAGCCGGTGGAAGGCAGGGATGACCCGTGGGCAGGTTATCCGACAACTCATAGAGTCAAATCTCGAAGGCCGGCCTGAGGAGCCGACGGGTGACAATGGCCATGGAGGTGATTTCCTTGGTCGCGTTGAAGAGTTCATCGCCGAGAAACTCGACGAGCTTCCGGCCGGCGTCGAAGACCCAGATACCGAGTACATTTACTGAGGTCTGAATGCTATAATGTTTCCGTGGGCATTCTCGACATTTCACAGTTGGTTTCCTTCCCAACCGAAGAACAACTCGCCCGAGCATACTTACAACCGATAGATCTCGCCCCGGGCGAGACGCCACCTTGGGCCGAGGATGATCAGGCCCAGGGGAACGGGACGAATCACCGATGGGCGCTCTCCTTCCAATATTGGCCGGAATCTGTTTCCGACACCCGGCAGGCCGGTTGGCAGTCCAAGCCGGTTCCAGGAGGGTCGCATCCGATTCGGGAATGGCCGGGCGGTGGAGACCGGACAATCACGTTCACCGTAGCGTTTTCTACCGACTCGGCACCGCCGTTTGATGCTTTCAGGGACGAAAACGGAGTGGACCTCGCAGACCATGATCTTGACATTCGTATGGCGATTTCGTGGCTGAGATGGTTCACGTACCCTCATTATGGGGAGACCCAAGATCAGGAAGCCTACCCTCCGCCGAAGGCATTGCTGGTTATGACCGGAATGCGGCTCGGGCATACGGGGGTTGACTATGTTGTCGTGACGATGGATCAGTGCGACATCACCTATATTGAGAGTTTCCCAGAGGGGATACCGAAGATCGCCGAGGTATCGTTGACGTTCACGGAGAGCGTGGTTCATGGGTATGGAGCTCGGTTCCACGACCGGGCAAACTTTGGGCCGGCTCGGCGGGTGGGAGACTATCTCTCTCAGGTGGATTTTGTCGGGACGACATTCGGGGCCGAGTCTACAGTTGAATCGTGAAACCCGGTTTCAGCAGGTTGACAATCAATAAAAGAGCGGTCATCTTTGGAGATGATGATATTCAGCACCAAGGAATGGTCTGAAAAGTCGTTCAACATCTGTCTCGGGTGCTCTCATATGTGCGCCTACTGCTACGCCCGAGAGATGGTGTTGCGGTTCGGTCGGATTCAGTCTCCCGAAGAGTGGGCGACTGAGCAAGTCAACCGGGGGAAGATTAAGACCATGAGAAAGTGGGTTGGGGTTACGATGTTCTCCATGACCCACGACATTACGCCTGGGATCTTCAAGGACTGTCTTATTACGCTGAGGAAACTACTTGAGATCGGGAACAATGTCTTATTGGTTTCCAAGCCGCACTACAATGTGGTCAACGACATCACGTTGGACGGGGTGGTCGCGGTGTCGAGGGACCGGATTGAGTTTCGGTTCCCGATCACCTCGCTCAACGAGGGGCTCTCGGCCGTTTGGGAGCCTGGGGCGCCCAAGCCGGTGGGACGTATCCAGGCGTTGGAACTGGCCCGGTCATGGGGATTCAAGACGAGCGTTTCGATGGAGCCGGCGTTGAGTATGCCGGCCGTCGCCGGAGAGTTTAGGGAGCTTTCCTCGTTCGCTGAGGTGATCTGAGAGGTTTACGGGGCGTTGAAGGACGATCTAAGGGTCCGGTGGAAGGACTCCGTCCGGGACGTGGTTGGGTTGTGATGGACGTTTTGCCCATTTTGGTCTCGGCCGAGTTCTGGAAGCGGGTCGAGGATCTCGCTCGGCGGCACGGGATAGGCAGCCAAGATCTCCTCGACTCGGCTGTTCAAGAGTACGAAGATCGCCACGGGCCGACAAAGGTGGTAGAATTGAAGGGTGACAAAGTGGTACGAATCAATCCTGAAACCCCCAAAAGCGGAACTCAGTTCCGGTTCCGTCATGGCCGAGGCTAACCCCGAAGGTCGCCGGCCGTCGTTGGCCGGGGTAGTCCGCCGAGCCCGCAAGGTGGTGACGGCCGCGAACAGCATGGTCGCAGCTTGCCAGGGGCCGGCCCCGGAAAAGGGAACCCGGGCGCACAACGAGCTCTATATGGCCCGCGACTATATCGCGATGGAGCTGAAGCGGCTCGACGCGGAGTTGACCAAGGCGGTAGGAAAGCCATGAAGTGTCCGAAGTGTGGGCAGGAGATCGTCACGACCCCGGTTCCGGGGAATGACCATGTGGTACGGAAGACCTGCGGTTGCGGGTCGAAAATAGTAGATAAACAGGGGCGCCGGCTCCTTCAAGAGGGATAGGAAGATGTTTCAGACCAACGAAGAACACCTAATTCTGGAAGACGCCGATGCGGCCAAGTCGATTTTCGCCGGGATGCTCGGAGAGCAGGAGAAGACGAAGTTCAACGACCACGTCTTCCGCGACCCGAAGCAGGCCGGCTCCTTCAAGAGCCTCTACCCCTGGTCGAAGACGGCCAGCGGGAAAAAATCTCTTGGTCTTGGGGTCATTGACCTCGACGTGATCGTGGACCCGGAGCACGGGTGGCCGAACGGGGCGATGGAGATTTCGGACCTTATGGCCCAGATCTTCGAGACCATGGGCGAGGTCAAACTGATCGACGGCCGAAATGCCCTTCGGCTCGCCCACGTCACTACGGCCCAACTCGCCCGGACCGTCAAGGGAATCTACGCCTCGAAGTGGTCGGCGGCCTCGGAAGCCGCGTTCTCGGCCGGCGACCAGGATCAGGGGGACGCTTGGCTGAGTGCCAAAGAAGCCCTGGTCGGGGCGGAGGTCAAGGTCACGACCAAGGCGGCGAACAAGGGGGTGATCTGGGTTTTCTGCATGAAGCCTACGGCGGGAGATCTCCTCAATGCGGCAGGCGTCAAACGCGATCGAAGCCGTTGAAGATGGGGAGGGAATTGGATGGATGGAGGATTTGGTTGACGGGGATCGACTCGGACGCCTGGGAGTGGGTTGGAGGCATTGGAATGGTGACGTCGCTGCGGGTGATGTATTCCTGTGCGGCCTGTTCTCGTCTCTGGGAGCTCATCGGTTCTTGACAATCACAAATTAGACTATACCCTGTGAATGCCGGTTCATGGTGGCACCCTCAACGTTGGAACGACTGCTCGCAGGTGGGTGTTCGCCCGGAGAAGATGAAGGGCGAGGCCGGCAACTAGGGGTAAAACGTCACCAAAGTGGTGTGTATGGGTTTGAACGGCTGATCCATGGCGGCCGTTGGCTTGTTCGATTTATGCGGCCCCTACCATGTTGATGTCTCTCTTTGTTGTTTCCGTCTTTCTCTGGCTGGTGTTTGTCGAGCCACGTTGGGACCGATGGCGACTCGACGAAGACGAGACCAAGCAGGGAAAGCGATTGGTTTTGGCGAGGCTTGGTTGGTTACCGCGGCCCGGGTGGGGATACCCGGCGCGAACGATTTATGACTGACCCCTCGTATCACGAGGCGCAGGTTGCCGGCCGGTGGGCCTGGGGGATTTTGCAGTGGATCGGCAGCTCGGGTTGTTCTGATGGGGTGGAAGTGGAATAAGTGGAGTCACGGCCCGGGAGGTCTCGGGGCGGCTCTAAGGCGCCACTTACGCAAGGGGGGTATGCGGCCGAGCGAGGCGGCGGTGATCCTCGGGGCGAATACACAGGCCGTCCGCTACCATCTCCGAAAGATGTTTCTGAAAGGCACAGTAACCAGGACCGGGGACGCCGAAACCGGGTTTGTCTATTGGGATGCCTGAAACCGGGTTTCACGACCAGAAACCAGCCTTGACAATCAAAAATCGAGACAAATATTGACGAAAGAGAGAAATCAATGGACGAACTTGCCAATAGAATCAATGCCGTCAATACCGAGATGGGTCAACTTCTCCATTATATGGGGACTCGGGATCGAGAGATTGCCCGGCTGACTCGGGCGCTTGAGATCGTCGCTAACCGGTCTCCAGATGGTGGATTTATCTCGCCTGCTGTTGGGTTCGCGGGCCGTGTGCTCGACGGGGCGGAACCGGCCGAGGCTCTCCGGGCCGAGATGGGAAAGTCTCGGAAGTGGCGGAGAGATCCAAACCAAGAGGACGAATGCAAGAGGTGTAGGTGGTACGTGCCGGATGATGGAGGCGGGGATTGATGGAGGTGTGGCGATGACCATAGACGAGGTCAGGTGCCCGTACTGCGGGGAGGTGGTTGATCTGTGTGATCCTCCCGAGCTGGTCACCTACTGTGGCGAGGGTGGGCCGCTCGATGTCGAGTGCATCAAGTGCGAGCTAATGTTCTGGGTTCAGGAAGGCGTTTCCAGGTCTTGGGAGGTGTCGAAGGAGAACCTGGACGAATGACCGCTGCGTGGAAGACGATTTCGCGTTTCCGTGTCCGGTACCCTGAAACCGGGCCGGCATGGACCGAGTGGATCATTTCCGGGAGTCCGTCTGGCGGCGGGTGCGGTGTGAAGTGATGGAGTTCTCTGCACTGTTCCCGTTTTGCGGCCTCGGGGCCGGCGCCCGAGGATTTCTCGACGCTCGGGTTGAGATACTCGGAGTCGAGTCGAGCTTCCGGTCTCTCGGGGGCATTGATATCGACCCGGAGGCGTGCGTTGACTTTGAGCGGCTGACTGGGTCTCCTGCTCTATGCGCCGACATCGCGACGTTGACCCCGGCCGAGCTTCGATCGTTCTGTCCCGAGTGCCCGGACGTGGTCTTTTCTTCGCCGCCATGCACTGGCTTCAGCGGCCTCCTCTCCAAGGCATCGGCCCGGAAGGAGAAATACCAACGGCTCAACCGGCTTGTGGTTCAATGGCTTGAATTGGTCATGGCGACGTGGAAGGATCGGCCGCGGCTAATTCTGATTGAGAACGTCCCTCGAATTGCGTCTCGCGGGGCCAGGCTACTTCGCCGCGTCCGGTCACTGCTTCACAAAGAGGGCTATGTGTTCTCGGCCGGTACGCACGACTGCGGCGAGCTTGGCGGGTTGGCCCAGCATCGGGTGAGATATTTTCTGGTCGCCCGCCATCCGGGCCGCTGTCCTCCCTTGCTCTACCAACCTCCCAAGCGTCGGGTGAGGGGCTGTGGTGAGGTGCTGGAGCAGCTCCCGCTTCCTGGCACGGTCGAGGCGGAGTCGGCCGGGCCGATGCACAGGCTCCCGCGGCTGTCGTGGGTGAACTGGGTACGGTTGGCATTGACTCCGGCCGGCGCGACATCCCAGACACGCTTGGCGACGGACGTCTCGCATGCAAACTACCGTGGGGTTTATGGTGTCCGGCCGTGGGTCAAGCCGAGCGGGACCGTGATGGGCGAGTTGGCACCGAGCAATGGTGAGTTCTCGGTAGCAGACCCGAGGCTGTCAGATCGGCCGGGCCGCTATCAAAACAAGTACTGAGTCATGCAATGGTCTTCTCCTGCTGGGTTGGTGATTGGGGCGACTTGGCCCGGGAGCGGTTCTCCTGCGGTAGCCGACCCTCGCATCGGGCGGTCCTATGATCACGGGTGGGGAGTTATCAAGTGGACTGGCCCCACCCATACGGTTGCCGGGTCAACGTCTCCGGGATCTGGGGCGTATCAGGTGGCCGACCCGAGGGTTGAAGTTCAGGACGCCGAGGTCTACTCGGCCGAGGATGAGGGTTCCCCCCCACTCCTCTCGACCGACTCTTTGGTTGAAGTTCAGGACGCCGAGGTCTACTCGGCCGAGGGGCTGATGGGGGCCTGGGATGGCGACCAGAAAAAGCCGCCTCCGTTCATTCCGGTGATCCTCTCCCCGGACGGTTGTTGGCATCGGCCGTTGACGACGCTTGAGCTTGCTTTGCTTCAGGGGTTGCCGGCCGAACTCGACGGCCGGCCGCTTGAACTCACGGGGTCGGCGGTGAGCCGACAGATGCTCATTGCTCTGACGGAGGCTGCCTTGGGCGAATGGTCCATGCAGAGCGGCCCGGTTTGGGTTTCTCCTACCCATCACGACCAGGCGTGAAATCCGGTTTCAGCGTGTTGACAATTGAAAACAGCGACGATGATTCGATTGGAGGAAAGCATGAACAACATTCACTTATTGGTGATCGACGGACAGGTCGATTTCTGCAATCCCGGCGGGGCGCTTTACGTCCCCGGGGCCGACGATGAGTGACGGGCGACTGGTGAGGATTGAAAACGACGGGGAGTTGATTCTTTCCAAGAGAGGGAGGGAGGTTTTTGTCAATGATCCGGCGGTTACGATGGATCTGAGCTTATTCAGCGATGGAAGCTGTCGATGAATAGGACGTGAGGATGCCGCTGCTTCGTATGATCCAACTTCCCGAGGTTGACCAACGAGAATTTCTCTTGGTTGGGGAGATTGCCGCGGGCCGCTATTCCTGCAAGGTGTTTCACGGGGCCGCCCCGGCTCTGGGGGAAGACCTCAGGGGAGATCGGCTGCCTAAAATCGAGGTAGTCAACTCGCCGGTGGAGTTGGTTGGGAGCACGGGGAACGCCCCGGGGCGATCACTCAATATCGACTGGGATGCCCAGCCGTTGGGCGAGATGACGGATTTGGTTCTTGCCAACCGGCTGGGGGTCTCTTCGTCTACGGTGTCTGCCGCCCGGAGGTTGCGTAAGATCAAATCCTTCAGCAGCCGAAAATCTTGACAATCGCGCCCTCAGAAGCGGAACTGAGTTCCGCTTTTCTCCTGAAACCAGGTTTCATGGTCTATTGGGCCGCCGAGTTCGTTCAATGTTGTAGAGCTGAACTTCAGCCACCCTTGAGGAGATCCCAATGATTGTGTGTCGAAAATGTGGGGGAAGATAAGCAACGACACCGGTTGGTGCTCGATTTGCGGGTTCCCAGAGGGCTTTCGCCGAACTCATGGTTTTCCCGCGGTCGAGGACGGGTTGCCCAGCCCGGAGGACGGGTTGCCCGACATTGAAGATCCGCAGTGGTCGGATGACGATGTCCGATTGCTACGCCAGGCTCAGTCGGTCATATTGGAGAGAAACCATTTCCGACGTCAATGCCACCAACTCACCGAAGATCTTGCAGATCTTAGGTGCCGGGCCGAGCACATGGAGGTAGCGTTGCTCCATATCAGTAGACATTGCGATGATCCGGGCTACGTTGATGATCTGGCTCAGTTCGCCAGCCGGGCGACTGCGTGGCCGGCCGAGGTTGCGGTTCGCGGGGTCAATATCCATTAATCTGTTTTTCGACGAGGGTTGGAAGTACATTGTGACAGTGAATTTTACCACGGAAGACAGTGAAACTATTTATTTTTTTGACCTTGGGCTGGTCAATTTACAAAATATGATACAAGGAAGACTCCCCTATGGAGATTAAATTCCTCACCATAGAGAGACCAAAAAACTAACAACCCAAAGAAGATCGTCGGTTTCCACGGTTCGGCTTGACCCATCAAAAAAGCTGACCCCCTCTCCGCCCTTCCGCTCCCCCGTAATACACATTCCCCATCCGTCCCTACTCCTCGTAATACCCCGCCAACCCCGCCACCCCCTCGTAATACAGACCCTTGTGCGAGAAAATCCGCTGTGAATTTTAGGGGTTCAGGTTTGACAATCAATAAATCATGCGTAAGTTCAAAAAGGGGTTGGAGGAAGCATGATTACCGCGGCCGAGAGAGCTCATGGAGTCTGGACGCCCGAGAGTGGATAAGGGTTGATTCGGATCGGCCCGGCCCGGGGTTGGAAGACTCCCAATGGGAACCGGATGTGACGAAGCAGCAAAAGGAGTGCTAGGAATATGAGACTGACAACCGAAATAATCATGACAACACGTCCGTGTTCGTCGTGGAATCGAGAGAGAATTGAGGCACTCATTTCTCCTCGGAAGTATGTGCTTCACAGCACTGCTCTCCGCGATATGAGAGTGCCAATCGGCGACCGAATCTGGCTCGGAATCACCCTGCTCGATGATCCCCGACGACGGCTCTTCGCCTGCGATTGCGCCGAACGGGCGCTCAGCCGTGAGCGAGATGCCGGCCGAGAGCCAGATCCCCGAAGTTGGGCGGCTGTCGAGATAGCTCGCCGGTACGCCCGAGGTGAGGCGACCAATTTGGAGTTGACCACCGCCCTCTCCGCCGCCGCCGCCGCCTCCGCCTCCGCCGCCGCCGCCGCTGCCGCCCACACCGCCGCATACTCTACCGCCGCCGCCGCCGCCCGCGCCGCCGCTGCCGCCGCCCGCGCCGCCGCCGCCGCCATGGAAGCTGCATGGGGCGCCACCATAGACGCTGCCATGGACGCTGAGCGCCGCTGGCAAGCCAAGCGGCTCATCACCTATCTCGACGGAGCAATCCTATGACCTGGGAGCTGCAGGTCGGGCTGAAACTCGGTTTCGGTCACATTGATAATCGGGGAAAGAAGCATATATTAGAGGCTGAGGATGGAGGAAGAAAATGAGCACCCAGGCGACAATCATCTTCAAGGACGATGACGAGGAGTATTACATCTACTGACAGGAGATCTTCGGCCGATTTGATGACGACGAGGAGCCCCGGCCGGCCTGGGCCGATGACCTTGAGGTTTTCTTGTGAAGCGGGTTTCTCCCGGGTTTATGTCTGGTGGGACTATGACAAGAAGCCGATCTGAGACGTTGGGACGATAGAGTTCGGGTCGCGGAAGCTGGACAATTTGGCTGCCAGGCTCTATCGCCTCCTTTTTCTCGCCGGGCCGTGGAACGATCGGCCGCTGCGATGCACCTCGGCCTGGGGGCGACTCTGGGGCAAGACACTAATCCGGCTGTCTAATACCGAGATCACGATGTACAGCGGGAATGACTTCTCGGTTTGAGGTAAACATGGGAAAGTTGTGCATTTATAACCGATTCACCAATGATGGGGAGTGCTCGGCATCCATCGTTCGTCGGAGGTTTCCGGACGTCGAGTTGCTTGGTTGGGCCGACGGCGATCATATCCCGTGGGAGAGAATTGAGGTGGCCGATGAGGTAATCCTTGTCGGTGTTTCGTTCAAACCGTGGGTAGAAATGGGCCGGTTCCTCGGGCTCAAGGGCGGCGAATCAGTGGTCTGGATCGACCACCACATAACTGCTATTAGGGAAGAAAACAGTTACAGCGTTTGTAAATTTAAAGGACCACGGGCTGAGAGTTGGGCGACATGCGAACTCACATGGAGATATTTCTTTCCCGATAAGTCGGTACCTCGTGCTGTGTGGCTTATCGGGCGTTGGGAGATATGTACTTGCATTCCTGATACCCTGCTAAAAGATCTTAAAGAGCAAGACGAGATTGAAGCATTCCATTTCGGAATGCGGAGCAGGAAAACGGGTGTGGAGTATCGGTTTTTTTGGGACGAGCTACTCTCCGATGCTCACGGTGGGGAGGCGATAAAGAGAATAATTTGCGATGCGAACCTACAACCAGGAGCTCGATGACGATGGGAAAGACGACGGGAAAGTTGTGCATTTATAACCGATCCGCCGAGAACGGGGAGCTCTCGGCGGTCATCGTTCGGAAGCTATACCCGGACATCGAGCTGCTTGGTTGGGCCGATTGCGATGAAACCCCATGGGACAAGATATTGGAGGCAGACGAGATCTGGCTTGTTGGGGTCACCTTCTACCCATGGGAAGAAATGCGGGCCGCTCATTCCTACGCCGACCACCAGGTGATCTGGATCGACAACCGACAGGAGTCTATCGACGCCGAGAGAGATGCTGAAGGTCATGGCGAGCCGAGGTTCCCTGGGTTGCGGGATGCAGGCCGGGCCGTCTGTGATCTCACATGGGAGTATTGCTTTCCCAACGAGCCGATGCCCTCGTACGTCTTGGTAGCTGCTTTGATGGAGCGATAAGATGGAGCAACTACTCCAAGAGAACGAATCATACGTGGTGGCATACCGACAAAGGAACGGAGTAGGGAATATTTTGGTGTTCGGGCCGTCTATCGGGTCGGACCTCGCCCAGGCAAAGTTCTGGAGGAACGTTGTAGAGAACGACTATGGGCTAGATAGCAAGCCGAAGGTCATGAAACTGGTTCAGGTTGATTTGTGACCATCTCCAAAAAGCGGAACTGAGTTCCGCTTCTGAACCCTGAAATGAAGTAAAATAAATAAGCTACTTATCCGTCTACTTATGAGTTGCGGTTCATGACCAGAAGCGGTGAGCAGATCGATTTCTTCAACGCTGGTCTACCAGACTTGGTAGATCACGCCATCGAGCTACTCAGGGAGCACGAGCCGCCCGGCGGGTACATTCTCTGCGACAGCGGCGGGAAGGACTCCTACTACACTATCCTGGAACTCGCAAAGATGGCTGGTGTGAGGTACCAGGCGGTCTACAACGTGACCACCATTGACCCGCCGGAACTGGATCACCCAGATGCAGAATGGAAGCGCAACCTTCGTTGTACAACTCGTAAAGGGCTTCATCGGCTCAATCTTTCTTGGTCATGTCACACTACTGAAACAGGGTTTCATTGGTTCAAAGGAATTGTCGGCATTGTTTACTGATTGTCAAGGCAGTTACTCCGAGCCGTGAAAGGGAAACGGACCTTCTTCGTTGTTAGACCGTGGTGCGAAATTTTCCCCAAAATCAGAGAGCCATTGACAATCATAAAACAAGGCATACTGTTTGGGGATGGCTGGTTATCGCTTCAATGGAG
>Ga0210056_1003481_pt1 | contig 12780 bp, 16 predicted proteins | sample CryGeyCG2014_080_2_FD_183965 | JGI IMG/M metagenome (GOLD analysis project Ga0210056, IMG submission 183965) | Groundwater microbial communities from aquifer - Crystal Geyser CG07_land_8/20/14_0.80 (SPAdes) (version 2) | ecosystem: Environmental > Aquatic > Deep subsurface > Groundwater | place... | reverse complement strand
TATTGACCAATGGTCCGCCTGAATTGCCTGGATTGATGGCTGCGTCAGTCTGCAACAAACCAGTTAATTGTTCGGTAGCACCAGACGGGCTAGAACTAGCTTTAATCTGTCTTTCTTTGGCAGAAATAACTCCAACCGTAACCGTGTTATCAAATTCTCCTAATGCATTGCCTATTGCTACCACCCATTGTCCGACTTCCAATTTACTACTATCACCTAAATCTACGACCGGTAAACCGTTAGCTTCAATTTTCAAGACTGCCAAATCGGACGATATGTCTTTGGCTAAAATTTTCGGCTTATAGCTTTTTCCATCGGCAGTAATAATTGTATAGTCAGCATTTTCTTCAGAAACCACATGTTTATTGGTTGCAATTATTCCATCGGAGGTGATAATAAAACCCGTCCCTCCACCTTTTTGTTGATATGTTTGACCAAAAAAATCAGTAATATTGTTAGTGGTAGAAATTGAAACCACCGCATCTGAGACTTTTTTAGTTGCATCAATTATAGCCGATGATTCTTCAAGCACAATTTTCTGATTACTAACACTGGCTGTTTTGGCTTTCTCGGTTAATTCTTTTACGCCCAAAATATTTTGTAACTTGCCGGATTGAGCCACAGTTGATAACGCCATCAACCCGCCCACAAAACCAAGCACAAAATTGGCAATAATTAATACAATAATACCTTTTTTAGAAATTAGTGAATTATTTTCCATCCTTTTTTTCCTCCCCATCATCAAATTTTTTCGCCATATTTCCGAGCCAAATTGCCACAATAACTGCTAAAATTGTTACAAATAAAGCGTAAATAAACTGGGATTTAACTCCTTCGCCGGGAGTAATATACTCACTGATAAATTTCTTAACCAGATCGTTCCATGCCAACGCCGCTACCAATCCAAAAGCAGTCGTTAGCATTCTGGAAATAGTTTTATAATATTCTTTTCCGATGCCTTTAATTGCTTTTCTTATTTTTGCCATAATATTTATATTATTATTTTTTCAATTATTTTTTTTGTCATTTCACCGGACGCCTTACCCTGTGTTTCTTTCATTACTAAACCGATTAAAGCTTGCTTTGCTTCTATTTTACCATTTTTAATCTTCTTAGCAATGTCTTGATTTTCCTGAATAATTCTATGAACAATCACTTCTAAATCCTCATTTTGCAATAGGTTTTCCCGACTAATAAAATAATCAACTACTTCTTCTCTTGTTTTAGGATTTCTGTTAACAATAAAACTCGCTAACTCATTTTCTTTCACCCTAATTTCTTTACGGCTTACTTCAAACAATTTTAATTTTTCTTTATTTGAAGTTAGAATTTTAGCGTCATTTTCTTTTAAAGCATATTTTTCAATCAATTCATTAGTAATGTTGTCTGGTAATTTATCAACAACTATCGAATCAATGTAATTTTGTGAAAACGATAGGGGGGGAAGATCAGGCTCGGGAAAATAACGGTAATCGTTCTCTGTTTCCTTAATTCTTTGAGAAAAAGTTATCTCTTTATTGTCATCCCAACCTCGAGTTTCTTGAATAATCTTTTCGCCTTTTTCTAAAAGCTCACTCTGCCTTTTAATTTCATAATCTATGGATTTTTCAACCGATTTGAACGAATTAAGATTTTTAATTTCAACCTTAGTGCCTAATTTTCCGCCTAGCAGAAGCCTTTCGGTTATCTCCGAGGTGTTTTCTTCTGTCGGTTTTGAGTTTTGAATATTTGCATTTTGAATTTGCTTCAACGAGATATTGACCTCCACTCTCATCATTCCCTTTTCCATATCCGCATCAGCAACACCTAAATGACGTAACAATTGCTGAAACTTTTTAGCAAACTCGCTTGCTTCTTGACCGCTTTTAATATCCGGCTCGGTGACCAATTCCATTAACGGCACACCCGAACGATTGTAATCAATCAGAGAATAATTCGAACCCGCTGGATGTAACAACTTTCCCGTGTCTTCTTCAAGATGTAGACGAGTAATATTGATTATTCGTTTCCCATCTCGCAGGAGCCCTTTGGTCACATTCGAGATGTCCTCTTTTTGTAAATTGATATTTGAAAATTTATTGAAAATTTCTAAATGTCCTCCTTTTACCAACGGAGTGTCATATTGTGATATCTGATAACCTTTGGGTAAATCCGGATAAAAATAGTTTTTCCGATCCCATTTGGTCGTCTGAGAAATTTTTCCACCCACCGCTTTCCCAACTTTAATCACCAACTCGACTGCTTGTTGATTTATAACCGGCATTACGCCCGGCAAACCCAAACAGACTGGGCAAGTATTTGAATTCGGATTAGAATTAAAGGGATCGTTTTTGCATCCGCAAAACATCTTTGACTTTGTTTTGAGCTCTGTGTGAATTTCTAAACCTATTGTCGGCAAATATTTTGATTGTATTGTATCTTCTGTATTCATACTACTATTTTACATCTCCCCCATCTCATTTAATACTTTTCTAAAATTCGCAATGGTGGTTTGGGCTTGGGTTCGGCTAATATCACTATCGCCGTGGGCGATTTGGTTGCGAACTTTATGAGCGTCCCAAGCAGATTGCAAAGCATCACGGCTGATTTTGCCCTCTATATTTTTTAGTCGCTCTCCCATCGTTTCCCCGCTGACCCGTTTTTTTATTACGCTATCCAAAATACTATCGGCTTTCATTATCGCCATTGTCCAAGCATGCATATCGTTTTTCGCCATCAACTCTTGCACTTCTTTCCACCGATCGGCTACATCACCGGATTTCTTTTTCTTAAACGGAAAACTCACCACCACCCAGAGTGCCTTGCCTATGCCGGTAATTATTTTTTGTTCGATAGATGGTTGTTTTTTGTATCTTGACATACTTTATTAAATAGGAAACAATCCTGTCGGCTTTTTTTTATTACGAGAAATTGATATTGCCAAATTATGGGCTGATGAATTTTTCCCGATTCTTTTAAACTCGATCATTGATTTAAGTTTATCTGATTTCTGCACAGAATGCATCTCAATAATCATCGACTTGATTACATTTTCATTACCATAATATATGGATTATCGTTAAGGTTCTTTTCTAAAAAAGATAATGCCTTTTAGCAGTGTCATAAGTCCCGATTTTATTAAATTTATGTTTTTTCCGAATTAATATTCCAACATCATAACTCATTTTTCTATTTTAGTTAATTTAGAATTATATCGTTTCAATTATCTCTAAAAATTCTTTCGAATCGTTGAGTAAATTGTCATCATTAAACTGATTAGCGATAAATTGAATTCCGACTGAAAGTGGATCTCGTTTGGTTGGCAATGAAATTGCTGGCAAACCGGCAAGATTAACTGGTACAGTAAAAATGTCCATCAAATACATACTCATCGAATCGTTAATTTTTTCACCAATTTTCCACGGCAAAACGGGTGAGGTCGGCATCATTATGTAATCAACTCGTAAATAAGCTTTTTTAAAATCCTCCAAAATCAATTTTCTAACTGCCTGAGCTCGATGATAATATTTGTCCGCATAACCGGCTGATGAAATGTAAGTACCCAAAATAATCCGTCGTTTAACTTCATCGCCTAAGCTATTTTTATTTTTTCCATAACGCACTCCATCGTATCTCGCCATATTACTTGCCACTTCAACCAGCATAATTATATAATAAACCGCTAATGAATAATTGATGTGGGGAAGAGTAATATCAATTATTTCGTATTTTTCTTTCAATTTTTGAACTAATAATCCAATTTTTTCTTTGACTTCAATGCTTAATCCTTTTTGAATAAAATGGTAGGGGATACCAATAGAAATTTTTTCTGAACTATTCGTTTTAGCCAATTTTTTAATTTTTTTAATTTGACTCGTCGAATCTTTTGAATCGCTACCACGCACAACATTAAAGACCCTCTCAATGTCCCCTACTTCGTTGCCAAAAATCCCAACTTGATCCAAACTAGACCCCATAGCAATAATTCCATAACGAGAAATTTCTCCATAAGTCGGTTTAAATCCAATTACTCCGCACATTGAAGCTGGATGCCGAACCGATCCACCAGTGTCAGTCCCAATTGCAACCGGAACAAAATTAGCTGAAACTGCAACTGCCGATCCACCCGAACTTCCACCTGAGATTAACGATCTGTCGAGTGGATTTTTGGTCGGACCAAAAGCACTGTTTTCAGTACTCGAACCCATCGCAAATTCATCTAGATTAGTTTTTCCAACTATTATCGCTCCAGCTTTTTGCAATTTTTCAATAATTGTTGCGTTATAAGGCGAAATATAATCTTCCAATACTTTCGAACCAGCTGTCACAATTGTGTTTTTAACGCAAATATTATCTTTAATCGCAATCGGCACATTTGCTAACTCGCCTCGCCTATTTTCATCAAACTTAGTATAATTTTTATGCAACGACAAGAACGAATGGTATTGACTATCTTCTTTTTCAATGAGTTGGAATAGGTCGTTTAACTCTCGATCTGAATTGATTTTACTGTTTTCAATTATCTTCATTATATAAAATTCTCTCAACTTTAAAATATTTATCTTGACTATTTTTATGGTTTAAAAATACTTTCTTTTCCAGCAATGAATCGCTAACTTCGTCTTTTCTTGTAACATCTTTTAACTTGGTCACGATGTGGTTGTCAAAACTAGATGATTTTTCATCAATTTTATCTAAAACTGAAAAATAGTCTAGAATTTCTGAAAATTGTTTTAAATATTTTTCTTGATCATTTTCAGCAATTTCTAGCCCCGATAACCTGCTTATTTTTTTAATTGTTTCTAAATCAATTTTGTTTTTCATAATTATTCAATTTTTACCATACTAAAAATATAATATCCAGCTATTTATTATTAAAATATATATTTATTGGAGAAACTCTCGCAGATATTTTAGCCTGGTCTCCCGCATAACGAGGGTAAAATATCGAGAGAGTAGAAAACCCGAGTCGCTGGACGAGGAGCTTTCGGTTCTGAGATAAATATATATTTTAATAAAATTTTAAATTGGCAACATCAATAAACCTTTATTATCCGCTGTAATTTTTTTACCACTCAATTCAACTTTACCACCGGTAAAATCGTAAAAATTGTAGTAAGCCGGATCAATATTCAAAGTCACACTGACACCACCAGTATCAGACCATAAAAAGTAGATCGGTTTTGAATAATTTTTTGAGACAATTTCATACGCTTCAATCTTTTCATCTCCAAAGTTAATAATATTCACTCTAGTCATCTTGCCAAACAAACTCAAATTATCAACCTTAGTTATAACTTCTTGCTGATAAAATATTTTTTCAACCTCGTTTGAAAACAACAATAGACTTTTTTTAAGTGCCTCAATCTTTAAATTATCTGTTTGCGCCAAAATAACTTCGCTATGCTCCAAGCTACCCCAAACCGGCAAACTGTTGGCTTTTTCTTTGAGTGCTTTCTTTAGTTTAACAATATTTTCTTCCACTTCAACTGAATTTTTATCCGCCTTTATTTTTATAACCTGAAAACCAATTTCTGAAACTAAAAACTTGTTGTAATCTTGCCAATTAGAGAGCGGGATTTGGCTAGAAATAATTATTCTATCGTTTCTTATCTCAGCAATTTTTTTTACTAAACTCAAATAGTTTTTCCAATCTTCCTGCCAATTATTTTTATCCAACTGGTCACCAATTTGGAAAAATACAATTTTTTTCTGTGTGTGTTCAAAAAGAGAACTAATAAAGTTAATGAACTCCTGCTCATTTCTCGGTGGACACTCTTTTTTTTCACCTTCAACACAGAGCGTTAAACGATCGTGTTTAATTTTTATAGTTAATAGAATGGCTCGATTGCCAGATTTTTGGATAATATTGTCAATAACTGACCAATCATATTTATCTAAGCCTGGTTCAAGTTCTTGCCAATCTATTTTCGCTTCAACCCAAGAAGTATCACTATTTTTTATTTGACTCAAATCACTATAAATCGTACCGCTTATCTCTTTAAATTTGGGATTTTTAAGACTATTTTTATTAATAATAAAATTAAATCCACCAGTTTGGATTAAAAAAACAGCCATTATTTCCAAAACAATTATAGCCAAAAACAGTATGACTACCCGAGAGCCAAAAAATCGTTTTATCCCTCCCATATTGATTCAATTATACCACCCACACCCCCCTAACCCAAATATGCACGTTCCAGGAACGTGCATATTTGGGTTATATCGTAGATTTGATCAAATGCAATTGCCTTTGATAATCTTTTCTATCATTTACAAAATTTTGATATTCACTTGAATCAATATCAATTATATCTTTGTATGTACACAGATCTTCATTTGAATTTAGATACTCATTATAAGAAGAACTCAGCCATTCTTCTGGTTTATCAACCAATATAGAGTTTGAAGGATTAAGATGAATATATCTGGTCAAATGAAGCAATTGTTCGTCTGATTTAACTTGTATATTTTTGAATTTTCCTTGCCACAATGGACCAGATCTTTTATGTTTTAGGTTAAAATAATGTGAGTAACTATTTTGCACCAACCGTAAATAATTAGTGACTCCAAAATCTTTATTTTGTTTAACTAATAAATGAAAATGAGTTGGCATAATGCAGTAACAAATAATATCAATTGGTTGGTTGTTTCTGTCTCTTTTGTTTAATATTTTCATTTGATTTTTTGTAGATAATTCCGTAAAACGAGACATTTTTAAATGTGCTTCAGGTGCTAAATAATATCTGAGTGAATAAATAAAATGTTGATATTCTCTATCAGAAGTAAATATTTCATACTTCGCAATACTTCTATTAAAAACATGATAATATTGTTCGTTAGACAACTCCACTTTTCTAATACCCATAATTCTATTGTAATACTTTTTCCCAAATATGCACGTTCCTGGAACGTGCATATTTGGGTCTAGTCACAGATGGTTATTTTAGTTATTGGTATAATGCTTCTTTTAACCCTACCGCTTTTAATACTACCAATTTGAATCAAGGGTTGTACCATGCTCAGCATCGCCGGTAACGGTAAATTTTACCGGGTTGCTGAAGGCTGTAATCAACTCGCTAGTATTGTTATAAGTGACCACTTGAACATCATAGTCCCCAGGTACCACATCTACTGGACTAGGAACCGGTAACAAGTACGCAGGTACTTCATTCAAGCATTTAGGTAGATTACCGCTTAATCTGGAGGGAACTGTAAAAGTCAACGATTTAGAAGATGTTGCATTGGCAACTATTGATTGGGTGTCGGTGCCGAATTGCACTGATGTCTGAAACTCAACTGGTAAAAACGACGACCAAAGCCCCCACTAACGATGCACTGCGAACCCTTTTCTTCGCCATAATCCTCCTTTATTCTACATATAATATATTGTCTTCTTAAGGCTTCCCGTTGTCAATATCTTGTATGTTGAATACCCACCCTCCAATCGATAATTTGTCATCAAAACTGTGTGATTTGCTTATTCCATTAATTCCAAAAAATACATAAAATGACATTGCAAAAAATCCAAAACAAAACATATATAGACCAATTTTTAATAACTTCCGATAAAAAATGTCTTTTTGAGCTTTAGTATCGTCAACCCTATTGTGTTGAATGTTTTGATTTATTTCCATTTTTCCCCTTTTCATCCGAGCATATTTATAAGCTCCGTGAGTTCTAGAATTTAATGCACCACTTGTTGTTTCTCTACATACTCCTCTAAGACCTCATTGGGTGTCAAGTAGTTTAGTGTTTTTCTTGGTCTTGTATTTAGTTTTTGTTCTATTTTGTTAATATCATCGTCGGTTATATTTTCAAGATTAGTCTTTCTAGGCAGATACTGACGAAGCAAGCCATTCATATTTTCTACCCCGCCTTTTTGCCAGAAAGAATAGGTATCGCAGAAGTAGGTAGCAATATTAAAATCATCTCTAATTTGGGTGTGTCTAGCGTTCTCCCCGCCATTGTCAAAGGTAATGGTTTGGACTAAGTTTTCCGGTAGCGATTCGATTGTTTCAACTAATCCTTTGGTGTTCATCAATTACTGCCAGTCTGTAATAGATGGATACTTTTTCAGGTATATTTATCTGCTTAGCTGCTCTTTGGTAGTGCCTGCGCCTAGCTGGTTTTGCTCGGCGCAGATGGTGGTAAAACCTGGTTCCGTCTGATGCAGTAGCGCCAGTATATATCCACTGATAGATAGTTTCCAAGCAAACCTTCTTGCCCTTGAGATAAGCTGGCGGTTTGGTTTTTAATCTGCCGGCAATCTGTTCTGGACTCCAGTCGGCGGAAAGTCTGCCCACCACCCAGTTAGCTAACAGCTGGTCTTTGAGGAACTTCTTTTTTAAATATTTTATCTCTGATTATTGCTAAAAAATTGATATTGAACACGGTTTTGTTTTAATAATGGTTTAAGCGACTGAATAAATTGTTCAACATCTGGTCTGTAATTTAGTGCTCTTAATCTCCGATATAATTTTCTACCGTCTAATAGCTCAATCCACAAAGTATAATTCATATTAATTCCTCTGCTTCTTCCGGTTTTAAGTTGACCTCCTCCGCTATATTTTATCCTTGAAAATTTAATATCCACCCAGGGCACAAATAATTTACCAAATGAAAAAAAATGCCAGGTGAAATCGTTTTTATTAAGTAGCAACCCATCGTCATAAATTATTATTGGGAAATAGACAATTTTTACTGAAGCAATAAACCCAGCTAATGGAATCAGCCAGATAAGTAGAAAAAAGATTATTGGTAGATGAAAGCCCACCTTGATGGTAATCGCAACAATGCCAAAAGAAAAAGCCAGCAAAGCTATTAAGCTAATTGCTAACATACCATAAGCTCCAACACTACTTTTTTCTGTAAAAATAATATTGTTCATATGTACTCCTTAATTATTGATATCAAACGGTCCATACCAGGATGGATAGGTTGATCCTGGTGCGTCAAATACCCAAAAAAATTTTATTTTTTTGCAGTAGTAAGCTATTCTTTCTGGAGCCCCGGGCTCATAAAATTTATTAATATCAAATGGATAACGGTATTTAATTAAGTCCTGTTGACAGTCTTTTGGGATAATCTGATCCGTATCCGTACTACAAACTTTATTATCAGAATCACTACAAATTCTTTTATCTTCCCTAATATTGTCGTTCGATAGAACAATATTCTTAATGTTACTGTTGGAAATATAACCATTATTACTTCTATCACGATATATCAACAATACAGTTACTGCTAATATAACGACAATTCCGAATATAATTATTGATATTTTTTTCATATTATTTACTCTTTATTTTAACATTTTGCTTAACTCCATTTCATTAATTATTGTAACATTTAATCGCTTTGCTTTCTCTGCTTTGCTCCCCGGGTTTTCGCCGGCGACCGAAGTTATCGGTTATAATAGCTAGTATCAATTTATTTTACTAATATTTTCAAACCAATATCTTAAATCATCTTTGTCTTTTTGACAGGTTTCATTGTTATTAATTACGGCAACATAGTCATTATTACCCACAGTAAAAAACCACATATAATGACTATAACGTAATTGCCAATCGCTGATTAAACTCTTAATTTCTGGATATTTACCTATATCATCGTAGACACGGTTTACTTCCAAATCTCTAAAATAAAAACTAATATGTTCTGTTAGACCAGCTTCATTTTTTGTCCGTTGCTCTGTTTGTATTTTAGGGTCAATTTTTGCGATCACCGCCTACCCAATTTTAGACTTATCACAACCAACTGATAGCCCACTTTTTACCTCACCGACATCCACTAACATATTACTCGTATTATTAAAGGTAATAATACTCTTTTGATCACCTCCGACTTCCCATGACTTGCCCATAGGGATTATCATTTTATCAAACGAAATCTTTTTTTCTGTCAAATACTCATTGCTAAAGTCAATCAATGAAAAACTATCTATCGTTCTAAGAGATGTATCTATATGTCCTGACCCATAGCTGCTATTATGCAAAAAATATAACATCGACCTGTTAGTATTAGGAATTTTTCTTTTAATTAAGGCTGTAGCATCAACGACACCAGAAGAAATAGTTGGATACTGTGCATTATATTTATCATCGATTCTTATCCCCTTATACAAAATAGCTTCTTGTGATCCAACTGTAGATAGATTGGTTTTAATTGTTTTTCTACTTGGGCTGTCATCGCATATTTGAAGCTCGTAAACTACATTAAGATCTTTACATTGATATTTTATGTTTTGGTCGTAGTTTACTGTTATTATTGTTGAATTGTTATTTATGTAATCTTCAATACTTGTTTTATCGTCGATATAAAGTGCGTTAATAATAAAATATTGAGGCGGAAATGCTGCCGTCGCAGTTGGTATATAAATTTTTCCCAAATCAAGATCACTTCCCCTATTTTGATTTGGGAAACCAAACATTTCTTCACTACCTGATCTTAAATAATTGCTCGTTGCTACATCGGCGTTTGTAGGAAAATCAATTGAATATCCGTATCTATCATTCGTAAAAGTTGACCATTGATTAGAATGTTTAATTTTACCACTTGAATTACGATTGTTAACAACAAACACCAGTGCGCTACTGATAGCCAACAATACAATTGATGCCAAAATAATGAGTATTTTTCTCATATCATCTCCTTAAATTTATTCTGATTTATTATAGCAACTTTTAATTTCTTTGCCTTTTCTACCTTACTCCCCGGATTTTCACCGACAATGACGAAGTCGGTTTCTTTGGAAACACTGCTGGATGCTCGTCCGCCGAGATTACGAATTTTTTGCTTAAGTTGCTCACGGGTCATACTTTCTAAACTGCCGGTGATAACAAAAGTTTTGCCGGCTAATTTTTGTTCTCGTTTTTTTGGATTTTCTAATTTGATAAACTTTAATAACTTTTCAACTTTCAACTGATTATGTTCATCAGCAAAATAATCAACGATCGATTTAGCAATTACTTCGCCGACTCCAAAATCGCTATTTAATTGGTCGATTGATGAATCAATTAATTGATTAATTCCGCCGTATCGATGGGCAAGATCGTCTGCCATAATCGCCCCCACATGGCGAATTCCAAGCGCATAAATAAACCTGCCAAGTTGCACATTCTGCGACCGCCCAATTGCCTCAACTAAGTTTTCTGCGCTCTTTTCCGCAAAGCGTTCCAACGGTTTCAAATCGCCTTCCGTCAGTTCAAATAAATCTGTCTCGTCTTTTATTAGTCCTTCGTTAAGTAACTGCTCAATTATTTTTGGTCCCAGCCCATCAATATCCAATGCTCCCTGACTGACAAAATGGATAATTTGACGCTTTGTTTGTATAAAACATTTTTTTCCGGTACAAAAATCCAACTCGCCAATATGTTTAACTTCTGATCCGCACACCGGACACTCTTTTGGCATTTTAAACCTCCCAACCTTTATGTCTAACCTCGTAGGTTGGACTTCGGTTTTACGGGTTCGTAATTCTTTAAGCGGTTTAACCACTTCTGGAATAATATCGCCGGCTTTACGAACTATAACCGTGTCGCCAATCCGCACATCTTTGCGTTCAATTTCTTTAGCGTTGTGGAGTGTTGCCCGGCTGATGGTTGAACCCGCTACTAACACCGGTTCTAAAATCGCCACTGGTGTTAGCGCCCCCGTCCGCCCAACTTGCACCACAATATCTAACAATTTTGTTGTTACTTCCTCCGCCGGAAATTTCCAAGCCACTGCACCTCTGGGCGCTTTGCCAACTCCGCCCAGTTTTTTATAGATCTCATTATCGTTTACCCCCACCCAAACCCCATCAATCATATATGACAAATTGTTCCGCTTTTTCCCAACCTCCTGCATAAACTTTTCGACTTCTCCAATATCTTTACACTCTTTTGCTTGCGGAATTACAAAACCGAGTTCTTTAAGCAATTCGTGTTTTTGGGAATGGGTTTTTAGTTGAATGTTTTTTTTGTTTGACATAGTTAGGGTATTATGTTACGATAATAGCATATTCGGGTGAGCGGATTCCGATTCCTCGTAAACTCGAGGTTTAAGTTTTCATCACCCGTTTTTTGTTATTTAATTTTAAGATTGCAATTTTTTCTATTTCCTGACAAGTAATTATCTTTTCAATGTTACGCTTTTTTATTTTAATATTATAAGTAACAATATGAGCTCTTGAGTTTTTGCCAATAAGACCGAAAGTTATATTTTCAATTTTTTTACTCGATATTTTACCATACATTTGAAGAATGAGATCTTTGATCGTTTTCTCGTGACCTGGATATTCTATATCAATAATTACTTCTAATTGTTTATCTGAATAATTTTTTAATAGCAAAGCAACCCCAGCCGAAAATACTCTTAGGACAAAAGATCTTGGTTCCCCAATTTTCCGAAATTTTTCCTGTAATTGTCTTTTTGTTTTTGCTTTAATACAAATAGCAAAACTTTCTTTGTTCGAAAAAGCTAATACTGTATCCTTGCTGGTATTTTCTATTTTTATACTCTGGTCAATCTCAATTTTCATTGGTTAATTAAAATCTTTTATACTTGAGTATTTTGGTCTAAAATCAATAATAATTCCTTAATCATTCCAAGCAATTCTGTTTTTACTTGTTCTGGAGGGGGTGACCAGCCATATTCATTTTTTATACTATCAGCCCTATCTCTGATATTTTTAATTTTATCTTGCATATTTTGTATTGTCTCGCTAGCTAACAATCCTTCTTCTTTAATGAGATATAAATTTACAGAAATGACAAAGATTCTTGTATTAAAACAGCTTGACCAAGGATTTTCAGA
>Ga0210056_1003478_pt1 | contig 12786 bp, 19 predicted proteins | sample CryGeyCG2014_080_2_FD_183965 | JGI IMG/M metagenome (GOLD analysis project Ga0210056, IMG submission 183965) | Groundwater microbial communities from aquifer - Crystal Geyser CG07_land_8/20/14_0.80 (SPAdes) (version 2) | ecosystem: Environmental > Aquatic > Deep subsurface > Groundwater | place... | reverse complement strand
CAAGTCCGGGGGGATTGAAGAAGAGGTTGCGCGGCGTCCGGGTTGTAGCGCGAACCTAACATTCCCCCGGAACAAGTCCGGGGGGATTGCCATTACCGAATCAAACTGTCAAATAGCATAACCCCCACTACCTTTTCGAGAACTATGGGACAGTATTTTTGACCACCTACTTACCTTGCAGGCGTGGACCACCAGCTCCCAGGCAGCTTGAAATCTGGCCTGGGGCGACTGGCTCTGCCAGAACTGTAGATCAAAGGACCTGTCCAGTTCCTCAATACGTCCCCTGCGTTCGATAATGGTGTGTTTCATGGCGTGTGAATTATAGCATAAGATGCCCTCTGCGGGTTGGGCTGAAAGGGAGATTCCGTTGCAGACAGCGCGAAGGAACAGTAGTGCCAACCGATTGGAGAAACCCATGATAAACCGAGCAGACCTGATTGAGAAACAACTCTCTCTGAAAGAAGCCCCGCAGGTCGTCTTTGACGACGGCATACGCACCACGCTGACCCCCTCGCGCTGGGTGCCGATGCTATGCGAAAGGGCGCGACACGTCTCTTTAAACGGACAGTGGTCAAGTGGCCGTTTGATGTAGACGAGGAGGAACTTGTTACCGTCGATTGTGATGATTCGAGTTGGAGCGTCGCGGGGCATCCGGGGAAGGTCTTCTATTACGACGCCGAAGAGGATCCCGCCATCATTGAGAACTGCGATCGCGTGAACATGACCCACATCGACGATAGCGATGGCGCAGTGATTGACGCATGAAACCCAACCCAATTCTGGAAGAAGTCTGGCGGATCAAGGACCAACTGGCGACGGAGGCTGGTTACGACGTGGACCGCTTTTTTGAGAACCTGCGTAAGTGGGCGGAGGAACACCCGCACTCCGGCCCTGTCATTCACAATGCCGAGGAGTTGCGCCAACTCGTAGCGGCGGAAGAGCGCAAACGGGCCGAAGCTTCCGCGTGGGTGTTGAAGGATGCTCCACCGTCCGAGGAATAGCTCGCCCCCAAGGCAGCAACGAGTTGAATTCCGAGGGAAATCAGACAGCAAATGATCCACTGGGAAGGCGAGAAGCCAGGTCGGCAAGCTGGTGGATCCCCCGGAGATCCTGACCCACAGGGATACGCTGGAAGAGCTCGAGGGGAACCTCGCGGACGCATACCGTCTGGTGGCGCTCGATGATCCTGACCCGACAAACACCTCTCCCGACGATTCTCTCAGCGGAATAACCCAGCGGCGGCTACGAAGTAGACGCCGCCATTCGAATCTACGGAACGCTGATGTGGAAGCCGGAATGCGAGGGGAGGCTTGTAAAGGGAGCGGTGGACACCCTCAAGTCTGCGGGGATATAATCCAAACAGAAGTGGGCAGGAGGTGTTCATGAAGTCACTGGATGAAATCCGACGACAGCTTTCCGTGGGGGAATTCGAATTCAGCCGTCACGCTTTCCGTCGCGCAGTCGAGCGGAACATCAGCGACAAAGAGATCATGCACGCAGGTCAGACAGCGGAGGTCATCGAGGACTATCCTGACGACAAGTATTCGCCCAGTGGCCTGCTCCTTGGATTTACTCTCCAGGGCCGTCCTCTCCACGTTCAAGTATCCTATGCGGATGCTGAGCTTGTGAAGGTCATTACGTTATATGAACCTGACGAGAATGAGTGGATTGAATATTCGCAACGGAGGTGAGAGCGATGTTCCGATGTCACGTATGCGGTTCGAAGGAGGCTGACGATGGGTGGATGAACGAGGTCTTTCATATCGAGGGCAAGCCAGTGTTGGTTGAGGACATTCCTGCCAGTGTGTGCAGGCGCTGCGGTGAAGCAACCTTCAGCCGCGAAACCACTGAGCGGATTCGCGCGATGGTGCATGGTGATGCTCAGCCCTTGAGGTCAGTTGCCATGGATGTCTTTGAGTACGCCTGAACCATTCCTCCTTCCTCGCGTGTATCTTCAAGAACCACGAAGTCGCCACCGCCATCCGCCTCTATGGGACGCTGATGTGGAAGGAGGAGTGTGAGGGGAGGATCGTGAGGGAGGCGAGGCGCTTACTGACAGACATCTCCGATACCTGATAGAATAGCGGGCAGATGAGCTACGGAGGAGGGGATGAAGTCATGCAAAACAAGTACACAGCCGTCTTCCAGAAGCGCGGTCATTGGTATATCGCCTACGTTGAGGAAATCCCAGGAGTCAATACGCAAGGTCGCACTCTCAAAGAGGCGCGTGAAAACCTTCGCGAGGCGCTTGACCTGATTCTGTCCGCCAATCGTGAATTGGCGGGGAGACAGCAGACAGGGGCGAAGGTCCGCCGAGAGCCCTTGTTGTTGGAGATTCCAGCGTGAAGCGGCGGGACCTGATGAGCCACATCTTTGCGGAGGGCTGTCGGATTCTTCGTGAGGGGCACAAACATACGGTCGTCTACAACCCCGCCAACAACCTCACCTCTTCCGTGTCACGTCAGCGAGAGATTGACGACTTCATGGCGCGGAAGATATGTCGTGATCTGGGAGTCCGAGAGCCGTAGCCACCCACTGAGCGATATCATCACTCACGTCACCCGACAGCGATGAGAGAGCATTCTCAAGGGTCACATCACTACGATGCCAAGGAGCTGAATCCCAATGGAAACGAGACAGCAGATGATCTACTGGAAAGTTGAGCAGTTCTGGGGCGGCAAGTTCGTGGATCATCCGGCGGTCGTGACCCAGGGGGGAAGAGCTGAAAGGGCTGGAAGAGAACATGGCTGACGCGTTTCGCCTGATGGTGGGCGATGATGGCCGGGGGAGAACGATTTGAAATACCAAGGGAGGATCCAAGAAGTGAATGATCTCAAAGAACAACTATCCAAGTACCTCAACGACCTGTGGCAAGCGGCGAACGGAAAAATGAAAGTTGGCGGAGTCACGTATCAGATCAGTACCGAGAAAGATTTGGAGAGACATGTAAAGATTGGGGCGGAGGGTGACACAACCTTGCTCAGGGTTTTGGGTTACACAGCCAACGATATTGAGGATCACCCCACGCTACCAGTGGAGGTGGGTCGGCAGGTACTGAATCTCGAGCCTGATTATGTTCTTCTCCACCAACGGAAGCCCACGGCGATACTGGAGTTGAAGGCACCGCCCCCCGGAGAAGATCTGAACGATCCGAGGTGGGTTAAGCAACTTCGATCGTATTGCGTAGCTCGCAATGCACCCATCGGAGTTCTCTTCAACGGAGTCGAGGTGCGGCTGTATATCAACACGGAAATGAAGAAGTTAGAGAGATTTGCGGAGCGGTTTCGTGACGAGCCCGTGGCCGCAGGTAGCCAAAGCAATGTCAAGCGGATGGTTGACATTCTCGCAAACATCTCCCCCGGATCGCTGCGGAATGATCCGGTAGCCGTCGCGGTTCGCTTGGGAGGAAAGCGGCTTAAGGAGATTATTAAGGAGGGTATCGATCTGGCACGGCAACAAGCCATTGTTGAGCGAATTGAGCAGATCAAGAATGTGCCTCCTGACTACCTGCTACACGCGATTGCAGGAGAGGACGATGCATGGGGTGATATGATCAAAAGCCTACGATCGATCAACTGCGGACTGCGTGGGTCAGTCCATCTATCTCCTGGCGACCCCTGAAGTCTTTGACTTCTCAAGATGTCACTTGGCGGAGACCGAGCAAGTTCCGTCTTCCCGACGGCACAGAGGTACCGGTTGCAAAATGGAAATACATGCTCGTGGAAGCCTGCAAGTACGTACTCACATGCTCACCAGAGCTCCAGATACCTCTGATTGACTGCAATCACCGTAAATACCCCCTCATTGGGTTGGAAACACTCCCTCCCAAAAGGGGCGAAGAGATTTATGCTAACGGCCAGACTTACCAAGTGCACATTACCTACTCAGCCTTTGAATGTGTCGAAAACACAATTCACGTGCTGGAACAGGCAAAGGGAATAAGCAGGACATCGGAACCTGCTGTTCTTATTCGTTCGGAGAAGCAGCGTCAGGATGGCCGGGAAAATGGGAAGTAGCAATGGAAGAAAACCGCGTGGGGGGATACGATCCCGTCCCCGGCGAATGGAGGTTCGGAGTTGCCGTTGCCGATCATAGCTGTGGACCTTCCATTGTTCGTCCGCTTCACCAACGACCCCTGGTCTGGCGAGGGATTCCGCACGCAGGCCTTCGCTCTCGATTACGCCAAACTGCGCGAGGCCGGCGTCGAGGCAAAGCGGCCCTGGGCGGGGTGGCTGGCGGAGCAGGTATTGCTCGGCTTGCACCGGGAGCGGATGAAACAAAGCGTGTTTGTGGGCTATCATCATGGACCCGATGTTGTGCTGCTCCGGTTCTTCAGCCGGTCGGACAGGCACTTCATCGAGTGCCACAAGTTGCTTCGGGAAGTCCTCATGGAATCCGGCGCCGGGGTCTGCAACCGCCCTGTTTGTCCCCTTGTGTTGCTGGACGTGGAGGAGAGTGCCGAGTGCTCTCGCCTGTTCCCTCTTCCGGAGGACGACAAGCCCGGGGTTCTGGTCGTTGACCACGGCTGCTTTCTGGCGGGTGTGTGCATATCGTTCAAGAAGAAGGAGGCGGACTACATCCGCCAGCACCCAGAGAAATATCCGGACTACGAGTTGGTCCCCACGGAGGAGCAAGGCGTCCTCTCCATCGGGCGAACGAGAGTCTCCTACTTCAACCGCTTTGCGTGCAGCAGCGAATGACAGAGGTCACGGGATGTTGAAAGACCTTGCGTGGTTAGCCGGGTGTGCGGTGGGGTTCCTCGTGGGTGCAGCGGTAGTAGTGTTGCTTGCGAAGGGATGCTAGGGGCTGGTGACACCGCGAGGCTCTCTGTCATTCTCATTGCAGGACGAGTCAAGAAAGCAACTTGCAGAGCTGAAGGCAGCGAGTATAATGGGGCAGAATTCGGTGAAGTGGCCCATAGGTGAGTAGGTCAGGGTGTGAGTCGGGGAGGTGAGTGGCATTGTGAGTCCAGTGATTGACCGTCCGCTGAGAGAGCAGGTGCATGGGTTTGAGCGCCAGGCGCGTCTGGCGAGTTTGAAGGGAGAAAGGTTGGAGGTGCAACCGGAAATGGCCGGTGTGCTCGCCGACTATCTCCGCGATTCTTTGGCGGTCGCCGAAGATCAGACGTGGTTCTGGAGCGAAGAGTGGCAAGATGGAGAGCGGGAGGCCGAGGCCGATATCGCCGCCGGCCGATTTGAGGTCTTCGACTCCATGGAAGACCTGATCGAGGACTTGGGATGGCCGCAATGAGGTACATCCGCACAGAGCGATTCAGGAAGGCGGCAGCTCGCTTACCTGTTGAGATTCAGGCCAAGGCGCGCAAAGCATTCATGCTCTTCAAGGACAACCCGCGACACCCCTCGCTCCACGTCCAACGAGTTCAGGGGATGCCCGACGTGTGGGAGGGGCGCCTTGATATCCACTATCGGTTCACCTTCCATTACGAGGGCGGTGCGTGCGTGTTCCGGAACATCGGTCTCCACCCAATTGTCGAATGTGAGCCATGAGCATCGGCGCGAGGACTTCATCGCAGAACAAGGGAATAGGAAAGGAAAAGGACGATGCGATGCATAGGACCCGAGGAGAAGAAGCTCCCGTTTCCCACAAAGACCCTACAAATCGGCGACGACACCGTGGAGGAGTATCTGATACCGGACGACAAGAAGGCGGAGGTCCTGGAGCAACTCTACATCTTTGAGGACGTGCCTTCCCTCGACGAGGAACGCTTCGACCTGCATGAGGGGAAGAAGTTCCATGTCCGGGATTACCGGGTGACGTGGGAGCATGGACGGAACTGGCTTCTAAGCCCCTACTTCGAGTCGAGCGGGGGCAGTGTTATTGACTGGATGCCTGCCGACTTCGGACTGGAATCCTAACGCAAAGTTGCGAAGGGCCAAAGGGCTTTCACTGAATCTCTCTATGCGGCTTTGCGGCTTTGCGTTGCATTCCAGTATTGCGCCTGATCTGCGCATGATTTCAGTTTTGAGGGCTTAACGCGATTGTCGTTGATAATTCTCAACAGATCGCTGAAGTCGGAGTTGACGAACATCGATCCCCTTTACCTTGCAGGCGTGGACCACCAGCTCCCAGGCAGCCTGAAATCTGGCCTGGGGCGACTGGCTCTGCCAGAACTGTAGATCAAAGGACCTGTCCAGTTCCTCAATACGTCCCCTGCGTTCGATAATGGTGTGTTTCATGGCGTGTGAATTACAGCATAAGATGCCCTCTGCGGGTTGGGGTGAAAAGGAGATTCCGTTGCAGACAGCAGAGTGGAGCCGCGCCTCACTTGAATGGAGAACATCATGGTTAACCGAGCAGACCTGATTGAGAAACAACTTTCTCTGAAAGAAGCAACGCAGGTCGTCTTCGGCGACGGCCGAAGCACCACCCTCACGCCCTCGCGCTGGGTGCCGGCGCTGTGCGAAAGAAGTCGGCGCGTGTCCCTGAACGGTCAGTGGACCGTGACCCGGTGGCCCTTTGATATTGATGAAGGCGCACTGACGTCTTCGGACTATGACGATGCCAACGGGGAGGTTGTCGGGCAGCCGGGGAAGGTCTTCTATTACGACCCCGAAGAGGACCCGGCCACCATTGAGAACTGGGACCGGGTGAACCTGACTCACATTAACGACGACGATGGCGCGGTGATTCGCCGTCAAGTTCCCTTGCCGGAAGCGTGGCAGGGGAAACGGGTCTACCTTCGCTTCGAGGGCATCTACCCCGCGGGACGCGTCTACTGCAACGGCAAGCTGCTGGGCGAGCATCTCAGCGGCCTGACGCCGGTGGAGTGGGATGTGACGGATGTCGTCAAGGCTGGCGCGAAGGCAACGGTGGCAGTGCGGCTGCTCCGCAAGCACAAACATGTGCAGATGGATATGCCGCGCCACGCGGTGGAATTCGCTGGTCTGTCGCAGGGCGCGTTCTTTCACGCCACGGAGCAGACGCAAATGGCTGACTACCACCTTATCACGGAGCTCGATGAGTCGCTCCGCGAAGGTTCCGTCTCCGGCGAAGTCACGCTCAGAAACCACGCCGCTCAACCCGCAGAGGGAACGCTGGAGTTCTGTCTCCTCGATGAGAACAGCCAGGTCGTCACCACGGGCGCGGTGGATTGCGCGCTCGAACCAAAGTCCGAACAGATTCTCCCCATCGCGATGCAGGCGACCGGAGTGAGGCTCTGGAACGACGAGTACCCGAACCTGTACCGGGTTTATCTCAGGCTGATGGTCGAGGGAATGGAGAGGCAGAAGTTCTGCTACCGCACCGGTTTCCGTCGCTTCGAGTTGCAGGGACAGCGCGCCACGCTGAACGGCAACGCGGTCAAGTTCCGCGGCGTGAACCACCTGACCTTCCACCCCCAGTTCGGCATGTACACGCCGGAGCCGTGGTTGCGGCAGTGCCTGACATTGATGAAGCGCGCCAATGTCAACGCCATTCGCACCCACTTCCTGGGACCGAAGTGCCTCGCCCATCTCTGCGATGAGCTGGGACTCTACCTGCTGCAGGAGTTGCCGATCGATTGGGGGCATCCGTACGTTCACGATCCCGAATGTCTCGGACCGGCGATGCTGCGTATCGAGGGCGGCATCCGACGCGACCGTCACAGCCCGAGCGTGGTCGTCTGGAGCATCGGCAACGAAAACCTCCCGCGCAACATGGAGGAGCATGACGACTTCTTCAACCACCTGCACCTCTTTGACGAGTTGGCGAAGACACTCGACCCGACGCGCCCGACGATGTTCCCACCGCCCGGTCCGGCGAACAAGATCAAAGGCATCTTCGAGACGCGGGTTGGCGACATCGCCGATATTCACTACTCCTTTAAGCTGATTCGCGAATTCAACGAAACGAACATCCTTGTCAACCCAAAGACCTGGGAAGCACAGATGGAAACCTGCACGCGGAAAGAGGCCATCGCGCGCGGTTGGAGCGGGGTTTGGTTCAGCTCGGAGTACGGCATCGGGAACATGATCCCCGACCTCCTGAATGCCCCCTATGCCTCCATTATCGCCGACAAGCTGGAAGATGCGCTGTCCGGGAAGAACACGCAGCAGGTGTTCATCGATCGGCTGCGGGAGGAGTGGGGTTACATGCGCGACGATTCCACCTGCCTCGGCGGCGCGTATTTCCCGTGGATGTGCTCCGGCGCAGGCAACCCCTGGGGTTGGGTGCGCTGGGGTGAGGACGCCGACTGGGGTGTGGTAACCGGCGAGCTACTGCCCAAGCCCGCCTTCTGGGGTTTGCGTGTGCTCTTCAGTCCGGTGCAGTTCCCGGATCGTCTGCCGTGGAAGAAAGGGCAAACCGAGATTGAGTTCCCGGTCACCAATCACTACAACAGCATCGACCTGTCGCAGTGCACGTTGCGCACGATGATGGCCGGCGGCCCGCCCTACATGGGCATGATGCGGAACTGGAAGGATATTCCCATTTTCATGTCCGCCGGGGGGAACCACCACCATTCGCATCCCGATCTGGAACAACAGCAGTCTGGAGACGCTGCAGAAAGGCTCGGCCATCGCCTGCCGCTGCATCCTTCTCGATCCGACCGGTTTCCGACCGATCACCGCGGATATTCTCGTGGTTCCAGAGAAGTCGGCAGAAACCGACGTTTCCATGCCGATGGGTCCTGACGCGGAGTTGTGAGGTCTGTTCCCTCCAGAGGTTCTGAGCGCAGATTAATGTGTATCCGTTAATGCCGGGAATGCGCTCACGCACATGTGCACTTCGTAGGGGCGATGTGTGGGTTCTCAACACGAATGGATATGACGTCCCCGCCGAAGACTCTGTAGAACGGAAACCGGCGAACTGACCCCGGCGGGCCTGAATAATGCACCACCGGGAGCGCTGCCATGACAAATGCGAGAATTCTCATCGTCGAAAAACCGGCCACCGCCGCGCAGGATCTGGAGTCCACGTTGCGGGAGTTGGGCTACGAAGTGTGTGGCATTGCCTCTTCCGGCGAAGACGCGATTCGGCAGGCGGGCGACGGCGGTCCCGATCTCGTGCTGATGGACGTTGTGCTCCAGGGCAAGATGCCGGGCACTGAAGCTGCAGAAAAAATACGGTCGCAGCACGCCGTGCCGGTTGTGTATGTGACAGCTCGCGTCGATGTCGAGATTCTGGAGAAACCGCAACAGGCGGAACCCTATGGTTTTGTCGTAAAGCCGTACACTCCGCAATCGCTGGGCGCGGCAATTGATGTGACCCTCTACAAGCATCAGATGGATCGCAGGGCCAACCATGCGCTCATGCGTGACGGTCTGCGAGAATTAATCACGCAGCAGGGAGATATGCAGGTGGTCGCGGAGGCGGGGGACGGGCGCACGACTCTCGCGATGGTGGCGGACTTCTCACCGGATGTCGCAATTCTGGACATCGGGATGCCCGACCTGAACGGCATCGATGCCACGACCCAGATTCAGCGCGACCACCCCGACACACGAGTGATCGCTCTCTCCGCTCATTCCGATAAGCGGTTTGTCACCGGAATGCTGCGCGCGGGCGCCTCGGGGTGTCTGCTCAAGGACTCCGCTTTCGATGAACTGGCGCTCGCCATTCGAGCGGTCGCCGCGGGGAAGACCTACCTGAGCGCCTCCATCGCCGGTGTCGTGCTGGATGATTACCGCGACCTGGCACGGAAGACCAACAATCCCCCCCCTGTCCGTCCTCAGCGAACGAGAACGGGAAGTGCTGCAACTCCTCGCGGAAGGCAAAGCGACCCGGGAAATTGCCGCAGCGCTGAGCGTCAGCACAAAGACCGTCGAGACCCACCGCAGGCGCCTCATGGAGAAACTGAACCTCCACACCATCGCCGAACTGACCAAGTTCGCCCTACGCGAAGGACCGACGGAGATCGGCGGATAAGGGAGAATGGGTGCCCCGAATGGTTGTGGGGGGGGGTTACGGGAGCAGGGTGCCGCTGTTCCATGCTTCGCAGAATTTCCGCGCAGCATTGGGAGCGGCTTTCCAGTCGAGGAGAGGGCTTCCTTCAACGGCCCACACGGCGAAGTCGGCGGCGATGCAGGAATAGATGATACCCAGGTCCTGTGCGGTCAAGTCATCGACTTGATGGCATGAAAGGTCCATGGCGCCGGCAACGGAAATCCATTCTGCTGGCTGGCTACGAGAGAACTCGCGAGCGTATTCCAGCACTTCCTTCCGCGCGAGGGACTTCATCTCTTCAAGGTTCATGGCAGTGGTGGGGTCTGGGGCAGCCGTGCGAGGCGACGGATGTGCCCGCCCAGCGCGGACTCTGCGAGTCCGAACACATGGAACAGACGAAGCGAAAACCACCCCGCGGCACCGAGGTGGTTGCTGCAAATCTGCGTCTGCCAGCCGATCCTTATTGGCCGGAGGACAGCGCGTTGACTTTCTTCGCCAGTCGTGACTTCTTCCGGGACGCCGCGTTCTTTGAGATAATACCGCGCTGTGCGCTCTTGTCGAGCACCGATTCCGCGGAACGATCCTCAGCGACGGCTCTATCGCGGTCTCCCTGGTTAACGGCAACGAGCGCCTTCTTGATTTGTGTGCGCATCCGGGACTTGGCGGCCTGGTTGCGCGCATATCTCTTCTCGCTTTGTCGTAGGTCTTTTATGGCTGCAGGTGAATTGGGCACGAACAAACTCCTCTTCATGCTGGGTGAGCTCCAGGCTCACGTTCGGACCAGCGTTTTTTTCGGTGTTAGACACGAGTCGCCGCGGCGTGCTAAAATCACTCCGCTATGTCCATGTCAAGCGTGGGGAATTATATCACGGCGTTTGACCCCACGCAACCCGTTGCCGCGGCCATCTGAATTGTAACGGGTCGGCCCTGTATTTCGCGCCAGGAGTTGTGTAGTGGAGTTGCACGCGTGACCTCCAGCAATCGTGTTGTCGCCAAGGCCGCCAGCGTCACTGTTGCAGCCATCTTCATCAGCCGTGTTCTCGGTCTGGTCAGGGAGATGGTCATCAGCCACATGTTCGGTCAGAACCGTCAGACCGATATCTACGTGGCCGCCTTCAAACTCCCCGATCTTCTTTTCTTTCTCATCGCTGGCGGCGCTCTTAGCAGCTCCTTCATTCCGGTGTTTACTTCCTACCTCTCCACAGGGAAGGAAAAAGACGCCTGGAAAGTCTTCAGCGTCATCGCCACCATCATGGCGGTAGTGATCGGCGCTTTCATTGTGGTGGGTGAGGTCTTCGCCCGACAGATTGTTCCCATCGCCGTCGCTCCGGGTTTCAGCCCGGACGAACTCGATCTGGTCGCGCACCTGACGCGGATCATCCTTCCATCCCAGCTCTTCTTCTTCCTGGGTGGACTGATGATGGGGACGTTGTACGCGCGACAGAAATTCCTTGTTCCCGGCCTGGGACCGTCTGTCTATAACATTGGGATCATTGGTGGCGGGCTTTTCCTCGGGCATGTGCTTGGAATTGAGGGACTCGCTTGGGGCGCATTGGTGGGAGCGTTTGCCGGCAACTTCTTAATGCAGTTGCTGGCCGTACGGAAGGCTGGAGTTGAGTTCCGTCCGAGCTTCGACCATCGTCACGAGGGCGTTCGCAAGGTGTGGAAGTTGATGCTCCCCGTGATATTAGGTCTTTCCCTGCCGCAGGTGGATGTGCTCGTCAACGCGTGGTTTGCCTCGTTCCTGTGGGAGGGCGCCGTGAGCGCGCTGGATCGGGCGAACCGCATGATGCAAATTCCTCTTGGCATTTTTGCTCAAGGGATGGCGATTGCCTTCTTCCCCACGCTCTCCGCGCTCGCTGCAAAGGGAGAAGTGGACGAGTTCCGTCGCACCATCAATCTGGGGATTCGATCTATCCTCTACCTCACGATCCCCTGTTCCGTGCTCCTGATGGTACTGGCCGTTCCCGTCTTCCAGTTCCTGCTTCAGTCCGGCCAGTTTACGGCATACGACACGCGCGCCGCCGCAGGGGCGCTGGTCTTCTACGCGTTGGGCATCTTTGCCTGGTCGGGCCAGGCGATCATTGCTCGCGGGTTCTACGCTCGTCAGGACACTCTGACGGTAGTCGTTACGGGAACGATCATGACACTTCTGTTTATCCCGATGAACTACGTCCTGATGAAGGTGATGGGGTACAGGGGACTCGCGCTGGCGACCACCATCGCGGCCGCTCTCCACATGCTGACCTTGCTGGAAATTCTGCGACGGCAATTGAAGGGAATCCACGGCAACTTGCTGCTCAACTCCGTGGGAAAAGTTGTGGCAAGTTCGGCGCTGATGGGAGGGTTGGTGTGGGCATTGCAGAGCCTGGTCGGTGGTCCGGTAGCGATTCTGAATCTCCCCAGTCGACTTGAGGCTCTGGTCGTGCTCCTGATCGCCGGTGGTTCGGGCATCGTGCTCTACGTCCTGTTGACCCACCTGCTGCGCGTGGATGAGTCGCGATTTGCGCTCGACTTGCTCCGGAGACGGTTCCGAAGGAGAACGGAGTCCTGAGATGGCAACCGCCCACACACGTCCCATTCACCGGAGTCCCGGGTACGCCTCTGGTTGCGGTGATTGAAATGTAACAAGTTCGAACGGGTCTTCGATCCTCGGAGCCGTTGCATCTGAGCGAAGTCTCGGGGAAAGCGCAGATTGTGCGCAAGCAATAGTGTTGCGTTATTGATTGCGAAGTCAGCACACATGCCCGGTTTGGAGGCAAAAAGTGCCTACTGCGTTGTAACCGCACCGTGGAAGCGATTCTTCCTGCCCCTCGTGCGGGGTTTGGTTGTGCGATAAATGATCGATCTTGAGGTTCCAGTACCACTCGGAGGCTGGCACGCGTGCTCAACCCTCACCTTTCC
>Ga0210056_1003476_pt1 | contig 12786 bp, 12 predicted proteins | sample CryGeyCG2014_080_2_FD_183965 | JGI IMG/M metagenome (GOLD analysis project Ga0210056, IMG submission 183965) | Groundwater microbial communities from aquifer - Crystal Geyser CG07_land_8/20/14_0.80 (SPAdes) (version 2) | ecosystem: Environmental > Aquatic > Deep subsurface > Groundwater | place... | reverse complement strand
CTGTATTAAAATTTTTTAGACTTTTGTATGTCTTGAAAAAAGCATCTTGTGTAATATCTTCAGCTACCGCTCGGTTTTCTACAATTTTCCTTATTGTATTAAAAAGTAGCGATTGATACTTTTCTACAAGAAAAGAAAAATAATCATTATCACCATCAAGCACCTTTCTGATATAAAAAGAATCGTCTTTCATTAAACCTCTCTATTTATTACCATCCTCCCTTTAAAAGGGTTACAATTTTAGAAAAATTTTTTATTTAGTGCGAGGTACGAAATTTTCAAACGTGTCTTTTAAGGGCAAAAGCATCTTTAAAACATCAAAAAATGTTCCAATGTTTCGCAAAAACTTCTTTTAACGAAACTAAAAATAATTTTAGATTGAACTTCAGAAAAAAGATTTTTATGCTTCTCAAGTTTATTTTAGATTTAAGTTCCTGCCTCAAGCAATATTCTGAGCATTAACATGTCGTTCCCTCTCAGAACCGAAAGATTTATCATGATTTGGGGTATTGTATGCCCGAGGAATCTCTGTAATTCCTCAACATTACTCATTTCTTTATCATTAACTTTTAATATAACATCTCCTTCTTTTAGCTCGCCTTTATAGGCAGGGCTATTTGGCATAATCTTCACAATGTAAATGCCAGCCTTTTGTTGGAGGTTATATTTTTCTTTTATTCCCAGGGGAAAATTGATATTCTGTCCGTAAACTCCGAGATAGCTTCTTCTAACCTTTCCTTCTTTTATAAGCAGGCCTGCAACCCAGTTTGCGGTGTTTATCGGGATTGAAAAACAGATTCCTTGTGCTCCAGGAATAATTGCTGTATTTACCCCTTCGACCTTGCCATGTATATCCACAAGTGGACCACCAGAGTTCCCGGGGTTTAAAGCTGCATCAGTTTGTATTATGTTTTCAATTATGTTGCCGCTAAATCCCCTTAAAGACCTCCCCAGTGCACTTATTACTCCACTTGTAACACTGTGTCCAAATCCAAGAGGGTTTCCTACAGCCAGAACGGGTTGTCCTATCCTTAGTTTATCAGAATTACCAAACTCAAGAACTGGTAGATTAGTTGCATCAATTCTTATAACCGCAAGGTCTGTTTGAATATCTATGCCTGTAAGCTGCGCATTATACTGAGTTCTGTCTGGAAAAGTAACTCTTATTTGATTTGCTCTGTAAACAACGTGGCTGTTTGTGAGGATATAACCATCGGGAGTAAATACAAAACCAGAGCCAATTCCCTGAACCTGCTGTGGTCCTTCAAAGAAGTAATAGCCAGTCGTCTGGCTTACATCTATATTTACTACTGCACTGCTTACTTTTTCTGCTACTTTTATAATTGCATTTGAATATGCTTCAAGTATTTTCTCAAAATTTTCCATTTTATTCCTCCATGAAATATAACAAAGAGCATGAAAATATTTCAAAGATTTTTTATCATTCTATAAAATTTAAAGGTCTCTCTTAATTTTAAAATTTTAATATCACTGATAATTTTAAAGCCAAGTTTTTTATAAAGATTTATTGCATCTTCATTTTGAACTTCAACATCCAGCGAAAGACTTTTATTTTTTTTCTTTATTGCATTTTTTTCGATGTGAAGCATAAGTTCAGTTCCAAGCCCCATTCCCCTGAATTCAGGATACACCGCTATATTTGAAATATAAAACTCTCCTTCTCTAACAATTCCTATAACTCTTTTTGCTTTCAATAAATTCTTCAATATTTTTATAAAAGAGAATTTTAATTTCTTTACCATTAGTAAGCCAGTATTTACTGAATCTTGTTGGTTTTCTTCAAAGTCGTACCCGAGCAGTATTGCCGCTATTTTGTTGTTTGATTCAATACATGAAGTGTGTTTAAAACTAAAAAGATTGTGAGGTTTTATAAAAAGGAATTCAAGAACTGCTTTAGCTTTGTAGTCTAATGCGGAGTCTAATACATTACCTGAGGAAAAATAAATAAGATTAACGAAATCCTTTAAATCCCTTCCTTCCGCTCTTCGTATAATAAAACCTTTCTCCGTGTGTTTTTCCTTTCTTTAAGTTATTCTTCTATTCCCCAGAATTTGTCTGCTTCTTTCTCCATTTTTTCGAGCCTGTCGTAATAATCCGGAAATTCATTTAAATGTGCAAGTGCTATCTTCCCTGTAAGAATCGGATCATCATTTGTTACATTTGTAACAGGGCTCACTGTGCCATGCTCAAGCTCAATACCTAACCCTCTTCTGAACTGGCCCACATCAAATTTGTCCCATTTAATCCCAAGCTTTTCACCAATTTCTTTTGCTTCTTCCATGCTAAAATTTTTCTTACTCATTTTTTCCTCCTCAATAAGTTTTTATAAATTATAATTCAAATTTAAATTTATCAAGCATTCTTTTAGTTGTTTCTCTTTTTGTGGGTTTTTATGGCCAGATTTTTATAAAAAACACAAATGAGGGTTGATATATGGTTATTCTTTTATTTTTCAGGGACAGTCGCTTCTTTTGCCTTAAAAATTGCAAATCTTGCGCCAATAGGGCCTATGGTTTCGAAAACTCCAACTGCTGCAAGAACGATTGTGTTTATATATGCAAGTTGAGGAAATAAGTTTTTGACGAATACAGCAAATCCAATTGCTACACCTGCCTGGCTGAGCATTGCCCATCCAAGGTATTTTTGAACATCCATAGGTGCTTTTGCAACCTTTGCACCATACCGGCAACCAAAAACTTTTCCCACAGTTCTCAATAAAACGTATGCAATTGTTATAGTCCCAGTCTTTAGTAGAAGCGAAAAATCAAGAGTTGACCCTGCCAGAATAAAGAAAATTAAAAATAAAGGTGGAAGCCAGTTTGTTACTGCCGGAAAAACTTCTCTTTCTCTATGACTGAAATTTACAAACGTAGCACCAAGAACCATATTTAAAAGTAGTGGGGAAAGGCTGAATTGCCTTGACATTCCAATTCCTATTAAGACAAATGATAGTGGAAGGATAAGTGATTCGTCCTTTTTCTTCAGAAATCTTAAAAGAAATGTTAGCAAAATGCCAAGTATGAAACCAAAAACTATTGAAAGCGATATCTCCTTTAATGCAACCAAAAGAGCTTGCGAGAAATATATCTTTCCTCCCTGTATTATTGCTTTAGCCAACACAATGCTAACATCAAAGAAGATTATTCCTATTGCATCGTCAAGCGTAACGGCTAGAAGTAAATAATTTGTGAGAGGTCCCTTGGCTCCATATTGCCTTAAAACCATGAATGTAGCAGCAGGGGCTGTGGCTGTTGCAGTTACTGCAAGAATAAGCGAAACAGCCACAGGATAATCAATGCGAATTATTTTAGATGATGTCAGAGCAAAGAATCCAAAAAAGACAACGACAGTAGTAATAACGGCCTGAAGTACTGTTACTATCACACCGTTTTTTCCAATTTCAACAATATTTTTCCACTTGAATGTTTCGCCTATTACGAATGCAATGTATCCAAGAGCTATAACAGTTATTGTTTCTTCCCATTTCATAAATTCCAGTGGGATAAATTTAAGGACAGATGCTCCAAGCAGAGCTCCTGCGATTATATAACTTAAAACATCAGGAATTTTAAATTTTCTGAGTATAAAGGTGCCAAAAATGCCAATGAAGGTGAGTATTCCAATATTTAATAGAATATCCATGTTTTAAGTACTCTCTTTTACGTTTTTTTCTGCAAGACCGTAAATTTTCAGGACAGGCAGAACAATCATTATTCCAGTGCCTGGTCTGTTAATATCTTTTACTACATCAAATACTGTGTCGATTGCTTCCTGTAATGTTTTCTCAGTTTTTATGGCCGAAAATATCGTAAAATTGTTTGTTCTTCTTTCTTCGCCAGATAAAACATACCTCAGAGAGGAAAAAATTGGGATTTCCTCTGAAAGAATTGTCCCCATTCCCTGGCTGTTAATTACGGTTGCACCTCTGACATCAATATCAACAAATCTCTCCAATACTTCTTTTACGTGTGTTTCGCTATACAAAACTACAATAAGCAGGAACATTTAATTTCCTCCTTTCTTCTATAAATAAATCTATTAACTATTTAAAAGCATTATACTTCTAAATTTCAACTTATTAAAATCCTGAAGAGCCAGGCTTACCCGAAAAACTGTCTTATTTTAATTCTTTAAATTAGGTTTGCTTTTCACAGTTTTATTGATATAATTAACTTTGTTTGAACGTATGAAAAGCATAATAATTGATTTTACAGTTGCTCTTAGAAAATCTTCTCATAGTGTGAAGTTGGCCCTTTTTGCTATGTTTATAATATCTATTTCTCAATATGCGTACATGACCATTTTCAATTTGTACCTCTCTGCCGGGGGTTTAAATACAGCATTGATTGGCGGAATCCTTTTTATGTCCGGTATTGGAGCAAGCATTTTTGCTTTTCCTACAGGAATTCTTGGTGATAGATTCGGAAGAAAGAAATTTCTCGTTCTTTCTTCCATTTTAATTCCCTTTATTATTTTTATACAGGCAATAACACTCAATTCAAAGATACTGGCAATTTTTTCTCTTTTATACGGCATTGTTACACTTGTGATTCGTATATCAATAGACCCATTTCTTGCCGAGAACTCATCAAGCGAGGAAAGAGTCCATCTGTTTTCACTTTTATTTGTGATAACAAATCTTGGTGGAGTTGTCGGTAGTTTCTTCTCGGGAGAAATAAGCGGTTTATTTAAGACGACTGAATTTATTTCTTTAAGGTATACATTGATTTTATTTTCTATTTTTTCTCTTATTTCTCTGTTTTTAGTGCTCCCAATAAAGGAAGAAAGAAGTAAACATAATGATACAAAGGTTTATGAAAAGCCAGGTCCTGATTTTATTATTGCTTTTAAGTTTGCAGTTCAAAGTGCTTTGATCGGTCTTGGTGCAGGAATTATCATCCCATTTTTAAATCTATACTTTAAAGATCATTTTCATCTTAAGCCTGGTTCTATTGGAACAATATTCTCAGTTGGTTCATTTTTTTTCCTCTTCTTTGGTCTCTTTGGGCCAAGAATTTCGAAAAAGATAGGAATTCTCCGAGGAGCTATATTGTATGAACTTCTTTCAGTACCTTTTCTTATTATACTTGGAAGCAAGCCTCCTCTCGTTCTTGCTATTTTCTCTTTCTGGTTCAGGGGCGGTTTGATGAATGCAGGGATACCACTTCTTTCGACACTTCAGATGAACCTCATATCCCGGGGTAGAAGAGGAACGATTTCAGGTTTTCTTATAATAGTTGATAATCTTTCAAGGGCTTTTGGTACGCTAATCGGTGGTTTTTTAATAGATAAGTACGGTTTCGGATTGAATTTCTATTTAACCGCTATTTTATATTCAGTGTCCATTTTTTACTTTTACAGGGCTTTTAAAAATAACAAAGAAATTAACCACGGTGAAGTTGTTGAAATCAAGGAATCTGGATTTTAATTGTAAATTTGTTTGATTTTATTAAACTATAGCAAATGGAAGCAAAGGAGCTTTTTAGTATCAGACTGAAAGAGCTTTTAAAAGAGAAGAAAATTTCCCAGAGGGAACTTGCAAAAAAAGCGAACCTTTCTGATGCATATATTTCGCAGCTTCTTATGGTTAAAAAGACCTCTACAATAAAAGTTTTGAAACAAATTGCAGATGCTCTTGATGTTTTCCCTTCTTATTTTATAGAGAATGGTGCGGAAGTCAGTATCTTTTTGAGGGAAAATAAAAGACTTTCTGGAGAGGATATAAAGGCAGTGGAAGCTTTCATAGAGTTTTTGATGGAGAAGAAAGAAGGAGAGAGAAGATGAAATTTATATTTGTAACTGGAGGAGTAATTTCTTCGCTTGGGAAAGGATTAATCGCTTCATCAATAGGGCTTTTGATGAAAGCAAGGGATTTTAAGGTCAACCTTGTTAAAATAGACCCCTACCTTCAGATTGATGCAGGTACTATGTCTCCATATGAACATGGAGAAGTATTTGTAACAGACGACGGCGGGGAAACTGATTTAGATATTGGAAATTATGAAAGATTTCTCGATATGAACCTTACAGCACAAAATAGCATTACCACGGGAAAGATTTACTGGAATATACTCACAAAGGAGCGGCAGGGCAGGTTTCTTGGTAAGACAGTACAGGTAATCCCACATATTACTGATGAGATAAAAAGTTCCCTTTTAAACCTGGGGCGTGATTTTGACTTCACAGTTGTTGAAATTGGTGGGACAGTTGGAGATATTGAAAGTCAGCCTTTTTTAGAAGCAATAAGACAGATGAAAAAAGACCTCGGCAAAGAAAATGTTTTGTATGTTCACGTATCTCTGCTTCCGTATATTAAGACAACAGATGAAGTAAAAACAAAGCCGACTCAGCACAGCGTAAAGGAATTAAGGGCTTTGGGCATCACACCCGACATACTCTTTGCAAGGACTGAAGTTCCATTAACCGATAAGGTAAGGGAAAAGCTTTCTCTTTTCTGTGATGTTGAAAAGGAAGCAGTGATAGAAGCAATGAATACTGAATACATATACGAAATTCCGATTAATTTTGAAAAGCAGGGGCTTGGTAATCTGATTTTAGATAAACTTTCACTTGAAAAGAGGAATCCTGAGCTCGAATACTGGAATAGTATAATTAAAAGAATTAAGAATCCTGACCATGAGGTTACTATAGGAATGGTAGGGAAATATGTTGAGTTAAAGGATGCGTATAAGAGTCTTATTGAAGCTTTAACCCACGGTGGAATTGATAACAATACAAGGGTAAAATTAAACTGGATTAGTTCTGAGGCTCTTGAGGAATCAGGTTGCTGTGAAGTTCTTGACAGAGAAAGAGAGAATAACAAACTTGATGCAATTCTTGTCCCGGGTGGCTTTGGTGTTAGAGGTATTGAAGGGATGATTGAAGCTGTTCGATATGCAAGAGAGAAGGATATTCCCTTTCTTGGTATCTGCCTTGGATTACAATGTGCAATCATAGAATTTGCAAGGAATGTGTGTGGTCTTGAGGGTGCTAACTCCACAGAATTTGATCCTGAAACTCCGTATCCTGTAATAGATTTCCTCCCCGAACAGAGAAATATCACAGATAAAGGTGGGACGATGCGTGTTGGTGCTTATACAGCCCTTCTTAAAGAAGGGAGCTTTGTGAATAAGATTTATGGAAAAAGAGAAATCAGCGAGCGGCACAGGCATAGATATGAGGTAAATAATAAATTCAAAGATATTTTTGAAGAAAAGGGCCTTACCCTGTCAGGGGTTTCCCCGGATGGTAGGCTTGTTGAATTCATTGAGATAAGCAGGCTCCAATTTTTTGTTGCCACTCAGGCACATCCTGAGTTTAAGTCGCGTCCTGATATGCCTCACCCACTCTTCAGTAGTTTCATAAGGATAGCGCTCAAAAATAAACATAAATAGTGTTTAATCCTGAATATTTGTGTGGCGATTATTAAATTTTTAAAGATTTTTCATCAATATTAAAAAGCATAGAAAACCAGGAATAATGAGCTTAAGACTGTAAAGAGATGACACAAAATATCTAAAGGAGAACCCATGAAAAAGGCATTATTAGTTTTAATCCCTTTCTTTTTAGTTGCGAGTTTTTTGTCCACTACCTGTAAGACGTCGTCAGAAAAACCAATGCCCCAAATTCCTCGTTTTCGTTTACAAATTGAGGAATTTGGTGTGGATATAAACTACTATAAAGTTGAGGAAGAATTCCAGAAGGTCTCTCATAAAAGTATGGAAATATTCGTAGGAAAAGAGTATTCATAGGAAAAGAGCAATGAATACAGAGAAGTAAACGTAATCCTCTGGAACCTGCTGAACAGATTACAGGTTAGAAAAGAGTAAATCCGCGTTCTTTCTCAGCGGATTCATACAAAGAAGCAAGAATAAGATGTTATGCTGAACTTGTTTTAGTACCTCTCTCTTTGTCATCCCGAATTTATTTCGGGATCTTCGGTAAATCTTTAGACCCTGAGACAAGCTCAGGGTGACAAAAAGAAAAATGTCATTCTGACGAGGCAGCCTTTTTGCCGAGGAAGAATCTCGTCTTTCTAATCGAAGGGGTGGACTAACCCCCTTCGAACTTTCCCCAGAGGAAATGGCAAAAGCAAGACTGCCACGCTTCGTTTCACTATGCTCGCAGTGACAGAGGAGAAATGGGTGGAGTCTTGAGGAGGGTCAGTCCACCTCCTCAATTAAAAGACCCTTCACGGAGTTTACACTGAGCGAAGCGAATGTGTTCAGGGTGACAGAGAAGGGGGTGGTCATGCTGGGATAGTTTCGGGATAGGGTTCGTGAGAGACCTCTATTAATCTAATCGTTATTATTTATTTTTTTCTGTTCCGCTCTGGATTTTGTCTCTTCAAAAAGTCTTGCATTATTAATTGCGATGGCTGCTGCATTTGCAAATGGCTCAAGCTTCTTTATATCTTGTTCAGTAAAGTGAGATGGTTCATCGCTATCAAGCCTCAAGAGCCCAATGAGTTCATCTTTTAAGAAAATAGGTATTGAGATATGAGATTTAATCCATTCAACTTCTTTGACTCTCTTCCAGTCGGGTTCCTCCGCAGTATTTTTAATTAACAATGGCTTTTTCTCTAAGACTGTTTTCCATGGGATTTTGTATTCATCTATTGATTGCATTGATTGTTCTACGAAATCTTTTGCATTGTATTTTTCGTAACCCTGTGTGCAGATATTATAGACTACATTTCCCTTAAGTAGCGCAATGTTCGCCGAGGTATAAGGTGTTATTAGCTTTACCTGTGTTAATATTTCCTGGAAGACTTCGGAGAGATTGACTTTTGAAAATAACACAGAGATTACGCTTGCGAGAGTTTTGCTTTCTTTATGTGCCCTGCGCTCAATCTCAAGCAGTTCTTTTATTTTTTCTTCAGATCTTTTACGTTCAATTGCTAAAGCTACCTCTTTTGAAATAAATTCAAGGATATTTTTTTCTTCCTGCCCGTAATAAACATTTGTCGTATAACTCTGAACTACAACAGCTCCAATAACTTTGTCCTCTAATTCTAAAGGCACTCCTAACCAGCTAATGGGATTTTCTCCAATTTTTTCTATTTTTCCATTTTTTTCAAGTTTTTCAAAAGTTTCTTCGGTTGCGAGCAAAGATTTTCTAGTTTTTAAGAGATACTCTGTTGCTCCTTTTCTCGTTTTTCTCGCTTCAGGAGGTTTATCGTATTGATCAACGAAGTAAGGGAAGCTTATAAAATCTTTTTCTTCGTCATAGAGCGCTATGTAAAAATTTTTTGCTGGCATGAGTTCCTGCACAGTTTTATGTATAGACTCGTAGAGTTCAACAAGGTCTTTTGTTTCAAATACTGCTTCTAAGATCTGATAAAGAGAAGAGAGTGTTTTTTCATTCTTGACTCTATCTGTAACATCAATTATTGTCACTAATGCGGAAATTATTTTACCCTGAGAATCTTTTATAGGCGCAGCAGTAAATTCAAACCATTTATTTTTAACTTTTTCTGTTGAAAAGAAGTCAACCCCTTCATATGCGCTTGCAATAAGTGGAGATTTTTTGATTTTATCTCCGTAAATTTCGAAAAGCTTTTCTTCGTTTACCCCATCAATTAAAAGGTCTGCCAGTATCGGTCTTTTATGGGCATAGCATGGTACCCATTGTTTATCGGTGCCGATTACTTCTTCTTTTCGCAGTCCTGTTAGTGTCTCCATTGCACTATTCCAATGAGTGATTTTATGGTCGCTATTTATCACGTCTATAGGTATAGGAGAACTTTCTATTATTTTTGAAAGTATATTTTTACTTTCTTCTAATTCTATTTCAGCATTTCTAATTTCAGTAATATCATCTACTGTACAAATAAAGAAGTTAATTCTACCTTCGATATCTTTCACTGGCGAAACCAATATTCTTGCCCATATGAATTTTTCACTCTTTGTTAATAATTTTACATCTTTTGTAAAACCTCCTATCTTTCCCTCTTTAAGCTTTTGCACGTTATCTAATATTTCTCTACTTTCATCTCCAATTATAAAATTTTCAAGTCTATTGGATAGAAACTCGTTTTTTTCATAACCGAGCATCTTTAAAAGTGTTGAATTTACCTTGAAGGTTTTCCAATTTATGTCTATAAGGGTAATCCCGAGAGGTGCTTTTTCAAAAATTGTCTGGAACTGTATCTCTCTTGTTTTAAGTTCCTCCTGCACAGTTTTTCTTTTTGCTTCAATCTCTCTGGTATAAAATTCGTAAGTATTTGGACCTTTTGTCTTTGCATTGTACATTGCAATGTCTGCTTTTCTTATGAGATCTGGAAGGTCTCGTGAATCATCCGGGAGAATTGCAATTCCTATGTTTACCTTTACTTCAAATGTTTTTTTATCAAGAATAAATGGTCTTTCAAAAGAGTTGAAGATTTTCGTTAAAATGCTTATAATATCCCTATTTTCAGAGATATTTTCTATTAATATAGCGAATTCGTCTCCACCAAATCTGGTAACTGTATCGTATTGCCTGAATTGCTCTAAAAGGCGTATTGCGGCTTGTTTAAGTATTTCATCTCCGATGTCGTGCCCGAAGGTATCATTTATGTCTTTGAACTGGTATAAATCAATAAACAGTAATGCAATTTTTTTGTTGTTGCGTATGGCACGGCCCTTGGCAGTTGTAAATCTATCCACAAGAAGAATTCTATTCGGTAAACCTGTTAGCGGATCATGAGTTGCAAGCTTGCTCATTTTTTCTTCCAGTTTCTTTTTCTCGCTTATGTCTACATACATGCCTATAATGCCTATTTCTTTACCCTTAATAATTACTGGGGAGCCAGAGATTAATACAGGGAATGTTGTTCCATCTTTTTTCTTTCGGATTGTTTCGATATTAGAGTAGCCCTTTTTAAGAGCAATTTTGTCAAATTTTTTTCCCTCTTCTTTAAGACCTTCTGGATGAATAATTCCTTCATTGATATTTTTTCCTTTTATTTCTTCGATTGAATATCCAAATAATTCAGTGAAGCGTGGGTTTATATCGATTACTCTACTATGTTTATCAAGGTAAACAACTGCCTCGGGATTGCTTTGGAAAAGATTCCTGAATAAATCTTCTTCGCTTTCTTTTTGTTCGAGGGTTTCGTTCTTAGTTACTTCAATTCTCGTTCCCCAGATTTCTAAAAGTTTATTTTTTTTGACGATGCCTTCAAATGAAATGAAAAAATATTTTTTCTTTTTATTGATATTTAATATTATAAAGCCTGAAGTTTTAAAGTCATTTTTTATAAAATCTTTGATGAGGTTTTTTATTTCCTCTGTATTGAATATTTCAGAAAAAGATTTGCCCTCTATTTTTCTCATGCTTTTTACTGTACTTTTTGATATTGTGTTATAATAATAGCAAACACTTTCAAGAACCCCATTTACTAAATCTTCCAAAGAAACGGTAATATTAAGAGGATTTTTGATCTTAAAGCGGTACATCCCTGTATATTTTGAGTTCAATTTGTAAATTGGGGTCCCCCCCCCGAGCACATGGGAATTAGCTTATCGCTCGGAAGATCCGTAAGTTTATTCTCTTTGTTTAGTCCTCGCTTAATGTGAGTTGTGACTACCTTTTTCTTTTTACCCATATCCCCCATATCTTTTGTTCATTCTCTATTTTTATGTTAAAGATTCAAAATTTGTTATTCATTATATCTATTTTTTTACTTTTTTAAAAGTATGGGGCTTATGTTGAATATTTTTTTATTTGTTTGGCATTTTATTTAGAGATCCATCTTTAAGGTATTTTTCAGGGTACTTTTTAAATTCCTCAAGGCAGTTTGCACTGCAGAAATAATATGTTTTTCCTTTGTACTCGAAGCTACCTTTTGCGGTTTCTTCTTTAACAATCATTCCGCAAACCGGGTCAATATGTTTCATCTTTACCCCCTTAAAATTTATAAATTGACTTTGTTTAATCTTATTGAATTTGTTACTACATTTATTGAACTAAAAGCCATTGCAATTTCAGCGATAATGGGATGAAGAAAGCCGATAGAAGCTATTGGAATTGCAATAATATTGTAAAATAATGCCCAGAATAGATTCTGTTTTATTTTTCTAAATGTTGCCCTTGAAAGTTTTATTGCTTTCAAAACGTTTGCAAGGTTTCCTTTGATCAGCACAATATCACCTGCTTCAATTGCAATATCGCTTCCTGAACCCATTGCAATGCCTACGTTTGCCTGTTTTATTGCGGGTGCGTCATTCACGCCATCTCCTACCATGGCAACAATATGCCCTTCTTGCTGTAGCTTTTTTACTATGTCCAGCTTGTCTTTTGGTAGAACCTCTGCAAAAATAGTATCTATACCAGCCTTTCTTGCTATGAAATTTGCTGTTGTTTTGTTATCACCTGTAAGCATGACAGGTTTTATATTGAATGTTTTTATCATATCAATCAGATTTTTCGAATCATCTTTTATTGTATCCATTACTCCCACAGCAGAGATTAGTTTGTCAAGCTCTTTAAGGATTATTACTGTTTTCCCCTCTGATTCCAGTTTATCGACAAAATCTTCAAGTTCTTTAGAGCCTGAATTTTCATTGAACACTTCTTTTGGTTTACCTGCAAAATAATTTTTTCCTTCTATAGAACCCCTGACTCCTGTGCCTGGTATTGCCGTAAAACCTTCTACAGCCATTAGTTCAGTTTTTTCATTCTTTGCTTTTTCGACAATAGTTTTTGCAATGGGGTGTTCAGAATAATTTTCAAGTGAAGCTAATAGCCTGAACCCAGTTTTATTTTCTGTAAGGTCAAATA
>Ga0210056_1003474_pt1 | contig 12787 bp, 11 predicted proteins | sample CryGeyCG2014_080_2_FD_183965 | JGI IMG/M metagenome (GOLD analysis project Ga0210056, IMG submission 183965) | Groundwater microbial communities from aquifer - Crystal Geyser CG07_land_8/20/14_0.80 (SPAdes) (version 2) | ecosystem: Environmental > Aquatic > Deep subsurface > Groundwater | place... | reverse complement strand
ACCTGAGTGGTCGGCATGCATATGCGTGATGAAAAAATCGGCTTCCTTCAAATCCACGCCAAGTTCCCCTAAGCCAGAAGTTAATGCTTTCTTGCAGTCCTCTCGGTTCCATCCAGTATCAACGACTAAGGACCGCCGCGCCCCTTTTATTACATAAGAATTGAGTGCTTTTAGAGGACTTCCCGGCAGAGGAACTTCAATTCTATAAAGATTTGGTAAAATTTCCTCGAACAATGTCCCTAAGTATCCTTGCGAATTATTTTATTCCCGAATACGGCGTAATCTTATCCTAGTCGCATTTGTTCTGTCCATGCAATCAAGCTCAACTACTTCCGGGTCACCCCAGTCACGAGGGAAGCCACCACCGAATTGAAGCATAATTACGTACGGGAAGATGTCATGATAGAAAAAGCCGCAAAGTCCGGCGGTGTTGTGACCACTAAGGTCAAATTTATCACCCACTTTGTGACCCCAACTACAGTCCCCTTTGACGGCGATAATCTCCCCTTCAACGCGGAATCCAACCTTAGGTCTTTCCTTCTCAGCCATCTTTACGCTTCCCAAGAAAGCCTAGCACATTCTCCTAAAACTGTCTATTATTGTTTTAGCTGTGATCTTGACCTCTTTTACTTCAGACACTAGACTTCTTTTTCCCTTTCCATTATCTCCAAAAACTGAGCGGGGGTGACGATTCGAATTCCTTCATATTCACCTAGGTTTAGCAAATGTATATCCCCAGAGATAATAAAATCCACCTTCGCATCAATAGCACAGGATAAGTACTTATCATCCGAGGGGTCTTCCATTATTACCTCAATTATCTTCTCTTCCTCAATGAGCGACATAATGCTTAACAGGTCAGAAATGAATTCCTTTAATTCTTCGCTATTTAATCCATGCCTTTTCATTAACTTTGGATAGCTTAAAACCCGCTCCAGCTCCTCCATGATGGACGGTGAAGTGAAAAGGCGAATCTTATTTTCAAAAACATAATTGATGATTTGGGCTGGCTTACCGTGAGGGTTTATCAAGGCGCTGACGAGTACATTAGTATCCAAAACGATTTTGAACATAAAGATGTTCTCTGGTCAAACTTGCCTCGCTGCCTCTATTGCCTCTCTGATCTCTCTTTCCAGCACCTCTGACTCTATGTCCTGGTTTCTCTCCCTTATTTGCCTGATCTTCTCGTAAAGTCCCTCTCTAATTTTCTCCCAAGCGACATATTCTTCCACAGGTATCACCACTACCATAGGTCTCTTTCCCCTCTCTACAATGTACCTGTCTCCTCTGATACGAACTTCATCCATCAACTCACCAAATCTTTGTCTCGCCTTTTGTGCTGATATCTTTTTAAGCATGTTGCCCTCCTCATGACCGTTATGATCGCTATAGCCATATTGATTATAATGGGAAAAAGGAAGTATTGCAACTTAAAAAGGTGAAAATATACTAGCGGATTTTAGAACCTGGAAAGTAGGTCACGGAATTTTACCATACACAGTCACATTTAACTTCTCACGATCCATCCCCAGCTTTGCCCACATTGCCAGGGTTTCATCCACGCCGACTTACCCCTCAGTAAGGGGATGGCAGACAGCCTCGTCTAGCGAGCGTAATCACTACCTCACAACTCTTGCAAGACTTGGTGCGACATAAGGTACACCAAGCGGGCTTTATTAAGGCTTATCTGTGCATTATCCCCATAGTCGGAATCAATACGCGCTATTCTTAAGCGGTCGAGTGATAGACCGATCTGCCTCTCTTTCAGATCAGCAGAATTCTTATAGTAATCTATAACGAATTTGTGTACATCCTTCTTGGGGATTCGCTCTCCCTTCTTCCTTAGCAAATTTCGAATGGTGCAGAAGACACAATAGTAAGAACGGCTTATTGCTGACCTCAGGTAGGCTTCTTCCAGCCTCTTTTCTTTCTGGCGCTCTATCAATTCGTAAGCTAGGTCCAGATATAACTGCCAGTTAAAGCTCATGTTGGCTCCACCGTGATGTTTAGCTTTCCCTGAGTGCTGTCTACAACCTTGAGGAACCAAGACTCATCGAGCTTGCTTAACAGGTGGAGAGCCTCTTCAGAATTGTGTGTACTTTTTATCACAACGAAGAGTTCTTCAAAGTCCTCTTCTGGATCTACACACAATTTAAGGTAGATATGAGCAGAGGCTCCAAATATAGTTTTTATATTTTTATAAGCTTCTTTGAGAATCTTGATGAGAAACCTATTTACTTTTAGGAAAGACACTACATCCTCTCTATTTGCAAAATTATAAATTCCTTCTATATCGGCGATTTGACCATCTAATTCCTTGGAGCTTTTTCCCGATACTAAAATCTCACTCACTGCTTTTGATAAACTTTCGCTTAGCATGCCATCTTGGGCAACTCTATGATGGAATATGCATTTTTGCCCACAATCGAAGGATACTTTGATGAGCTTAACTTCGTAACCCGCTCGCTGAATTGGTTTTCTCTCCTTTCCTTCTATAAGGCCACGCCCCAATACTGGGTGGACTATGTACTCACCTTCTTCTAAAGCATCCCAAAACATCTCATGGAGACCTATTTCCCAGGCAAGTATCCATAAAAAAGCGTCCTGACGATCAAAAGTTGTAATCGGAGCACTTTTTGCCATAGCCTCTCCGAGCATAATAGCAAAAAGATTCTCAGCAGTTTTCAAAATATATTCTCTGTCTTGAAGCCTATCGAGTAGCTCACGCGGGACTACCGACAAGCCGTAGTGAGCGCCAAATAGTCCACCAACAAAGTTTGCAATCGTGTCGGTATCACTTCCCAACATATTTACTGCTGTGAGTATCGCCTTTAGCGGGTCGTCCAGGTACTTGCTAAACAAGTAAAGTGCCACAAGCACTGTGGAGATGCCAGAGCCTCTAAAGCGAGGATCCAAAGCACCTGTGAATTCATAATACTCCCTATCCACTGAATCGATTTTTTGCCTTATTCCTTTAAGATACTTTGTGGCTTCATCTTTGGTCTTTTCAAAAACATCCCTAAATCTGAGACCATTTAGAGGGCTTTTATCCCACTCTTCTACCCAGTCACAAATAAAGTCATGACCCCCCAGAGAGTCTGACGAACAGACAATGACATCGTGCAAATACTCACAGAGGTCTCCATTGCGGAAACTCGATTCTCTTAGTAGAAGGCTTATTGCTGAGGCATAAATAATGCTACCCAAAATCGCCCGCGGGTGACCATGTGTGACTATGGCATTCCGAAAAGCATCCCGATATAGTCTATCAGCATCCTTCATGTTAACCAATGCTATGGGAAGAATGCGCATCGCTGCTCCATTCGCGCCCGCATTTCTATAAGAAATACCACCTTGGCTATAAAAATTGGACATCCATCCCTTTCGAGTCTGAGCTAAGCTTCTCGCGGCTGTTTTAATACTTCTGCCGCCACCTCTCTCGTAGGAGAGCCAGAATGGTAACTCTAAATAGGCGAACTTATCAGGCTGGAAGTCCCCATGTTCATTGACACATCTTGCTACCGAGAGGGCCAATTGGGTGTCATCAGAATAATCCCCTTTCCTTATTTTCTCTCTGTAACCCCAGTACCGCCCTCCCACTATCTTCTCCCATTCAACAAAGTCGGTCAGGTAATTCTTTCCAAACTGCTTGAGCACGGTGCTAGGATATCTGCCAAACTCAGTAGGCCATCCGAGCGCATCGCCGACGGAGCTAAAAGCCATCGCCCCCTTAAACTTATCTAAAAATTGTCCATTGTGCACATGATCTCTAGTTAGTCCCCTTCCATCAAATAAGCCAAGTTGCGCTCCCATAGCTACCTCCTAACCCTAAAGGGCATTTTAATCCACCTTGTGTCTCCCAAGTAGTATTCAACAAAATAGCTGCCAACGCTCAATCGCTCAACCTCTATGCTAGGCCAGTGCCAATAGCCACTCCCCTTTTCAAATTTGGTGTTGTCTTCTGAAATCGTCTTGCCGTCAGAAGTTGTCCATAGAATCCTAGTTTGCAATCCTGGGACTGCTTTAAGGTTTACAAGCAAGGTAACCCTTGAACCTAGTTCTACTGTGAACTCACGCTTATTGCTAAATTCTGTTGACTCAACATTGTCTTTATTTACCTCTTGCGATGTCAACAATGCGTCTTCAACGTATGGAAAACCTTTGTGAAATAAATCCATATCCACCTTAAAGGGAGGGTGCCTCTTATTTCCCCAGAGGCGCTCGCCTTCTTCTAAACTCGCCTTGGTAATAAAAGCAATGCCCTCAATGTAGTCCAATGGAATCTCGTCAGGAACTAGCACCTCAGCTTGGACATTTCTGTGCCATGTACGGTCCCACGGTTTTGGGCCATCATCCAGTGTTCCCATAATTGTTTTGAAGTCAACTAGCTTTATTCCTTCTATCCCTTGCTCTCTGCGATGCCCGTCTTGCTTACGAGTAGCATTTGTGTCCGTAAACAGGACATTTTCCCAGGTGGCAACCTCGGGGTTTATCAAAACATAAACAATGTGTTTCCCCCCCTGCTGCCCATATGCCATCGGAGTATGAGGACAGAAGTAGACATGTACTTTACCCCAGTTTCCCAGTTCTCGATCCAGTTGGAGGCTCAATTCATTTCCTCCTGTCTCAATCTCGGGAAAGATTCCCTTCTCCTCTAATTTTTCTTTGCTGGCCAGACATTCATACTGAGCTATCCATTCTAAGTTACTAATTGGCGTGAAATGGTACAGGATTCTTATTCCATTTTCCTCGAGAGTTCTTTTTATCTGTGTAGCTTGATCATGTAATCGCATAATTTTCCAGATTATACCTTTGTTGCAGCAAGTCTGCTACCTTGTCTCAAAACTTCATCCGGGGAACTTTACAGATATAGGTTAGCAACTGGAGCTCAGGATTTGCCTTACTATCTCATCTATCTGTTTAAGCTCCTCTTTCAGCTCAGCTCTTATCAATCGGCGGGTGTGGCCGATGCTGCGGGATTTTGCGTATTGTGGGAGCAGTTGCTCTACCTTTTGGGCGCATTGCTCGCCGAGTTGGGAGAGCGCCTTATGGTTTTCATCAGATGGATTATATTTTGGGATGGGAATCTCCAGAACCTTTTTGTGAATGCTCCTGGGGCCCCACAGTCCTCTACTCTGCATTGGTTTTAAGAGTTCATCTACAGTGGGAGAATTGAGAACACTTGCCAGATAATAGGCTTCCTCCCTGTTATCAGTATCAAAATAATACTCTGCCGATTCTGCTACAAATCCTTGTATTTTAATGCTCTGCCCCTCCACCTCAAGAGTAATGGGCTTATTCTCAACTATGCAGCTACAAAGGTAAGTAGCAGAGGCGGGGTAGAGGACTTTATATTTTGCTAAGCGATTTTGAGTCGATAATTTCCTTCGGTAATCAAGCCATTCTTGGGCGTTCATCCTCTTTGCTTTCTCTCTCCTCCGTTCCTGCCATTCGGACTGAGCCTTCTCCAACCAGTTTGCCAAATTCAGAAAACCTTGGCTGCGGGCTTCGTCAGCGCTAAGAAGTTTGAAATGCTTATCCGAAGGTAAAAGAGGCACGACTACCAGTCTGAAATCTAGATGACCAAAGGGAACGATGTCGGTGGAAAGCAAAGTGGCATAGAGAAAATCTTTCTCGATGTTTCCTTCCAGCCTCAAGTCCTTATAGGCTGGCTTAGCCTCTTTTTGAGCTCTTTCTGCGGTGGAAACATAAGGCAGCGAGGGGTCGAAACCAAACTTAGGATGGGACTCTACTTCTACAAACCATGAGGATCTGGGGAAAATAGTGGCTCCTTGCTTAAAGTAAGGTTGGTAGAAACTTCTGACACTCATAGTGGGTTTCGTCTTCAAAGTGCTCAGGAAGCTCCGCTTTCCTACCTGGGTAACAAAGAGTCCCTCTAGGGTAACAGTGAGTGCTTGTTCTGCTTCGTTTAGAGAAGCGTTCTTGTGCTCCAGCTTCCCAGAGAATACCTGGCATTTCAGAGGATGCTTAGTCTCAATTCCTCTTTTGCCGAGGAAGACGCAGGCGGGAACATTGAACAATGGCTCCACCCCTTCCAAATCCCAGACCTCTTCAAAGCCAAGGTTGAGTGAAAAATAAGAGCGGCGGAAATTGTAATGCTGGTCAGCAGAAAATACACTTCTAGGCAAAATGAAACCAATAGTTCCATCCTTCTTGAGATAAAGGTCGGCAGCCCTGAGGAAGAAAAGCGTTCCCAGCTCCATGTGAGTTATTAATTCTGCCTTGCCAGAGAGAAGCCTATATTCTTCAACAATCTGCTGTTTAAGAAACTTTTGGTATTCACCCCTCTCCACATAGTGGTAGGAGAGCCAGGGAGGATTGCCGAGAACTATATCGAAATTCCCTTTGAGGAACAGAGGTTTATACAGGTTCTTGAGGATGAAAGCCCAGATGGTATCCCGCCTTTTCTCTATGAGTTCTTTCATTGCCCCAGCTAGGTTATAGAGGGCGAGGGAGAGAGTTTCATCGGCAGCCATCTTGGGAGATGCTTTTCCCAAGAAATTGAGAAATGTTTTCTCATCTCCCCCCTCCCTGCCAGCGAAATTCCGAGCAAATTCCTTAGATGCCTCGATAGCTTCGTCGTAAAGCTGAGGGTCATGGATAAGGATTTCGGGGATTATGATTCGCTTGCCATCAATTTCCAACTTGAAGCCAGGCAGCGGTGCACCCATCTCCATCTGTCCCTCCATCTGGGGAAGCCTGATGGAATCGGCAAGATAAATGGGGAGCGCTACGGGCTTTCTTCTCTTTTTAAAGAGATCGCCTAGAGCAAGCAGGTAATTGGTCTTGGTGATGATTACCGCCAGGGGATGAATATCTATTCCTACCACATTCTCCAGAATGTGCTCTAAGGTTTCCCTAGAATTTCCCAAAGTATCCCGCTTGTACTTTATGGTCATGTAAAGGAAAGTCCCCGAGCCACAGGCAGGGTCAAGGACAGATGCCTTTGGATTCTCCACCAGCGTCCTTTCTACCATACGTTGGGCAAGCCAGTCAGGAGTGTAATATTCTCCCAGGTCGTGGCGTGCTTCAGGGTCAACAAGTTCTTGATAGAGTGCCTTGAGAACATCCTCGGAAAGCTCCTTCAGGTTGTATCTCAGAAGCAGGCTCAGAAGCTTTTTGGAAACATCGACACCAGTGGTTTCTGCCCCCTCACGTGCGATCCAGGAAAAGAAGTCCTCTTCAAGGAAATTGGCGATGCGTTGTCCTTGGAAGAACTCTCCGTCCAAAATGCTAGATATTTCCTCGCTTGAGGGAATTGAACTTTTCTCAGTGAGTCGTGCCCAAGCAATCAACTTGGCCAGCGTTGCCAGATAGGTGTGCCTGAGGAAAAGGTCTTTGCTTCCAATGACGCTTCCATATGTGACGCGAAGGTATCTCTCCCAGTTTTGATAAATGACCTGGAAATCGCTTCTGTTTTCCACCTGTTTTAGGCTTTCCTTCAGCAATCGAAAGGAAAAGAGGAAGGCCGGGCTACGCATACCAAAGTCTCGCTCAAATTCCTCAGTTCGTGGTGGAAGGATTCTTTCCCTGAAGAGATATCTATCCAGCCAGAAATATGCTTGGTAAGGTTCTGGAGTTGGTAGCTTGAGCTCCTCAACTTTCTCCAGCAGGATGTCTTCCGGGAGCAAGGACTCAGTCAAAGGCTTTTCGGTGCTCGGTGAGAAGACTTGAAAATCTATCCCATCCGCTGCCAGGCAGAGATAGTTTACTCTTCTTTCCTCTTTCTCAGACCAAAGACAGGCGACATATCTTTTAAGCTGCTCTTCGGCTTCTGGGAGCGTCTTCCCCAAGTCTCTCTCAAATTCAATCACCAGGTTGCCATAGAGGTTATCTACCTTTCCCTTTAGCACAATGTCTTTTCCCTTGCTCTTCACATATTTTTCGACACCGCGGAGATAATCCTCAACGAAGTTTGTATTCACTTCACCGAATATATCTTTCAGGAGTAAAAGAAACCTCTGGCATCTGGCTGACTCCGAGCCTAAGTGAGAAATCTCTTCAACATACTTCTGGATATTCGCCGACTTCTGGACGTCAAAGAGGTCAGCAAAACGTGATGGTTTTTCAGGAAGTTTAGGCGGTTTTTTCGTGCTCATTTAAATTCTCCATGGATAACCCGTCGGGCGATTTCGAAGGCGGCGGCGATGCGGATAATTTTAGTATCGCCGAGCCCTTTTATATCTAAGAGCTTCTCCAGGGGCTGGTTTGCCATGCCTTTAAAGCCACCGAACTTTTGCAAAATCTCCCTGGCAATTTCCTCGGCGGGCTTGCCTTCAATGCCCGGGGCGATAAGGATGGAAAGGAGCTCAGCATCAGTTAATGTTTCCGCGCCAAGCTCCCGGAGCTTGCCACCGGGGTGATGCCACCTTTGTGATTTGCTGTTCATAAGGCTCCCTTATTATACCTTTTTCCGTGATGATGGCGCTTATGTACTGGTGAGGAGTTATGTCAAAGGCGGGATTGGCTGCCTTTACTCCCTCTGGAGCAATAGGTATTTCCATAAGGTGAGTTACTTCCCTGGGGTCTCGCTCCTCAATAGGAATCTTGTCTCCTGACGCTAACGAACTGTCAATGGTGCTGGTGGGGGCAGCAACATAAAAGGGAATACCATTTTCTTTGGCTAATACCGCCAAGGTGTAGGTGCCAATCTTGTTAGCCACATCGCCATTAGCAGCAATCCTGTCAGCGCCAACTATGACGCAACTTATCTTGCCGCGATACATAAAGTATCCTGCCATAGAATCGGTGATCAGTGTTACGGGAATACCCTCTTGCTTTAATTCCCAGGTGGTAAGCCTGGCACCTTGAAGAAGGGGACGAGTTTCGGTGGCAATAACGCTTATCTTCTTTCCCTGCTCCTTAGCAGCTTTGATTATGCCCAGCGCAGTGCCATAGCCGGCGGTAGCTAAAGGACCAGCATTGCAGTGAGTAAGTATAGTAAAACCGTCCCGGATAAGCTCGGCGCCTAGATAGCTAAGATGCCTGGTTGCTTCCACCTCTTCTTGATGAATTTGTCTCGCCTCATTAACAAGCGCCTTCTTCATTTCAGAAATATTATTGCCTGTAGTGGCTTTCTTCATTCTCTCAATAGCCAGGAAAAGGTTGACGGCGGTAGGTCTGGTGGCAGCAAAGGTCTGCGTGACCTGACTCAAATAGGCGAGGAAGTCCTCTTTATTTGCCGCTTTTATTTCCTGTGCTCCTAGAGCTATACCATAAGCAGCAACAACTCCTATGGCTGGCGCCCCGCGAACCTGCATATCTTTGATAGCCATGGCCACATCACGATAGTCAAAAAAGTCAATGAAGCATTGCTCGTGGGGAAGCTTGTTCTGGTCTAGTATTCTTACCTTATTATCAAGCCATTCTATAGCTTCAGGCATCACTGTTTGATAATATAATAGCTGGATTGATTTGACAAGATAAGTGAAAGGCAAAAAGCAAAATGCAAAACTCAAAGATACAGAGCAAAAATCAAAAACCTTTGCATTTTAATCTGCCATTTTGATTTTCAACTTTTGATGTTTGATTTCTAGAATGACGATAAAAGAAAGCATTTCAATGATACTAAACGAGTTGCCTGAGGGAGTTAAGCTGGTAGTGGCAGCCAAAGGAAGAACATTTCAGGAGGTCTTTGAGGCGATTGAGGCTGGAGCGGAAATCATCGGGGAGAACTATGTCCAGGAGGGGGAAAGACTTTATCAAATAATAGGCGAAAAAGTAGAATGGCATTTCATCGGACACCTTCAGAAAAACAAGGTGAAAAGAGCGGTGACGGTATTCGATATGATAGAAACCGTTGATTCTGTAGAGATAGCCAAAGAGATAGATAAAAGATGTGGTCAAATTGGCAAGGTAATGCCAGTGTTAATTGAGATAAATAGCGGGGAAGAGGAACAAAAATTTGGCGTTCACCCTGAATATGCCGAAGAGTTAATAAAGGAAATTTCAGGGCTTCAAAATGTAAAAGTAGTGGGGTTGATGACGATGGGGCCTCGTTTTGGCAACCCTGAGAATTCTAGACCTTATTTCGTAAAAATGAGAGAGGTGTTTGAAAAGATCAGGAGGCTTAATCTACCCAATGTAGAAATGGAGTATCTTTCCATGGGAATGACAAATTCTTATAAGGTTGCTATAGAAGAAGGTGCCAATATAGTGAGGATAGGGACAATGATTTTTGGCAAGGAAAACTAAATAGAAACCAACCAGCCGAGCCTATCGGTCAGAATGAGTATGCCTACAGCTATGAGCAGCACTCCACTAAAGATATAAATCGCACGGGAATAGCGGTAGATGCGTTTTAGCAGTGGGGTAATAGAGTCAAAGGCGGCTCCTATTATCAGAAAAGGGATACCCAGGCCAAGGGAATAGAGAGCTAAGAGATAAGCGCCATGCCATGCTGTTTCCGAACTCCAGGCAAGAGCCAGGATACCTCCGAGTATAGGACCAACACAGGGCGTCCAGGCTAAAGAGAATATAGCACCTATTAGGAGAGAACGCAGGTAACCAGTAGTAATACTGCGAGATACAGCAAGACGCTTTTCATAATTTAGCCAGGACACTTTTAGACTTGCCAGCAGGAATAGACCAAAGAATATCAGCAAGCCACCACCTATTTGACGAATTAGCGCTAAATGTGAACCAATGGCAAATCCCGCTAGTCCAGCTCCAGCTCCCATAATGATAAAAACCAGGCTGAAGCCAATTACAAAGCTAAGGGAATGTAAGAATAACGGAAGGCGCGTCTTACTTCCGGCTGTAAAAACTTCTGGACCGGCCAGGCTGCCAAGGTATACCGGCACCAAAGGAAGTACGCACGGTGACAAAAAGGATAACAGTCCAGCAATAAAGGCAATTATGGGCGAGATGTTTTCCATATTGAGAGAACCAGAACTGAGCTTACGGCATAATTTTACTGAGATAGTCCTCTATTTCTTTTTTATTCCGGAAAGCACCAGGTTTTATTGCTTGAACGAGACCGTGTTTATCAATAAAAAAGGTGGCGGGAATACCCAGAACGTTATACCTCAGAGCGACCTCTTGCTCGGTATCAAGCAGCACGGGAAGGGAAAGGTTATATTTCTGCAGGAACTCTTTTACTTGGGCTGAACTTTCACCCATATCGATAGCCCGTAATACCAGCCCCTTTGTTGACCACTCTTCGTATATTTGTTGTAAATAAGGCATTTCATAAACACAGTAGCCGCACCAGGTTGCCCAGAAATTGAGCATTACCGGTTTGCCACGAAAATTTCTGAGGAAAACAAGTTTCCCCTCAAGATTAGGAAGTTCAAAATCAGGTGCCTGGTTGTCCCTTTCTGTGTCTTGTGTAGAGCAACTGGACATTATGAGCCCTGACAGGACTAAGGCCATTACTAGCAGCATAACTTTTGGTAGTTTATTCATAACAGTCCTTTCAAAATATCAAAATCCTTCTCTGTATCTCCCAAAAAGAAGGCCAAGAGAGCACTCAAAGCTGAGGAGTAAGATGAGGTATTGAAAGTCATATCATAATTTCTCAATTCATGGTACCCAAAGCTAGCCAAAGGAGGTGTTGTTTATCCCTCAAATCTTGAGGTGTCTTAGCATTGTTAGATTACCTCCTCTTTTTTGAATTGCTCTATTTCTTGTTCACTATATCCTCCAAATTCCCTTAAAATCTCCTCCGTATTTTCTCCCAACATAGGGGCAACTTTCCTTGTCCCGGCGCGAGCCTGGCTAAAATGGACAGGAAAAGCTGGAATTTCAACTTTACCTAAAGAAGGGTGGTCAATTTCATCCAGATAATTTTCTCTTACTTGTGGATCATCCTTAAGCTCAGTTGCCCGGCTCACTGCGCAAGCAATGAGATCATATTTTCTAAAGGCTTCCAGCCACTCATCCCGGGTCTTAGTCAAAAAAAGCTGGTCAAGCAAAGGGATGAGCTCCCGCGAATGCTCCTGTGTTCTCTTTTCCGGGGTATCAAATCTAGAATCCTCTTCCAATTCTGGGTAACCTATAGCTTGGCAGAAAGAAGCCCAATCTTCCTCACTAGTAGGTTGAAGGGTTACGATAAACCACTTACCATCTTTACAACAATAATAGTTTCTTGTGGGGTCGGTATCCATGTGATGGTGGCGGGGCACATCCTGATGGAGCCAAAGCGCATTCAAAAAATTGAAGTAGGACAAGTGTAAAGCAGCTCCCAGAATAGAGGTTTGGACCTCCTGACCTTTACCAGTGCGCTCTCGCATAAAAAGAGCTGTCAGAATTGCCTGACTAACGACGATGGCGGTTACCTGATCAATGAGTCCAAAGTTGAGGAGGAGAGGAGGCATCTCTGGTTCTCCCGCGCTGTACATCATTCCTGATCTTGCCTGTCCTTGAAAATCAAATCCACCTCGGTCCCTATCAGGACCTTTAGGGCCATAACCTGAAACAGAAACATAAATCAAGCGAGGATTAAGCCGGGAAAGAGTAGGATAAGTCATCGCCATCTTTTCCACAGTTTTCCTGCGGAGATTAGTTAAGAAGATATCGAATTTGGGGGTTAAGTGATAAACAATCTCTTTCCCCTTTTCTTTGTTCAGGTCAATGGCGATCGATCTCTTATTACGATTGGAGCCCTCAAAGAAAAGATTTCTACCCCCGGGTAAAGCGAAGGAAGTTCGCCCAAAGCGATCCCGGTGCCGGATTGGATCACCTTTTCCACGCTGCTCTATTTTTATCACTTCAGCTCCCAAATCACCAAGGATCGCCGTGCCTCCTGGCCCGGCATGGAAAATTC
>Ga0210056_1003466_pt1 | contig 12798 bp, 18 predicted proteins | sample CryGeyCG2014_080_2_FD_183965 | JGI IMG/M metagenome (GOLD analysis project Ga0210056, IMG submission 183965) | Groundwater microbial communities from aquifer - Crystal Geyser CG07_land_8/20/14_0.80 (SPAdes) (version 2) | ecosystem: Environmental > Aquatic > Deep subsurface > Groundwater | place... | reverse complement strand
GGGCTTTATGCCCTGCCTTCCTCTTTCCCTGTGCGAGAGGACGAAGGTGGGGGGATTATTTTTATGTAAATCCCTTGTGCCAGATTTGTGCAATCTGAAACTTGTTGAATCTGTCAAAAAATTTTCTTTTTCCCAAGAGAATGGACGGTGTCCCTATTTCCTATTATATTAAATGAATCCGTTGTTTACAATTATTACTCGGCATGACCGATGGAATCAGGTGTGACAAATCAGGATTTATTTGACTTTTAAATCAAGATGTGCTATAATGTTTTATAAAACGAACAAATGTTCGGAAAATAGAACATTGGAGAAAATGATGAGATTTCATGATATATTAGAGGATATTTTTTCCAGCAAGGTAAAAATATCTGTTGTTAAAATATTGTTTCGGTATCCAGAAAAGAAATTTAGTGGCAGAGAATTAGCGAGAGTTGTTAATGCTTCTCCCTCGAGAGTGTGGGAAATTCTGAATTTTCTACAACGATATGGAATAATTGAAAGTGCGAGGATTGGAAATACAATTGCATGGAATTTGAACAAAAGCAGTATATTTTCAAAAGAATTAAGCAAGGTTTTTCATTTAGAAAAGAAAATGTTTAGAGATTTAAAACATAAAATAACCCATTTATTCAAAAAACGGTTATTTGTCAAAAGGGTAATACTTTTTGGTTCAGTTGCTCATGGAAAAGAATCGCCTGAAAGTGATATAGATCTTCTTATTGTGGTTAAGAAAGAAAACGATAAGAAAATTGCAAGAGATATAATTCAACAACTGAACCCAGTTTTTCTATCTTTATACGGGAATATGATTTCAGAAATTATTTATTCTGAGAAAGAATGGTTGGCAAAGAGAAACACGCTCCTTGCAAAGAATATAGAATCCAATGGAGAAGTTCTTTTTGAAAGGGAAGCAGCGTGAACAAAATAAAAGTGCACGATATAGTTGTATTGCTTAAGAAAATCAAAGTGAAAAATATAGATGAAAAAATAAAGCAGGTCCTATCTATACTTTCTGTAAAAAATCTTGTAGAATATGAAGCAAGAGAATTCAGAGGAAGTGATTCAAGGAAAATTATAATTCAGGTAGAACGCTTGTACGTTTGGGTAAACCAACTCCTTCCCGTCTGAATTTGATAACAACTTTCGTTTTGTCAAAAAATGGGCACTGTTTTTTGAATAAAATTACCAAAACTAAATTGGGCGCTAATTCCGATCTAGGAAATGAAGTAGAAACTGAAGATGGAAATTGAGGGTAATCATAAAATTTGACAACAGAATTCGCAGACAATAAAACATTGAAAATGGTTTTTCAAGGGTAACCGATGACAAAATATTATTTCTTTTTGGATGAAACCGGAGACCACGGGCTTAACTATGTAGATAAAAACTTTCCACTGTTTCTTTTGTGTGGTTGCCTTTTCAACGAAGGTAGATTACTTGAATTAGAAAAAAGAATGAATGACTTCAAAATAAAATATTTTAAAACTACAGAAGTAATTTTACATTCCCGCGAGACAAGAAAATGCGAAGGTCCTTTTCAAATATTATTTGATTTAAAACTGAAGGCTGATTTTTATGCAGACTTAAATAAAATATTAGAAAAAGCAGAGTATAAAATTATTACTTCTGGAATAAATAAGGAGGAGTATATCAAGAAGTACGGGAGGGGCGCTAAAGATCCATACAGCATCTCTTTATCTTTTATTATAGAAAGATTGATTTTTTATTTGGATACTTTTGCTAAAGAATCAATTGTGGAAATAAAATTAGAAGAAAGGGGAAGAAAAGAAGATGAGATGCTTGCCGCTCATTTCAATATTATAGAAAAGAAAATATATTGCGATAATAATGGTAAATATGAAGGATGGGGTTTAAAACTATTTCCATAAAATAAAAAGCCCCTCTGTTAAACAGAGAGGCTCTCTATCGACCGGGAGACACCCCGATCCTTGATTTTTATTTCTAATGTAATTATATCATATTTTTAATAAAAAGTCAAGTTTTCGCATTAAATCACGAAAAAAATAACAAAATAAAGGCATAGTGCTATAAGTGGTCTTTAAAATTTGTGCCAGATTTGTGCCAAGTTCAGACAAAAACAAACACAAGAATATAAAAACAAGTAAAAACAAATAAAAGAATCGCAGAGGGGTATTATCGAGGGGAATCGCTAATTTTCATTGATATATCAGGACTTAGAAGATTTGTGCTCGGTCGATTCCTCCCTTCGGCATTTTAGATTTTACCGACAGTAAATGTTTTTTTATGGGCGAAGGTTTATTCGGAACCCCTATTGCTTTTTTTTCAGTTTTCCCTCGATGATTTTATTTTTATAAAATATTGAAAAATCCTTGTGCCATTTTTGTGCCATATAAAATTCAAAAACTTAAAACGGGCGCTGTCCCTATTTAACATTTTACCATATAAAGAAGGTTGGATTCATGAAAATGGTAAGCGGACACCAAAAATGATAAGGACTGCGTGATTACAAAAACAAATGGCTAAAAAATATAATTCCAAAGATTTAATTAAATATACTGTTGCACAGATGAAAAGAAGGCGCTACGCTACTGCTCATGCGTTCTGGGTTTTCGCCTTTGAGAATTTCCTAGAAGAAGCGTATAAAAAGGTTACAGGTTCAGAGCCAGATCCAAATCTGACAAACCGAGAAATTACTGATTTACTTGGAAGAAGAGGATATAATTGGAGGCAATTAAAAAATTTAAACTGGAAGAGAAATCAGATAATTCATAACGCTTTTATAAACGAAGATGAAAGCGGGGAATTTTCAAGGTTAACAGAAGAATTAGGGTATGTTATATTTAATGATAAAAAATCTCTTAAAGAGAGAAAAGAAGAGATAGACACAGAATTGGCTTTGGAATAGGAAAGGAAAACGAAAGGGTTAGAAAGGCGGCTATCAGTGCATTGTTTCTCCGCGACCGCAACAGAACAGTCAGGGTTTACCTTGATTTTGGGACGGAAGCAATCAAGGAAAGGCTTAAATATTACAACCTTTTGTACGATAAGGATTTCAAAAGTTTGTTTAAAGCATTGTGTGATAAATATCCTGGTATAAAATTTTTCAATGTAGAACACTATTCCATTATTACTGAAGAGATTCCTATTATTAAAAGGATTGAGCATCACGCGAATTAGTTAAAAACCGTCTTGATAAAACCAGAAGTTTGTGAAAATTTTCAATAACTTGACATTTACCATAAATTATGGTATAATTACCAATAATTATGGTAAATGTCTTATTGTGTGGAGTAATGTGATGCTTGAATCATTGTTTGGCAACCTAACGGTTGAAAAAATTCTTTTTTATCTTCAGGTATACAGGCAGGGATATCCAAAGGGAATTTCAAGACTTTTTGCTACCCCGGTTAATGGAATCCAGCAGCAGTTAAGAAGACTTGAAGAAGGTGGGATAGTTGTAAGTTTTCTTCAGGGGAGAACCAGAATATACCAGTTTAATCCACGCTACCCATTCCTGAAGGAATTAAAGGTACTTATTGATAAGGCACTCGAATTTTTGCCTGAAGATGAAATCAAGAAATATTACAGGCAGAGAACGCGTCCGAGAAGGGCTGGTAAACCCCTGTGAAAATTGATTGGGCAAAGATTGGAATTCGTGACTTATCAGGTTTAATTTGCGAAATATTAAGAAAAAAAGGAATAGATGCAACGCTTGTTGGCGGTGCCTGCATTTCAATCTATTCCGATAACAGATACATTTCAGGCGATTTGGATTTTATCACTTATTCCTCAACCAAAGAAATAGAAGAGATATTTACACCCCTGGGGTTTCTCAGAAAAAGCCGCAGGCACTTTGAACATCCAGAATGCCGATTTTTTATTGAGTTTCCTGCTCCACCAATTGCAATTGGCAATGAACTAATCAAGGATTATCAATCAATAAAGACAAAATTTGGCATAATTCGTATGTTGACACCCACTGATTGTGTCAGAGATAGATTGGCGGCATACTTTTTCTGGGGCGATATGCAGTCTCTGGAACAAGCATTGATGGTTGCAAACAGGCAGAATATAAACATTGAAGTTATTAAGAAATGGGCATTGAAAGAAGGAGCCAGTAAAGAATTGAATAAATTTCTTTCTAAATTAAAAAAGACTAAGACCTCTTCCCAACTGCAAACAACTTGATGAAATAACGGAAACAGTTCTACTTTTCGCCGGCAGGAAAACAAAGGAAACGTTGAATGTCACATATCAAATACTGGATTCCCTTTTTCAAGGCAATGACGGGCAGGTGCGATAAATCCGCTACAAAGATTGACGAGATCTGCGAGGAGTGGATAATGTTTTTTAACCCAAAATATACGATAGATGAATTCTGTTTTGTTTGCAGAGATTGTTCATTAAATCATATTACACTCATGGCAAGGCAACAAGCAGGGATTTCCAGGCGTTATTTGGGATTTCTGCCCAAGCGGTACATAAGGAACTATCCAAACTGGTGGAAATGAAGATAATCAAACCGCAAGGAAAGGGCAGGACATCGTATTATATTCTTGTTTGAGGATTGTTAGGACCGGAGGAGAGGTAAGGTTTCTGTGTAGGCAAGGTTGATGATTAGGTTGATGATTAGAAATTGGGGAGAAACAGAATTTGTGCCAGATTTGTGCTCGTTCAACTCCCCCCTTCGGCATTTTCTTGCACTCGTCAGCAGTAGTTACCGTCGCAGAAAGGAGCATAGATGTGGATACAGAAAAAGGAGAGAACTTGAAGAATAAGCAAGCAGAACAACAAAGTTCTGGCATAGAAAAGAATAGCATTGCCATTTACCGCACTAAAGATGGGAAAACCGAGATAGAAGTTAAACTTAAAGAAGAAACAGTTTGGTTGAGTCAGATTAAGATGGCAAGACTTTTTGATAAGGTGGTACCTACAATCAATGAGCATATAAAAAATATTTACAAAGAGAAGGAATTAGAACAAAAATCAACTATTCGGAAATTCCGAATAGTTCAAACTGAAGGTGGAAGACGAGTAGAACGTCCTATCGATTTCTATAACTTAGATGTAATTATATCAGTTGGCTATAGAGTGAAATCGTTAAGAGGCACCCAATTTCGTATCTGGGCAACTAAAACATTAAAAGACTATTTGATTCAGGGTTATGCTGTAAATCAAAAAAGACTTTCCGAGCAGTCAGTAAAACTAAAAGAACTTCAAGATACAATAAAATTCATAAAGACCAAATCCAGCCATCCTGAGTTATCAGACCAGACCCAGGAACTTTTAAATATAATTAACGAATATGCAAATTCACTCACACTTTTATACCAATATGATAAAGGAACGCTTAAAGAAATCAGGGGTAAAAAACCAGAGTTTATTTTAACATATAAAGACAGTCAAAAATTGATTGTTTAAGTCAAAGCAAGTCTTGCGAAAAAAAGTGAAGCCACAAACTTATTTGGACAGGAAGTAAATCACAAATTTGATGGCATTATCGGTGCCATATATCAGACCTTTGACAAAAAAAGAATTGTACCAAGGTATATCAGAAAAAGCAGCAAATTTACTTTACCTGGTAATTAAAAACCATCCGTTTGTTGACGGCAATAAACGCATAGGTTCTTTGCTATTTATCTACTTTTTGGAGAAGAACCATTATAACTAAACAAATTGGTGCCGGCCATAAGCAAAAAGGATAAGAAAATGATTTCTTATGAGGATGCACCTGATATCAAGGAAAAAGTTGATGGTATTATTTCTGCTGCCGGACTTACCCACATAAAAAATGAATTCCTTATCTGTATTCGTTCCCGTGGTTCCGGGGCGCGCCGCGTCCTTGCCAGATGCCATGCTTTACCAAGAATAATGCAGAAAGCATTGAATACCGGCGCTCGGTACGTAATTGAGGTAATAAGCGAAAAGTTTGACAGGCTGTCAGAAGAACAACAGATGAAAACACTGATTCATGAACTTATGCATATTCCAAAATCTTTTGGCGGTGGTTTTATTCACCATAATATTGTAAATTCACAAACAGTCAATAAAATATGGAAGGAAATTCAATAAAAAGAGGGAGGGATTGCTTCCCCCCAATGCTTGTTTGCTCTTACGAGAGCCTACCTCGGCACAAGCAAACAATGGGGGTCGCAATGACATATGGTAAGGCTCCCACCACAAAGACTGGCGGATATTCGAAAAGGTCTGCCCTACAAGAGCCCGATTTTTCTGTTATAGAACAAAAAAGCGAATTTACTTGCAAAATTATGCAAAATGTGGTATAATATATACTACAAAATGAGAAAAGTAGCAAGTTAATGCATAATTTGGCAAGAAAGAGTCTAAAATGAATACACAAGAAAATCTTTTAAATAATAGCCCAGTATTCACTTCAAAAGAATATCAGGATGAATTTAAGGAAATAAATACTAAATCTACTGTGCGGACCAAAATAGGCAGATTGCTAAAAAAAGGTAGAATGGGAACAATGGGCGGCGGGATATATTTTGTTATCCCCCAGGGCTATGATGTAAAGTCATACACTCCAGATAAATTTCTTGCTGCATCAAAAATGCGAGAGGACGCTGTCATAGGTTATCATTCTGCTTTTGAACTGCTTGGTTATGCTACACAAGTATTCAATACCGTGTATTATATCACTTCGTTGCAAAAGCAAATGAAATCTTTTAGAGGAGTTACATATCTTTCGGTCTCTGTGCAAAGACCCCTGCAGGGTAGGGCTAGTTTTGGAATAGAAAAAATAGCAAGGGACAAAGTAAGAGTTGCGGTGACCAACAAAGAGCGTACGCTTATAGATTGTCTGGATAGACTTGAATATTCCGGTGGATTTGAAGAATTATGCCATTGCGCGGAAGCTCTTCCATATCTTGACCTGGATTTTGTTTTTGAATATCTTTCTGTTCTGTCAAAGAAAAGTCTTTTTGCAAAAGCAGGATATTTGCTTGAGAAATATAAGGATAAATTTTTCTTTGATGAGAAATGGGTAAAGAGATTTATCTCTGAAAGATTTAAGTCTCCGTCTATAGCATATCTTGGAAGTCGCTCGGATGATAATAAATTAATAGCGAGATGGAACCTTATGGTTCCCAAAAAATATCTTGTAGAAAGCGAACGTTAATGCAATATGCTCCTGAATATATAAACAAAATAAGAAATGGATTTCAGGGTGATTCAGTAGAGAAGGTTTTACGCCTGCAGACTCTGCTTAGTGATTTCAGCAAACACCCTTATTTGAAAGATAGAATAGTACTTAAAGGTGGGACAGCTATAACACAGTTTCACTTTCAGTTTCCACGTATATCAGTAGACATTGATCTGGACTATATCGGTAGTCCGAAGCTTGAAGGAATGAAGGAGGAACGCCCAAGATTAGAAGAAACAATGGACCAAATTTTCAAAAGCCAGAAATATGTCTTTGAATGGAGCGAAGATGAGCATGCCGGGAGAAAATGTATGCTTAAATTTGTAAACTTTCACGGAAACAACGATAACGTTCGTGTGGATATAAATTATCTGATGCGTATACCGGTAATGCAGATTGTCAGGATGAAATCTTTTAGTTTTGAAGAAGATTTTCATTTAGAATTTCCTGTCCTTCAGTTAGAAGAGTTGTATGCCGGTAAGACAAAAGCTCTTCTGGAAAGGGGTCTGGCACGAGACCTGTATGACTTATATCGATTGTTAAAAGATAAACTACCTATAGATACAAATATGTGGAGGACTATAACGATTTTATTCTGCTCCTCGTTGAGAGATGATTTTAGAAAGTATACATCAAAAAGACTGGATATAGTATCAGAAACAGATGTCTGGACTGCTCTCCATCCTATTTTGAGGTCAGATGAGCGTCCAACAAGAGAAGAAATGATGAAAATAATTTATCCTTTTATTGAGGAGTTGTTTTCGTTTAAGGAGAATGAGAAGCAATATCTGGATTCGCTGATGAAAGGTGTTTATGACCCGTCTTTATTGTTCGGAAAAGGTGCTCTTGCTGAAAAATTAGCAAAGCATCCGGCTCTTTTGTGGAAGGCAAAAAATGTCAGTGAATATCTGACAAAACAATGAAGATTTAAGTTAGAATGTGGTAGGTCAAAGGAAAATTTGTGCCAGATTTGTGCCATTTCCAGACAAAAACAGATATTTTATTTGCCTTTAACAAATATTATACTAATATTCATTAAAGGTTTGACGAAAAGTAGGAAAGTTCAGTTTCATCTTACTCAATCGACTGAACAAATTGTAAATGGAGGCGAGTGAATATAGTCGGGGGAGGATAAGGTGAAGATACTGTGGACGGTAGTTATTATTGTGGGGGGTTTGGTGGTGCTTGGTATGCTATGGGTGGGGCGTTCGCTGAAGTTACGATTCTTCCAGCCCAGAATGCAAATGCAAAATATCCGGCAACAATTGAGGAGTGAAAATACGGGGAGGTGATTGAAAAACTGCACAAGTTTATAAAGGATAAAGGATATAAAATAACAGGACCACATGAGGAAGAATATATCAGGGGGCCGGAGCTAATTTTCAGAAGCCCCAAGAATTATATGACAATTATAAGATATGAGGTGAGGAAGAAGTAAATCTTGCAAAAGTTTCATATTTATGGTATAATATATGGCAGAGAAAATAATAGCGGTAAATCGCAAGGCATATCACAATTATTTTATCCTTGAGACATACGAATCTGGACTTGTTTTGACTGGAGGCGAAGTAAAATCTCTTCGTGAAGGTAAGGTCAATCTCGGCGATAGTTTTGGCAGGATAGAAAAAAATGAAGCATTTTTGTATAATATGCACATAAGCCCGTATTTTTATGATGCTAAAGAAGAATATGACCCTTTACGCACGAGAAAATTGCTTTTTCACAGGGAAGAAATAAATCGCCTGATTGGTAAAATAAACCAGAAGGGACTTACGCTTATACCATTGAAATTATATTTTAAAAAAGGCAGGGCTAAAATAGAATTGGGATTAGCAAAAGGCAAGAAATTGCACGATAAACGAGAAGTTTTGAAAAAGAAAGCAGACAAAAGAGAAATTGACAGAGCGATGAGAGGGAGGGGGTGAAAAGGTTTCGACGGGAATATAGACCAGTGGTTGCATACCGAGAATGTCGGGAATCTCGTTAAATTTCCGGCAAAAACATAAACGCTAACACTTTGGTAGCGTAATCCCCCCCTTCTTGCTTTCGTCCCCCTTGTGGGGACTTTCGCAAGAAAGCAGGGGGGCACGTCCTGCCGGTTTCGCCTGCAGGGTCGGCAAGGGCGTAAGATATGCAGGATAGTCCTGCGTTTTTTGCCTGAGAAGGCAGGATGAAAACTAATCAGGCTGGTCCCGCTTTTATCCCGCATACAGGAATGGGCGGGACAAGATTAAATGTATGATAAGTATGTAGTAACTTCTGGGGAGATATTTTCGGACGCGGGTTCGATTCCCGCCACCTCCATTTTTTTCTGAGAACCCTAAGGGGTGCAGGGGAAAAAATTCTCCTGCGTAGTAGAGAGGGTAACACTCGCCGCAGGCGAGGCCCTAGGGGGTGTAAACCCCATTGGGGACTGTGGTTCGATTCCCGCCACCTCCATTTTCCCAAAGTAAAAAGAGTGCGATGAAAAACAATTATAAAATAAGGCTTTTCAAAAATGGTCGCTGTCCCTATTTTTTAATATTTTTTTCTCTTATTATTTTGTGTACAGATATCAATGCTTACATTCTTGAACCCACCAAAATTGATGGCAAAGAGTATATTTCCCTTGATGATATCTGTGAAATTTTTGACATTTCTTTTGATTTCCAATCATATCCCAGAAAAATAGTTTTGAAAAGTGAAAATGAAACAATTACACTATTACCGTTCAGTCCGCAGATGATGATTTCCAGGTCCGCAACCAGCCGGGAAGTTGTTGGCGGGAGCCGGGTTTATATTTTAGAATCCCCTCCAAAATTTAAAGATGGAATAATCTTTATCCCGATAAGTTTTATTGGTAAAGCTTTTGGAGAAAAAGCACTTGAAAGTTTAAAGGAGAAGAAAGAGGCTAAAATCAAAACCATTGTAATAGATGCTGGGCATGGGGGGAAGGACCCGGGAGCCATAGGCCCAAATGGGTTAATGGAAAAGGAAATCAACTTAGATGTGGCCCACAAGGTTTATCGCCTTCTAAATTCAAGATTGCCCCTCAAAGTATTGATGACAAGGAAAGATGATATTTTTGTTCCATTGTTCGAGCGCACTAAGTTCGCAAACTCAAAAGGAGCAGATTTGTTTGTCAGTATTCACTGCAACGCCGCATTTTCACCAAAGACGAAAGGATGTGAAACATATTTTGTTTCTCCTGCTTTAGACCCAGATGCGAGAGCTGTAGAAGTATTGGAGAATTCAGTAATAAAATTAGAGTTTGAAGAGTCAAAAATTCTCAAAAATAATTATCTTGCATCAATCCTCGAGGATATGGCTTATTATGAGTTCGTTCGTGAATCCAGCTTTGCTGCTGCATGTGTCCAGAACAATCTGAGTGAGAGGCTTAACCTTGAAAATAGAGGTATAAAACAGGCTTTGTTTTATGTGCTCAGGGGAGCTGCATCACCTTCAATATTGATTGAGATTGCTTTTATTTCAAATCCGGAAGAAGAAGCTAAACTTGCTACAGAATCATTTCGTAAAGAAGTTAGCGAAGCTATCTTTAATGGAATAAAGGAATATTTGACGACAGGTGGAACATTCAAATAAAAGAAAATGTTTGAACTTAAGGTAAGTGCAAATTTTTCAGCAGCACATAAATTGCGTAAATATCAGGGGAAATGTGCCCGGTTACATGGACACAACTGGAAAGTAGATGTTTATATCAGGTCAAATCTCCTCAATAAAATTGGAATGATAAAAGATGCCAGAGAAGTAAAGAAAATATTGAAAAAATTTCTGGAGAAGCTGGACCACAAATATTTAAATGAGATGGTGTTTTTTAAAGAAAGAAATCCCACCTCGGAAAATATTGCCAGGTATATCTATGATGGATTGAAAAAAAGACTGCCGCAGATGGCAGAAGTCCGGGTTCATGAATCCGATTCAGCAGCAGTCAGTTATCGTGCGTAGAGAAAAGTTGTGAAGAAAGCAATAGTCTTGTTATCCGGTGGCATTGATTCAGCTACAACGCTTTATTGGGCAAAGACAAAAGGTTATAAGTGTTTCTGTCTTACTTTTGACTATGGGCAGCGTCATAAAAGAGAAATAAAATCCGCACGCGCTATTGCAAGAAAAGTAGCCTGTCCCCTTTTTGTATTTAAGATAAATCTTCCCTGGAAAGGAAGCACGTTATTTCGCAATTCAGGAAAGATTTCTTTTCCCAAATCTCTTGCCGAAATAAAAAAAAGAATTCCTTCAACTTATGTTCCTTCAAGAAATACAATTTTTTTAAGCATTGCTCTTTCATATGCTGAATCAATCAGAGCACAGGCAATTTTCATCGGAGCAAATGCAATTGACTTCAGCGGTTATCCTGACTGCCGTCCGAATTATTATACCGCTTTCAAAAAAATAGCACGACTTGGAACAAAGTGCGGAGTAGAAGGGAATCCGATTTCAATTCTGGTGCCATTATTAAAAAAGACAAAGGCACAAATTATAAAATTAGGAAAAAAATTAGGAGTTCCGTTTGAATTGACGTGGTCCTGTTATGCGGGTAGAAATAAACCCTGCGGTAAATGTGACGCCTGCAGTTTGAGAAAAAAGGGATTTATAGAAGCAGGAATAACAGATGCCTGTGGTTGCAAAACATGACAAAAGGATGGTTGTGCGAAATTTTTGATAGTATTCAGGGAGAGGGAATTTATCTTGGCGTGAGACAGATATTCCTGAGATTTGCTGGATGCAATTTGCGCTGCGAGTACTGTGATACGCCACAGGCGCTGCGGCGGCATAAATACTGCCGAGCCATGAGCCATGAGTCATGTGTCATGAGTAAAATAGAAAATCCAATGACAGTTGATAGCATTATTTTTATTCTAAAAAGTTATTTATCTAACATCCAGTATCCGGGATCTAATATCTATCACTCTGTTTCTTTAACAGGGGGCGAGCCACTTCTTCAGGTTGATTTCATTAAAGAACTTATTCCACAATTAAAGAAATTGGGATTAAAGATTTATCTCGAGACTAATGGGGTACTGCCAGATGCGCTCAAGAAAATTGTTGATGAAGTAGATTTTATTGCAATGGATATCAAGCTGCCCACGGCTATTGGACAGAAGTTGTGGAAGGAACATAAAAAATTTTTAAAACAGTGTGCAATGAATTACACCACTACAATACTTGATAGAAAAATGAAATGCGCCCTTGTTTTTGTTAAAATTGTAATTACTCCAAGGACCAGTGGAGGCGAAATTAAGAAGGCGGCAGAATTAATAGCAGAGGTTAATAGAGAGATTCCATTAGTTTTACAACCAGATTCGAAGAAAAGGGACAGTCCCAGACCCGCCGTGGCGGGTGCCCCGACAACTTCGTCCGTAAATAGTGACGGTCCCCAGGGACAATCCCTATTTTACTATCAGGAAATTGCCTCAAGAATTCTAAAGGATGTCCGAATTATTCCACAATTGCATAATGTGTCACAAGCCATTTGTCATTTGTCAAGACCTGACACCTAGACAGAGTAAGCGTTGAAACCGCCGTCAATAGGAATGACTGCTCCGGTAACAAATTTTGAGGCGTCAGATGAAAGCCATATGCAGGCACCGATAAGGTCTTCCGGCTCTCCGAATTTTCCCATTGGTGTATGGGAGATAATTTTATTTCCTCTT
>Ga0210056_1003457_pt1 | contig 12825 bp, 12 predicted proteins | sample CryGeyCG2014_080_2_FD_183965 | JGI IMG/M metagenome (GOLD analysis project Ga0210056, IMG submission 183965) | Groundwater microbial communities from aquifer - Crystal Geyser CG07_land_8/20/14_0.80 (SPAdes) (version 2) | ecosystem: Environmental > Aquatic > Deep subsurface > Groundwater | place... | reverse complement strand
AAATCGATTGAAGAGGCAATTTTATGGGGTACGGTTAATTCTGCTTCGGTGATTTCCTTTGTCGGAGCCCAGAAAGGACTCTTAAAAGAAAGCGAGATGCTAGAGTGGGTAGAAAGAGGAAAAGATAAAGTAAAAGTTGAGGAGTTTTAATAGCAGGATTACTTCATTAACACTTGACAAATGCCGTATGTATTTGTAAGATATCGGTAGACATGTTTTATAAAAGGGACATTTTGCCTGCGCTTGAAAAAGAGTTGGTGAAAAAGGAAATTACCGTGATTACAGGAATGCGTCAGGTAGGAAAAACAACCCTCCTAAGGCATCTTTATGACCAGGTAGATTCAGCAAACAAAGTTATGCTTGATATTGGGAATCCTCTACAGAGAAATATCTTTGAGGAAAAAAATTTTGATGCCATTTGGAACAATTTAAAAGAATTTGAGGTGATTAAAGATAAAAAAGCGTATTTGTTTTTAGATGAGATACAAAATTTGCCAAGCATCAGCCAAGCGATTAAATACCTTTATGACCACTATAACATCAAGTTTGTACTGACGGGATCGAGCAGTTATTATCTTAAAAATCTTTTCCCCGAGTCTTTGGCGGGAAGAAAAATTGTTTTTGAGATTTTTCCGTTGACTTTCAGAGAATTTCTAAGATTTAACGGCATAGAGAAAAAAACAGGGGAGAAAAATAAGATACGATATGAGTTATATAAACCGTATTATTTGGAATATCTTGAATATGGAGGATTCCCTTCTGTTGTTTTAGAAAAAGATGTTCAAAGAAAAAAGCTGCTTTTACAGGAAGTATTTACCTCATACTTTGAGATAGACGCAAAAAACCTTTCGAATTTTGGCGATATGGCAAAATTAAGAAGTCTTATTTTGCTTCTGGCAGGAAGAGTTAGTTCAAAAATAGAAGTAGCTAAACTTTCAAGTGAGCTGTTTTCTTCCAGGGAAACTATCTATAACTATATTTCTTTTTTGGAAAAATCATATTTTATTACCCTTGTTCCTAAGTTTTCGAAAAGCATTGATCGGCAGGCGGCCGGAAGCAAAAAATTATATTTTTGTGATGGAGGAATGACAAATATGTTAGGTAGGGTTTCTGAAGGCCAACTTCTTGAACAAAGTGTTTTCCAGGATTTAAGAGCAGAACACAATTTAAATTATTACAGCAATCAAAGCGGGTCAGAGATAGATTTTATTTTGGATGGCAGAATTGGTCTTGAGGTAAAGCAAAGCGCTTCCAGGCGGGATATTTCGAATTTGGAAAAGAAAGCCGAGAAATTGAACTTAAAAGAGAAATATATTGTCAGTCTTCAATATTCTAACGAAAAGAAAGTTATCTTAGCAACAGATTTGTAATTCAGTTTGTGAATTTGAATGTCGAGAGGATTTGATTGTAAATTTGTTTTGTGTTTTGATCAGCCGATTGATTTGGATTTCTACTTGCCAAAGTAATATCAAATATCTGATTTTCCTGTGTGACTAATGTATCAATAGAATCATAATGCGATTTTGGATGATTATATTGGATAGATCCGGTTATTGAGCCTTGGATTGGATCTGAACAGAAGTTGGTTCCGCTTATCAGGCATTTACTGGTCATCCACTTGTTAACATCAAGACTTGTTGGGTTTATTTCAACGCCTAATATAAAACTCTTAGTGGGATCATTAAAAAGTCCTACATCATTCGATTTAGTCCAATCTGAGGGATACTTAAAGGAATATTTTCCCTTAGGATCACTATATGTTTTCCAATTTACTGTTATGTCAGGTGTGGCTGACGGTGTGGGGGAAGGCTGGGTTTGATATTTTGAAAGTTGTTTAGAGAGTTTTTGGATTTGGAAGTAGAAAAGACCGGCAATCGCTACCGTCACTATTAATAGAACAGACATTATTAAAACCAATGAATTTTTTACTTCTGGTTTATGGGTCGCAGGAGGGATAATTGGTTCGGATGGTAACGCAGGTTGTTGAGTCTCCATAAACTTATTGTATCATGCTAGAATTTATGTATGAAGGGTACTACCCAAAAGTTGGTTGCCTCTCCCAAAGGCATTTTGGCTGCTGATGAAAGCACAAAAACCATAACCAAAAGGTTTACATCCGTTGGTTTAACCTCAACTCCGGACTTAAACAAAAAATACAGGGAGATGTTATTTACAACTACCGGAATAGAAGAATTTATAAGCGGGGTTATTTTATATGATGAAACCCTGCACCAGTCGGCGCAGGGCAAGCCCTTCTCGAAGTTGTTGGAGGATAAGGGGATTATTCCCGGCATTAAGGTTGATGAAGGACTGGAACCTTTTGGGGAAGGCGAGGAGGAAGCAACGAAGGGTTTAGATGGACTTGCCGAAAGATTAAAAGAGTATTTGGGAATGAGTGCTAAATTTACCAAGTGGAGAGGGGTATTTAAAATTACAGATGCCTGCCCGACAGAAGCATTCATAGAAGAAAATCTTAAAAGAATGGTTGAGTTTGCCAAGATTTCCCAAACTATGGGCCTGGTTCCCATTGTTGAACCTGAAGTCTCTCTCGACGGGAATCATACAACTGCAAAGTGTGAAGAAGTTGAAACAAAAGTTCTTAAGCTTCTTTTTGAAAAACTTGTAGCAGAAGGCGTTGATTTAAGTTCTTTGATTCTAAAAACCAGCATGGTTCTTCCCGGAAAAAATAATGGGGTTAAAGTCGCTCCTCTTGAAGTTGCTAAGGCAACCAGAAGAACACTATTAAATTCTGTACCGCAGGAGGTTGCTGGGGTTGTTTTTCTTTCAGGTGGTCAAAGACCCGATGAGGCAACAAATAACTTAAATGAAATTGAAAAGAATTTGGACGGATTAACTTTCCCCATTTCGTTTTCTTTTGCCAGAGCTCTGCAGGAAGAAGCACTAAAAACTTGGATGGGGCTAGATGAAAACACAAAATCAGCCCAAGAAGTATTTATTAATAGGGCAAAACTGGTTTCTCTTGCAAGAAGGGGGGAACTTAAATGAACGAAGAAAATTATGATTTACTGACAATCGGAGACGCAACAGTTGATGTCTTCATGACGCCACTGGAATCCGAAACCGTTTGCGAGATGGATAAAAAAGAGTGCAAGATCTGTTTTTCCTACGGGGATAAAATTCCGGTAAGAGATCTGGAATTTACAATCGGCGGAAATGCTGCCAATAATGCAGTGGGGGTTTCAAGACTTGGCTTAAAAGATGCCATAGTTATTACCTTGGGGGGTGACACCATAGGAGATTTGATAATAGAAAGGCTTATTAAAGGAAGAGTCGATACATCATTTGTTTCAAGACAGCCCGCGACATCATCCAATTATTCAACCATTATTAATTATTCGGGAGAAAGAACCATTTTTACATATCATGCCCCCAGAAGTTATGAGTTTCCGGTGCAGCTTCCTACTGCCCCTTGGATATATTTAACCAGCATGGGAGAAACCTTCAGGCCCTTTTACAATCATTTTATTGATTGGTTAAAGAAAAACCCACAAATTAAACTTGCTTTTAATCCGGGGACCTGGCAGATGAAGGGGGGAGTCGAAGGTATTAAAGAAGTTCTTTCCCTAAGTCATATTTTGTATGTAAATAGGGAAGAGGCAGAGAAACTTACTAATTTTCCTGATTCTCATGGAAAAGAAAAGGAACTTTTAACCTTAGTTTCAAAACTTGGACCCAAAATATCTATTGTTACCGATGGCCCGGAAGGATCACTCGCATATGACGGTCAAAAGTTTTTAAAGTGTGGAATTTACCCTCAGGAAGTCATCGAAAGAACCGGAGCTGGAGATGCCTTTGGCAGCGGAATGCTTTCAGCTCTTATTAAGGGAAAACCATTAGAAGAAGCTTTGATCTGGGGAACAGTTAATTCGGCTTCGGTGGTTTCTTTTGTCGGCGCTCAAAAAGGTCTTTTAAAAGAAAGTGAAATGGCAGACTGGATAGAGAGGGCCAAGTCATCGGGGGTAAAAGTTGAGGAGTTTTAGTTACCGGATCACTTCAGAAACTGAAAAGTTGAGAGGATTTGATTGAGAATTGATTTATCTACATTGGAAACGAAGCGAACGGAAAGGTTTTTGGTCGGGTGTTTAATGGTTGATGTCGACCAGTTGGGGTCGGGGGAAGGAGGAGAATCAATAATCTCGGCCTCGATGCCGTTTTTGTTTTCAAGGGCTTGGATTTTCACAAATTGACCCGGTGGATTAGGGGGTTCAAACCTTACTATGTACTCGAAATTTGAAGAGGTCTCCGCTTGTTTCCAGTCCGGCGGGATCTTGACCATATAGCCATATTTTGTATTTGTATATGTTTTCCAGTTGGCGGTTCCCTCCTGCGCTGAAGCTTCGGTGGGCGAGGGGATCGGTGTGGCTTGAACCTCAACTTGTATTTGGGCAAGTTGTTTAGTGAGATCTTGAACTTTAAGGAAAAGATAGCCGCCAATCAAAAATGTAATTAATAACAAAACTGAAAGCAGAATTACCACTAAATTATTCTTTTTTGGAAGTACAGGAGAAACCGGTGGTGTCGTAGATTGCGGTGGAGTGGGGGGGTTTGTGTTCTGGGCTGTTTGATTTTCCATATGAATTTACCTTTTGTAGGTAGATAGTTTATAGATAAGAAATATGGTAGTTATTCCCAACAATAGGGCAATGGCAAGGAGATTATTACTTAAATTCATTTTTTGATTTTTACTTTTTTATTTGTTTTTCTGTTTAAATATGCCACAGTCAAAGCAATTACCGATATGAAACCGGCTACAATGAGAAAGAGATAAGTAAAGACGATAATGTCGTTTTGAGTGATATTAATCATTATTCTCAATTCTACCTAAAAGATAAAGACTTGCAAATACGCAACCGAAAGCCGACAGGCTTCCAAGAAGGATAGTAATAATCTTAAGGGGTGTAAAAGTTGAAATACCTATGCTGCCTAACAATAAACCTTTGGCTATATCAAAGAAAAGCCCGGAAAGACCTTTTATTTGACTGTTATTTAGATTAATTTCCATTATCTAAAAACTTGAACGTAGAGAGGATTTGGGTCTGGAGAGCGAGGAAGATAGAGATAGAGACAAGCAATAATACAGCAAGCACAATCACTACTAAATTATTCTTTTTTGGAAATACAGGAGAAACCGTTGGTGCTGCAGGCTGCGGCGAGGCAGGGAAAGTTGGATTTTCTGGCTCCACGCTTTAATTATAGATATGTAAGTGGTAAATTAAAAGTGTGAAGATTTTTGTCACTAGAAAAATTCCGGGAGAACATTTGGATAAATTGATGGCAGCGGGGTATGATGTTGATGTTTCTATCTTTGATAGACCTCTTCTTCCTGAAGAACTTATTCAAAAAGTAAAAGGGGTTGATGCCATTATCTCTCTTCTGACCGATAAAATTGACGGGACCGTGATGGATGCGGCCGGCGCAACTTTGAAAATAATTGCCAACTATGCGGTTGGTGCCGATAACATTGAAGTCAGAGGGGCAACCGATCGTGGAATTGTCGTGACCAATACTTCCAGTGCCGAAGTGGATGAAGCGGTGGCGGAACATACCTGGGCTTTGATTTTATGCCTATCAAGAAGAATCATTGAGTCGGATGAGGCCGTGAGGAGAGGGGCCTACCGGGGTTGGGAACCGGATATTTTTTTGGGCAGAAATGTTGTCGGTAAGACCCTAGGAATTATCGGTTTGGGGAAAATCGGAACATGTGTGGCCAAGCGGGCTAAGGGCTACAGCATGAATGTTTTATATAATAAACATAACCCCGACCTAGAGAAAGAACAGCAATTTGGGATTAAATTTGCTTCTTTAGATGAATTATTAGCAAATAGTGATTTTATTACCCTTCATGTTCCGCTGACGGAGGGAACCAGACACTTAATAAATGCGGCCACTTTGGCCAAAACCAAAAAAGGCGCCTTTTTGATTAATACCGCCAGGGGCGCCGTAGTTGAAGAATGTGCCTTGGTTGAATCTTTACGCAGCGGCCATTTGGCCGGGGCGGCTTTGGATGTTTTTGAAAATGAGCCCACAATTCACCCGGAACTGATTAATATGCAAAACGTGATTACGACCCCCCACGTTGCCTCGGCTACATACGAGGCCAGAGATAAAATGAGTCAGCAGGTAGTTGAAGCAGCTTTGGATTGTCTTGCCGGAAAAATGCCGGAAAATATCGTCAATAAAGATGTTTGGCCTGCCCGCAGATGCTAAAGCATCAGCTTTTGCGGGCGGGGAGAAAAGAAGAGTATGAAACTGTTTGACAGAAGTAAAGATGAGATTAGGGATCTAAAACCTCAGAACAAAAGAAAAAGGAAAGAGTCGATTTTACCTTGGGGAAAGAAAGAAAGGTTAATTATTCTATCATCCCTTTTAATAACAGTGCTGGTTTCGGTTTTCTTTTCGTTTTCATCGGGTAATTTTGTACCTCCCCAATTCCCGAATTTTAACTTAGACAACATTTTTAAGGGAGAAACAATAATCATAGGGAATAAGGCGGCGGTTGAAAAAGCAGTCAGGCAGAAAAAGGCTGAAAAAATAATTACCGAGTTTAAAAATAAGACCAATAATTTAAAAGGAACTTACGCATTTGAAGTGATTGATCTTTCAAATGGGTTTAAATTCGGAGTTAATCAGAATAATGTGATGCAGGCAGCCTCGTTAATTAAACTTCCTTTAATGCTTTACGTTCAAGGAAAAGTTGATGATTCTAAACTTGAGGCGATCGGTAAAAGATCCGACAACAATGTTTTTATGGACCTGGTAACCAAATTTGGAAAAAAGACGGTTCAAGATTACATCGATAGTTTAGGATTAAAAAACACTTCTTTGGAAGAAAATTTAATTATACCCTCCGAGGTGGGGGAAATATTTTTAAAACTCTACAAAGACAAAAATGAAAAAATACTTAACTTTCTGACGGATACTATTTTTGAAAAATGGATTAGAGCAGGAATCCCTGAAGACATTAAAGTTGCCCATAAATATGGCCGGGAGGCTGGAGTTGTTAATGATGCGGGCATTATTTATTCCAAATCCCCTTTTATTTTGGTTATTATGACTCAAGGGGTGGATGAACTTGAGGCAGACAGGTTGATACCGGAACTAACAAAAATGATATACTCGGGATATGCGGAGAATCAAAACATTCGCTAGGACGTTTTGGAACAGCTTAACCAAACCTTCATATTATAAAGATGTACTTAGTGCTAAATTTTCTTTTTCTGTTAAATACCTTTATGATTCAAACTTATCCGGCTGAATTGAAGCTTACCTTAAAGGAAAATAAAATTACCACAAACGTTAAAGAGCCGTATTTTATTGATTTGGCGGAAGGGAATAAAGAAGCAATTGCTCCGTTTAGCCACTTTATAATCATAAACACGAAAGGGAATCCCGAAGACGTCAAAAATCTTGATTCTTTATTTCTCATAACGGGAGATAACTTAGTTGTTTCCGAAGGAAAGGCAAGCGGAAGCTATAGAGTAATTTCACTGGGAAGCACCCTTTCGAAAATTCCCAATAAAGAAAAATCTTTCTTACGCAAAAACATATCAAATGTCCCTGCATGGAGCAACAATTCCGATTACATTATCATTTATATTTGGTTTTTCCGGACTCTATCCGTATACTTCGCTTGTTTCCTGGCTAGCCTTCTTTGTCTTTATGTTGGTGGTTATCTTGCGGCAAGATCGTTCCTAAGGCAAGTTAACTTCAATTTGAGCAGCCGGTTCCAATATTTGAGGCTGCATTGTTGGTTGCGGAGTTGAAACCGGCAGCGGTATACAACCCAAGACATTTTCTTTTAAGAAATATTCGGCTTTTCCATAGCAGTCTTTTTTAATAAGTCCATCGGGTATTTCCCAGTTTTTGCTCATAGCGCTTCCCAATAAATTAGTCATTATTTTGTTCCAGATGGGAGATGCCCCTGTTACTCCCGAGGCAACTCTCGACATCGGGGTGGAATCGTTGTTGCCGACCCAAACTGCAACCAGATAGTTTTGATTGAAGCCAAGAGTTAAATTATCTTTAAGATCGTTACTGGTTCCTGTTTTTACCGCCACTTCCGGATGATTTGAAATAACCAAATATGATCTTGTACCAAATTCGGGAGCGCGGGCGTTATTATCTTTTAAAATATCGATTAACTGATAGGCAACTCTTGGATCAACAACTTCGGGGAAATTTGAATTTCCGTTTTCTTCTAATTGCTCTCCTTTATAATTTTTTACTTGGGTAATTGCCGTTATGGTTGGTCTTTTTCCCAGGTTGGCTATGGTCGCAAAAACCTGAGCAAGATCAATAAGTTTAATATCTCCGCCGCCTAAGGTTAAGGAAAGACCATATTTTGAAGGATCCTGCCAAGTTGTAATTCCCATTGCCCTTCCCTGATCAATCATTTTGGTTACCCCGTATGAAGCAAGAACCTTAACCGCTGGGATATTTCTTGACTGGGCCAAAGCACTTCTTAAGGTAATTTTTCCGCGGTATTCTCCATCATAATTTCTTGGGGTGTATGCGGGAAGTCCGGCTACTTTGAATACAGTCGGTGAATCATCTAAGATAGTTGCCGGAGTAAACCCGTGAGAAAGGGCATATGAGTAATTGACAATTTTAATAGATGATCCTGGCTGCCTTAATCTTAAGGTAACATTGACGTTTCCTCCATTGGGGTCAAAATAATCCTTTGATCCAACCATGGCTAAAATTTCCCCGGTTTGGGGGTTAACGACAACCGCCGCACCGTTTCCTACCCTTAAACTTTTGAGTTTATCCACCTCATCTTTAACTATTCCTTGGACCATTTTTTGAATTTCATAATCTAAGGTGGTGGTTACTTCCAGGCCTCCTTTTTCGACTACACCCTCACCGTATTTATTAACCAAGATTTGTCTGACATACATGACAAAGTGGGGAGCTTTGATATCTTTATTTCCCGGAATTATTTTAATTTCTTCTTTCTTTGCCTCTTCCTCCTGCTCCTGAGTGATGAATTTATTTATTCTCATCAGCCTTAAAACATCATCCCTTCTTTGTATCGCCAGTTCAGGGTTACCGCCAAACGGTGAGAATTTAGTCGGGCTTTTGGTCAAACCCGCAAGATAGGCCGCCTCGGACAGGGTTAACTCATTCAGGTCTTTACTGAAGTATTCCTGAGCCCCTTCCTTAATTCCGTAGGCGGTTCCTCCGTATGAGACTTCGTTTAAGTACATCTCAAGAATTTGGTCTTTGGTAAAAACTCTTTCAACCTGCATAGCCAAAATTATTTCTTTGATCTTTCTGGTAATAGTTTTTTCAGGACTTAAAAGAGCGTTTTTAACAAGTTGTTGGGTAATTGTAGAACCTCCGGAAAGTTCCTCCTTCTCAACGTTTCTAATCAAGGCCCTAATGATCCCCCTAATAGAAAAGCCCGGATGGGAATAAAACTCCGCGTCTTCGGCAGCCAAGGTTGCAAGCCTGACATGAAGAGGAATATCTGAAAGGGAAACTAAAGTTCTATTCTGATCTTTAAAGATTTTATAGAGAAGTACGCCGTTTCTATCGTATATTTTGGTTGAAACTTGTAAGGGGCGTGAGGTTAAGTCTTTGGGGGAGGGAAGACCCTTAAAAAATAAAAAATAAAAAATAAAAAATAAAAATGCTAAAAAAAGAACGAAAGCAATAATTTTGGGTTTGAGTTTTAACTTAGGAACCTTAAGTTTCGGGAGCTCGATTTTAAGCTTGGGGGCTTTATAGATAATCCGTTTGAATTTGGGATATTTTATTCGTAGTCTAACAAGATCAAGGATTAAATTACGAATTAAATAAAGAAAACCCAAAAGAGCGATAACAACTAAAGAAAGAGCCCAATAGAAGGGTTTACCAATCAGAGCGAGGAGCTTTTTGATAGCCTTGAGCATTTGGCGGTATTGTACCAGCTTTATAGCCAATAAAGAAGAAATTGTTTAATTGGGCTTGACAAATAAACACTGTACATATAAGATATGTACAATGCAGATTAAGAGTAGGTTAGTTGAGTTCGAATGGGATAAGTGGAATCTAGACAAAAGCTATGTTAAACACGGAGTCACACCTAAAGATGTAGAAGAGGTGTTCGTTGATGAATTGTCATTTGTTTTGCCGGATATAAAGCATTCTCAAAAAGAAGAAAGATTTATTATTGTTGGTAAAACTCTGGAGAAAAAAGATCTGTTTGTCGTCTTTGTGGTTAGAGGGAAAAAGGTTAGGATGATTTCGGCAAGAAGAATGCACAGGAAGGAGGTGTTGAGATATGAAAAGCTTAAAGAAAATACCAAAGTTTAAATCAGAAAAAGAGGAAAGTCTTTTTTGGCAAAAAGTTGATTCTACCGAGTATGTGGATTGGTCGAAAGCAGAAAGATGGATTTTTCCGAATTTAAAACTTACCTCCACACCAATCACAATAAGAATTCCGGATACATTACTGAACAGGGTTAAGATGCGAGCCCATCAGAAGGACATCCCTTACCAGTCTTTGATTAAACAGTATATTTATGGGGGATTGGAAGCTTAACAATTTGGCGGTATTGTACCAGCTTTATGGGAAAAGTAGAAAAAGTATAACAAGTATTACAGGTATTACAGGTGTCAATTTTGAAGTTTTAGGTCTTGGGTATATATTCTAGTCTAGAAATGCATTTGTCATGGTAGGGAACAGTTTTACCTGGACCACGTTGACAATTTCGGTATATAACCATTCTCGGTTCTGCCTTTTTTACATTAGTCGTGGTGTTAAGGATGCGTTCCCCAGATGCAATGATAATCTGTTCGGTTTCTTCTACAGCTCCCTCAACCGCTGTTTGTCCAAGCAGACAGTTTGTACAACGTTTCATTATAACCTGTAGTATAAGGCGGTGTGTGTGTGAATGTCAAGGATTAAGGGAGCGGATATTTTATTACTGCCGAAGTTGAGGCAATAGGGCAATCCATGCAGTAAATGGTTCCTAAAGGGTCCACATAAACAGGCCTATTTTGGGTTGAAACTTGATCAGGTGGCGTATCCGATCTTGCCTGCTGTTGGGTTGAGTTTATAATAGTTAAATCCATTCTTTCTCCGGTGGTTTTTTCCGGAATAGTTCCTTCCATGAAATATTCAAATCTTGTCGGGCACCCGGGATTTCCTTGATCTCCTGTTGGCAGAAGCCCATCAACCGCACAGATTGTTTTTCCTACAATGCTATCGGGCTGGCCTGGCCAGGCGTGTCCTTCCTCATTTTTGTCATAGACCCCCTTTTCGGCTTTATCCAAAACCGCCTTCATGACTTTATTCCAAATAGGAGAAGCCCCCGATATTCCTGAGACAGCTCCTGACATGGGAGTATTATCATTATTTCCCACCCAGGTAACCACCACAGCCTGCGGGGTAAAGCCTATGGTCCAATTGTCGCGTCTGTCATTGGTTGTTCCGGTTTTAACTGATACTTCCGGATGGTTTTTGACATTAAGGTAAGACGATTCCCCGAAAGCCTGCATTCTGGCATTGTTGTCAAGTAAAACATGTGAGATCAAAAACGTTACATCGGGCGGGAGAACGCGCTCACCAGTAAGTTCAATATCGGTGGGTTTTGTTTCCTCATAAATCTTTCCTTTCCAGTCGGTAATTTTAGTGATTGCCAGAAGCGGCTGCTTAATACCGCTATTGGCAAAAACACCGAAAGCAACAGCCATATCGTAAGGCCTGACCTCGCCTCCGCCTAAAGTTAGGGACAGACCATAATTTTTGGGATCTGTCAGGGTGGTTAAACCCATTTGGTTGGCAAAATAAACCAAATTCTCAATGCCGTTTAAGGCTAAGACTCGAACTGCGGGAAGATTGTATGAGTTTCCTAGCGCAAATCTAGCCTGCACCAGTCCGTGGAATGTTCCATCATAATTAACCGGACAATAATCTTCCTGGCCGGCTACCTTAAGACAGGTTGGAACGTCGGCAAGGGTAGTGGCCAGATTTATTTTCTTGTCTCTTAGGGCAAGAGCATAGTTAATGGGTTTAATTGACGAACCCGGTTGTCTATTGGCTAAGGTTACATTTACATTTCCGTCTTCGTCTTTGGCAAAGTAATCGTAGGACCCAACCATGGCCAAAATTTCTCCGGTTTTAGGCCTGGTGACAATTGCGGCGCCATTTCCGACCCTTTGTTTCTTAAGCTTGCCCACTTCGGTTGCAACCGTAGTCTGAGCCAGATCTTGTAAATTAAGATCAAGTGTGGTTGTTACTCTTAATCCACCCTGTTCCACCAATTTCTCCCCGTATTTTTCGGTTAACTGTTCTTTTACCCAAAGGGCAAAATGCGGAGCTTTGGGAGGGGTAATTTGGGTGAAGCGGAGTTCTTCTTTAGACGCTTTATCGGCTTCCTCCTTAGTTATCTTTTTGTTGTCAACCATACTTTTAAGAGCCGTAGCTTGCCTTTCCTTGGCGTATTCGGGGTGGGCCCCAAACGGGGAATATTTTGTGGGAGATTGGGGAAGCCCGGCAAGGAGCGCCGCTTCCGCAAGGGTTAAATCTTTAGCTGCTTTATTAAAGTAAAGTTCGCTGGCAGACTCAATTCCATATGCGGTTGAGCCGTATGGAATTTGGTTTAAATACATTTCAAGTATCTGGTTTTTGGTGTAAATTGTTTCAACAACTAAAGTTAAAGCAAACTCTCTTACCTTCCTTCTAATTGTTCTTTCTTGAGTAAGAAGAGAGTTTTTAACAAGTTGCTGAGTTATAGTAGAGCCTCCCTGAAGCTTTCTTTTAAATACAATATTGAAGACAGATCTCAAAATTCCCGTCGGAGAAAACCCCGAATGCTT
>Ga0210056_1003456_pt1 | contig 12826 bp, 12 predicted proteins | sample CryGeyCG2014_080_2_FD_183965 | JGI IMG/M metagenome (GOLD analysis project Ga0210056, IMG submission 183965) | Groundwater microbial communities from aquifer - Crystal Geyser CG07_land_8/20/14_0.80 (SPAdes) (version 2) | ecosystem: Environmental > Aquatic > Deep subsurface > Groundwater | place... | reverse complement strand
AAATCTGGGAGGAAAAGGAAGCTTTGCCCATCAGGCAGCAGTTACCGGAGACACCGTCGGGGATCCCTATAAGGATACTGCAGGGCCTGCTATCAATCCAATGATCAAGGTACTTAACATTGTTGCGCTTTTAATAGTTGGTTTTCTAGTATAAGGATCACCGACTCAAACTGTAGTTCGCTTAGAAGGACAGGTGTACACCTATCCTTCAACTACTAATTATTGCACCATTATTTTAAATTTGATTTTTCAATAACTCTTTTTTAATCTCGCCCCTTAATTTAGTCCATTTCTTTTGTATCTCGTTCCATCTTTTGTTTTTATTTTCTAAGATAAAATTCATTTTTCTTATTTTTTCACTGTGTTTACTTAAAGGCAGTAATTTATTTATTAGAAATATTATCTTTTCCTTACAGTTTATGATTAAATCAAATATATTTTGATTATACATCCCATAAGAACCTTTTATTTTTGTTCCTTTTTCCTTTTCTAAATATAGATGAGGATGATAATTAAGTATTTCCAATTTTTCCTTTATTTGTTTCAAAATCTTCAAATCACCTGTTCTAATTTCAAACATAAAGCGGATATGTTTTCGGTGACTTTTCTGGATTTTCCAGCTCCCCTCACAATCCATATAAGCTGCTAAAAATTTAAAGAAATATTTTTTATCTTTTAATATCCAATCAGAAATTTTATTTGGTTTTGTTACAAGAAATCTAAAAGATGAATCTAAATCAATGTATACAAACCATTCGTTTCCCCTTGATTTATTTTTTGCTAAGTATACACACGTTTTTCCATAATTTCTAAAAGCATTTTTCAAGAGATCTATTTGGGCAAGATGAGTCGTAGTAGTTTGAACTCTTATTGATTTTCTAACCCATTTGGCATAAAAATCTCCTGCTCTTAATCCAAGAAAATAAGCTTTCTCATTTAAATCATTTGGAAAAGGTTTCTTAAATTTCCTAGTTAATGCTTCAGATAATGACCTTGTTGGTATTTCGAATTTCTTAAGTTTCTTTCTTATGGTTCTGTCATTGACAGTCCCAAGTTTTTCCGCTATTTTTAGTGAAGACATTTTTTTGTTTAAATACAAATCTTTTAAAACTCTCTTTGGTATATCCACTTTTTTCCAATAAGCAGGTCGTCTCTTTATCTTAAATTTCTTCAGCCAGTATAATATATTTGTGCCTTGGCAATAAAATTGTTCACCTATTTGGCTAAGCGATAACTTCTTATTCCAATATAAATTTTCTAATTGATTTTTAGTAAATTTTAATCCTTTTTTCATTTTTCGTTTTTAATTAGTATTTAGTATAGAACTTAAAAATGAAAGATACTTAAGGACTAAGTTTCAATATACTATTATTATAACAAAGGTTTTATAAAAAAGAAGACATTTCGGTTACCTTATATTCAAATGGCTTGACTTCAACCGATTAAAAAAGTATATTGAAAGTGTAATTAAAAACGAGAAAACTTTTCAATTTTAGAATCTTTATCTAAAAACCATGAATCTCATTCCAACTGTAATAGAGAAAACACAATATGGAGAAAGGGCATATGATATTTATTCTCGGTTATTAAAAGAGAGAATTATTTTCTTAGGTGGGTCAATTATTGATCCAGTAGCCAATTCTATTATTGCCCAGATGCTTTTTTTAGCTTCCCAAGACCCTAAAAAAGAAATTCAACTCTATATTAATTCGCCTGGCGGAGTTCTGACTTCTGCTTTGGCTATTTACGATACTATCCAATATACAAAATGCCCCATTTCGACAGTTTGTATTGGTTCGGCTGCTTCTGGAGCTGCGGTTTTATTAGCCGCAGGCACCAAAGGAAAAAGATTCTCTTTGCCTAACGCTCAGGTATTACTTCATCAAGTGGCCGTAAGTGGAGTAAGTGGAGAGGCAGTTGAAATTGAGATTGCCGCTAAACAAATTATTAAATTAAAAGATAAAGTAAATAGAATTTTAGCCAAACATACTGGCCAGCCCCTTGAAAAAGTAGAAAAAGACACTGACCGAGATTTTTATCTTTCAGCCGAAGAAGCTAAAGAGTACGGAATTATCGATGAAGTAATAAAAACCAAGGAATAAATTACTTAAAAGAATAAACTTTTTTTCAGGGGAAAACCCTAATTTTTGTTAAAATTTGACAAATTATTAAAATATGCTAAACTTAAAATAGCTCACTCGTAATTAGTTCCTAAAAAACTGAATATCGGCTGGGCGGAATCACTATTTTAGACAACGAAAATATGATAGGAGGTATTTAGAACAATGATTTTCTTGGTTGTTCTCTTGAGTTTAATAGGTTTAATAGTTTTACACGAACTCGGCCATTTTGTTTTAGCTAAGAAATTTGGAGTAAAGGTAGAGGAATTTGGAATTGGTTTCCCCCCCAGGATTATTGGGAAAAAATTTGGTGAAACTCTATATTCTTTAAACCTTTTACCGTTTGGTGCTTTTGTTAGAATTTATGGGGAGCAGGGTGGAATTGAAGATTGCCGCAGTTTTATCGGCAAGCCCATATGGCAGAGAGTTTCGATTGTCTTGGGAGGAGTGGTCTCTTTTTGGATAATTGCCGCCATTCTTTTGAGTATTGTTGCTGGCGCCTGGGGATTACCTACTGCCGTTTCAGACGAAGAGAACCATACTTTAATAGACCCGAAAGTTCAGATTATTGCTATAGCTCCTGGTTCTCCAGCCCAAGAGGTGGGATTGGAAATTGGAGATACCATAGTTGGCTTTGATAAACTTAAAGAGGTTCAAGAATTTGTTGAAGCCCATAAAGGAGAAGAAATTACTCTAGTTATTCAAAGAGGGAAAGAGGTTTTTGAGAAAAGAATTATTCCTCGAGTTTCTCCTCCTGAAGGAGAAGGAGCGGTAGGGGTAGGTTTGACTAGAATCGCTTTAAAACCCTATTCCTGGTATCAGGCGCCGGTGCAGGGATTTATTACTTGCGGTCAGCTGACTTACAATATAGTTAATGGTTGGGGCTTGGGCCTGAAAAGTGCGGTAGGTTTAACCCAGCTGCCCGCGGGTATGAAAATGGAGATGATGGGGCCATTAGGGATTTTCGACCTATTAAGAGAATATTTCGCACTAGGCATTAACTATTTTCTCTTTCTCATATCCTTAATTGCCGTCGCTCTAGCCTTAATCAACATTCTGCCCATTCCAGCTCTGGACGGTGGCAAGTTAATTTTCTTGATTATTGAGGGTATTAGACGTAGGCCGATCAACTATAAATTGGAGCAAAGAATTACGGTTACTTCCCTCGCTTTACTAATCATCTTGATAATTTTCGTCACCGTAAAATTTGACATTCCAAGAGTCCTTTAACAACTTCCAGAGACTGTCTAGGAAAAATTAAATAGAAAAGGAGGTTCGGGTTAAAATGAAAAGATGGAAGATGTCGACAATTTTTCGCCTTTCTCACTTATTGGCAGCTTTGTTAGCTTTTGCCTTGGCAGCAGCAATTTGGGCATCGATATATTTTTCAAATAAAGCCTGACGGGATGTCTAACCATGAAATCTGCCCCAAAGAAAAGACCGCTATTAAAAAATAGTAATAGTGGTCTTCTTAATTGACGAACATTTTGGAAATATTATAGAATATATTAATATGCTAAGATCTAAAACTGAAAAAAATAAAAATCAAATCAAAGTTTTAATTAGTCCAAAAATCTATCCTTTGGAATCTGTCTATGGGGCAGCCTACGTTTTTTTAGACAGGGCCTATATTCGTTTAGATGGGGATCCCCAAAAGAAAATCATTATTCAAATCAAAAGCAAAAAGAAGATAAATAAAAAAGGATTGGAAAATTTAGCCGATGCTTTTTTAAACGAACTTTTAAATTACGGATTACGCTATCAGATTTCCAAAAAAAACAAGAAAATAAGGGAATACATAGTGGGCACAGCTTTATTATCTGCTCCAGGAGAAAGTGTAGAAGAGAAAGGGAAAGAGAAAGAGAAAGAGGATTGGCAAAAGGATACTTTGGGAATAGCTATTCCTTGGGAAGAAAAGTACGGCAAAAAATAGTATGAATATTATTTTTAATAAGAATTTTTATAATTTAAAAGCTATAAAGAAGGCGATTAGAGCTTATCACGAGTTAGCTGATTTTAGAATTGAGGAAAATACTAAAACTTATAAAATTAAAATCAACAATATAATAAATGAAGAAACAAAGGCAGTTATCGAGGGTGAATTTTCTAATTATGTATTAGCTGAAATGAAAAATGAATAAAAAATCTAAGGGAATTAAATTCCATCCTCAAAAAGTTGGTTTTTGTCGTTTTAAAAAGTTGGGCAATAAGTATTTGGTTACTAATGATATCGGCCGATATGTTTTTCTTTCTCCGGATTTATTTAAACAGTTTATGAAAAGTACCCTAAAAGAAAACAGTGAGACCTATCGAGAATTAGAACAAAATGAGTTTATTAAAGACTCTTTGGACAAAAAAATCTTGGTGGAAAAATATCGCCAGCGGAACAGTTTTGTTTTTCTAGGCCCCTCTCTTCATATTGTTGTGGTGACTTTACGGTGTAATTTCAAATGTATTTATTGTCAGGCAAGTTCGCGAGACCTGAAAGAAAAAGGCTATGATATGGATATTGCCACAGCTCAGAAAGTGGTAGATACCATTTTTTGTACTCCTAACAACCTAATAACCATTGAATTTCAAGGTGGAGAGCCATTAGTAAATTGGCCGGTAGTAAAATTTATAGTTGAATATGCTAGAAAAAAAAGCGAGGCAGAAGGAAAAAATCTTTTTATAACTTTGGTTTCTAATTTTAGTTTACTAACAGAAGAGAGATATAAATTTTTAACTAAAAATCGGGTAATTTTCTGCACTTCTTTAGATGGGCCAGAGGAACTCCATAATAAAAATAGACCTTGGCCTGGCCACGATAGTTACAAGACAACAGTTTCTTGGATAAAAAAAATTCAAGAACACCAGAAAAAAGACTCAGACCTTTACCACCTTTCCGCTTTATTAACTGTTTCCAAGTTTTCTTTAAAATATCCAAAAGAAATTATTGATACTTATCTTAAATTAGGGCTTTCGGGAATTCATTTAAGGCCCTTAAGTTTTTTAGGTCTTTCAGGTAAAATGAGAAGTAGGATAGGTTATTCGACAGAAGAATTTATGAAATTCTGGAGAGAGGCGATGGACTATATAATTGGTTTAAATTTAATAGGGAAAATATTTCAAGAAAGAGGTTCTCGGATAATGCTAAAGAAAATTTTAACTGACCAAGACCCGAATTTTCTTGACTTAAGGTCTCCTTGCGGAGCTGGTATCGGGCAAATGCTTTATAATTATGATGGCAAGGTCTACACCTGTGACGAAGGAAGAATGATAGGGGATGATACATTCGTGATTGGTGATGTGAAGAAGAATACTTACAGAGAAACAATCTCTCACGACACAGTAAAGTCAATGTGTGTTGCTTCTTTACTTGATAATCTGCCCTGTGATAACTGTGTCTATAAACCTTATTGCGGAGTCTGTCCAGTCTTAAATTATGCTCTTTATGGCGATGTTTTCGCCTCTTTATCTCACAATGAACAATGTAAGTTACATCAAGGCATGCTGGATTATTTATTTGAAAAATTGCAAGATGATAAAACAAAAAATATTTTTGAAAACTGGGTTAAACCAAAATTAGATGATAAACTATGAAAAAAATTCCCTCAATAAAAAAGAATATTAAAGCATTTTTAACCAGCGAAGAAGGAAAAATTACTAAAAAGAGTGCTGCCGAATTGGGGGTGAGTTTGGCTGTTTTAGGGGTATTGCTAGGAGGTAGTGCGTCAGCCCATGATAGTTGTTGGAAGGGGGATCATAGTTCTCATGCTTCCCATGCCTCCCATTCCTCTCACGGCTCTCACGGCTCTCACTCTTCCCATAGTTCTCATTCCTCTCACGGCTCTCACGGCTCTCACTCTTCCCATAGCTCTCATTCTTCTCATTCTTCCCACGGTTCCCACGGCTCTCACGCCTCCCATTCTTCCCACGGTTCTCACGGCTCCCACTCTTCTCATAGTTCCCACTCTTCCCACTCTTCTCATTCCTCACACGGCTCTCACGGTTCTCATAGTTCCCACTCTTCCCACTCTTCTCATTCCTCACACGGCTCTCACGGTTCTCATAGTTCTCACTCTTCTCACAGTAGTTGCTGTCCTTTTATTATTCTTTGGAATGGAAAAAATTTTGTAATTGAAAATAATATTTTACCCCAATCAGAAAATCTAAACAGGAAAAACCTGTTTGTTGAGGATTTATACAAAATCGAATCAATGCTTAAACCCCAAGATGGGAAGTATAAATTAAGAATCGTAGAGTTTGAGCAAGAACATTCTTATTTCTCTAATTTTGAGTTAATAAAGGTTATTCATCCAAAAACATTAAAAGCCGGAGTTATTGATAATCAAATCGTCTTTTATAAAAATGTGAAGAGACCTGCCAAAATTATCAACAAACAAGGAAAAGATTTAACCAATTCCTTAAATAAAAACGGCGGCTTTAACGGTAAAACTGGCGATATTTTAAAATTAAAATTTGGGAGCATAACCGGCAAAGAAAGCATTCTTATCTGGCGAGCCTGTTTGAGGGCGGGATATCCCAGAATAGATAGCGTGCAAAAAGCATTGGGGAAATTAAAAACAACCCAGCAATTAGACAGGTTTTTGAATAAAATAGTGTCGATACCTTGGAGGGTTCCAATAATAGGCTGTATTGGTCTTCATGGGAACCACAGTAGTTGTAAAATTAGTATAATTTTTTATCTTTCTCTTTCCGGTAAAAATGAAAAAGTTGGAATAATTCATCCCCGTGAGAATTTCAGCACAGGATTAATAGATTTATCTCCTCATTTTAAAAAAGACAGTTCTTCTTCTTTAGAGCTTAGCTTAGAATGGACTAATACTCATAAGTTAAATTTTATTGGTTTGGCCCAATTAGCTTCTTCCCAAGAAATCAAAGCTACTAAAATTAATAATCTAAAACCAGAAACAATAAAACATTCGCGCCAGAAAGAGATTAATAAAAATGACTTAGAAAAAGGAAAAGTAGAATTAATACCGGGACAATCATTAGAATTGACTTTTCCTTATACCAAATCAAATCTTAAACCTAAAGAAACTGTTTCTTATCTCTTAAAATCAAAAGGATATTATAAGAAGGTTTAGAATACTTCTATTCATTCAGAATAATGCCTGCATAAATCATCGATCCGATGGTATTTTTTTTGGTCATCAAGGCGTAGATAACTTGATTTTAAAATATTCAGAAGTTCAAAAGGAGAATATTTTAAAAATTGCAAAGTGGGATAGGGAGTAATAATCTTTTCTACCAATGCATTTTCGGCAGCAGATACCAACTTTTTAACATCTGCCCCCTTGTTTAACAAAAAATCATCAAGCAAAAGAGCTTCCCTCTTTTTAGGAAATTCTGTTATTTTTTCTTGGTTAGGATAATTGTATCTTAATATATCGGAGATTGAGGGAATCACAACTCGAACAATTTTTAGGGGTAATTCCGGAATCGAGTAATTCATAATTAATGTTTCCCAACCATTTTTTTTAGAGATATCTTTGATTATTTTTATATCCTCTAAAAAATCAGCAGTATCATAACTGGAAAGGGCATTAAGAGAGATTGTTGGTGAATGTTTATTTAGAAAATTAAAGTTTTCAAAACTTCTATTAGTAGAAATTAAGGGTGCATAATCTCCTCTTAATTTATGAATAACTTTCATTTTTTCATTTTGGGAAAAATAAGCGTCGACTATATTGAACTCCGGATGATACATAAAATAATGGATGTTAAGATTGGCTAGTTGCCATTCTTCAGTAAAACAACGCATTATGGCCTGATTGAGGTCGAGATGAGAGCCGGCATGGAGAGTCCGGTAAAACATTTTTTTCTTCAAGGTGTTTTTTTCGTGAGCTAAATTTTGATTGGTGAATAGGATCCCCATAACTGGAATTTTATTTCCCAAAGTAAGGTCTTTAATTTCAACGTCAATATTCATTGAGTTAAATAATTCAATAGCTTTTTGGATATTTTCATTTTTTATTGTTGTAGGATCTACAGTTGGGGCCGAGAGTTTATTAATAACGTGTTCAATTAAAGAATGCCTTTCACAGATTTCATAAAAAGCCTGAGTAATTGCTTCTTCTAAAGTATTCCCAGCTGCACCGCCATTCGAGCCAGATATTTGTTTAATTAACAAGTGAGGTACTTTTTTATATTTATTTTCAGTCAAAGAAAATGCTTGGATCCAGTGCTGAGCCAAATTGCTCCTTTCTATTCTATTTATTTTTAACAAAGGGAAATAAGTAAAAAATTTTTTAATTTCAATTGTATTTTTTATTTCTTTTTGGCTACCGTAAATATAGCCCGAGAAATCAGAGCAACTTTCGAAATCTCTTTTTAATTTTAAATAAGAAATGAGAGGAGAAATATTAAAAGGAATTCGTTCTATTGATTCAGCATAAGCACTTGCCTCAGATAATTGATGAGTTATACCCTTTCCTGACGAAATATAATGATTATTATAAGTAAGTCGTCCTCCATAAATTAAAAAATCTTTCCCTATTTTCTCTTCTTCATATTTCAAGTTTTTTAAGTTAATACCTAATCTTGCTAAAGATTTTTTACACCTTAGGATGGTTTTAGCAGGAAACTCACTTTTATAATTTTTAAATATTTTCGGACTTGGTTTTAATTTAAAAACATTTGTCATAATTTTGATTTTCCGAGAGAAAAAAATTTTGTAAAAGTCGGCGATATTTTTTTAAAACTTTAGCTTCATTTTTTTGGTAATCTTTGAAGATTTTACCTACTGGTATTAGATATAATGGTTTTTCGTCCTTTGCTAGACTTAAAGCCTTTTCCACCCTTCTTTTCTTAAAACCACCTATACATACAGTCCCTAAGTTTAGAGAGGTTGCTTGTAAGGAGATGTTTTGGGCGGTATGTCCTATTTCCATAAACACAAAGGAGTTACCTTCCCTTCCATATTTGCTTAAAGTTTTCCAGAACACCCCGCATAGTACAATTACCGCCGGAGCTTCTTCTATCCAGAATTGAAAAAGAGTAGCTTTCAATAATTCTTTTCTCTTATCTTCGTTTAAGATTTTTATTAACCGGTGAAGTTTTGGTTGGTATTTATATACTCCCGGTGGAATCCCTTTTATTTTTCCTGAAACCAAATATATCTCTACAGGATAAAGTGCTCCCGCCGAGGGGACGGTTCTCTTTCTTCGCTTTTTTATAATTCCTTGACCGGCAAAAAGAAGTTGAGAAATCTCTCCAACACTTAAATGAGTTTTTTTGTAGGCTCGATAGCTCTTTCTTTGATGTAGTGCTTTTTCTAAGGAAAAGCTACTTTGAAGTTTTGGCTGAGGCAGCCGAATTGAAATTGGCTTTGGCATTTATAGTTACTAACTCTCCAATTCGTTTTGTAGAGAATAAACTTTTTGGAAAATAGATTCTCCATCTTTAAACCACCGTAATTTCTCAATAATGGAATAAATTTCTGGAGATATCGATTCTGTTAATTCTACAGATTTTTTAATTTCTCTTTTGGCTTCCAGAAGATTATCCATTTTATAATAAGTAAATGCTATTCGATAATGAAAAAGAATTTCCATAAAACCGAAGCTAAACTTGTCTTGGAATAGATTGAAGGGGCCTTCAGGTATTTCATTTAAACCCCGTTCGAAATAGTTTTGTGCTTCTGTATAGTTTTTGAAATGTAAAGCTATCTCTCCCAATCCATCACAAGCATCAACTTGAGTGTAAGCAGCTTGAAAATTTGTGTCAAATCGATCTTCTTCCTTCATTTCAAGAACTTGTTTAAAGTATTTCTCAGCTGAAATAAAATCCTCCATATCTAAAGCGGTTTTGCCAAGCTTGTTATAAATTTGAGCTTCGTAGAAAGCGTATTGGAGTAGCTGAGGATAAAGGCGAAGTAATTCAAGGCTTTTCTCTAAAGACTCCCTTGCCTTATCGTAATCTTTTAAAGCATGGTAAACCATGCTCCTACCAAAATAGGGAAGGAATCTTATTTGAGAAACTGGTATGTCTGTTGCTAAGATAAGAACTTTATCCATCGCAATGCTTTCATTAAAGTATTCTAAGGCCTGCTGGTATTCACCTAATAACAGATACAAAAACCCTAAACTATTATAGGCTTTAGCTTGCGTAACAACTTCTAAAGAGGGATTATTCTCAAGTTCTAACGCAAGAGCTCTTTGTAAGTATTCTTCACTGGCAGCAAAATCTCCTAAAAAGTAAAAAGCATTTCCCAATAATGGATAGGCAGTACTTTCAAGAAGCTCTCTTTCTGCCCTCGAAGTTATTTCCTCAGATAGAGATTTCATAATATAGTCTACAGCTTTTCCGTATTCTCTGGCAGAAAAATAAGCTCCTCCTATCCCTAGGTATGAGCCTTTCCTAATTAGTGGATCAGGATTTAAGTCTAGAGTTTTATTAAAATATTCTTTTGCTAATTGATAATCTCCAAGTTCTATAAATATGTTTCCTAATTGGTAATGAGCAACCGGACAATCAGGATCCAACTCAAGACTCTTTAGATAGATTTCCTTGGCTTTTTTATATTCTGCAGCTAAAAAGTAGTTTTTCCCTTCTTGACGGTATTGTTCCGCGGTTTTGATTGGTTCCCCTGGTAAAAATCTGATTATTAGGAAAGCCCCGGCGGCCACCAGAATGATGAGTATTAAAATAAGGATTTTGTTTTTAGAAAACATAAAAGTAAATAATTTAAATTCTTATATTTAAATTATAATATAGTTTCCAAAATTGAGCAATTTACCAATCCTTTTAAAAATGATAACATTAAAAAGAAGACAATGCAAGATTTTTCCATGAAACGGATCGATTTAAAAGTTGGTTTTCAATGCAATAATCGTTGTCGGTTTTGCGTTCAAGGAAATAAAAGGGAAATATATCCTAACAAATCTGACAAGGAAGTCAGGGTAATTTTAAAGAAACGTTCCCTAACCTATCAGGGGGTGGTTTTTACTGGGGGAGAACCTACCATCAGAAAAGAACTTATTGAATGGGTAAAATACGCCAAGGACTTGGGTTATCAAAAAATTCAGGTTCAAACTAACGGTCGTCTTTTTGCTTATAAAGAATATTGCCGAGAAATAATTGAAGCTGGTGCCAATGAATTTGGACCAGCTCTTCACGGTTCTAAGACTGAAATCCATGATTATTTAACTCGCTCGCCCGGCAGTTTTGAACAAACAGTTCAAGGAATCAAAAACCTGATTTCTCTTGGTCAATATGTAGGAACGAATTCGGTAATTACTAAGGTAAATTATAGAGATCTGCCCAACTTAGCAAGATTACTAGTTAGTCTAAAAGTTAATCAGTTTCAATTTGCTTTTATGCATATTAACAGTCTCATCGCTAACGATCCCCGACAGGTTAAAGAAATTGTGCCAAGGCATTCCAAAGTAGAACCTTATGTAAAAAAAGGATTACAAATTGGTATTGAAGCTGGCATCCCAGTAATGACTGAGGCCATTCCTTATTGTCTCATGAAAAATTATGAAAATTTTATTGCTGAAAGGATAATTCCTGATACCGATGTGTTTGATGCTGACTTTGAAGTAGCAGATTATACTAAATATCGAAGAACCAAAGGAAAAGTCAAAGGACCAAATTGCAGAAGATGTAAACATTATAAAATATGTGAAGGCCCTTGGAAAGAATATCCAGAAATTTTTGGCTGGGATGAATTTAAACCAGTTCAATAATTTATGAAAAAACCAAATTCTAAACCGTTAGATGAAAGAGAATATGGTAAAGTCGAAAGCCTTTGCACTTTTAAATGTAATTGCCGATGCATTATGTGCTCGGTGGCTAATAGTATAGATGAGCAAAAGAATGAAAAAACTTTCGATGAAGTTAAAAAAGATATTGATATTGCTCAAAGAACCGGAGCTCATACTTTTGCCTTTTCTGGTGGTGAGCCAACACTCCGAAAGGATTTGCTTGAATTAGTTAAATATGCCAAAGGAAAAATAGCTAATATTGAAATCCAATCAAATGGTAGAATGTATTACTATAAGGATTACTGCCGGGAGTTAATTAAGGCCGGTGTTAATATTTTTGTCGTTTCTTTTTATTCTCCCTTTGAAGATATCCATGACCAAATAATGGGAGTAAGAGGAGCTTACACCCAAACATTACAAGGTTTAAAGAATTTAAAAGAATTAGGCCCGACCGTTAAGATTAATACGGTTATTTTAAAATTAAATTACCTTCATATACCAGAACTGGTGAAATTTTTACTTAATTTAGGCGCGAAAGAGTTTCGGTTTATTTATGTTACTCTAGAGGGTAATACTCTAAGGAATCCAAATGCGATTGTGGCTAAAATGAGCGTGGTCTCCCCTTATCTGCAGCAGGCCTTAAAAATAGGATTAAAAAAAGTCCCCTGCTATGTTTATAATATGGTTCCTTGTATATTGCCTGGCCAGGAAAAAGTCATTAATGATATTTTCCAATCCGACACCTATCTCCGCGGCCCTGGCTTTGAATGCTCGATAGATGAAAATAGAAGAAAAATGAAGGTGAAATCAAAAACATGTAAAGAGTGCAAATATAATAACAGATGTTACGGTGTCTGGAAAAACTATGCTGACTTTTTTGGTCTCGAAGAATTAAAACCAGTAAAATAAAAAATATGCCCAAAAAGATAAAGAAAACAGTTATTTTTGGAGGATATAAATGCAACAACAAATGTATTTTTTGTATAAACTGGG
>Ga0210056_1003450_pt1 | contig 12841 bp, 11 predicted proteins | sample CryGeyCG2014_080_2_FD_183965 | JGI IMG/M metagenome (GOLD analysis project Ga0210056, IMG submission 183965) | Groundwater microbial communities from aquifer - Crystal Geyser CG07_land_8/20/14_0.80 (SPAdes) (version 2) | ecosystem: Environmental > Aquatic > Deep subsurface > Groundwater | place... | reverse complement strand
GCCATCGAGCAAGTGCGTGCCGGCATGCAACCGGCGGGCAGTGGTGAGTGGTGAGGAGTGACCAGTGCGCAGTCGCCGGTGGGCACTGCGCAGAGGGTCCGCCGCGCCCATACGTGACACATGACACATGACACCCAAAGGAGCAACCTACCCCCGTGATCGTCCTCGGCATTGAGACTTCGTGCGACGAAACCGGCGTCGCGTTGGTCCAAGATCGGACGCAGGTCCTGGCGGAGGTGGTCTGCTCACAGATCGACCTGCACGCCCGGTTCGGCGGCGTGGTGCCGGAGGTGGCTTCGCGCCGGCATCTGGAGCTTATCAACCCGGCAATCCAGGAGACGTTCGCGCTGGCGGGGTTGCCCTTTTCCGCCATCGACGCCGTGGCGGTCAGCAACGGCCCCGGGCTGATCGGCTCACTGCTCGTCGGCGTCGCCAGCGCCCAGGCGCTGGCCGCCGCCTGGGACAAGCCGCTCATCGGCGTCGACCACCTCAAGAGCCACGTGTACGCCAACTTCCTGGAGCCGGAGCCGCCGCCGTTTCCCTTCGTTTGCTTGGTCGTCTCCGGTGGGCACACCTCACTCGTGATGGCACGGGACCATGGCGACTGGGAGTTGATCGGCAGCACGCGCGACGACGCAGCGGGGGAGGCATTCGACAAAGTCGCGCGGCTGCTGGACCTGGGGTACCCCGGCGGGCCTGCCATCGACAAGGCCGCCAAACAGGGCGACCCGGCCGCCGTGCCGTTCCCGCGGTCCTACTTCGAGGGCACTCACGACTTCAGCTTCTCAGGTCTGAAGACGGCGGTGCTGCGCTGCGTCGAGGGGTACGAGCGCAATGGCGACCTGCCTCCCGTCGAGGATCTCGCCGCCAGCTTCCAGGACGCCGTTGTCGACGTGCTGGTGGAGACACCGCTCAGAGCCTGCCACGACCTGGGCGTCACCACTCTCGTTGCCGCCGGCGGTGTCGCCGCCAATTCGCGCCTGCGCGAGCGCCTGACCGAGGCGTGCCGCCAGCACTCGGTCGGCTTCCGCCTCCCGCCCTTCAAGTACTGCACCGACAACGCCGCCATGGTCGCCTGCCACGGGTCGTTCCGCTTCGAACGCGGCGAGGTCGATTCGCTTGATCTCGACACCTACGCTGTCTCGGCATACAAGGGGCAGCGAGGGAAGGCGCGGTGAAGAGGGGTGGGTGTTTGGCGTCCTGTGCCGCACGGCGAACAGCGAACATCGAACTCCCAACGCAGAACGGCCAACGCTCAACTCTCAGGTGCTATTGACCGCACATTTCGTGCCTTTGCTCAGTCTCCCATTCGCCTTCCACCCGAAAGGACCCGACCATGGACTTGACGCTTCCGGTTGTGCACATCGAGGCGGAGAACCTGCCTGAGGGGTGGGAACGAGCGGTGCTGGAGACTTGGCAGCGCGGCGCGCCCATCGAGACCCAGTACGACCAAGAAGGCGATCCGCCGAGCCGGGATGCGTTGGCGATCATCGTGGTCCGCGACCCCTTCGCCGAGCCGCGCATCCACAAGGCGATGCCTTGCGGCCTGGCCGAGTTGGAGACGTACCGCCAGGAAGTGGTCGACGGTATCCATGATCACTGGATCGACCCGGCAGCCGGGAAGTGGGAGTACACGTATCACGAGCGGCTGTTCGAGTATGCAGTCCCGGGTCTTGGCAAAGCCATCGACCAGATCGACTACGTTGTGGCTGCCTTGGCGGAGGCGCCCCACACCCGCCGCGCGCAGGCCATCACCTGGAAGCCGTGGGAAGATGCCGGCATCGGCGACCCGGCCTGCCTGCAGCGAATGTGGTTCCGCATCTTCGACGACGTCTTGGTGATGAACATCCACATGCGCAGCAACGACGCGTTCAAAGCCGCCTTCATGAACATGTACGGCTTCACCGATTTGCAGCGGGTCGTCGCGCAGCGGGTCTCAGAGCGGCTGGGCCGCAGTATCCGCCCCGGTCAGTACACCCACGTCGCCGACTCCTTCCACATCTACGGCTCCTACTTCGCCGACTTCGAACGGTTCCTGACGACCCTCGAGAAGCGTTCGTTTGAAGAACGCACTTATCGCACCGAAGACATCAACGACATCCTGACCGAGGCCCAGGAGCAGATCGCCGCCTCGCTGGCGGAGGAGAAGGCAACCGGCCGCAAGGGATTGTGAGCCGTCCGGGGCGACGCCGGAGGGAACTGATGACCCCGAAACAACGCGTGATGGCCGCGCTGAACCACCAACCGCCCGACCGACTGCCCCTGTTCGATGGCTTCTGGAGTGAGTTCGCCCGGGCGTGGCGACACGCCCATCCCGAAGCAGGAGATCAGGAGCTCACCGACTACTACGGGATCGACGTCGCCATCTGCGTGGCCAATGAGGCAGCATTCCCCTCCCGCGCAGGTGTCCTCGAAGACCGCGGCACGGAAGTCATCGAGCGGGATGGCTGGGGCCGCCTACTGCGGCGGAAGAAGGACGCCTTCTTCGCCGACGAGTTGGACAGCGCCCTCCACTCGCGCCAGGAGTTCGACGCCACCTCCTTCGAGGACCCGCTGGACGACTCTCGCTACGGGGCATTCGTGAGTCAGGTGGCGGCTCAGCAGGAGAATCGCTGCGTCTTCTGCAAGATCGGCGGCCCCTACCTGCGGACGGCGTTCGTCCGCGGTCAGGAGGACTTCCTAACGGACATCGCAGGCGACCCGGCATTCGCCAGAGCGCAGATCGAGCGGATGGCAGAGCATCTCAAAGTGATCGCGCTGGAGTCCCTCCGCCGAGCCGACCTCTACGACACCGGCGTCTGGATCTACGACGACATGTGCAACAACAACGGCCCGATGATGTCGCCGCGGCAGTTCGAGACGCTCTTCCTGCCAGCCTACCGCGACCTCGTCCAGTCACTCAAGCAGGCCGGCGCCGCGAAGGTGATCCTGCATTGCGACGGTAACCTGACACCCCTGCTGGACATGGTCCTCGACGCCGGCGTTGACGGCGTCAACCCCGTCGAGCCGAAGGCCGGAATGGACCTGGTCGTACTCAAAGAGAGGTACGGCCGACGCCTTTCCTTCCTCGGCGGCATGTGCAACGCCCGGGTGCTGCCCAAGGGCACCAAAGAAGAGATCGTCGCCGCCACGGAGCGAATCAAGGAAGCAGGCCGGGACGGCGGCGTAGTCATCGGCACGCACTCCATCGGCCCCGACGTACCCGTAGAGCACTACGACTGGTACCACGAAGCCGTCAGGAACCTCGCCCGCCCAGGCCGATCCGACACCTGACGCCTGACACACGCCCCATGACACGTGACACCCGACACCTGACACCTGATATACCCGCGAAGGTTGGGAACACACCGAAGTGGAAGTTCGCGGAACTTCCCCGGCAGGCGTGCAGCAGACGTAGGACAGAGGGTATTCTCCCAGACGGAGCCGAAGTCGCACCGGGACTTCGGTGTGTTCCCAACCTTCGCGGGTATACCTGATACCCATCTCTGCAGGAGCCCCCATGCCCCAAACCCCGTCCGCCCGCCTCGCCTTTATCGGCGCCGGCAACCACGCCACCGGCTCGCTCTACCCCAACCTCGCCCAGATCCCGCAGTTTGACCTGGTCGCCGTCTGCGACTTGGTTGAGGAGAGAGCCCGCTACGCCGCCCGCAAGTTCGGCGCGCTGCATTGGTTCACGGACGTCGGCACCATGCTCCACGAGGTGCAGCCGGACGGAGTGTGCGTCTGCGGCCCGGCCGAGATGCACCACGCGGTCAGCCTCCAGACCTTGCGGCGCGGCCTGCCGACGTTCATGGAGAAGCCACCCGCACTGACGCTGGCCGAGACCCAGCAACTCGCCGACGCGGCTCGCGACCACGGCACCTGGGGCATGGTCGCCTTCATGAAACGCTTTGCCCCAGCCAACGTGGTCGCAAAGGAGTTCATGGCGAGTGACGCCTTTGGGCAGCTCTCCAGCCTCACCCTGATCCACAGCTCCGGCCCCTACGACGACCTCCGGCGCATGTTGCTCCTCAACGGCATCCACATGCTGGACTTGGCGCGCTTTCTGGCCGGCGAGGTAGAGAGCCTCTTCGCCCACGGCCGCACCGACGGCGTTCAGGCAGCCTCCGTCAGCATGCGCTTCGCCGACGGCGCCGTGGGCCAGTTCAACATGAACTCCGGGCACACCTGGACAGACTGCTTCGAGCAGACCTACCTCTCCGGCAGCGGCGCCGGGATCCTGATCGACGCTTCCCAACGGACGGAGGTGTTCGCCGAGTCAAGCCGGTTCGCGAAGGGCGAAGGGCTGGTGCTGTACGGTTGGGGCAGCCGCTACCATGTATCCGGCAACATGGCCGGCTGGGAGGCAGGCGGGCATTACACGCGGGGGTACTGGGGCGAGCTGAGCCACTTTGCCCGGGCGGTGCTCGGCCAGGTGGAGCCGACGCCGACGCTCGCCGACGGCGTGGCGGCGATGGCGCTGATCGAGGCGATCCTGCAGAGCGTGGAATCGGGGCAGCCGGTGTCCGTAGGCGCGGGTCAGAGCTGACGCCCCGCGCAACTAGTGGGCAGCCCCCAGACCCGCCAACAGGATCAGCAGCGTCTGGTTGTTGGGGTCTCATCGAGTCAGCGCCTCCGAGGGCTTGGCCTTGTCCCGACCGTCACCCCCGGTGGCTCCATTCCCCTCGCCCAGGATGAAGTCGAGAACCTCCGCCAACACTTGGCTGAGAGTGCATCCGGGTGCCTCGCCTACCCCAGCGGGGGTGTGACGATGATGGGGAAACGTGGCGAGTTGAGGGTGGTGCGGGGAGTTGTCGTAGCGGAAGATCAGCGTGCCGTCCGGACGGCTGCAGTGGAAGCGGTACCTGACCGAACCCGGGAACACCGCCAGCCCCAACGTCAGGGCGGTGCCTCCGATGAAGGTCAGCCTGCCTGACAGGTATAGCGCGTCGGCATCCTCGTCGAGCTCATAGGCCAGCGTGTCCCCGACGATGAGCCATCCGTAGGTTCTCAGCGAGGAGAGGACCAGATCAAGAGGCGTTCTGGCCTTCATCGCCTACCTGCTCAAGCAACCCGAGTCGACGCGTGAGTTCCCCGCGCGTGCAGTGAAGGAACTCCCACCGCATCCAGTGTTCGTCGTCGCCCAGTTCCCCCGCGCCGTAGCGGCTCATGAACTCGGTGGAGGACATGCCATACCCGTTCTCAAACGTCGCCAGCTCCTCGGCGTACGCGTCCACCTTGCGGCGAATGCGCGCCTTCTCCAGGTCAATGCTGCGCATCACCACGGGGACGATTGCTTCATCAACGACCAGCGTACTCATGGCTGTTCCTCGTTCGTCAGTCAACACACCAATCTTATCCCTTCGGCTTGCGACCAACAATAGGCCGGACCACACACTATCCGCAAGTCCATGATGCTCCGCCGGCCCGAGCCACCACGATCTCTCGGTATCTCTCCGCTCGCATGGCAGGCTCAGGGCGCGACGGACGCCTCTTTCACCCAAACGGTGACCGGCGTGGCGCGCGACGCCTGCTGACCGCCGTGATGGCGGGCAAAGGTTGCGAGTCGCTTGGTGTTCTCCATCATCAAGCGCTCCGCCTCGGCCACCAGGGCTTCCAGTTCCGTCCGCTCCTCCCGGGAAACACGCCCGTTGCTGTTGCGGTCCAACAGCAGGTCCATCCGCTCCTGCTTCCCTGCTGGGAAGCGCTTCATAACTGGCTTGCGCGTGCTCGTCTCGCCCGTACCGTCACCTCCAACAGTCGCGTCGGGTCGTTTCCGAAGGGGTCCATCACCTTTACCAGGGTCTGGTACTTCCCTCGATTGTCGTACTGCTGCCAGTCGAGCGTCAAGGCCGGTTCGCGTTTCTTCCGGGTGCGGCAGTTCTGCCACTCGTTGTGGCAGGTGTCGCCGCTGGTCGTAGAAAGCGCCCTCCGACCGCAGACCCGTCTCGTGCCGCGCCAGGAACAGGAGCTTGACGAAGCGCGTGGGCGACAGGGGTTCGCGTGCGGCTTCGAGCAGGGCGAGGATTGCCTTCTGTCTGTTGAGCATGGTTGAGTTCTTCGGAATCCCGCGCCACACCTACGCCGGCGCCAGCTCGACGCGGGCGGCATAGCCCAGCCGCCGGAGCATCTGCTGGCAGTCTTGCCACGTCAACCCGAACGCCCGCATGTCGGCGACGCCCAGCCGGGCGACGACGCCGGCGAGTGTCTCGACTTCGCTCTCCTCGAACTCCCCCTCGACCAGGGCGTCCTCCGCCCAGTCCACCAGTTCGTCGAGTTCTGCCTCACCGTGAAGATAGGTGGACAGCCGGTCAACAATCACTTGACGGGTCACGCGCATTGAGAAGACTCCTACGGTTGTTGGTGTCCCCGGTCTACCGGGCATTCTTCGTGAATCTCGACCGAGTGTCCACCGCCCATCGTCCCCTCGTAGCGTAGCCTCTTGTGGGCGTCTGCCGAACCCCACGCAAAGTGCACCGATGACGCCCACAAGGGACTACGCTACGTGTGCCGGTTCCACCAACCGCGCCACCACCGCCTCCATCAGCCTCTCCCCGTCGGTCCGAGCTTGGTTCAGCTTCGCCTCCAACTCGTCGCAGAGCGCCATGAGTTCCTCGACTTTGGCGACGATGCGGTGTTGCTCATCCAGCGGTGGCACGGCAACGAGGATAGCGTTGAGGGTGGTTTGGTTGATCTTCGGCATGGCTACGCGCGTGTCGTTCTTGACTGCCATGTTGAGGAAGGTCGGCGAAAGGATGTACCGAAGGAGATAGTCAACACTGATGTGCGACACCACAGGATACATGTCTGCGCTGCACAACCCGTCGAAGTCCACAAGCACTGCTTTAGACAGATTCGGACGGATCTTCGAGTAGATGATCTGTCCCGCATGGAATCGGTGGTTGGGACTTCGGACATCGTCCTCCACGACGGTCCGGTACGGGAGAAGCCTCCCCGTGCCCTTCTCGATGTTGTCCGGGGCGATGTGCGGGAGATCGGGATGCTTCTGCGGCGTCACGAGATCGGACGCGATCGTTGCCACATCCCCAAATCTCGCCCAAGTCCACCCCCTCGGCAACGCGTGGGGCAACTCAGTAGCGTCTGTCACTGGTGCTGCCTTCGGCTTTCTGAGCTTCCCTTCCCGGCTCAGCCGCTCCCTTTCCTCGGCAATCCTCCCCAACAACACCTCCGCCGGCTCGTCTGACGGATCCTGCCTCACCAGCTTCCCTCGCACCGCCAACTGCAGAACCGCCTGCCTCAGCTCGTCGACGGTTTCGGGGGTGTCGTAGAGCAGGTCGAAGTGGTCGCGGACGCGCTGCCAGTGGTGGGCGAAGTCGGCGGGGGCGGTGGCTGTCGTGAGCTTGTGCAGGGCGGCGCCGTTGAGCCGCACCCGGGTCTGGCGCTTCTTCTTCTGCGCCGCCTCCAACTCGTCGCAGAGCGCCATGAGCTCGTCGACTTTGGCGACGATGCGGTGTTGCTCTTCTTGCGGGGGCAGCGGAAGCCGCAGTGATCGTAGCGCTGTGCCATTGACGTTCGGCTGCCCCGTGCCTGCCGACCTGTCTAGCAGTTGCTGCCAGTACAACGGCGACTCCGCAAAACGCTTCAGGTACCGTTCGCTCACGAGGTCGCTTGGGGTGATGCGGATCAGGTATGAAGCGAAGACTGAGACTACTGGGACTCTCTCAACCAAGTAGGTCTTGCCGACGGTCCCACCGGTCCGGGCAACGAGGAGGTCTCGGGCGTGCAGCCTGTACGCGATGAGCTCTTCATCGTCGATAGCACAGCCCGGAACGGTATCCCACTTCACGCGGTTGTCCTGGATATCGGTGATGCGTAGCAGCCGCACCTCGGTGATGGACTCGTCCGCCGACGCGGTGTAGCCGTATTGCACGGCGAGGGCAATGTCTTCGAGATAGCACCATTGCCACGAATCGGGAAGTGCGAAGGGGTCTGACGCCTGAAGCGTGCCCTTGAGCGGCTTGGTTCTCCTCCGCTCACCACCACGAGTGGCGCGCCGCTTCTCGTCCACGACCTTCCGCAATAGGGACTGCGCCGGCTCATCCTCGGGATCCTGCCTCATCAGCTTCCCCTTCACCGCAAGCCGCAGAATCATCTCCCGCAGCTTCTGCACCCCATTCGGCAACTCAGCCAACAGCTCGAAGCTCTCCGCAAACGTCCGAGCATCCATCAGGCGTTGCCCTCCAAGGCCGCCACCAGTTGATCCTTCAGTCGCTCCCGCACAGCCGCCAGTTCGGCTAACAGCTCCCTGTAGTCGGCAAGCAACTTGTCCGGGTCGCCGTATCCCGCCGGGCCGCCGTTGGGGTTCTTCAGGTCCAGGTTGTAGCCGTTGGCTTTGATCTCCTCCGCCGACACCTTCCACGCCTGTGGAGTCTCTTCGCGGTTCTCCCACCACGCCTTCTCCGGCTCGAACTCCTCGATGCGGATGGGCTTGGTCTTGGAGTAGGACTTGTAGCCTTCGGGCAGTGGGTGCTCGTAGAACCAGACGGACCTGGTCGGCTCGCCCTTGGTGAAGAAGAGCAGGTTGGTCTTGATGCCGGTGTAGGGGTTGAACACGCCGTTGGGCAGGCGGACGAGGGTGTGCAGGTTGCACTCAGTCAGCAGCTTCTCCTTGATCCGGGTTTTCACGCCCTCGCCGAACAGCGTGCCGTCGGGCAGCACGATGGCGGCGCGGCCGCCGGGTTTCAGCAGGTGCATAATGAGCACCAGAAACAGGTCGGCCGTCTCCCGGGTCTGGAAGGTCTTCGGGAAGCTGCTCTCGATGCCGTCTTCTTCCATGCCGCCAAAAGGCGGGTTGGTGGCGATCACGTCGACCCGGTCGCCGGGCCCGTAGTCGCGCAGCGGCCGCGCCAAGGTGTTGTCATGCCGGATCTGCGCGGGGATGTCGATACCGTGGAGCAGCATGTTGGTGGTGCAGAGCAGATGTGGCAGCGGCTTCTTCTCGACGCCGAACACGCACGCCTGCAGGAGCTGCTCCTCTTCGGGCGTCTTCACCTCGTGCTTGCGCACATGCTCGATGGCGCAGGTCAGGAAGCCGCCGGTGCCGCAGGCCGGATCGAGCATCTTCTCGCCTAACTTGGGGGCCAGCATGTCGATGGCGAATTGGGTCACGCCCCGCGGCGTGTAGTATTCGCCGGCGTTCCCCGCGCTCTGCAGATCCCGCAGGATCTGCTCGTAAATGTTGCCGAAGACGTGCCGGTCCTCAGAGCTGTTGAAGTCGATGTCTTCGTTGAGCCGGTTGATGACCTGCCGCATGAGGGTGCCCGACTTCATGTAGTTGTAGGCATCCTCGAACACAGCGCGAATGACCGCCGCCCGCGACTTGGGCTCGGTCACGGTCAGCTCTTTCAACCCGGGAAAGAGCCGGTTGTTGGCGAAGTCCAGCAGCTCCTCGCCGGTGATGCCCTCCGGGTCTTCCGCCCAGTTACGCCAGCGCAGCTCCTCGGGCAGGGGCGAGGTGTAGCCCTCTTCCAGCAGCTCGTACTCCTCTTCCCGGTCGTCGAAGATCTTCAAGAAGATCATCCAGACGAGCTGGCTGAGGCGCTGGGCATCGCCATCGACGCCCACATCCTTGCGCATGATGTCTTGGATGGCTTTGATGGTGGTGGTGAGGGACATGGTTGTGGGTCTGTGTTTCCTTGGGGGGACGGTGTCCCGAAGGGACAATTGACAATAGCCCAGGGATTAATCCCTGGGATCGCGTGGCGGCGACGATGTTCCAGTCCTGAAAGGACGGCTGAGCCCCTGGCGGTTGTACGTTCAGCCGTCCTTTCAGGACTTGTGGGTGGGGCTACGACGGTTGTCCCAGGGATGAATCCCTGGGCTATTCTCAGGCTGCCCCTTCGGGGCGCTGACGACGGCCTATGCCGCCGCGTAGAGCGCCTCCTCCAGCTCCCGCACCGCCTGCAGGTACTGCTCCTTGCCACCGAATGCCTTCACCAACTCCACCGGCGTGCCGAGGTCGCTGAGCGGCTGGATGCGAAGGACTTCCAGACTCTCGATGTTCTCGACGCCCTGGTCAGCGTACTTGTCCAGGAGGGCATCGAGCACGGCGCGCGCTTGGTCACCGTACTTGGTGAAGTAGTTCCGCTTGCGGACGTTCTCGGCGCGCTCGCGACGGGTCAACGGCGGCTGGTCGAAGGCGACGTGGCAGACAAGGTCGAAGGGGTCGAAGTCTTTGCCGACTTCCTCGGCGAGGGGGGCGAGAAGGACGCCCTGCTGCTCCAGCTCCTGGAGAATCGCCTGCTTCTGCTCGGTCTGGCCCCAACGGCGCAGGAAGTCGTCCAACGAGGCGAACTCCTCGGTGACGTTCCTGCGGGTGTAGTCGCGAAGCGACTCGGTGATGAGCTTGCCCGCACTATCGAGGTACTGGACCCGTTCGGCCAACACCGTCACGGCGACATCGCGCACCAGGTACTTGCGGCGAGGCTCGGGATCGACGATGGTTCCGTCCTCAGGCGGGTACTCCGTGTCGCCTTCCTCAGGTGGTGGGGTGTCATCCGGCGGCACGGGTGAATCGTCGGGACCGGGCTCATAGATCTGCACCGAATCGCCGTCGAAGTCAGGATCGGCGAACAGCTCGGTCGCCTTCCTGAAGTCCATGATGGTGAAGAACCGCTTGTCGTAGTCCTCATTGATCCGTGTCCCGCGGCCGATGATCTGCTTGAACTCGGTCATGGACCTGATGATCCGGTCGAGGACGATGAGCTTGCAGGTCTGGACATCGACACCGGTGGAGAGCAACTTGGAGGTCGTCGCGACCACGGGGAATTGGCTCTCGGGGTCGATGAAGTTGTCCAGCTCGTCCTTGCCCTCGTCGCTGTCGCCGGTCATCCGCATGATGTACTTGCTGTTGTCGGCGGCGAGGTCGGCGTTTTCGTTGACCAGGGCCGACCGCATGCGCTCGGCGTGGTTGATGTCTTCGCAGAAGACGATGGTCTTGTCGTGGCGGCCGGTCCCCTTCAGGAACTCGCTCACCTTCCGGGCGACAAGCTGGGTGCGCTGCTCCAGCACGAGCTGGCGGTCGAAGTCGGACTGGTTGTAGATGCGGTCCTCGATCAACTGACCGTGCGCATCCCGCTTGCCTTTCTCGGGCCGCCAGCCGGTCACGTCCTTGTCGAGGTCGATCCGCACCACCTTGTAGGGCGCCAGGAACCCGTCGTTGATCCCCTGTCGCAGGGAATAGGTGTAGACCGGCTCGCCGAAGTAGTGGATGTTGGAGATGTACTCGGTTTCGCGGGGCGTTGCGGTCATGCCCAGGTGCGTCGCCGACGAGAAGTACTGCAGGATGTCGTGCCACTGGGAGTCCTCCGCGGCGCTCCCGCGGTGGCACTCGTCCACGACCACGAGATCGAAGAAGTCCGGCGAGAACTGCCTGTAGATGTTCAGCTCCTCTTCGGTGCCGGTGACCGCCTGATAGAGCGACAGGTAGATCTCGTACGACTTGTCGATCTGGCGGTTGGTGATCTTGGTCATGGCGGAGCCGAAGGGCTTGAAGTCGTTGATGCGGGTCTGGTCGACCAGGATGTTGCGGTCGGCGAGGAACAGGATTCGCTTCTTGACGCCGGCCTTCCAGAGCCGCCAGATGATCTGAAAGGCGGTGTAGGTCTTCCCGGTGCCCGTCGCCATGACGAGCAGCAGCCGCGACTGTCCCTTCGCCACGGCTTCGACCACGCGGTTGATGGCGACGCGCTGGTAGTAGCGCGGCGCCTTGCCCAGCACGTCGGTGTGGTAGGCCTGGGTGACGACCTGCTGTTGCGCCTCGCCGAAGCCTTTCCAGGCGCAGTACCGCGCCCACAACTCGTCGGGCGAAGGGAAGTCGTCAAGCGGCAATTCCTGTTCGACGGGCGTTGTGGTTCCGGTGCGGTCGTGGAGCAGGAAGGCGTCGCCATTGGAGCTGAAGGCGAAAGGCACGTCGAGGGCTTCGGCGTAGTCCAGCGCCTGCGGCATCCCGTCGCCGAGCTTGTGGTTGTTGTCCTTCGCTTCGAGGACGGCAAGGGGCAGGTTGGGCTTGTGGTAGAGCACGTAGTCGGCGCGTCTCCGCTCCCCACGCATGGTGAGCCGCCCGCGCACAATGACCCGACCGTTGGTGAATACCTCCTCGCGGAAATGCCACGACTGCCGCCACCCGGCCTGGCGGATTGCCGGCGTGAGGTACTTCGTGCAGATGTCGCGTTCGCTCAGTGTCTTCTTGTTGAGTGCCACCACGGCAGGCTCCCCTGTTTGGTGCAAGCGGAGGCGCTTCCGCCCAGTTCACGACCGGTCGCGCGCGCCGGCAATTGTACCCGTCCTGTGGCGTTGAGGGCGGCGCCGCCGGGGACTCGGCGATAGTCGGGCTTCGCCATGGACCGGAGCGTGGCGGTGGCACCCGTGCGGTTGCAGCCTTGCGAGGGCGAGCCGCCATCGCTGAGCGTTCCGCTGGCGCGTCGGCCGTTTGCCGAGGCTGCGGTTGCCTGTCCCATGGAGGTGTGGCTCACCACGGAACCGACCATTCCGTAGTGCACCGCCCGAGGCGAGGGCGATGGGTAGGCGCGCATCAGCCGGCCGAAGCTCTCCACGATTCGGGCCGCAAGCTGGTCGGCGTGGTCGTCGTCGTTGCCGTACTTCGGCGCGTGTTCCCGGCAGAGGGCGAGCGTAGCTTGGTGACCGACGAAATCCGCCGACAAGGCTTGGAGAAGTTCGGCCATGCTGACCAGATGTTCCTCGAACACCAAAGTTCTAGCTCGGGGCAGGTCTCCGACCGCCCCGAAACGCTTGACCGGAAGGTCTCAAAGGGCTGCGAATCCACGGGATTCGAGGAGACCTGTCGGTCCGGGGAGCGGCGGGGTCAGGAGACCCTCGCCGA
>Ga0210056_1003449_pt1 | contig 12842 bp, 12 predicted proteins | sample CryGeyCG2014_080_2_FD_183965 | JGI IMG/M metagenome (GOLD analysis project Ga0210056, IMG submission 183965) | Groundwater microbial communities from aquifer - Crystal Geyser CG07_land_8/20/14_0.80 (SPAdes) (version 2) | ecosystem: Environmental > Aquatic > Deep subsurface > Groundwater | place... | reverse complement strand
ATTCATTTGATATTGTTTTGATGGAAGATGTCCTGGAGCATGTAGAGGACCCTAAAAAAGTAATTCAAGAATGCTATCGAGTTTTGAAACTCGGAGGAAAATTAATAATAAAATTTCCTTCATTTAAAGGAATGTTTTCTCACCATTTAGATAGAGCCATTAATTTACCAGCACTGCATTATATTTTACCAATGAAAACATGGGCACAAGGGTTGAATTATTTATTATTAGATCCTAGATATAAATTATTCTATGAACCTTTTGATAAAATCATATCTACTCCTTATCGCAAATTCATAACCCATAATTTAAATGGCTTAGATTTCCAACAGTTTAAGGAGATTATAAAAGAGAGCGATTTTAAGTTATTAAGTCTTGGATTAATACCCTCTCGGCTCAATAAAAATACTCGAATAATTAAATTTATATATAGTTTATTTTGGCATTTCAAAAACTTGCAAGAATTTCTTTCTTACTATGTATTATTTATTGGTGAAAAGAATGCAATCAAGATAGATAAAAAATAATTTAGATGTAAATTATGATCAAATACCCAAATTCATATAAACAAAGAACCATAGAACAGTGGACAAAACACCCTATCGGTGCTCATGTGGCTAAAAACCCTGAAGGAAGCAAAGAATTTTTTAATGAAATAGCAGATTTTCGTTATAAAATAGAATGTCCTTGGCTTAAACCCACTTTTAAATTTGAACAATATAAAGACAAGAAAGTTTTAGAAGTAGGGGTAGGAGATGGTATTGACCATTTAGAATTAGCAAAAGCTGGAGCCATTTTAACTGGGATTGATATTACACCAAAATCAATAGAACTTACTAAGAAAAATTTAGAATTGCATGGTTATAAATCTAATTTATTAATAGCTGATGCTGAAAATCTTCCTTTTGAAGATGATAGCTTTGATGTGATTTATTCTTTTGGAGTATTGCATCATACTCCGGATACGCAAAAAGCGGTAAAAGAGATTTATAGAGTGCTGAAACCCCAAGGAAAAGCAGTTGTTTCTTTATATCATAAAAATTCTCTTTTTTTCTGGCTCTTTGTTTTTTTATATGATTTTATTTTAAAAGGTAAGTTTTTTAAAATGACTCTTAAAGATAGAATTTCGGCTATTGAAAAAGGAGGAGAAGAGACAAAACCTCTCGTTAAGTTGTTTTCTAGAAAACAGGTTAAATATCTATTTAGAAAGTTTAAAAGGGTTAAAATTATAACAAGACATGCAGGCTTGCCAACATCAGGAAGGATTTTAGGGAAAATATTAAACATTAAACCAATAAAAAATTTCTTTGAATTTTTGGCTCAATGGTTTGGTTGGTATCTCATAATAGAAGCAGAGAAATAAAAATGGAAAATAGACAAAATTTATTAATTGTTAAGAGATTTGATTATAAGAAGTTTCTTTTAGACCAAAATGAGAATAATTGGCTTATTGTTGATATAAAAGAAATTAGAAATAGATCGAAAGAAATTTTAAAAGGATGTTTTAACGATGCCGATTTTGGGTGTCAAGATTTAGATGAACAACTATTAGCTTATTTTGTAAAATTGTTATTGATATTTGTAAAGAGCAAGAATAAATACTTTATAGATAATCAAGGAAGAAAAGAAAAACTTTCATTTTTAAAATTTCTTTTTATTAATACTCCTTTATTTATTTTAGAAATAATTCTTGATTCGTTATTAATTATTTTTGCTTGGTTGATATTGTTTGTTTTTAATTTATTTCCCGAAAGAAGATTGCTTCGTCACTCCGTTCCTCGCAATGACGACGACACTATTGCTTACAATGATCAGAAGATTGTTTATTTGCGAACTGATAATTTCCGAGGCTTACAACAAGGTGGTTCTTTTACCCATTTTCGTGGTGTAGTAAAAGGATTTTATAATAAGGGTTATAAAATTCATTATATCGGTTCTGGAAAAATAGAAGCTCCACTAGTTAGTTTGTCTAAAACAATTATTCCTTATCCTAAAAAATTTAATTTACCCGAAATTCCAGAAATTTATTATAATTGGCGATTTATTCCGAAGGCTTTAAGAATTATTAAAAAAGAGAAACCTTTGTTTATTTATCAACGGCATAGCATCTTCAATGTTTGCGGTGCTATTTTAAGTTTATTAACAAAAACTCCATTAATTTTAGAATATAACGGTTCAGAGCCTTGGGTAAGGCAGAAATGGGGAGGATTATTGATTTTTAGAAAACTTTGTTATTTTATGGAGAATTTTTCTCTTAAAAGAGCAAAAATTATTACTGTTGTTTCTAAACCAATGAAAGAGGAACTAATCAAACGCAATATTCCTGAAAGTAAGATTTTAGTTAATTATAATGGTGTTGATACAGAAGAGTTTAATCCCAATATCGATAGTTCGGAAATCCGTAAAAGATATAATTTAGAAGATAAAATTGTTATTGGTGCTGTCTCAACTTTTGGCGCTTGGCACGGTATGCCCATTTTAGCTAAAGCAATAAAATCAATTATAAACAAGATACAAGATACAAGATACAAGATACATTTCTTGTTCATCGGTGACGGCGTCCAGCGACCCGAATGCGAAAGGATTATTAAAGAAAACGGAATGGAAAATTATGTTACTTTTACTGGTATAGTTCCTTATCAAGAAGTCCCTCAATATTTAGCCACTTGTGACATTTTAGTTTCTCCTCATGTTCCTAATCCTGATGGTACACCATTTTTTGGTTCCCCAACCAAACTTTTTGAATATATGGCCATGGGAAAAGGAATAGTAGCTTCTGATTTAGATCAAATCGGTGAAGTATTGAAAGATAGACAAACTGCTCTTTTGGTAAGCCCGGGGAATATAGATAGTTTATTTTATGGTATAATAGAGTTAATCAAAGATGGGGACTTGCGTAATACTTTAGGCCGCAATGCTAGAGAGGAAGTTGTAAAAAAATATACTTGGCAGCAAAATGTTCAAAACTTATTATCTTTTTTCAAAAACTCTTAATTCTATATATTAAAATTATGACCCAACAATATAAATATTCTATAGTAGCTCCAGTTTATAATGAGGAAGAAACAATAAGAGAGTTTTATAAGCGATTGGTTTCTGTAATGGATTCTATAAAAGAAAGTTATGAAATTATTTTTGTAAATGATGGAAGCAAAGATAGATCTTTAGAGATTATGAAAGAATTTCACTCCCAGGATAAAAGGGTAAAAATTATTGATTTTTCGAGAAATTTTGGTCACCAAATTGCCATTACTGCTGGTATGGATTATGCTTTAGGAAATACTGTTGTTATCATAGATGCTGATCTTCAAGATCCTCCAGAAGTTATCCCGAGATTTATTGAAAAATGGAAAGAAGGTTTCGAAGTAGTGTATGGTATTAGAGAAAGTAGAGAGGGAGAAGGTGTATTTAAAAAATTAACAGCTAAAATATTTTATAGAATTTTACAGAGAATCATTGATATTAAAATACCTCTAGATGCGGGTGATTTTAGATTAATAGATAGAAAAGTTGTTGATTCTCTTAAGGAGATAAGAGAAAGAAGTCGTTTTGTTAGGGGATTAACTAGTTGGGTAGGTTTTAAACAAGGGGGCATTTTATATAAAAGGGAAAAACGATTTGCTGGTCATACAAAGTATTCTCTAAAGAAAATGTTGAAATTGGCTGTTGATGCCGCGTTTTCATTTTCCAATTTTCCCTTAAGAATAGCTGGTTACTTTGGTTTTCTCATAGCGGGTTTGAGTTTCTTGTATCTAATTTACGTTATTATCTTAAAATTATTTACTAACATTCTTATTTCAGGATGGACTTCTTTAATAGTGGCGGTTTTGTTCTTGGGAGGAGTTCAATTAATTTGTCTTGGGATAATTGGAGAATATATTGGGCGTATTGGAGAAGAAGTAAAACATCGCCCTTTATACATTATCAAAGAGGTTATTGGTGAAAATAAATAGAACATGGATTTCGATAATTTTAGTCAGAATTATACCAAAATACATAATCAGAATATTAAAATCTCTGGTGAAAGTTCGGAGTATTTTAGTGAATATAAAGTAAAAGCACTTGATGATTTCTATTCTTGGTATAATCTAAAAAAGGATATAAAGATATTAGATTTAGGTTGCGGGATAGGGAAGTTAGAGAAATTTTTTTCTCAATATTTCCCTCAAGCTAAAATCTGGGGGATAGATCCGTCCCAAGAATCTATACAGATTAGTTCTAGGGAGAATAAGAATGGTAATATTGTATTTTCTATTTTTGATGGAAGGTATATACCTTTTGACGATATTTTTTTTGATGCTATTATAATTTCTACTGTTTTGCATCACGTTCCACTTAATGAGAGACAAACTCTAATTCAGGAATGCTATAGAGTTTTATCTTCTAAGGGGTATATTTTTATTTTTGAACATAACCCTTTGAATATCTTAACTCGATATATTGTCAAAACATGTGTTTTTGATAAAGATGCTCATCTTTTAAATGCTAATACATCTAAGATACTTCTAAAGCAATCTAAGTTTATAATTAAAGAATTAGATTATATTGTATTTTTTCCCAAAATATTAAAAAGCTTGAGACCTTTGGAAAAAAAATTAAGATGGTGTTGTTTAGGTGCTCAATACTTTATTGTTGGTTATAAACAATGAGAAAGAAGGAATTAATAATTTTAATTGTTATTTTTCTTATTGCATTATCTCTAAGGGGGATAGCGTTGTATCGTCTTTATAATAGTGATTATTTCGCTGGTATTAGAAGCGGTTTAGACGCCTCGGCCCATAATTTATTTCTGGGAAATGGATTTTCAAAGGTTACCCAAGGAAAATTGACACCTGATTTTCAACAATTGCCGGGTTATTCCTTCCTTTTAGCTATGACGTATAAAATTTTTGGGCATGAGAGTGATATTTATTTGCAAATTATCCAAATTCTTTTAAGTAGTTGTTCAGTTTTTATAATCTTTGGTATCGCTAAAAGATTTTTTAATAAAAATATAGCCCTAGTATCATCATTCCTATGGGCTATTTGGTTGCCTGAAATACGACTTAGTGTTGCAGTTTTATATGATACTTCTGCAGTGTTTTTAACATTATTAGCTTGTTATTTATTTTTTAAATCAGTTGTAGATAATAAAAAATATTTTTGGATTTATGCAGCAATTATTATAGGAATTTCTTTGTATTTTCGGTCTGATTCCTTGCTTTTACCTTTATTTTTAGGAATTGGTAGCTGGATTTATAAAAGAAATTGGAAAGCAGCTTTGGGAAAGACCTTGACAATGTTTTTAATTATATTCACTATTCTTTTTCCTTGGGGGATAAGAAATTATTTAGTTTTTCATACTTTCACCTTCGGTCGAGCTACTTTATGGCAAAGCATGTGGGAAGGATTCGGAGAATTTAAAAACCCCTTTGGGGCAGTTTTAAGTGATGGCGTTACTTACGAACAAGTTGCTCAAGAGTATCCGGGGATTGATTATGCTTCCCCACAATACCAAGATGTTTTGAAAACTAAAGTTATCCAAGCTATAAAAACTCATCCAGGATGGTATATTCTTATGATGCCCAAAAGACTAATTTCTATGCTTTTTACTCCGAGAGGCATGGGTAGTATAGGGCGACTTTTAGGTGAACATTTTACTCGACAATTTTTCTTTGATCATAATCCTGGATCTAGTAATATAGATTATGGTAAATGGTTATTGAGAAATAATTTCAGAGGATTCCTGTTAGTTATCATTATTCCCGCTCTAATTCAAGGATTATTTGTTCTTGCAGCTGCTTTTGGCTTTTGGTTCACAAAACAACAGTGGCGCAAAAATTTATTACTACTTTCTCCTTTGCTTTATTTCTATTTATCCCATGTTCCTATTTATTGGGAAGCTCGTTATCTTGTACCGGGCGAATTTCCATATCTTATTTTTATGGCATATTTTTGTGTACATATTTTTAATATTTATAAACAAAAATATTTAAACAAGCCCGAGTTAAAAAGGATTAAATATGATTCTAAAAAATAAAAAAATTTTAGTTACTGGCGGAGCAGGATTTATAGGGTCTCACTTAGTGGATCGCTTAATAGAAGAAAAGCATCAAGTTATAGTTATTGATAATTTATCTACTGGGAAAAGAGAGAATATCAATCCTAAAGCCAAATTTTATCAATGTGATATTAATTCTAATACGGCAGCGACAGTTATCAAAAAAGAAAAACCTTTAGTTATTTTTCATTTAGCTGCTCAAATAAATTTAAGACAATCGGTAAAAGATCCTATTGATGATGCTAAAACAAATATTTTAGGCGCGTTAAATATTATTTCAAGTTTTATTGCAACAAATAAAAACAGATTAAATCAATGTAAGTGTATTTTTTCTTCAACTGGCGGCGCTATCTATGGAGATGCCAAAATTATTCCCACGCCGGAAACTTATGAACCTCACCCCTTATCGCCTTACGGTATTACTAAATTGAGTGCTGAGAATTATCTTTATTATTTTTATCAAGTTTTTGGTTTAAAATATATTTCTTTACGATATGCTAATGTTTATGGTCCTCGACAAAATCCTCAAGGGGAAGCCGGCGTAATAGCTATTTTTATTGATAAAATGCTTAGGAGCGAACAGCCTTTTATTTTTGGTAATGGCAAGCAAACGAGAGATTTTGTTTATGTAAAAGATGTAGTTGAGGCTAATATTCTAGCAATGAAAAGTAAAAAGATCGGCGTTTATAATATTGGTACTGGCAAAGAAACAGATATTAATACTTTGTTTAAATGTTTAAGCAAATCAACCAAAACTTCATTTAAACCTCGATATAGACCTTTGCCATTAGGAGAACAAAAAAGAAGCTGTTTAGATTATTCTCGAGCTAAACAAGAATTAAAATGGACGCCTAAATTTCCTTTAAAACTTGGCCTTAGAGAGACTATCGATTGGTTTCAAACTAAATATTAATATTATACAATTATGACTTTCTGCATTATCCTTTACCCTTGAATTTAAAGTTTTTTTTGAAAGTTAAGCCATTAGATTTTAAGATAAACTCGATTTTTTGATAACTTGACTTTTAAAATTATCGAGTTAAAATGAAGGGATTGTTAAAAAGCCTAAAAAAATGACTATAATAAAGAGAAAATTATTTAAAGAGCTCAAAAATCACTTAAAAAACAAGGAAATATCCCTAATAATAGGCCCTCGACAAGTCGGAAAAACAACTTTAATGCAGCTTTTAAAGGCCGATTTAGTAAGTAAAAACAAAAATACTGTATTTTTGAGCCTTGATATTGAAACAGATAGAGAATTTTTTGATTCCCAGCTTTCTTTAATAAAAAAGATTGAATTAGAATTAGGCAAGAAGCAAGGTTATGTTTTTATTGATGAAATACAAAGGAAACAAAATGCTGGTTTATACCTAAAAGGTATTTTTGATATGAATTTGCCTTATAAATTCATTGTTTCTGGTTCAGGAAGTATTGAATTAAAAGAAAAAATCCATGAGTCTTTAGTTGGCAGAAAGAGGCTTTTTGAACTCAATCCTGTTTCTTTTGAAGAATTTGTTGATTTTAAAACAAATTATCGTTATGAGAATAAAATAACAGAGTTTTTGGAGATAGAGAAGAGTAAAGTAAATAGTTTACTAGATGAGTATCTGAAATTTGGGGGTTATCCACGAGTAATATTAGAAGATAAATTGGAAGATAAATTAAGAGTTATTGACGAGATCTTCCGTAGCTATTTGGAAAAAGATGTTTCATATTTATTAAAAGTTGATAAGGTTGATGCTTTTAGTTCTTTTATCAAACTCTTATCCGGACAGATTGGACGTTTAATAAATTATTCAGAAATAGCATCTACTTTGAGAATTTCATCTCCGACAGTAAAGAATTATCTTTGGTATGCAGAAAAAACTTTTATAATAAAAAGGATAACGCCTTATTTTAGAAATTTAAGAAAAGAAATTACTAAATCACCAATTATTTATTTTTATGATCTCGGTTTAAAGAATTATGCTTTAGGAGTATTTGGTCGAGAATTAATTAATGTTGAAACTGGTTTTCTTTTTCAAAATTTAATTTTTAATATATTAAGAGAGAAAATTGTTTATAGTCCTATCTCACTGCATTTTTGGCGCACTCAAGACAAAACCGAGGTGGATTTTATATTATCTTCCGGGGAAAAACTTTTACCAATTGAAGTTAAATTTACTGAATTAAAAGAACCAAAGATAGAACGTTCTTTTAAAAGCTTTATAAATAAATATCAACCAGCAGAAGCTTGGTTAATTAATCTTAATTTGAGAAAAGAAATTATTATAGGAAGAACTAAAGTTAGATTTTTGACAATATCAGATTTATTAAAGCAAAATATAATCAATACCCTTTAAGTTTTCTATATGACTTTCTATATTATCCTTTACCTTGTTTTAACTGTGAGTGGGTTGGTGCTTTTAGGAAAGGTGTTTTACCCCGTTAAATAATTACAAAGTAAATTTAACGGGGTTTACTTTGTTTTTAAAAAGTGGTATTATTTCCAATAATCATAAAAAAGTATTATTAAGGGAAATGACCATTAATGATTTAAGAAATAAGGCCAAGGATTATCCTTTGTTTAAGTTAGAGGACGTTTTTAAGTGGTTCCCTCAAGCCAAGAGGAATACTACTTTAAATCAGTTAAGAGATTGGTCAAAATTAGGTTATCTTCAGGGGCTGAAAAGAGGAATTTATAAACTCTCTGATTTTGAAATTGAGGAACCTTTTATTGTGGCTAATTTTATTTATAGTCCTTCCTATATTAGTTTGGAGACAGCTTTGAATTATTATAGTTTAATACCTGATATTCCTTTTCAAACAACCTCGATTACTACTTTAAAAACTAATAGTTTTGAGATTAAGAACTATGGTGTATTTTCTTATTCTCATCTTAAGCCCGATTTATTTTTTGGTTACGAAACTATTAAGGGGGATAAGCAATATGTTTATAATATTGCTCTTCCTGAAAAAGCATTATTCGATTATCTTTACTTGAGTTCAAAAAGAATGAAATTATCTGAGAGTTTTATTGAGGGATTAAGGCTTAGTATTCCCACTAGTTTTGATTGGAAAAAAATAAGGAAATGGCTAAAATTTGCTCACTTGAGTAATGAGTTTAATTTAATGATTGAAAGATTAATTCAAAAATATGCCTAAGAAATTTTTATTGGAGGATTTGGAAAAAGAAGGAAAAAGATTAGGAATTCTTGTTTCTTATAAAAGAGCGCTGATTAGAGAATATCTTCAAACAAGAATTATTTATTACCTTTACAATTTGAAAGACAGTAAAAATCTATCATTTATCGGGGGAACAAGTTTAAGATTATTGCGAGGTTTGGATAGATTTTCTGAGGATTTGGATTTTGATAATTTAGGTTTGGGTTTTAATCAAATTAAAAAGCTGTTTGAGAAAGTAGTGTCTTATCTTCAAAGAGATGGTTTTTTAATAGAATTTGGATTTAGAAAGACTGATGATTCTGGAATAGGAGAAATTAAATTCATTGGTTTACTACAAGAAGTAGGGATTAGCAAGCACCCTCAAGAGAAGTTGGTGATTAGGATTAACTATGCCGCTCCCTCTGTTAAACCTCTTTTAGAAACTGTAATTCTTAGTAGATTTGGATTTATTCAGAACATAGTGACTAATCAGGAGAGCTTTTTATTGGCTCAGAAAATAAACGCCATTCTTAAAAGAAAAGATTTGCAGCCTCGGGATTTTTATGATGTGGTGTGGTTTGCTTCTCAAAATATTTCAGTTTCTCCTTTATTATTTAAAATGACAAAAATTAAAGATAAAGCAGAAATTCTTAAAAAACTTGAAGAGAGATATCATCAATTAGAGAGGAAAAAGAAGGTGTTTAAAAAGAGGTTAATTACTTTTTTGATTCATAAGGAAAATATTAAATATTTAGATTTGTTTCAAAAGGTAATAATTAAATTAATAAATAATTTCTAATATGACTTTCTATATTATCCTTTACCTTGTTTTAACTGTGAGTGGGTTAGTGATGATGAAAATTGGGTTGATGCAAACCCATTTGTCCGGGTTGGGTGAGTTAGTGAAAAATTTACTCAATGTGAAATTTTTATTAGCGCACTGGCAATATGTTTTAGGTATGATTTGTTATGCTACTAGTTTTATAACCTGGATGTTTTTATTGTCAAAAAAAGATTTATCAAATATCTATCCGTTAACTGTGGGAATTGTCTATGTGGCGGTTATGGTTTCTTCAGTGATTTTTTTTCATGAGCAATTTACTCTTTGGAAGATTATTGGTGCTGTTTTAATTGGTTTAGGCATCTTGTTTCTTTTAAAATAAAAACTGATGCGTAAAACATTATTTCGAAAAGATTTTTGGGTGAAGTTTTTTAGCACGGGATTTTTTATTTCGTTTTTAGTACCTTTCATTCCTGGTGTTTATGGAGCGATTTTGGGCACAGGTTTCGCTTTATTAATTAATCCCCTCCCCATTATTCTGAAAATAATTATTTCTCTTGTTTTAACCGTTGTTAGCATTCCTTTGTGTAGTCGAGCGGAAAAAGTTTTAAATCAAGGGAAAGATCCCCAGAAAGTAGTAATTGATGAAGTGGTAGGGGTGCAATTTGTTGCCATCTGGTTTAATCTGTTTCAAAAACTAACAATTTTCTCTTTTAATATTCCTCTCTGGCTTTTATTGTTATTAATCTATAGCCTCTTCGATGCTTTAGAGCCCTTTCCTATTAAAAGAATTGAAAAATTGTTTGGCGGCTGGGGCATTGTTTTAGATGACTTAATGGCAGGATTGTATACGATAATAACATTATTAATAATTCTGCATTTTCCACTGTCATTCTGAGTCCGCCAGAGGTGGACGAAGAATCTCTCAACTTGTTTGAGATACATTAATAATAAGATATCTGAGACAAGCTCAGAGATCCTTCGCTTCGCTCAGGATGACAGCTTCGCTGTCAGCTCAGAAGATCCTTCGCTTCGCTCAGGATGACAGTCTTACTGTCAGCTCAGAGATCCTTCGCTTCGCTCAGGATGACACTGTGTGTCACTTTTGACTTTTGAATTTTGACTTTATTTATTATATGATTTTTAAGTTAATTAAACAATTTAGTAAGATTTTATTAATTCTCATTGCCATTGTTATTTTCTTTTTTTATTTGAAATTTCTCTTTAAACCGTATTGCTTCAAATTGGGCTATACTTTGTGTGCGGCTATTGGCGAAGATTTTTTTGCTTTATATCAGGCTACTTATAATTTTTTTCATAATATTTTTATTTACGGAGAATCCGCTTCAATTAATTTAGTTACGCCATATTTTATGATATTCAAATATTTTCCGATTTCACCACTTTTAATTGGTTGGCCATTTTTAATATTTTTTTCTGGTGCAGAATCTGCTTATCATGGTTATTTAATTTTCGTAATATTGTTTTATCTTTTTGGTTTTTACTCAATTTATTTAATAGCGAAAAAATTCAAAACAGATAACTTAACTAAAGTGCTGACATTTTTTCTTTGGTTTACCTTTTTTCCAATTTTATCTGATTTAAGAATGGGGCAGTATAATCTCATTAGTTCTTTATTTTTTCTTTTTTCTTTATTTTTTCTTGTTTTTTCAAAAAATATTTTAAGCGCTTTAAGTTGGATAACTTCTCTTTTGTTTAAACCAATTGCCTTGTTAAACTTTTGGTATTATTTAAAAACAAAAAACAAAATAGCTATCTGGGGATTTATTATTTGTTTTATTATTTTTACTACAGGATATTTACTTTATCATCATTTATACTACTCCCCAGCTATTAGTAATTTTATTCATACGATTTTTATTGGGGGTAATAGAGAAGGATGGGAAATTCATTATCCTGATAATTTTTCTCTTAATACTTTCTTAGGCGAATTGTTTTACGACAAAAGCAAAATTCTTTTTTCTTTAATAAGTAAACTTTACGTCGTTCTTCTCTTTTTGGTGTTTCTTGTCATTAGTTTAAAAATTAAGTTTAAAAGAGAGGTTAAAACAGATCTTTATTATTCACTTTATGCGTTTGCTACCATGATTATGTATCATAAGGAAGTTTGGGAAAGTTGGTTATCTTGTTGGGCAGTGATTGTTGCTATTTTATTAATCCTGGCGGATAATTATAAAGAAAAAATATTTGTATTTCTCAATGGTCTAATTTTAGGAACGCCTAGTTTATTTTATTTTTATGAATTAAATCATAGCAACCTTTGGAGATTTTTATTAATTTCTGAAAAAAGTATTCCCCAGCTATTGATTTACAGCTATCTCATTTATAAAATTTGTATTATAATAAGGCAAGATTTTCAGCTTAAAGCAAAGAATCCTGCATTATAATTTTATGATTGCTATTACTGCTTCACGAATTCAAAAAGCTTTGCTTCATCCAGGAGCCGCTATTTTATATGTGAGGAATTATTTAAAAGGAGAGTGGTTGCGTTTTCGTTTGGCTCATCCTTTTTCATTTATTTTCCACGATCGCAGAAAAAAAATGAATTTCGAGAAATTGCCCAAAGGAATCTTTTTTATTGAGAACAAAGAATTTTTAGAAGAAATTGTTCGTCAAGATTTTATTATCCCAACCGCCAATCGAATTTTCAATAATGAATTTGGGTTTTTGGGAATACTCCCCAAAGTATTAAAAAACCTTGATTGGCACGAGGATATTAAATCTGGTCATACCTGGTCCAATGATTTTTATTTGGATTTAAGAGAAGCCATTGCTAAAGATTATCTTAAACAGACGGGCTGGGATATTAGAAATGTTTGGGAATTATCAAGATTCCATTATTTAGTTCCTTTGGCT
>Ga0210056_1003436_pt1 | contig 12885 bp, 9 predicted proteins | sample CryGeyCG2014_080_2_FD_183965 | JGI IMG/M metagenome (GOLD analysis project Ga0210056, IMG submission 183965) | Groundwater microbial communities from aquifer - Crystal Geyser CG07_land_8/20/14_0.80 (SPAdes) (version 2) | ecosystem: Environmental > Aquatic > Deep subsurface > Groundwater | place... | reverse complement strand
CTTGCTCAACTGGTTCCGGGCCAAAGGACAGCTTTCCAGCGGCGCGATAGAGGGCTTCAACTCGAACTCAGAGTTCGCCACCAAAGCAAAACTGACCTCTGGAAAATCCTTCGGGTTTCGGACCTATCACGCCGCTGAAATCGCCTTGTATCATGCGCTTGCCGCTCTACCTGAACCAGAGTTTACCCACAAATTCTGCTGAGGAGCCAAAAAATTGAATCGGGTTCGCTGCTGCCGCTGCCTCCTGCCAACGGCACGACCGCTCACGCCTGCTCCACTCCAAACCGGACAATCCCTGTCTCCGTCGATCTCATGTCACCCCCCTCCTTCCTCGCTCTTCCGCATCGCTCGATCCCTTCGGAAAAGCTCTCCCCACCTCCACACTCCCACGCACATCCTGCCAGTCCTTCACCGGTGCCAAAAACGACGCTCCTGCTGACCTGCCGACTCAAGTTGCATCGGTCTATGAAAAATGGTATGATACGCTTTGTCGATTGCCTATCATCATGCCACAGAAATGACACCGATGGGACGACGCCACAGAAACCGCAGAATTACATTGTTCAACGTAGCAGGGATAAGAGCAAATCCATCATCGCAGGCGGGTGATCATCGTGGCTTATCGATCCGTCACGGCGGAATATCCGGTGCAGTCTGAAAAGCGACGGGAAGTGCAGTTTGACTTCCTGGGTGTTGCGCTGATAACGGGAGGGATTCTTCTGTTGGTCTGCGCCGTTCGAGGGAATGGAGGGTACGTTACCGCCTCATTGGTGAGCGCGCTCATGTACCTCTTTGGCGCGGGAACGTACATCGTCCCGGTGGTCATGATTTTTGCCGGTTCGGCTGTGCTGACAAAGCGGGAGCAGTGCGATCACCTTTCCCACGCAAGAAGCCTGAGCCTGCTATTTCTGGTATTCCTGGCGTGGAACCATCTTCGGATACCGGCGGGGAGCGAACTGGAGCCGGCTTTCCGTGAAGAATATGGAGGGCTGATCGGAGCAGTGGAGTCCTTGCTCCTGCGAAAACTGGTTGGTCAGGCCGGCGGGTGCATTGTGCTGGCCGCTTTTGCAGTGACTGGCATCGTGATGTTGAGCGGCGCGCGCCTTGGGGATGTCCCCCAGGGAATCGCCAATTTCTGTGTGCGCTCTTTTGAGGTCCTGGCGAGGGTCCTTGACAAGATAGCGGAGCTTTGCGGGCGCTCGCGATCGCAAGACCTCTCGCAAGCCGCTGCCCGGCCTGTCCGGAAGCCAAAGCGTCCGTCGGCATCTGTTGATGCGCAGGGGCCCACGTCTACCGGGGAGACCACCGGCGTAAGGATGACCGCGGCATCCTCGCCCAACAAGGAACATGAAACGAAGGCGCGATCATCCAGTGCAAAGTCACGCAAACCTGCAAGTGTGAAAGGCCAACTTGGGCTTTTTCCCGCCGCGACCAAGATTCCCCCCCATTTTCAGATGTGTCTGGAGTGTCTGGATCCGGCCCTCCCGTCCGACACAAAAGAGAGTCGGGCGGATTCCGATGAAGGTGTGCGACTGGTTGAGGAGACGCTGGCCAGTTTCCGTATCGAGGCAAAGGTCACGCAGGTTAAGAAGGGGCCCGTGGTCACCCGCTACGAGGTTCAGCCGGCGCCAGGGATTCGGGTCAATCGCATCACGAATCTGGCTGACGATCTGGCCCTCGCCCTCGCGGCCATTGATGTCCGAGTTGAGGCGCCTGTGCCGGGCAAATCCGTAATCGGGATCGAGGTGCCAAACAAACGAGTCACTCTGGTGCGACTACGCGAGATCGTGGAATTGGATAGCTTCCTGAAGGCGCCCTCGAAACTCACGTTTGCGCTGGGTAAAGACATCGCGGGCAACCCGATGTTCGCGGATCTGGCCAAGATGCCCCATCTGCTCATCGCCGGTGCGACGAACTCGGGGAAGTCCGTGTGTCTGAACTCGATCATAACGAGTATCCTCGCTCGGTCGACACCGGAAGAGGTTAAGTTCTCCCTGATCGACCCGAAACGAGTCGAGCTGACACTCTACCAACACATCCCCCACTTGTTCCATCCGGTGGTGGTGGACGCTCAGGGCGCAGTGCGGGCGCTACGCGGCTCCATTCGTGAGATGGAGCGAAGGTACAAGCTCTTCGCTGAAAAGGGCGTTCGGAACATCGCCAGTTACAACAGCCGATTGGATGAAGACGAGCAGCCGCTCTACTGTGTGGTCATTGTCATCGATGAACTCGCGGACCTGATGATGCAGGCCGCAGCGGAGTTTGAGCGGCTCATTTGCCGAATTGCACAACTGGCGAGGGCGACCGGGATTCATCTGATCATCGCCACGCAGAGACCGTCGGTCAATGTGATTACCGGTGTCATCAAGGCAAACATTTCATCCAGAATTGCGTTCGCTGTGGCGTCGCAGGTGGACTCGAGAACGATTCTGGACGTGAACGGGGCCGAACGCCTGATCGGGCAGGGCGACATGCTCTTCCACCCGATTGACGCGCCGAAGCCGGTTCGCATCCAGGGGGCATTCCTGACCGAAGACGAAGTCAACCGCGTTGTTGAGATTCTGGCTGAAACGGAAGCTCCTTCGGACACGTTCGATCTGAATCTGGAGACCGTGGAGGAGGAGATTGCCGCGGAGACGAAGGGAAAATCCGATGAGAAGGATAGTCTCTTCGATCAGGCCCTGGCCTTCATCCGCCGACGGCAGCAGGCGTCTGCCTCAATGTTGCAGCGAGAATTTGAAATCGGGTATCCGAGAGCCGGACGCATTGTCGACCAGTTGGAGCAAGCCGGGTACATCGGGCCGCAGGAGGGAAGTAAACCCCGCCAGGTGTTGACAGGACACTTGGAAGGTGACATCGTTGAGGGTGAGGAGCCGGAGCTGGTCTCGCTTGAGACGCACCCTATCGCAGGATAAACAGTTGATGGAGGTAGCTGTAAGATGTGCAGTGACAAACTGGGAAAAGCAGGCATGGCAGCAGCCGCCTTTGTGGGGGCTATTGTATTCGTGTGGTTCATGATCGGCATGTTGACGTTGTTTGGGTATCTGGCCGCTATCGGCGCGTTGATAGGCGCGGCATGCGTTATCATCGCGATCGTCGTGCGCTTCCTGCAGTTGAAGGTGCGGATGCTGACGTTCTACGGCATCTTTGCTTTGGTCGCGGCACTTTGGGCCATTGCGTTGATTCCATACACCGATCTTCCGTCGATAGTAGTGGCAGGGCTGGTTGTCGGCGTTCTGGCCGGGCTTGGGTTGAGGGCAACATACCTGAAACGCTTCCGAGAACTGACTCAACCAGAGTCCCCCCGCGCGGATTATACGGACGACAATGGAAACAAACACTTTTACGTTGTCTACGGGTACCAGCAGCAGCCTCCTGAGATCGCTGCAAAATCCTACAGACTGACCATTCTGGTTCTGGCGATCGTGGTCGTTGTTGTCTTTGTTGGGCTACTAATGGGCATTGACCGGATGATTGACCCTCCCACGTGGGGCGCCTCGTTGCTGGCGTTTGCCGCGGCCGTGGCATTGATTTCCTTCTTTCTCTCCGCCTTGCAGGTGGAACAGGAGACCGGCGTCGAGGTATTTTCCCAGTCTCTGCCAACCGAAGTTGAGGGCGAGTTCGGGTCCAGATTCGCAGCTCTGCTGCCCAGACCTGCAACCTGGGCTGCAGAAATCCTGCGTGATCTGTGGTCAGCCTGCCGCGAGTTGTACGCGGTATCGATCCGACGTTAGCTTCGGAGACAGGACGTCTGAAGCTGATCTCCACACCCAGGCCAGTTGGGTCGAACCCGAAGGGTATGGCTTGAGGCGCGATTGGGGTGAAGGGAGTAGACGGAGAGTGCCGAAGAAGATTTTGTGCGTTGAGGACGAACCACGGATCGCCCGACAGATCAGGACAATGCTGGCATCCGACTACACGATTCTGGAGGCCAGCGATGGTCGGGATGCATGGGTTCTCGTTGGCGAGGGGAACCCTGACCTCGTGGTCGCCGACGCTACATTGCCGCGCATGAACGGGTGGGATCTTGTCCGGAGAATCAAGAGCGACAGAGAAACCCGCAACGTCCCCAGCATCATTCTTGTGGAAAGGAACTCCTTTTCCGTTCGTATGCTGGCCAAGGCAATGGGTATCTCTGCTCTGGTGAAGAAGCCGATCAATAGCGGGGAGCTACGAGACGCGGTCAGGGCAGCACTTGAGGGGACTTCCAGTCCTCGTTATGCTCGTTAATGTCGAGAATGCCCCTGCAAAAGTTGCGCGGGTGGCTTCTCAACCTGGACGAGTCTAACGTGCCCGGTCGAAAGATCTTGGCCGGTAAACGCCATTGCGCCACCCGTGAGACAACCGTCGGAAACCGTTGGGCGAGTCCGCGGAGATTGAGCGTTCCGCCTCCAAGCTGTGACAGTGGGCTTTAACAGGCTGGTGGTCTCTCTATCTTCTACCGGATACCCAAAAAAGAATAGCAGGAGGCTCGTCTGATGAATCGAACCTTGCATCGGTTGCTGATTGGAGTGGCTGTCGCTCTACCGATTGCACTGTGGCAGTTCAGTCTGCATCCACCCTTCTCCTTTGCCGATGCTCAGGCGAAGACCGGAGGAGAAGCAAGTCCGGATTCCCAACCTCAATCCGGAGCGGCTCCCGATCTCCCTGCCACGGCGGAGACCGCGGAGGATGAGCCGGGGGGCAAGGATGACAGCGGGACCAAGGGCAACTCCAAGAAAGGCCGCTACACCGACTTGCAGTTCTATGCTTACGCCAGTGGATTAACCGGCATTTTCGATAGAAATTCAGGGCGACTCTACATTTACGATACGGACCTCACCAAGTGTATTGCCATCCGGCAACTCAATCGCCTTGGCGATCCGATGAGGAAACTAAAGTAGCGCGCGTGCCCAACACCCCAGCGGACCCCCATGCCATGGTCAACGCGCCTTTGGTCAGTCAGTCACAGTGCCTGGTCCTTTTCGCTCGCGCCCCCACGCCGGGACAGGTCAAGAAACGTTTGATTCCGGACCTGAATTCGGGACCGGCCTGTGAGTTGTACCGAGCCTTCGTCGATGACATTCTCGACCGGTTCAGGGGGAGTCGTGAGTTCTGCGTTCGGATGGCCGTTGCGGGCGATGAACCGCTCCGGCTGCCCGCTTCATGGAAACGGGTGCCCCTCTTTGTGCAGCAGGGAAACGCTCTGGGGAAACGTCTCGCACATGCGTTCCGCGTTCTCTTTGCTGAGGGATTCGAGAGAGTCGTGATCATTGGCACCGACGCGCCAACCCTGTCCGCAGATTTCGTTCGTGAGGCATTTGAGTCCCTCCAACGCAAGGATGTTGTCATCGGCCCGGCGGTGGACGGAGGGTATTATCTCATCGGGTTGCACTCTCATGTTCGACGGGATGACGATGCATCGGTGCGGCCGCCGCTCCGCAAGGGATGGACATCTCTCTTTCAGGATATCGAATGGGGGGGTGCGCAGGTTCTTGCCCAGACCCTGAACGTAGTCAGGCAGCTCGGGTTGTCGCTTCATCTTCTTCCCCCGTGGTACGATGTCGACAACCATGCGAGTCTTCGTTTCCTCGCCTGCCACCTGGAGGCTCTCGACCTCAGCGGGATGGCAGTGCCACCCAATACCTTCTCGAAGGTGCGTACCCTTCTGGGGGGGCCATCGCCTGCTGCACGCGCAGAGACTCATGCAGCAAACGGCTCTTAGGTATGTCAGGTGTTCCCGGTGCGCCTCTATCTGCTATAATTCCGTTAGTCTTCATCCACCAGTCCGTCATCTCAGTCGTCTACGGGAGAGAGCATCATTGTCTGATCAATTTGCGGAGTTCCCATCGCGGAGCGTACGGCCGGAAACCTTTGAGCCCAAGGACCCCAACTGGCGCGCTATTGCCGACTTTGAGCTTCCGAAAATCGCGATGCGAAGTATGGAGCATGGAAGCCATCCCGGGCGCTTTCTCAACGACTTTCGCAAGCAGTTCTCCGGGAGTCCCGTTGTCTATTCAACAATCCTCAGCTATGGGCCCCCGGGTCGGATCTTTTCGGAATTGCTGTCGCTCTTCATTTTTGAGCGATTGATCTTCGGCAGCTACTACGCCAACGTTGAAAGGCCCTTCATCCATTTTCCCGCGCGACCGGAGGATGAACCGCAGGACTTCATGCCAGGCGCTGAGCAGATGGAGACTCTACTTCCCTACATTCAGTACCTCGCCCAGGAGATCGCCCGCTTCTTCAGGAATATCGACAATTCCTTTGACGGCTTCTCTGTCTGGTCAAGTGGGCTGAGGGAGATTGAGCGTCTGACCAAGTCCCTCGCAGCTGGAAGTCCACGTTTCGAGATACCAACCAAGGTCTTCGATGATACGGCTCTCATCAAGTACCAGCCTGAGGATGTGATCCTCGAATTCCGGCAACTCGAGCGATTCACAAAGATACTGCTGTACGCCGTCCGAGAAGAAGATCTGCCCTGCGAAGACAAGGGCGAACTGCTTGCGCAGGTACTCTCCGTCCTCACAATCTACCATAAGACCCTGGACGCGCGCTGGGGCGGAATCCTCTACCAGAATCGCAGCACAGGTGTGCGGCAGGACATGCGCGGGAGAGCCGCGGAATACGTGTTCTCGGCGTGCTCGCTGGTTCACGCGGAACTCACCGCGCTCCTGTCTGACGCGCCACCCCCGGCAATACCCGAGAACCCGGAGGAGCCGGCCGCGGGACAAACGATGGACATCGACCTCTTCAGAGAGATGGTCACGTATTCGGTTGACGCGGAGGCGTTCATTGCCAGCAAGATCATGGCAGCAGAGATTGCCGAGGACCGCGTTCAGTTTGCCCAGGGACGGACGTTGATGAAGGACCTCAATCTCACCCAGATCGTTCGCTCTCTGCCAGACCAGATCAAACCCGAGGGAGCGGAGGTTCTGGAGGCTATCGTGCCTGGAGACGTAGACTTGTTCGTCCGCGGAAACGAACGCCGAGTCCGAGGCATGTTCACCAATATCATCACCAACTCTTTCCAGTTTGGCAAGCGCGTCCGCGTGCGACTGGAGTACGATCCCGCTTCGCAGAAGGCAACGGTGCGGCTCTCCGACAACGGTAGGGGCATCCACCCCGACCTGTTGACATGGGACGATGTGTCGCGTCGCGTGACCATCTTCAAACTTGGAGAAACACGTCGGCGAGCGGACCTTGGCGCTCAAGCGGGTGGAACCGGAGTGGGTACGACCGAGAGCTTCTGGGACGCCGAGATGCACGGAGGAAGCCTGACTCTCGAAGAAACCGTGCGGTCACCGAATCCCGCTCAGGGTACCACCTTCCTCTTCGAATTGCCCGCGGAAGCGAGGTCGCTCTGGGAACGCGTTTCCTCGCGCGAGCTGTTGGCGTTGCTGGAGAGCAAGTACTCTGTCGAGACCGTGGGCGCGGTGGAGGAATCGCTTTCCTCAATCACACACCATCAGCGGGAACTGATTGAGGCTGCGGGATTCATTTTGCGCGAGTCCGGCGACAGCCTTAATCGCGACGACCTTCGGTATGTCAATGCGCTCACCATCTCTGAATCGTTGTTGGTACAAGACCCCGTCACCGTCCGTTTGGCGCTCAGTGAATTCCTCCTGCCGATGGAGCTGGATCGCATCGATTCCCGGATGTTTACGTCTTCCAGCGCGGCGGCGCGTCGAGCCGTTTCACTCCTCCGCGTCATGGCGAGGCTGGGCAACATGGATGCCACTCAGAGAGAGCGTGTCTTTGCGGCGCTGGAGAAATGCGAACGCGAGGGGTCGCAGGGAGAAGGAGAGCCTTTCGCACCACTGACGCCTCTCTTGCGGGCCGCCATGCAGCGCGATCTGGCCGGGCGCGAGCGCCTCGCGCTGGCGCGTGCCATTGAAGAACAGGGGAGGACCTACCTGGCGACCGAGGGGCTTGATCGCCTCTACCGCGAAGCCCAGCAACTTTCGGAACACGTCCGCGGTGTGTTCATCCGTCGCCCCAGCGGAACGCAACTGCAGCGATTGCTCGCAACGAAGTCCATCGCTCTGGTAGAGGCGATCCAGGGACGCCTTGCAGAAGAGGGGGAGGGAGCCACCGACCCCCAAGTGACCGAGGCGGAGCGCGAGCATCTGCTGGACTTCGTAAGCCGCTCCCTGGTGGAATCCGTGGGAGACCGCCTCGGCGACTTTCCCGTGGACTGGCGATCTCTCGTCGTCTACCTTGCCGAACACGGCGTCATGGGGCGGGTATTGGAGCAGTTGCCCCTGGCGGAGGTCGGAGACTGGTTGAGGGAAATGAATCGAACGCTGCCACTGGTGGCGGCTTTCCTGGACCCGCAAATCCACGGGACGGATTTCGAACAGGCCATCGACGACCCCAATACACCTGTCCACACGCGGCTGATGCTGAAGAGCGATCTCCCCCAGGTAGCCATGCTGACTGATGCGACCCGCGTTCGAGAAGTCTATGAATTTCTCAGCAATCGCGGGGTTAAGCCCAAGCCTCGTGGGCCGGAATACGTCCGTCCCATCTTCCAGCGGATTGTGGAGGCCACGCGTCAACCGGACGATGACAACCCGAATGAAGTTACCGACCGGATCCTTCAATCGGAGCCAACGACTCACCCAACAAACTGGGAAGGGTGGCTCACCTACCTTGCCAAGCTCCACACCCCCGCCGTGCTTTCGCAGGTGTCGATGATGGACACGGATGATTTGCGCCGACTCCGCGCGCAGGTGTGTGTCTGCATGGTCATCAGCGACGAACTCATCGAGTCAGGTCTCTTCGACCACCTCCTCGAGCATTATTTCTGGTGGCAGGAGAGCATCCGGTTCTCTCCGGAGCGTTTCGATCATCTGGTTGCGCAGGTGACCCAGATGCACGCGCAGACAACGATGTCACACATGGAGGATGCGCTCCTCTTCGCCGTTGAATGTTATAGGCACTGGGCAGCCAGAGCGGCTCTCGACTCCGACCTGTCAGAGCCCGCGGTCGACAGCGGGAGGCTGTTGCAGGCCACTCGTGATGCTCTGGCGCAACCGTGGGCGGCGGAACTGTCGGAGCCTATCCGCCTTGTGCTACAACAGGCCGTCCATGCGCTAACAGCGTCCGCCGGAGAGGTCTCCGACACTCCCACCGACGGGTAATCTGCCTGTCCGACATTTCTTAAAGTCAACGGCAATCCACAGCATGAGGTGTGCAACATGTCCACAGTTCAGCAAGTTCTGGAAAAGAAGGGGACCTTCGTCGCGTCGATTGGGCGAGATGACACGGTCCTTGACGCGGCCCGAGAGATGAATGACCGCAGGATTGGCGCAGTCGTTGTCACCGAAGGGGACAAAGTTGTAGGCATCTTCACCGAAAGAGACGTTCTGACAAAAGTCCTCGCTCAACAGCTTGACCCGAGCACCACCGCGGTGGGGGAGATCATGACGACGCCCGTCGCCTGTTGTCGTCCGCAAACCGACCTTGAGGAGTGTCGGACGGTCATGACTGAAAAACGCATCCGCCACCTGCCAGTCGTGGATGAGGGTCGGCTCGGTGGCATCATCACCAGCGGAGACATCCTCGCGCGTCAGGCTGCCGAACAGGCCAAGTCCATCGAGTACTACGAGCAGTATATCTACGGCCCCTACCCGACAACATCTGACGCGACGACGTCTAAGGAATGACTCGCGGAGGCTGCGGGGTTTAGAAATCGATCTTGTACACGGCCAATGTCAACGCAATGTTGAGCTTGGCGGCGCGCCGCGCTGTGTTTCCTTCTCCAGGAGCATCATGGAAAAGAAGAGTGGTCGTCCGATCGTGCCAGGGGAACAGGTGATCATCGTCGTTGGCGCTGCTGAGGCGGTAAATCCCCTCAATCACATCAGGAGCGATTCCGCCCAGAGCTCCGTACAGGTACTTCTTGTTTTTTGTCTTCTTATACTTTCTGTAAACTTGGTAGAGGGTGGCTCCGTTGACGGCGAGAGTGATGGGCAGAAGGTCTTTGTTCTGGGTGTCCCCTCCCCAGTAAAGCGTCGTTCCATAGGTCAGGTAGTCCAGCGCAATGTGAGACGCGAATCCCTCAACAAACGCAATTTCTTTACTACTGGCATCCTTGGTGATCTCAGCGGGCACTTTGGCGTGGACGCCGAGATCACAACACCGCGCCTCCGATAGCAGAACCATCAGCGCAAACACCGTGACCACCGTCAGCGCATTGCGCCTTTGAGTTAGAGAAGCTGCTGCCAACAAATCACTCTCCTGTCCTTGCGTCCCGTTTCCGTGAAGCGGCTGGGCGGTAATCAATAGGATGTCATTGCGAGCCAAGTCCTGTCAAGAGCGTTTGGAATTTCGCAGACCTGACGCACGCCTAAATTCAGCCGGTGGTAAAGGCGGAGGAATCACCCATGCCGATCTGTCGGCGCCACGTCGACCGAACTCGCAGAGTCCGCATCGGACTCTGCGAGTCCGCGTAGATCATTTCTACCGTACCGTCTCACATCGCTTCTCATCTGTTCAGCCCCGTTTCACGACAGAACATCCACGGCCCCGAACGGTAGCTCCCATAGTAAAGACGACCGGACATGCGTGCGTCGGGACTGAGGGAATGGGAGAAGAGCAGACCCCTCCCCTGTGGCGAGCCGCACATTTGCCCTTTTGCTGGAGGCTGAAGAGCTTGCCGATCACGCGCGACTGCTCTATACTTCTGGATGAATCGGACGTAGGAGAAACCCAATGAAACGCCCTCAACCCTCGTTGCGCCTCTCTGCTTTCCTCGTATCCTTCCTTCTAAGTGGCTGCTACCTGACGCGTCAGGGAAGTGACAGCAGTCTGTCCAACGCGGTGCTTGCCACCACCTTTCCCGCGGGATCGGCATACCATGACACCGATTTGGACAACCTCACGACCTACGACATCAGCCTGAAGATCAGCCCCGGGCTTGATGGATTCACCGCGGAGCAACGCGTGGGTTACACCCACCAGGGCAAGGAACCCACTGACCACCTGATCTTCCACGTCTTCCCCAACTCGAAGTTTCTCATGGTGGGAGGACAGAGAAACATCGCGGTCACGGAGGTCGCCATCGACGGCAAGCGCGCTGCATTCGATCTATCCGGCACCATGCTCCGTGTGCCACTCGGTGAAAAGCTCCAGCCAGGGCGGCGGGTGCAGGCAGTGCTGCGATTCACGGGACGCGCCCCCCAGTTGCCCTACTCAACAGACCTGCTGATGCAGGGGTTGCAGCAGCTGTTCGAGATCATCGGTGGAGGCGGCAAGGCTTCCGGCAACTACGGCCTCTACGGACTGTCCGGCGGCATCCTCAGCTTGGGCCACTGGCACCCCATCATCCCTCGGCTGCGGGGCAATGAGTTCGACACCGAGGAGCCTTCCGGCATCGGCGACGTAGCCGACTTTGAGGTGGCCAACTATCAGGTCGATGTCACCGCTCCAGTCTCCGCGGTTCTCGTCAGCAGCGGGGAGACGGTGTCCGAGTCCAAATCCGGCAGCACGAAGACCGTCCGCTACCACGGTGGCGCCATGCGAGATTTTGCGGTGTCGTGCAGCCCCAAGTACCAGGCGGTCACCCAGGTAGTGGACGACATACGACTCAACTCGTTCTACCTGCCGGAACACAAAGACGGCGGCGTGAAAGTACTGGACTACGCGGCAAAGGCTCTGCGGTTCTACCGCCGCGCGTTTGGGACCTACGCCTACCGCGAACTGGATGTTGTGGAAGCGCCCCTTCGCGGCGGCGCCGGTGGGATGGAGTATCCGGCGATGGTGACCATTGCGCATCTCTTCTACGACCCGAACTCCATGGGCGCAAGTGTTCCGGGACTCGGTGATTTGCTCAAGAGCTCCCCCACGCAGGACATGGACGGCATGATGGGTGAGATGCTGGAGTTCATCGTAGCGCACGAAGTCGCTCACCAATGGTGGCATGCGATGGTCGGCAGCGACTCCAAGGAGCACCCCTTCATCGACGAAGCGCTGGCCAATTACACTTCCATCCTCTATTTTGAGGAGTACTACGGCAAGGCCGCCGCCGACAAACAGGTTGAGCTGCAGATGAAGCTCAACTATCAAATGCACCGCGCGATGGGCGGCGCCGACCACGCGGTGGACCAGCCTGCCGCGTCGTTTGGGAACAACTTTGCTTATGCAGCGATCGTCTACGGCAAGGGAGCGCTCTATTTCAAGGCGCTGCGGGATCAAGTCGGCAAAGAAGCCTTCATCAAGATGATGCGAACCTACGCCGACCGCTTCCGCTTCCGGATTGCCCAGCCGAGCGATCTGCAGAAGGCCATCGATGACGCGCTGATCGCCTCCCGCTCACCCTTTACCCCACAGAAGTCGCAACTGCTCGCCAGGCGCTGGCTGTACGAATCTCACGGAGATGAGGACATCGGCACTCTTCAGTTCGGCAAGCTGATCGAGATGATCATGCCTCCAGAATTTCTCAGCACTCCAGAGGGCAAGCAGATGAAACAACTAATGGATACCCTCGGCCCGCTGCTGATGGGAATGCTGGGCGGAGGACTTGGTGGCGGAGAAGGAGCGCCAGAACAGATGCCCGATCTCGAACAGTTACTCAAGATGCTGCAAGGGTTGGGTGGACAGATGGAGCAGTGAGCTTCATGCCGACGCGCGCCAGCAACACCTGCGAGCGCCTGCGGTGATGACAGGCATAAGTAGGTCGTCAAAAATACTGTCCCTGCTGAAACGAAGACGGACATACCCGATTGATTCGGTAATCCCCCCGAACTTGTTTCGGGGGAAGGTTAGGACCACGCTAACGGCGGGAGGCGATAGACAGAATCCCCCCGAACTTGTTTCGGGGGAAGGTTAGGACCACGCTAACCGGAGGAGTGGAAAGCCCCTCTTGTCCGGCACTGTAGCGCGAACCTAACATTCCCCCGG
>Ga0210056_1003435_pt1 | contig 12887 bp, 15 predicted proteins | sample CryGeyCG2014_080_2_FD_183965 | JGI IMG/M metagenome (GOLD analysis project Ga0210056, IMG submission 183965) | Groundwater microbial communities from aquifer - Crystal Geyser CG07_land_8/20/14_0.80 (SPAdes) (version 2) | ecosystem: Environmental > Aquatic > Deep subsurface > Groundwater | place... | reverse complement strand
GGCTTGCTTTAAAGATTCGGGGGCTGATGAATGTTCAGATGGTGATTGTGAGAGAGAATGGGTATTCATCGGTTTATGTCTTTGAGGTAAATCCTCGAGCTAGCAGGACTGTACCCTTTATCTCCAAGGTAACCGGTGTACCCGTGGTGCGAATCGCCACTAAGGTGATGCTTGGCATTAGCCTCAAGGAGCAAGGTTACGAAGGAGGATTATTACGGAGGCAGAAATTGGTGGGCATAAAAGCCTCTGTTTTCTCTATGGCGAAGTTAACCGGAGTAGATAATTACCTTGGTCCGGAAATGAAATCCACCGGTGAAGTTCTCGGCATTGACTACACTTTTGAATCTGCTTTAATTAAGGCGCTCATAGCCGCCGGGCTAGCGTTGCCCAAAAAAGGTGGCTTGCTGCTGAGCATTGCTGATAGGGATAAAGCTGAGTCTTTGCCCCTCATTAAGAAATTATGCTCGCTTAACTATATCCTTTATGCCACAGAGGGAACTGCTGCCATGATCGAATCCGCCGGACTACCCGTGAAAATGGTGACCAAGAAATTGAGTCAGGGGCATCCCAATGTCATAGATGTTATTCAGTATGGTTTTGTTGACGGAGTAGTTAACACTGTTACGGGAGGGCGTATCCCACTCAAAGATGGATTTGAGATTCGTCGTGCTGCTACGGAGAAAAGGATACCATGCTTCACTTCATTAGATACCTTCCGCGTGGCTATAGAGGCATTAACAGGTAGCAGCCAGATTTTTAACGTTCGACCATTGCGAGAATACTTAAGAAAATCAAAAAGCAAAAGTTAAAAATTAAAATTACAATTCAAAATGGAAAGATGTTTCATTTTTGATTTTTGCTCTGTCATTTTGCTTTTTTATCTTTGAACTTTGATATTGTTTAGGACTTACTATGAAGCAATCTCTGTGCACTATAACTTCTAACGTGGAAATCTCGCCCGGTATGTACCTTATGTGGATTGAGGCACCAGACATAGCCTCCATAAGCCATCCGGGGCAGTTCATCACAGTGAACTGCGAAGGTTTCACATTGCGTCGCCCCTTTAGCATCCATCAGGTTGCTGCGGGCGAATCGAAGGAATCCCAGATCGCGCTTCTATTTAAAGTAGTGGGAAAAGGTACTTTCTGGCTATCGCAGCAACATAGCGACGACAAAATAGACATCCTTGGACCTCTGGGTAAGGGATTTACCATTGCGTCCCGGGCAAAGAATTTGTTACTTGTGGCTGGAGGTATTGGGATTGCTCCTCTTGTCTTTTTAGCCCAATATGCTTCATCGCAGCATTCAGTATCCTTAATTCAGGGAGCAAGTACGGTTAGAGAACTCTATCCTTTTTCGTCATTGCGACCCCGAAACAAGTTCGGGGGAAGCAATCTCTTATCTTTACCAACTGGGGTTCAATTTATTCCCGTCACTGAGGATGGCACCATGGGCCGAAAAGGCATGGCAACAGATATTCTGCTTGATTCCTTAGACTGGGCTGACCAAGTGTTCGCTTGTGGACCGATAGATATGTATAAAGCAATGGCTATCACCCTTAACCCCTCTCCCTCGAAGGGAGAGTCCCTCACCCTTCCCTCTCCCTCGAAGGGAGAGGGAAAAGGAGAGGGTGAAAAGCGAAGCGAAGAATCTAAGCTAAGAAAATGTCAGGTTTCTCTAGAGGTGAGGCTGGGATGCGGTATCGGCGCTTGCTATGCCTGCACTATCAACACTAAAAAGGGATTAAAACAAGTGTGTCGTGATGGGCCGGTATTTGAGTTGGATGACATTCTTTGGCAGGAGGTAAGAATATGAACACGCACTCTGTCTTTGCGAGCGAAGCGAAGCAATCCCTCAAGGAGGAGGCAAGAATATGAAAATAGTTACTAAAGATATCACCTTTCAGAGTAAAGGAAATTGCGATATTATTGATATAACCTCTCAGGTGGCACAGGATGTGGCCGAATCGGGGATAAGCAATGGCACGATAACTTTATTTGTCGGTGGCTCAACTGCCGGAATAACCACTATTGAATACGAGCCCAGGCTTCTCAATGATTTCAAGAATATGTGGGATAGATTGATACCGCAAAATATCCCTTACGAGCATAATAAAACCTGGGGAGATGGAAATGGTCATTCCCATGTGCGTGCTTCCGTCCTCGGAGCTTCACTGACTATTCCCCTCGTGAACAAAAAACTAACACTCGGTACTTGGCAACAGATAGTATTCGTTGATTTCGACAATCGCCCCAGATCAAGAAAAATAATCCTCCAGATTATGGGTGAGTGAGCCAGCTTCATCTGTCTGCATAGCTTTAATACACAAAAATGAGCTTGTTTTGGGGACAATCTACGCCGCCCCGGCGATTGACGAATTCTATTTTGCCGAGAAGGGCAACGGTGCTTATTTAAATGGGGTTAAAATTCGAGTATCGGACATAGCAGACCTTGGTCAGAGCTATATTTTCTATTGTGAAGGTGGGGAAAAGGATAGGGCAAGAACAGGCGAGCTTGTTAATAGAGTCTATCCCCTTGTTATGGATATGCGCAAGTTGGGCTCGGCTGGTCTAGAAACAGCTTGGGTAGCAACAGGTAAAGGAGAGGCTTACTTCACCACCAAGATTGAGCCCTGGGATGTTGCTCCTGGAGTTCTATTAGTTCAAGAAGCTGGCGGAGAAATTACCGACTTTCAAGGCAATCCCTGGAAGCCACAGACAAGTGACCTCTTATTTTCCAACGGGAAAGTTCACCACAAGATTTTGGATTTAATTCGCCCTTATTGATTCTATTATCCCAGATTATGCATCTAGCTTCATTTTCGTGTCATTTTTGCAATGATTTAGATACCTCGTGCATAATTTGGGATTATTTATCAGCCATTCCTTAAGAATACCAGGTGTTTAATACTTTAGGGGTTATTGTATTCATAGCTACTTTATGTATATAATTTTTCCACGTTTTTCAGGTTTTAAGAAATGGTGGACTCCAGCAATTACTATGACTTTTATTATGACGAGCCTCCAGAAGAGCTAGGAAAACAAGAGCCCTATATCCAACAAGCTGAGAGCGCTATTGAAGAGTTCTTTAGACGTAGAAAAACTCCCTTCCACTTCCGACAACTTCAAGTACTCTTTGAAACACAGTTTTTTCATATTACCACGGCTCAAGCTATATATCGTTTAATAAATCGTGGTTTTTTACGTACTAAACGTTACGAAGCTGGAGCCAACGCAGTCACATTCGTTTTCCCTTCTCATTTACTCACATCTCTAAAGACCGAAAAAATTCTTAACATACATATGAAGTCTAAAGCTACAACTATCGCATTATACGATTCCCCCATTATCTCAAAGGACTTGGCTGACCATTTCGAAGGGCTTGTTAAATATGAACTGAGAGCAAACAATCTATCTATAGTCTCAATTCATACTAACGAATACAAAAAAAGAAAATGGACTAAAACCAAGGCTAACCTTGATTTCATAGCGGAACACGAAAATGGTAGGGCATTTGGAGTACAGGCAAAAAACGAACTTAAACCGATAGAAAAAAATGAATTAGAAGAACAAATCAAAATATGTTCTTATCTGCATATCAAACCTGTTTTTATTGTCCGTTACATGCCATTTAGCTTTGTCCCGCTTGTAAAACAAAATGAGGGATTTCTCCTGGTAATCGGCAATCAACTTTGGCCACTCGGCTATAGACAACTTCACAGTAAAATCGTAAGTAAGCTTAGTATTTCTACAAAACAAATATCAAAGGAGTTGAAAGAACTCGCTCCAAAACTTAGGTCACAATGGCCAATAGAAATACGCACAGATATTCCTGTAGATGCATCAAAACGACTCAATTATTGGATTACTACTGGCAAATATCCAAATTGACCCACTACCGAAAAATCCAAAATAAGAACTAAGAAGAGAAAGTAACCACCTAGCCAAGTTTCAGATATACCTCATCAACCTTCTCTTGTAGCTCAATTGTCGACCGAATTGGCCTGGCTACATTCATATGGCAGCTAATTTTATGCAAAGATAGCTTCCACAGAGGAACACAGGTTATCAATTATTGAGCCCAAGTTAAGCAGACGTAATTTATTTCACAGGCTGGCGAAAAACACTAAGGGAGATTACCTGCGTCTTACAACTTGCAAAAACTCATCTTCATCAATTCCAAGCTGTTTAAGGATGTCTGAAAGCTTCTCAAACCCTAATGTCTGAAGCCCCTTGACTACCTCTCTAGCCTTGAAGGGAGGCAGTTTCGTCATACTGTTATTGTGACTCGCTGGGTGCTAATTTCCTCTGGGATTTCCTCACCACGCTCTTTGCGATACTCAAGGCAAAGCTCAAGTACTTCCTTGATATTAGCCAGGCACTCCTCATAGGTCTCTCCTTGAGCATGGACTTCTGGAATAAGAGCACAACTGGCTATGTAAAATCCGTCAGGTGCCTTCCTGATAATAGCGGTATATTGCATTCTCTCTTTCTCTCACTAATTATAGCATAATCATATTAGAACTATCTCCAGACAGGAAGACATTGGCAGTCCGTGTATCTACAATTTCAGGCGAAGCGACCACTCAGTCAAGCCTGCCATACACACCATTAACTTTTCCTTGCAGCTCAATCGTTAACCGGATTGCCTTGGCTACCTTCATATAATGGTTAATCTCATCCAGAGATAACTTCCGCCCTTTTCTATCCTTCAAATACTTCTCCATCACCTGATAGGCCCCAAACCAACATTCCCTCACCTCCCCTGGGATGCCCTTCATAGGTCAGTATAGAAGATCTCCATCAGTCTGCTTGTGCTCATACTTCTATTCCTTTAGCCTTTACTTCGTCACCAATAAAAGTCCCCTTATCTTTCAAGGAAAATTCCTCTTCTGTATATCCCAAGGGTTCAATTGGTTCCATTATCTTTGCCTTAGCCAGAGCTAAGCCAATAGTTTCTAACCGTTCTAGGACATTCATTCCCTCAAAATCATCTGATATAACAGCAATATCTATATCACTATGTTCTTCAGCTCTCCCGGTAGCTTGAGAGCCGTATAGAATTACTCTATTGACCTTAAGTCCTTGTTGCAATAAAGCCTGTTTGAACTTGCTTATGGTATCAATAACTGCTTTATCCACTGAAATACCTCTTTCACCTCTTTCAAATACTTTTGTGCCACCCCTCGGTCATATACTCTTTGGAGTTCCCCAAAATCCTCAGGATACCTGGTCACGATACTCACATCGCTCAACACCTTCTCAATCGCTAAGTGGCACATAAAAATGGTATAGATGTATCTACCAGTGCAGTCTCCAAGTCATAGCTGGCAGAGTCTGCCCAGTTCTTAACCTCCTTTTTCATATCTGTATTTTACAAGTAATGTAATAATGATACCATTCTCAGATTCTTTCAGTAGAGATTACATCATTCTGAGGAGAAAGTGTAAGTAGTTGGTTTATTCCGTGACTTGCAGTGATACAGCTAGCTAGCCAATTTTGATGTATATACCATCAACCTTTTCTTGCAGCTCAATCGTCAACCAAATTGCCCTGGCTACCTTCATATAATGGTTAATCTCATCCAGAGATAACTTCCGCCCTTTCCTATCCCAATAAGATTTTCTCAAAAATTCCTATAAGCTCTCCTATTTCAGAATCTAATAAATTAGGGGTATATATCGTTATTCCGCCCCAATAGTTAATTCGGCAACTTAATGGACGGTTTGTGGAATTTAATGGTGGCGTTATAAAGCTTAAATTGGCAATTGCTGAGGCGGAATCTAACAATCGATTGAATAGTGGTGAATCTTCAAGTTGAGGCGAATTTAGGACAATTTGTTTAAACTTTATTGTACCCTCTTCAATGTCATGCATTGTGATGCCTCTTATTCCACCAGGAATAGGACGACTATTTGCTAATGCCCAATCCTTAAGCTTGAGGAAGCCTTCCTTTGTCAGTTTTATATGTTCAATCAATGAAGGATCACCTGTGGTAGCATATGATAAAAGAGCCATAGATGCTCCCGACGACTTTCTACCTGCATCAAAAGAAATGACAAAGGGATTTCCCTTTCTTAGCCAAACCCTAAAACTAACAGGCACAAATGGAGGTGGATTGCCTGCCGCAATGAGTTTGGGTGCGCGAAACTCACAAGAAAAAGTTGCTACGTATTGAGTTTGGGTTTCCTCTTCTAGAGAAATCTTCTCATTTTGTACCAGAGTCATAAAGGCTTCTATTCTTTTCCTTGCAAAGCCCGACGCCTCTTGAAAGCAGGCCTCCAAGTTGCTCTCGGAAAATCTGCTTTTATCTACATTCCGAGCATCTTTAGATTCATCAGAGAATTTATAGATTATGCAGTTTTTAATCATTTATATCTATCCATTCAGGTTTGGCATCCACTATTAAAGCATTGTCAACAGCTTTCTTTAATAGAAAATCATAATCTCTATGCCCTTTAAAAGTTGAAAGGGAAAGAAGAATGATTAACTTTGTCTGTGCGCGTGAGCAAGCTACATAAGTCTGTGCACGCATCCCAACTTCCCCTGATGCTCCTTCTCCTCCAAAGACTTCTCCAAGGAATCCTATCCATCTTCCTTTATTTCTACGGGTAAAAGAAATAATAACACAGGGATACTCCCTTCCCTGTGCTTTATAAATTGTTAGGCATTGCTTCTGTAACTCTTCGTTTTCCTGAAGACATTGTTGAATAAATCCCCTCTGTGCCTTATAAGGAGAAAGAATAGTTGGAAAGAGAAGATTTCCATTCTTGTGTTTATATGAATACGCTATTGCTTTTGCTAAATTGGCCACTAATTGAGCCTCTTCTGGGTAACATATAGATTTCCCAAAACCTGTTTTTTCCTCTCCAGGCAGAGTATCTGTATTTATAACGATACAGGGATTTTGAGGGTCTAAGATATTCTGGAAATCCACTGGGCATTTACTGGCATCCCAAATATAGCCAAGTTCAGTGAGTGTCCTCTTTTTAACGAATTCAGCACTTTCCAATGGTCGAGCATGAAGGGATTCCCTCAGTCCATTAACAATCTCGCAAATTCTTTCATGCATTCTATGTTGTAAAATCAGCTCGTGAGGAACATAATCTTTTCGTGTAACAACAAATCTACCTATATTTGGTCTAAGCAATGGTTGAGAGGTGATAACGGGTAATTGGTTGGGATCGCCTAAGAGCGCATAACCGCATGGGTTATGATTTGCATCTGCGATTCTAGATAATGTGGAGAAATAAAGTGAAGGTGAAACTTGACTGAATTCATCAATAATGATTAGAGGTTGCCTGTGACCTTTAAAAATTCTCCCCGAACTATATAGGGTAGAAAGGAGAATAGGTGCTTTTAAAATTCTTCTCTTCTCATCGTCAGTTAATGATTCTAAGTTAAATGTACATCCTACTACTCCCTTTTCCCAATTTTTTTCACTTGACTCAGGTGTTAGCCTGATAGCCAACTTCGAGTCAAATCCTAAATCAAAAAATTCCTCCTTTGCTTTCTCAGCAGCCTCGTTGGTATATGTTAAATAAGCAATTTGTCGTTTATTATTTTCTAAAGCATATTGACTTGCTGCCAGCACACCAATCCTTGTCTTTCCGGTCCCAGGTGGTCCGTCAACCACGGGAAAAATAAACCCATGCTCTCCTTCCCATCCCTCGAGTATCGAATCGATTGCATTTCTTTGCTCTTTATTTGACTCTTCAATTTTCCGTTTTACATTTTGGGATGCGTTGTTCATTTTGAGCCTCTTTTAAGCAGCCTTATTCCAAAAATCGCTTCTAATAATTGTATCCATGACCTTGACTTTGCTTTCTCTTCCTTTATAGCGCCGCTTTGTTGTAATTTCAAAAGCCCGGTTTGTTTTTGCTTCTCAAGAAATGTTGGAGGTTCTTGAAATATCGGTGAAAACGATTCTAAAGAGCCTGGAAGAAGAATTGCGTCTCTGGAAGGATATATTCCTTCATTTTGGATTTCCATAATTAACCTGTTTCCTTTGATATTTAAAAGTTTTGCTTTCATTTCCTTCCCACAAAAAAGCGTGCCAAAGGGAATAATCGTGTATTCGTCATAACCACGCACTGAGCCAATCTCTTTATTCATTTCCAATTCAATTTTACTATCATTAAAATAAGCAATTTCGCCTTCCAAAATTAAACCTTTTTCTACAAGTTCCTCTTTCTTTAATCTTAAAAGTTGATACTGGAAAAGGTCTCCTTTCCATATTTGTTCCCATAATAGATATTGATACCAAGGCTTAAAAATCTGCTTAATTTCGGGGCGACACTGTGGATGTGGATAGTTTCTGGGATAACAAGTGCGGATAAGCCCACACTCTTGATTTGGCTGTAAACCTGTACAATTATCTGGTCTTTCAGCTTCATATACTTCACGATTAACACCATGAGACTCAGAAATACTAATATCATGAATCCATGCATAAGCAGAATGTGTCTTCTCTATATAATTCGGATTTTCATGAGGAATAATGAAATCCTTATAAGGCGTCTCAACAACAAGTTCAAAGTCTTGGAAATTTATAGAACTCCACTTTGAAGGTAATTGGCCTCGTCTCAAAGAACATAAAAGTTTCCAAAGTAACCAGACCTGATAATCTTTCAGTATGGGAGGTTTATCATCGAGGGAGGAACCCTTGATTGTGCGTTCAATTATGCGTTTTCTCTTTATATCAATTTCATCTATTCTACCCCTCAAAGGATAAGAGCGCTTCCCGCTTTCATAAGGAAATGGGACATAATAATTGGCTACTGAAAATTCAAAAAAGGTCTCATCATCCGCTGATATATTCTGCAATTCTTTATTTTCTAATTTACGCCTCACCCAGAGCCCAATATAAAGTCCCCACAGTTCAGAACATGCGTTAAAATCAAATCCGTAACGTTTAGCAAAGGGATAAAATAACGAATTGATTTTTGCCTCGTGTGTTAAAATGTCATAGCCTGAAAGTCTGAGTTCGCCCTTTATCAAGGATAATTTAAGACGGGCAATGAACTTATGAAACAAATCACCTCGCCTTTCTATCTCATAATGTGCTTCACCTAAAAGTGCATGATTCCTTCCATGAAGTAAGTCATGCAATAACGCCACTGGACAAAAATCAGCAATAAGCAAATCAGTAACTGTTGGGAAAGGAGCAAATCGGGGATTTCCAGAAGGAAATACTTCTCCTTGCAAAATATCATCTCTTGGAAAGCTCCATCTGCTTAAAGTCTCTCTTTTTGCTGTCATCTTATATAATCTCCGGTAAGTAGAGTATATCTGATGCCCATATAATCCCTTCTGCCGTTAATGTGCTTACCGTATTTTCTAAATCTCTTAATAAATTTGATTGTTTTTCTTTAAGGAGATTCTCAAGACTATTCCAAATTATTTCATTTAATTTAAGAGAAAATTCAGTAGAAAGAGGAAGTGAATTCCTACACTTCAAAATAAAAAGAAAACTCCAGAAAAATGCTAGCACTTTTACATTAGATATGGTCAATTCTGCTTCAATCTCTCCCCACTTAAGAACTTTCATGACTTTCTGAACATCATCCTGATTTAGTGGCAAGGGCAAAATAACATCTTGTATATTACAAATTCTCGTCTTTTCTAAAAAATTTATTACTCCTTCAAAATCTTCTATCTCTCCATATTTTCTGGCTATATTCAAAGCAAGCTGAGAAGAAGACCTAGGAGCTTTAACCATCCAATCTTTTGGGCTGAATCCTTCCCCAAGAATATCATCGACCCTTGCAGGCATTTCGGATACTTCCAACATCTTCCACCAGCCCAATGCAATTACGTAAGTCCAATATTCCGGAGTCGTTTGCAACATTTCTGTAATTTGTTTAAGAACTTTTTGAGCTTTCTTGACTTCTTCTGTGTCTCTTAAAAAACAATCCAATTGTTCAAACTGCAGGTCGAGCGTTTTGAATTCCTGTCGTATTCTGCTATTTTTAAAATTAAGACGGAATTGGCCTCTTGAATTCCTTTCAACGATGCCTCTCCTCAAAAGTTCGCTTTGGTCAGGAGGCCCTATTCCAAAGTCAGCAGATGGCCTCCAGCCAGCCTTTTCTTCGCTTACTCCATTGCCTAAGTCGTTGGAAAGAGCTTGAAACATCTTTTCTATTGCCTCCGTAGCCAAAAGACCAAAATTTTCCAATTTCACTTTTCTAACGTTTCTTTGTCTCATGTATTTTAGTTTAGCGCCACTTTGATTGTTATGTCAAATTGATTCGGTATAGCAACTTCGGGCATTCTTTAAGTCTTTCTTTAGTTCCTCGGCAGGACGATTGAAAACAGAAATTTTATGTTTTCCTAAGATTTCCGCGAAGGTCCCTTTGAAATAAGCAGCAAGAGTAGAAGCTTGTCCCAAGTTGACTTTTTCTTCACTCAAAGACCTTCGTTACTAACTAAAGCTTTGTCTCCTCTTCTATATCAAAATCAAAGAGCAAGGTTAAAATAAGTTCTCACAATTCTGGTAAGTCCTTTCACTCCTGCGAGCAAACCTACCGATAAGGATTACTTTCTCATTGTCATAAACTTTATAGATTACTCGACACAGACCAATACGAAGCCTGTAAACATTTGAAGCCAGAGCTTTTATGCCACTTGGCCTGGGATTTTCAGCAAGCCTTCTTATCTGATTAACTATTCTTTCCCGTTCTCTCACTGGAATTTTGCCAAGCTCTTTTTCAACCTTAGGGCTTGCCACCCGTATCTCATACATTTAAGCTTTGTCCTTCACCTCTTTCACAACATCCTCAAACAATCGCCCTCCAGTTATTCTATATTCTTTCTCAGCTTCCATTATGGCTTCTAGATCCTCTTCATCTTCCAGTGCCTCCCTTCTTTCAAGCCACTCTCGGAATGCCTCAGCAGTGATTTCTCGAATCGATTTACCGTGCTCGATGGCAGCAATCTTTATTGCTTTAAGGAGTTCTTCACTGCCTAAATCCACAGTTATTCTTGTTCCTTTAGCCATGCTCACCTCCTTCGCTTGCATATTTGCATTATAGCATAAAGACATAAAGGCAGGAGGAAATTAAGAGAATAGCTATTTTATCCTGGAAGACTGCGCCACCACATAGTTCCTGAGCATTCCTATACCCTCGATTTTTACTTCAACAACATCACCCGGCTTCATAGGTCCAATGCCTGAAGGAGTTCCTGTAGCAATGACATCGCCAGGTAGAAGCGTCATTATACTGGAGATGAAGCTTACCAGAACATCAACGGGAAAGATAAGGTCGCTTGTCCGTGCCGACTGGCGAAGCTCACCATTGAGATAGGTTTCCAGCTTCAGGTCGCCAGGGGATATGTCGGTCTCTATGTATGGGCCCAAAGGGGCAAAGGTGTCATAGCTCTTGGCACGTGTCCACTGACCGTCGTCTCGCTGTTCGTATCGAGCGGAAACATCGTTGAAACAGGTATAACCCAATATGTATTCCTTAGCTTTTGACCTATCCACTGCTCTGGCTCTTCGGCCTATGACTACAGCCAGTTCACCTTCATAGTCCACACGTCTTGAGACTTTGGGATAGACAATCTTATCCTCCGGCCCTATGACCGCTGTTGAGGGTTTTAGAAAAATAAGTGGCACACTGGGTATCTGCAGCTTAGTTTCCTCGGCATGGCTGCGGTAATTCAATCCCAGCGCCACTATCTTGGAGGGGAGACAAGGGGCAAGGAGTCGCACCTCTGGCAACTTATATGTGCTCTCTGTCAACCTGAAAGAGCCGCCCGGTTTTCTAAAGTAGTTATAAGGGGTGCCCGGCATGACCCTAACCCTATCACCTTCAAGCATCCCGTATTTGATCGCTCTATTGATTGCAAACCGTAAGATTTTCATCTGAAGAATGGCATTAGATTCTGGGCAACCGTTTCTGGTAAGATATCAATGACCCATACATCATATAGGTGTAAATTCTATGGCATTTTACAATATTCTATAATATAGCGTTAGTAAATGTCATCAGACTTAGACCAGCGGATTAAAACCTTAGCTCATTGGATGTTTGAGGCAAAACATCTGGTGGTATTCACGGGTGCTGGTATCAGCACGGAGTCTGGTTTGCCTGATTTCCGAGGGCCGGACGGCATCTGGACCCGCCGAGCAAAAGGGCTTCCTACCAAAGCATGGCCCTTTGATTCAGTGGAACCTAACGCAGGGCATATGGCTATCGTTGAGTTACAGAAGCTAGGCAAATTAGATTTTCTTATCTCGCAGAATGTGGATAATCTCCACCTGAAGTCGGGGATTAAGCCAGATTTGCTGGCAGAACTGCATGGCAATGTCACCAAGCTTAGATGCAACCGTTGCGAAGGCGAGGTAGATAATTTTCCTGACTTAGTTACCTGCCCTTTTTGTGGTGGCAAATTGGTTTCCAGCGTGGTTAATTTTGGTCAGCAACTGCCACGAAAAGCTTTGGCTGACTCGTATCGGCATTCAGAGAACTGTGACCTTTTCATAGTCGCCGGCTCCAGCCTTGTGGTTACTCCGGCCGCCGACATACCCCAGATAGCCCTGCAATCCAGAGCCCGCCTGGTGATTATCAACCAGGGTGAAACTCCGTTTGACCAAGTGGCTCACCTGCGATTCTGGGAAAGAATAAGAGAGGTTCTGCCTTCAGCAGTGGCACAGCTAAAGGAACTAATGAAGGCGACTCGACCAGAGTAATTTGATCTCTTCCAGCCAAAATTCATCTTAGCCGAGCTATATAGTAACTTTATAGCCGAATATGAAGTTTTTCATACTGAGCCGCCAGGGGGTCGAACCCTGAACCTGCTGATTAAGAGTCAGCTGCTCTTCCAGTTGAGCTAGCGGCCCGCAGCAATAATGTTAGCATTAAAGAACACTGCGGGCAAGCTTTA
>Ga0210056_1003433_pt1 | contig 12889 bp, 8 predicted proteins | sample CryGeyCG2014_080_2_FD_183965 | JGI IMG/M metagenome (GOLD analysis project Ga0210056, IMG submission 183965) | Groundwater microbial communities from aquifer - Crystal Geyser CG07_land_8/20/14_0.80 (SPAdes) (version 2) | ecosystem: Environmental > Aquatic > Deep subsurface > Groundwater | place... | reverse complement strand
GTTGAATATAGGTCCTAGTGCTTGGTATGGCGAACCCAATCATCGTTTCTATAGTGATTGGATTTTTGTTCGCAAATACGCTTCCTCTGAGCCGGAGGTTGGCGCGCCGGGTACAGAACAAACCAAGCCAACCATCGGAATTATATTAAGCAAAGGGACGACCGCTCCTTATTACAAACTAGAGATAGACGTCGATCAAATAAATGGCTACATTAATGACCAGTATGTTTCCACCCGGGTGACTAATAATAGCTGGCAGCACGTTGCTTTAACTTATGATAGAAGCAATATCAAACTTTATGTTGACGGTGTCCTGAAAGATTATCAACCCTACACTACCGCTATTTCAACTAATGGAGAATCTTTAATCATTGGAAAATATTTTAAAGATTATCTTGATAACTTAGCTGTTTATTCTCAGGCAAAGAGTGCAAGTACGATTACTTCCGACTATAACTTGGGAGCGCCAACCTCTGATTGGGGTCTTAATTATGATACCACCAGTTACAAACTCTATGGTGAAGCTTATGCTTTTGGCAATACTGCTGACGACGCTGGCTGGCTTTGTTTTGGTCATAAAGTTGGCAGTCATGGTTGTGATGGTACCAGCCCTGATAATTATTCTGCTTGGGCTTGCGTGGGTACCAGAAATACGGATGGCAGTTGTATACCTGATAACGAAGAAAATTTTTCCAACAACACCAATTTAGTTAGCCAATGGAAATTTAATGATGGATCTGGGACAACAGCAGTTGATTCTTGGGGCAGTAATAATGGTACTTTAAAACCTTCAGGTTCGGAGCCAAAGTGGATTAAAGGCAAATGGGGCAATGCTCTTGAATTTGATGGAACAGATGATTATGTGGAAGTTCCAGACATAGATTTATCAAGTTTTACGCTTGAAGCCTGGGTGAAAACTTCGGCTGACGGTACCATATTTTATAACTGGCCGAGTTCGCCTCCCCGCGTCGGGCAGTTGTATATAAGTGCCGGGACCCTCTACGTACGCTTTTATGACAGCAACTGCGGTTGGAATACTCAAATTGAAATTAATTCTCTACATAATACTTTTAATGATAATCGATGGCACCACATTGCTTTAACTTACAATGGAGCTGACGCTTATTTGTATGTGGATGGCAGTTTGGAAGGTTCGGACTTGGGGAATAATGGTCTCTGTAACAATAATAATCCTTGGAAAATTGGAGTTTGGAACGGTCTTATTGATAATGTTTCTATTTGGTCCCGGGCAAAGACGACTGAAGAAATCTGGGATGACGCTCATTTGATGGTGACTGGCTGGGCAAAGAATATCAATGATGGCGATAAAGGATGGATTAAGTTAAAAGGCAGTTTAGACGACGCCAGTTTATTTGGCTATGGTCTGTCAAGATATGATCCTGGCATTTATACTTTGAACAATAAAGCTTGGGGAGAGGAGTTGGAATGGTGGAATGTTGATTCGACAGTAAAAAATAATAATGAAAGATATATAGGTGGCTACCGCTTTAAGTACCGTCAGAAAATTGATGTTACCAATTCAGGCAGTGCTTTAACTAATTATCAAGTTCCAGTTGATCTGACAACCGCCATTTATGATAATACTAATTTAGTTGGTTCCTGGCACTTTAATGAAAGCAGTGGGACAACCGCTTCTGATATGTCAGGAAATGGAAATAATGGGACTTTAAATAATGGCCCTACTTGGGTTGATGGAAAGTATGGCAAGGCTTTGAGTTTTGATGGAAGTAATGATTATGTGGATTGTGGCACAAATTTTTTTGGTGCAGATTATAGTACAACAAATAACATTTCAGTGGAGATGTGGATTAAGGCAGATAAAATAAATACGCATCAAGCTTTATTTGATAAACATACCTATCCTTCTAATTATGGTTATGGTTGTGGGATGTGGCTTAATAATAACAACAAAATAGAGGTTGAGGTTGGTAATGGAGGTAGCGGAACAGGTAGTTCCAGGAATTTAACAAGTCTACAAGCAGGAATGTGGTATCATGTTGTTTGGGTAGCAAATGGAACAACTGGACGCATTTATATAAATGGTGTTGATGATAGTGATTTAACAGCCGCGCTTAAGATTTATCAAAATGCCCCTGTTGCGGTTTGGATAGGAAAAGCCCATTCTACATTTAGATATATTCAACCTACTGTTCCTGATAATTTCAACGGCCTCATCGACGAAGTTCGCATCTACAGCCGCGCTTTAACTTCTACAGAAATTTCTGATTTATACAACGCCTCTAAAGCTCGTTTGGATTATGGAGATTTGCGTTTTGGTGATGCAAGTAGAAGTACTTTGTCTTACTGGCTGGAATCAGACAAAAAGGCTTGGGTCAAAATAAGCTTTTTACCTGCATCTACGACCACACCGATTTATATGTACTATGGCAATTCTGCGGCAAGTTCTGCAAGTAATGGAACAAATACTTTTTTAGCATACGCTGATTCTAATGATTACTCAACACAGTTTACTTCTGATAGTGCTTCTGTTGAAGGAAACGAAATAAAGATTTCGAGTACTCCCGGTTGGGCTACCGGCTGGATTAAAGCAAATGAAAATCTTGATAGAACAACAACTAATTATGAACTTGTATTTAATATGCGTAGCACTGGTATTAGTCCGAATGATGATGAAACTTATGGTGGCTTTGGTTCAAGTAATATGATGTCATCTCCATATACAGATTCTGGAAGCTTCGTTGCGGGCAGTTCTGCTCTTGAAATATATGAATATACTTCGCAAAAGTATAGTTCCGCAACTGGATATGATTATACGATAAATAATGAATTTAAAATAAAAATAAATAGCACCAATAGATATTATTATCTAAATAATGCATTGTTATACACAAGTTCAGATACAACTACTGTGGCAAAAACGGGCATAACACTGTACGGGAATGGTCCAATTTACTTTAAAAATATCCGATTGCGTAAATACGCTTCTTCTGAACCAGCAGTTGCTGCTCCAAGTAATGAACAAGATGTTAATAATAAAGGTTGGCTTTATGGTGATTATTATGCTCAGAATCTAGCTACCGTGCCTTCGCCAGTCAGTTTTGACAGTTTAAATGTCACTTGTCCTAGCTGTCAATCCTTAGCTGCTACTTGGACTCCTTCTTTATGGGCGGAAAGATATAAATATGACAGGTGCAATAATGTTTCTGACTGCAGCGGCTGTAATTCAGGCAATACCAGCTCAACTAATGTTTTAGATGGATTCTGTCAGTCAACTCAATGTTCGGTGACTGATTCTTTGACTGAGGGCACTGGTTATTGTTATAAATTATATGCTTATAATTCCACTGGCTCAACTCAAAACTCAGATGGTTCAAAATTCAAACAGACGCCATATTGTCCGCCGCCACAGATGGGGGTTAATGGCTACGAATGCGGCAAACTTAAAACAAGCTGGTGCCGACAAGGCCAAGAAAATACAGATGGTTATCTTGTTTATCGCAGCTTATTGTCTGATGGTTGCAATACGACCTCAAGCCCGACCTGTGAAATCACTGGTTTCCTGGGCGAAGCCTTAGATGATAACGGTCTGGTTGGTCATTGGAAGTTAAATGAAACTTCGGGCGCGGTGATTGATTCTTCTGGTCTTGGAAATAATGGGACAAATTATGGAGCAACAACTGGAGTGGCAGGGAAATTTAATAAAGCTTATAGTTTTGATGGGGCAAATGATTATGTATCTGTTCCATATGGCGATTTTGTAAATGAAAGTTTTTCTTGGTCTGGATGGATTAAAATAGATACAAATGATTATAGAATGATCACTGATGATAGAAATACATCATCTTGGAATGGATGGTATATTAGACATAGAGGAGATAATGGTGATGGGAGTAGAATTTTTGACTTTTATGTTAAGAATGCTTCAGGGCAAACGGGAATAACTGGTACCACACAACCAAACCTTGGGCAATGGTATCATCTTGTTGTCACTTATGAATATATCGGCAATGGCACTTCAAAAATGAACATGTATGTAAATGGTGCTAAGGATGCCACTGAAATTACAAATGCTTATGGCGTTGATGCTGCCAGCGCTGATAATAGAATTGGATGTTATTCAGGAGGAGGCGGAGCTTGGGTTGATGGGATAATTGACAATGTTGCCATTTACAATCGCGCCTTGACGCCAGAGGAAATAAGAAAAGCTTACGAGGCCTCGCCTTTATCATCATCTTGCGTTTATACTTGTAATGGTAGTAAGTTCTGCAATCCAACCTCTGATACTTGTTGCAATACCTTATATTGTAATAATAAAACTTGTATTTATCCGGACAGGAAAGTTATTCCCGATGTTAATTATTATTATCGTACCATTAGTACAACGGGAGCTAATAAATCAGATTTTTCAGACAAAGTATCGGGTAAAACAATTTGTGTGCCGCCTTCTTTAATGAGAGAAAAATAGTTTTGTATGGTTTTTCAAGATGAAATAAAGATTTCAACCCAAGGAATTTGCGATGTTTATGATATTACAGATGAGATAAATAAAATTGTCGCCAAGTCGAAAATAAAAGAGGGGATAGCGGTAATTTCTGTCATTGGTTCAACAGCAGGCCTTTCAACCATTGAAGCAGAGCCAAATTTAATCAAGGATTTCAAGGAGTTTTGGGAAAAATTGATTCCGCAAGATAAAAATTATCATCACAACAAGACCTGGGGAGACGGGAACGGCTTTTCTCATTTAAGATCAAGTTTATTAGGAACTTCTTTAAGCTTTCCAGTTTCAGGGGGCGAGGTTATATTAGGCGCTTGGCAGCAAATTATTTTTGTTGATTTTGATAACCGCTCGCGAGAGAGAACAGCTGTGGTTAAAGTTATAGGTGAATAAATTATGAAGATTGATTATCTGTTGAGCAAGAAAATAAACGATTTTATAAAAAAAAAGAGCTTTTTAAAAGCCCTTAGTTTATTTTTTTCTGATTATTTGATTTTTTTGATGTTTTTAATAATTTTTCTTGTTTATTATTTTTATCGCCAGCAAAAAATTTTATTGATTTTTTCTAAAATAGGCTTGAACTTACTTTTTATTTGGTTAGGGATTATGATTTTGAGAAAAGCCATTCCTCGTTTGAGACCATTCGCTCGTGACTTGAGCATAGAAAAATTTTCAAGTTTATTGCTTGGTCCCCAAGAGTTTTCTTTTCCTTCCTCCCATGCGGCTTTTGCTTTTTCTTTGTGGTTTGTAGTTTTAGCTGACTGGCCTTTGTTCGCCATCATTATTTTGCCTTTTGCTTTTTTTGTTGCTTTAGGAAGAATTATTACTGGCGTTCATTATTTGACCGATATTTTGGGAGGAATATTTCTGGCGGCAGGTGTATTTTTAATTACTGAATTATTGATTTTTTAAAAATATGGATCAAGAAGATTATTATTTAGCAAAGTTAAAAGAAAATATTCAAGGTGAAGTAGCAATTTTTATTGACGCAGCAAATTTGGAAAAGTCAGTACAAAATATGTGGGTTCACCCAAAGGATATTCCGGAGAAATTTAGCGGGTTTCAGCCAGAAGATTTGTCATGGCGTATTCACTATAAAAAATTAAAAAATTTTTTTCTTGGATTGACAAATATAAAATTATTGAATTTCTATACAGCTGATTTTTTTACAAGTGATCATCAAAATTTTCTTTCTCTTTTAGAAAAATTAAATTATAAAGTTATCAGGAAACCTTTAAAAATTTATGCGGACCATACAGATGATCATCCTCATCGAAAAGCGAATTTTGATGTAGAAATTTCGGTAGATGCCGTAGCAAATTTAAATTATTACGACACTATTATTTTATTCTCCGGCGACAGTGATTTTGTGTATTTATTAAGATTCTTAAAAGACAAAAATAAAAGGGTTATTCTTTTTTCTCGAAAAGGACATGTTGCTAAGGAGTTATTTTCTGAAATTGATAACTATTTTGATATAGTTGATTTTCGGCATATTTTCTTGAGGGTTTGTTTAAAAGCCAAAAATCCCGCTTGAGGCGGGATTCGGCAGTTGATGCAATCTTTCGATTGCATCAATAGTATAGCGCAAAAATTTTTGTAAGCAAGCAGATAGCTGTGGATAACTTTTTATATTTTATTTTTTATATTTAATTTTTAATTTTATCATGGCAGGGTAGCTCAGTGGTTAGAGCAGATCCTTCATAAGGGTAAGGTCAAGGGTTCGAATCCCTTCCCTGCTACACCCTCTTTAAAAAGTTAACGGAAAAAAGAGAAAAACAAATTTTTACAAAAAACATCTATAAAATATTAAATTTAAGTTTTATTTATGTTCATTGTTGTTCATGTGGTGGCTGGTATTGCCTTGAGTAAACACCTGCATAATCCTTTTTATGCTTTTGTGTTATGCTGGTGTTTTCATTTTTTGCTTGACGTCATCCCTCATGGTGATGGGGGCCTAGATAAAAAATCTTTTTTTAAATTTGCGGCAATTGACACCGCTCTTTGTTGTTTTCCCGCTTTTGTTATTTTTAATAAAATTGAATTTTTGTTTCCCAATGTGGTTGCCTGGGGAGTTTTGGGCTCTATTTTGCCTGATATCCTTTTCGGTCTTTCAAAGATTATCAAATCAAGTTTTTTAGATTTTTTTGCAAACATTAACGAATCTGCTCATCAAATCATAAAAACAAAAATAAGCCTTAAGAATGGCTTAATGGTGCAGGCCCTTTTCTTTCTGCTTTTTTTATTAGTCTCATTTTAGAAGTCCTCTTCAAGCTCATTCTTTTCTGGTGCCGCTGGTCGGAGTCGAACCGACAAGAGCTTGCACTCACAACGTTTTGAGCGTTGCGTGTTTACCAGTTTCACCACAGCGGCGCTTTTTTATTTTACCACGTTTTTTCTTCTTGTCAAAAGTAAAAAAAATGGTAGAATAGATTGATATGAAGGTAATTTCTGTGGTTAATCAGAAAGGAGGAGTAGGAAAAACCAATTTGACTACTAATTTAGCCGCTTATCTTTCTTCTTTAGGCAAAAAAATTTTACTCATTGATTTTGATCCCCAGGCGAATGCCACTTCTGGTTTGGGGGTGGAGAAGAGTAAAAAAGGAATATATGAAATTTTAAATAAAGAGACGCTTTTAGACGAGGGGATAATAGAGGTTAAAAAGAATTTGTTTTTGATTCCGGCTAATCAGGATTTAGTCGGAGCAACGGTTGAATGGGTGGCCCTTGCTGAAAGAGAAACGATTTTAAAAAAGACATTGAGTAGCCTTCCGCCCAATTTTGATTTTGTTTTTATTGATACTCCGCCTTCTTTAGGCCTTTTGACAGTTAACAGTTTAACTATGGCTGATTATCTAGTTATTCCTGTTCAAGCTGAATATTACGCCTTAGAGGGTTTGAGTTCTCTTCTTAATACCGTCAGCTTGATTAAAGAAAATTTACATCCCGGCCTTGATATTTTAGGAGCGGTGATCACGATGTATGACAAACGAAGCCGACTTTCAGAAGAAGTTTGGGAAGAACTTTACCGTCATTTTCCAGGCAAGATTTTTCGCACTATTATTCCTCGCAATGTAAAATTAGCTGAAGCGCCAAGCTTTGGCAAATCCGTTTTAGATTACGCTCCCTTTTCACCGGGTGCAAGGGCTTACAAACGTTTAGCCAAAGAATTTATAACAGAAATATCAAGAATTTCCCATTAGTTTTTTATTTTTTAATTTTTATATTTTATGGTTTTAGGTCGCGGACTTAATTCTCTAATTCCCACTTCTTCAGGTAAGATTAGAGAAGAAAGAGCTATGGAAATAGCCAAGGAGATAGGGAGAGGGGAGGAGGTTATTGATATCCCCCTTGAGAAGATAGAGCCAAATCCTTATCAGCCCAGAAAAGAATTTTCTCACTTGTCCCAAGAAGAATTGATTAATTCTATCAAAGAGTATGGCATTATTGAACCGCTGATATTAACCAAAGGAGAACAAGACAAATATCAAATTATTGCCGGCGAGAGGCGTTTCAGAGCAGCGCAGTTTTTAGGCATGAAAACAGTGCCGGGGATTGTCAGACAAGCGAGCGAGATTGAAAAATTGGAAATTTCTCTGCTTGAAAATGTCCAGAGAAGAGATCTCAACCCGATAGAAAAAGCAAAGGCCTATCAAAGATTAATAGATGAATTTAATTTGACTGAAGAAGAAATAGCAAAAAAAATGGGCAAAGCGCGATCAACGATTTCTAATACTTTACGGCTTCTTTCTTTGCCTTTGGCCGTTCAGGGAGCCATAGGAGAAGAGAAGATTTCAGAAGGGCATGCCAAGGCTTTAATGAGTTTAGAAGATAAAGATAAGCAAGAAATGCTTTTGAGGCGAATTTTGGGATTGGGGCTGACAGTCAGGGAAACAGAAAAGATGTCTAAAGGTAAAAGAGTTTACAAGAAGATTGAGCTTGATCCGGAAATTTTAGAAAAAGAAAAAAAACTGGCAGACTCATTAGGCGTTAAGGTAAAGATCGAAAAAACCAGAGAGAAAAGAAAAATTATTATTGAAGTTATGGATGACGAAGAACTAAATCGTTTGATTGAAAAATTACTTTTATAGGATGAAAAATTTTTTAAAAAATAAGAAAACACTGCTGGTCGGATTAGGACAATTAGGGGGAGGGGTTTCAACCGCCAAGTTTTTGACCCGAAGCGGAGCTAAATTGACCGTAACCGATGTGAAACCAGAAAATAATCTGAAAAATTCAATTAGGCAGTTGAAAAATTTTAAGACAGAGTTTCATTTAGGAGGGCATAAAAAAGAAGATTTTGAAAAGAGCGATTTTATTATTTTTAATCCTGCGGTAAGCGTTTTTAGTCCTTGGGTAAAGTTAGCCAAGAAGTTGAAAAAAGAATTTTTCAACGATTATACTCTTTTCTTGAAGCTTCTTCAATCTAAGGACATTAGACATCCTTACATCGAAGTGACGGGGACGAGGGGTAAAACAACGGTCGCTACTTGGATCGGTCACTTTCTTTCTCCGGTCCTCGTCGGAGGGAATATTCCGTCAGCCGGACTTTTGAAAATCATAGACAAAATTAGTTCTAAAAAACCTTTAGTCTTAGAGATTTCTTCATATCAGCTTGAGTATGTAGAGAAGCTAGAGCCTCCTAAAGTTTCAATAGGCAAATTTTTTCATATAGCCGTGATTACTAATTTATCTTGTGATCATCTCAATCGATACGGCAATTTGAAGACTTATATAAATGTAAAGTCAAAAATTTTTATAAATCAGAAAAAGAGCGATATTCTTATTTTAAATCACGACGATAAATATACCCACATTTTTCTTTCAAAAAAACCGAAAAGCCGAATTTATTTTTTCTCATTGAGGAGACTTCCCAAAAATAAGAACGGGGTTTGGTTTTTGGGGAATTCTATGTATTTTCAGGAAAACAACAAGAAGTCGCTCGTGATGGAGAAAGAAGGATTAACCAGTCACCAAAAACTAAATTTAGCTGCTTCTCTTCTGGCCTCATATCTGGCCGGCAAAAATTGGAGAGAACTTTCAAAGAAGTTAAAAAACCTGCCGGAAATTAAATTCCGTCAGCAATTGGTGCTTAAAAAGAATGGCGCTATTTTTATAAATGATTCCGCGGCTACGAGCCCTGTAGGAACGATAGCGGCTTTAGAAAGATTTTATAAAGACAGAAGACATCTGGCTCTTGTCTGCGGCGGCACTGACAAGAATCTTTATTTTAAAGATTTGGCTAAAAAGATAAAAGCAACGCTTCCTTCAGAAAATCTGTTTTTGCTTGAAGGTAGCGCTACCAAGAAGCTCGCAAAAGAACTTGAAAGGCTAAATTATTTTAAGAATGAATTTAACTTATTTAAATCACTGGAGGATATAATTGAAAAAATATCGGAAGAGAAACATAAAGTGGTTCTATTTTCGCCTGCGGCTGCCAGTTTTGAAAAATTTAAAAATGAATTTGACAGGGGAAACAAGTTTAATAAACTTATAAAAAAATATTTTGCAAAAAAATAAAAAAAATTGATGGAGAACAATTTTATGGGGAAAAAACGAAAAATAGCTTTAATAATTTTTTTTATCTTTATTATTTTCATTCTTAATTTTAAAAAAGTCTTCGCTCTTAACATAAAAGACGGGACAATTGCGAAGATAGAAGGGAAAGAAACTCTTTACTTAATTTCCGGCAAAACCAAGAAAATTTTTCCTCATCTTTCAGTCTATCTTTCCTGGGGCTACCCTCAGGATTTTTCAACTGTTGATTTGGTTGAGGAGTCAGCTCTTGCAAATTATACTAATGATGGTTTTGTTCCTTTTAAAAACGGAAGTCTTGTTCGGGAAGAAAGTAATCCAATTGTTTTTTATGTAGAAAATGCAAAGTTGAGGCCAGTTAGAAAAGATTGGGCTTACCAGTCTATTTTTGAAGACCCAGAGTGGCAAAAGATTATTTTTTTCCCCGATGGTTTTTTAAACCAATTTAATTATCAGGTTGGCGAGATGATTAGCTCATTGGCTGATCTGAAACCGGAAAAAATTGATTTTTACCCTGAACTTAGAATTTTTAATTCAGAGGGAAAACTAGAAAACGCCTTTCTTGTCTTTGACAAAAATTATAAAGGCGGGATTAATTTAGGGACCGCTGATCTTGACGCTGATACCAAAGAGGAAATTTTAATTGGCGCTGGTTTTGGCAGTCAGCCGGAGATAAAAATTTTTCGCAGCGACGGTACTTTAATCAGCCAATTTTTAGCTTTTGAGAAAAGTTTTAAGGGTGGGGTAAATTTAGCAGCCGGCGACCTCTACGGAGATGGACAAAAAGAGATTATTGCCGGTGCTGGCATTTATGGTTCTCCTCATCTAAGAATTTTTACCAAAAACGGGGAATTAATCACTCATTTTTTCGCTGATGATAAAAATTTAAGACATGGCCTAAAGGTAGCGGCTCTTGATTTTGACCAAGACTTGAAAGAAGAGATTGTTTGCGGAATTGAAAAAGAAAAAGGTTTTTATATCAAAATTTTCAGTTTATCTTCAACAAAAAAGCCTTTAAAGGCTTTTTTGGCTTTTGAAAAACTAGGAGGCGGAGAATTTAGTCTTGGGACCGGCGACATTAATGCTGATGGAATTAAAGAGATTGTCATCGGCTCTGGCAGTGACGCGGAGCCGGAGATAAGGATTTTTGATAAAAACGGCAATTTGCTTAATAAATTTTTGGCTTATGAGAAGAATTTTAAAGGCGGAGTCAAGGTTGCTTTAGCTGATTTAGACAAGGACGGGAAAGAAGAAATTATCACGACCGCTGGTTTTTCCGGCGGACCGCATTTAAAAATTTTTGATGAATCTGGTCAACAAAAAAATAGTTTTTTTGTTTATGACGAGAACTACAAAGGAGGGGTGAATGTTGCGGTTTTAAATATGGAGACTGAGAAAAAGATAATTGTGGTCCCCCGTTTAACCCTGATCAAAGGGGTTGGTTTTTATAAAGGAGTAGAGATTGATACAAAGAAACAGAAACTTTACGCTTATCAAAATGGTTTTTTAATTGAGGAAGAAAAGGCCTCTACCGGCCGGCCGACAATGCCAACTCCGCTTGGTGATTTCAAGGTTTTAAGGAAAAGTCTTGTTGAGTATTCCAAAAAATACAATTTATACATGCCGCACTGGATGCAGTTTACCAGTTCCGGCGCTGGCATTCATGGCCTGCCTTATTGGCAAGACACTTGGGGAAGGGTTTATGAAGGCGTTGGCCATTTAGGCCTGCCGGTTTCTCATGGTTGCGTGAGAGTTTCTTTAAGAGCCGCCGAGAGAATTTATCAATGGCTGAATGTTGGTGACAGGGTGTTAGTTCATCAATAAAAAGAGTCGCCTACAAAAAATAAGCGGCTCCCATTTAGAACAGTAAGATATATTTATTCTAATTTTTCATCTGGAGATTGAAAGTAGCGGCATTCTTTGCTACTGCATTTAACTCCTTTTTTTGTTTTAACTAAAATTGAGGAGCATTTTGGACAAAACTCATTAATAGGTTCGTCCCATAAGGCAAAATCGCATAAAGGCCAGGTATTGCAAGCGTAAAAGAATCTTCCTTTTTTAGTTCTTTTTTTAACAATTTCTCCTTTTTGGCATTTAGGACATTTAATTTTTAAACTATTATTATTTTCTTCAAGAGACTGCGTAAATCGGCAAAGAGGAAAGCCAGAACAGGCTAAAAATTTACCAAACCGACTCATTTTTATAATCAAGGGCTTGCCGCATTTTGGGCAAACCTTTTTTGTTTCTTGAGGGGCGAAATTTTTTTCAATTTCTTTTCCCTTTTTGTCTACTTTTTCTTTGAAGGGGAGATAAAAATTTTTAACAAGAGAAACCCAGTCGGTTTCGCCAATTGCGATTTTATCAAGATTTTCTTCCATTTGGGCTGTGAACTGATAATCAACAATTTCAGGGAAATGTCGCGATAAAAGATCGCTAACCAAGAATCCTATTTCTGTCGGCTTCAAATATCTGGCCTCACGGGTCACGTAATTTCTTTCTTTTAAGGTTTCAATAATTGGCACATAAGTAGAAGGACGGCCGATGCCGAGTGATTCAAGAGTTTTAATTAAAGAAGCTTCTGAAAATCGAGACGGTCCTTGAGTCAAATGTTCTATTGTCTCCGTTTTTGAAAGATTCAATTCTTCTTTTTCTTCAAGAGATGGGAGAGATTCTTCTTTTTGTTTTTCCGGATAAAGAATAAGCCAGCCGGAGAATTTTAAACTTAGACCAAAGGCTTTAAATAAATAATCCCCAGCGCTGATTTCACAATCTGTTCTTTCGAAAATAGCGTTTGTCATTTGTGAGCCGATGGCTCTTTGAAATATTAGTTTATAGAGCTTAAATTGACCCTTCTCCATCTTATCTTTAAGCTCTTCC
>Ga0210056_1003430_pt1 | contig 12901 bp, 10 predicted proteins | sample CryGeyCG2014_080_2_FD_183965 | JGI IMG/M metagenome (GOLD analysis project Ga0210056, IMG submission 183965) | Groundwater microbial communities from aquifer - Crystal Geyser CG07_land_8/20/14_0.80 (SPAdes) (version 2) | ecosystem: Environmental > Aquatic > Deep subsurface > Groundwater | place... | reverse complement strand
CCTCTATTTTAAACCAGGGTTTGCCGATCGTCACTTGAAATGGCAGATTTTTAGAGAAATAAAGATCAATATCGATCATTTTAGACGAACCACCGCAAAGAATAACTTTTTTTATTTTTCTTGAAGTTTTAGCCTGATAATAATCAGCGATCTTTTTAATTTCTTCAGCTAGTTCATTCAAAACAGGTCCGATCGCTTTCTTAACTCTTTCTTTTTCTGCTGAATCGCCCGAAAGTCCATATTTTATCTTTTTTTCTTCAGCTTCTTCTTCGGTAATCTTAAATTCTCTCGCTATTTCTCGAGTAAATTTGTTTCCGGCCTGAAAAAAATTAAAAAAGGAGCGAATCCCTGTCTGATCAAAAATAGTCAAAATAGTTGTTCGGTCGCCAATATCACAAATTATTATTCCTTCTTCTTTTTCGAAATCTTTAATTAAAGCCCTAGCTAAACTTATCGATTCTATATCTAAAACAATTGGCTTGAGAAGACATTCTTCAAAGACTTTAAGATATTTATCAACTAATTTTTTCTCAGCAGCCGCAAAAAGTATTTCTCTTTGATCACCTCTTAAAGTAACCGTCTCAAAGGTCCAATAAAGTTCAGCAAGAGGAATTGGCAGTAATTCTTCGGCTTGATTTTTTACCACCCCCTCTAATTGTTTGTTGGTTAAGGTTTGAGGAAAATCAAAAATATGGATAAAAACAGAGGAAGAGGGCAAAGAGGCAATCACATAAGGAGTTTTTATTTCTTTTGGTTTTGTCCCCCTTAATAATTTTTTAATCGCTTGGCTAAGTTTTTCTTGATTGAGGATCAAACCATTTTCGATAATGCCTGCTTCTAATTCTAGACGGCCACCAGCGACTAACTCAATTCTGTCTCTCTGCTTTTTTAACTGAATAGCAACAATCGAGGTATCACAAATATCTAAACCAAAAACTTTTTTTTGAAAAAACAACATAGAAAATATTTAATAAGTTTCTTGCCAAAAAACAGTTTCATTTCCAAAAGTCGTTCCATCGTTTAAAACATTGACAACCGCTTGTATTTTTCTTATCAATTGGTCAACAGTTCCTGTCACAGTAATAGTTCGCTGACTGCCATTGGCAACTATATTTATATTACACGATCCATCGCCAATTTGCAAAATCCCACTACTATAATTTGCCTCTCTTTTAAGTCTCACGAGGGCTTCTTCCATACAAGATTCGACAACGTAATATGCTTCAGAAGATTTGCTCTCTCTAAAGCCCATTCTCATCTCGTCAAGGCCTAAAAGATTCATACTTAAACCAATGGCTAAAGTAACGGCCGTGATAATAAGAAGACTAATTAAAGCGATGGTGCCTGGTTGTTTAGACATAAATGATGCTAATATTTTTACTTTCTTAAACTAACCGCTGTTTCAATGGTGGAAATTGCTTCAAATTCTTTTCTCTCTGGATTTTTATATTGAATAGTTAAATTAATTTTAATATTTTTTGACCAAGCCAAAGGACTTAAATTAGTAAAAATTAAATTAGTTGCTTCAACTTGATTTGAAAAGAGAATTTCTGGCGTGCTTGACCCTTGAGTCATTCTTAAGGCACCAAAAGAAAGATCAAAAATGGTTGGATTTTTATCTGCCTCTGGCATGGCCAAAGACAAGATGCCTGGGTGGGCGTCAAAAACGGACTCTGCTAAATTAATACCTTCTGCTCTTCTGATTTCTTGAGTCATTCTTTCAATAGCAAAACGTGTATTTTGTTGGACTTCCCTCATACTTCTGGCTTTTGTTTTGCCTTCAATAATGTCTAAAGAAAAATTAATAGCGGTGACTAAAAAAATAGCCACAATAGTTGTATAGATTAAAATTTCAATCAGGGTAAAGGCTTTTTTTTGAAAAAACATAATGATGCTAATATGCTAATCTTATGCCAATCTGCTAATTGCGAATAAATAAAATCTAGATGATGCTAATATGCTAATCTTATGCCAATCTGCTACCCTCCTATTAGCAATTCGTGGATTAGCATTAAATTCGTAGATTGGCATCGTATAGAAAACTCTTTATCTTCTAAAAGTTAAAATTACTTCAGCCACTTCAGGACTAATTGAAGTATTGTTAGTTGAGAAAGAAAGTTGACATTGAATGTATTTAGCAGGTGGAGAAGTCATCTCTTGACCATCAGGGTTGCTGACCACTGGCGACCAATCAGACCAAGTTGGATCAGGGACCGACGTATTGCCTGACCTGGTTGACAAAACAACGTCAGTGCCAGCTGGCAAAATCTCCGACCAAAAACTATTGAAAAAAACAGCACTTGTACTTTGAGTATCAAAAACAAAAGACAAAAAAGTCCCAGAAGCAGCGTAAGCCTCTGTATACTCAAGGATCGTGCCAAAAACTCCCATCGCCCAAGCATGATCCGCAGATAAAACAGAAATAGTATGAAGATTTCTAGTCGTCGGCGAGGTGTAATTTGACCAATTCGTGCCATTCCATTTAATAATGGCGCCCGAATCACCCATGGCCCAACCGAAAATTGAAGAAGCCATACCAACCGCATTAAGATTGTTGGAAGTGGGAGAAGTTAATGGAGACCAACTGCTACCATTCCATTTAATGATTTTACCTGCGTCTCCCACGGCAAAACCTTCGGATGAAGAAACCAGGGAAATAGCGTTAAGATCATTCGCGATCGGCGAAGTAAAAGAAGACCAAGAAGTACCATCCCACCTAATAATTTTTCCTCCTTTACCCACGGCCCAACCATCAGAAGAAGAAACCATAAAAAGACCGTATAAATCGCTGGCTAATGGCGATGTAAAATTTGACCAAGAAGTTCCATCCCATCTAATGATCCCGCCTAAACCTCCCACCGCCCAACCATCAGAAGAGGAAAGCACGTCCACCGCATTTAGATTTTTAGTGGTCGGCGAAGTAAAAGAAGACCAACTGCTCCCGTTCCACCTAATAATTTGTCCTGCTTTGCCAACCGCCCAACCATCAGAAGAGGAAAGCATAGAAAGAGCATATAGATCATTGGTGGTTGGTGAAGTAAAGATTGACCAAGAAGTTCCATTCCATCTAATAATTGTCCCGGTCTCTCCAACCGCCCAACCCTCAGAAGAGGAAAGCATACTTAAACCATAAAGATGGCTGCCAGTAGGGGCATCATAAAAGATACTCACGTCCTGTAATTCTGAATTAACCGCTGTATTGCCAGTGGTAAAAGAGGCTCGATATTGAATATATCTTGAAGCAGGTGAAGCAATCGGGCTGCCTAAAGGATCAGTCGCCTCCGCAGACCAACCAGACCAAGTCGCGTCAGGCACTGGCGTGTCGCCGCTCCTCGTGGCCAAAGTCAAATCTGTGTCTAAGGGCAAAGTTTCTGTCCAAGCCATAAAATTCCAGGCGGTGTTAGTTTTGCCACTATCAAAAACTGAAGAGATAAAAGTGCCAGTCAAATAATAAGAGGCAGTATATCTAATAATTGTTCCACCATCGCCCACCGCCCAGCCTTCAAGCGAGGAAAACATACTTAAACCATAAAGATTCTTAACCGTGGGCACAGATTTAGTCAACCAAGAAGCGCCATCCCATTCTAAAATGCTTCCCCCTAGTTTGCCAACAATCCAGCCTCGAGAAGAAGATATCATATCAATGGCTCGTAATTCCTGAGGAATCGGCGAAGTAAAATTTGACCAAGTTGTCCCGTTCCATCTGAGAATGCTGCCGTTGTATCCAACCGCCCAACCATCGGTCGAGGAGAGTAGATCCAAATCATTAAGATTATTTGTGGTTGGTGAGGAAACAATTGACCAAGCAGTCCCGTTCCACCTAATGATTGCCCCTGTTGCTCCCACTGCCCAGCCCTCAGTCGAGGAAAGCATAAAAAGACCATGTAGATCTTTAGTGGTCGGCGAAGTAAAAGAAGACCAAGCAGTTCCGTTCCACCTGATTATTGTCCCAGCGTTGCCAACTGCCCAGCCATCAGAAGAGGAAACCATCTTTATGTTAAAAAGAATTTGACTAGTCGGCGAAGTAAAAGAAGACCAAGCAGTCCCGTTCCATCTGATGATGGCGCCAGTCGCGCCCACAGCCCAACCGTCAGAAGAAGAGAGCATATCAACGGCATTTAGATTATTAATGGTCGGTGAAGAAAAGGTAGACCAAGTAGTACCATTCCATCTCAAAATAACTCCTCCTGCGCCCACGGCCCAACCATCAAGGGCAGAAAGAGTAAAAACATCATTTAAGTCATTGCTGGTTGGCGCGTTATAATTAATCGTGACATCTTGTAGGGCTGAAGTATTTAGAGAATCCGTGGTTGAAAAAGTCACACGATATTGAATATATCTTGAAGCAGGTGAGGCAATCGGGCTGCCTGAAGGCTCGGTCACTTCCGAAGACCAGGCTGACCAACTCGCATCAGGCAAAGGCGTATCGCCGCTCCTGGTGGCTAAAGTCAGATCAGTATTAACAGGTAAAGTTTCTGACCAAGAAAGAGTGTTCCAAGTAACGACTCCTCCAGCATCAAAAACAGAAGAAATAAAAGTACCAGAGGAATAATAAGATAGTCTATATTCAACGATGGTGCCTGTATCGCCGACCGCCCAGGCCAATTCTGAAGAAAGGGCATCAATGGCATTAAGATTATTTGTGGTTGGTGAGGAAACAATTGACCAAGAAGTTCCATTCCATCTAATAATTGTCCCGGTCTCTCCAACCGCCCAACCCTCAGAAGAAGAAAACATGTCTAAACCATTAAGATTATTTGTGGTTGGTGAGGAAACAATTGACCAAGAAGTTCCGTTCCATTTAATGATCGTGCCAGCTGCGCCCACGGCCCAACCCTCGGAAGAAGAGAGCATGACCACATCTTTTAGGTCAACTGTAACCGGCGAAGTAAAATTTGACCAAGAAGTTCCGTTCCATTTAATGATCGTGCCAGCTGCGCCCACGGCCCAACCCTCAGTCGAGGAAAGCATATTAATAGCGTATAGATTATTGGTCGTTGGCGAACTAAAAGAAGACCAAGCAGTGCCATTCCACCTAACAATCACGCCCGACTCTCCAACTGCCCAACCATCATTTTGGGAAACCATATCTAAGCCAAAAAGACTTTTATTTGTTGGCGAACTAAATAAAGACCAAGAAGCGCCATCCCATTTAAGAACTCTGCCTAATTTCCCGACCGCCCAACCAAGCGAAGTAGACAACATATCTACGCTATGGAGATCTGAATTGACCGGCTTGCTAAAATGAAACCACTCACCATTAAGACGTCTCATGATTTCTCCTGATTTTCCAACTGCCCAACCATCTTCTGAAGGAAACATAAAAAGATCATAGAGATGATCGCTTGTCTTTGGCGTAAGACTTCTCCAAAAAAGACTACTTTTTAATATCCGCACCTCAGCTGGTACGCCAGTACCAACCACTCCTGTCTGATTAAAAGTGCCTTGGTTAAAATCCGTATCTGTCGTTTGAGTCCAACTAAGTCCGGTCTGACTAATTGATGACAATGTCCATTGAGAAGTTTGATCTAAAGTAACCTCAGCCGGCACGCCACTGCCAACAACTTTTGTTTGATTAAAAATCCCAGGTCCAAAATCTGTGTCTGTTGTTTGCAACCAAGTTCGACCAGCTCTTAAGGCCCAATTTTGACCTAATTTTAATTTCAAACTGGCCGAGACGCCGGTCCCTTGCACTTGCGTATTATTAAAAGTACCAGCTCCGAAATCAGCATCAGTCGTTTGCCACCAATCTAAAACTTTTGAATCAGTCAGATATGAACTCAGCAGAACTTCTTGCGGCCGATCAGGCACTAAATTCCAAGAGACTTTAGAAGAAATTTTTCTTGTTCGACTATCAAAAGTACCACCAGAAGTCACGATATTGCCATTGCTGTCACGATAAACTCCCTCTAAACTGATCGTCCGCGTAAACTTGCCAATGACATCTTCTGTTCCTTGAAACTGCCAAGAGCCGCCGGTCGTGGTCAGGCCGTGCGTCCCGCCTGGCGTTAATTTCAGCCACTGCTGATCACGAATTGATCTCGCTGCTTCCATTCCTTCTTTGGCTAATCCTTCGGCCTGACTGATTTCTTTTCCTTGTTGATTGCTAAGATGGGCGCCTAAAACTAAAAAAATAATGCTCGCGGCCACCATCGCGAAAATAGCGGTCGCAATCAACAACTCAATCACACTTTGCCCTTTCTTAAATTTAGACATATAAGATGCTAATATGCATTTTATAATTTATTCCACCTCAATTTTTCCACTTTTACTGATACTAATTGTCCTTGATTCATTGTTCACGCTTGAAATAGTTACTGTCCCGTAATTTACCGTTGTCCCTTTTAATTTATCAAAAACAACATCGCTACCTCCGCCATTGAGATTAATAGAAATTGAAAGAGTTAAAGGTAAATCAGTTATTTCATTGTCCGGATCATTAGGATTATATGGTGTATTTTTAAATAAGACAAATTTATTACTTTCAAAATGAACACTAAAAACTTGATCATCTTCGATGGCCATGGCTTTTGATTGAGCCCTACGTAAAGTTTGGACTATCTCTTCACCATTATCATCAAGCTGAGTCCTAATCTGAAAAGATTGATAAAAAGGAACAGACAAAACAGCCATCACGGCAATGATGGCCAAGATGGTTAAAGTTTCTATCAATGTAAACCCTGTTAGAGATGGGGAATTTTTTTTATTCATCTTCTAAAAAATTATGATGCTAATATACTAAATTATTAGCAATCCGTAGATTAGCATTGAATTCGTAGATTGGCATCGAAGCAACACTTTATCTTCCTAATCTGCCGGTAATTTGATAAATTGGCGAGATAATCGCTAAAGCCACCCCCCCCACCAAGAGGCCAATAAAAATTAAGAGGACAGGTTCAATCAAGGTCGCCAGATTCTTAATCGTGCTATCTGTCTCTGCCTCATAAAACTCTGCTAAATAAAATAAAGTTGTTTCAAGCCCGCTTGTTGCTTCACCAGTTGCCACCATTTGGGAAACGGTAATTGGGAAAAACTCTTTTCTTGCTTCTAATAAACTAGCCAAGGTGGCTCCTTTTTGAATTTCCTTTTCTATCTCAATTAAATTTTTTTGATAAGAAGCGTTGCCCAAGGTGTTGGCCGTCACTTTTAAAGCAACTGTAATCGGAAGACCACTTTTTAAAAGAGAGCCGAGTGTTCGACTAAAACGAGCCAAATTTATATTTTGAACAATTCGACCTAAGATAGGTAATTTAAGAAATGTCCTATCAAGATAAGGCTTAACAGATTTGAGGCGGCAAAGCCACCTGACCAATAAGACCAAAAAAATAAGGCCGACAATCACTAAAATACCGTATTTTTCTAAAAAATCAGCTAACCAGAGCAGGATTCTAGTCGTTAAAGGTAAGGGCACGGTGAAGGCTTTAAATAATTTAGTAATTTTAGGCAAAACAAAAATAGCTAAAGATAAAGCGATGATCACCGTGGCCGCCAAAACAATGGTTGGATAAGCCATGGCGTTTTTTATTTTTCTTCTTAAATCATAATCTTTATTCATTTGTTCAGCTAAATATTCTAAATTTAGACTTAAAGTCCCTCCTTCTTCCCCGGCCCGAATTGTATTAACATAAAGATCAGAAAAAACTTTAGGATATTTTGCCAAACTGTCTGAAAGCCTCTGTCCCCCAGAAACTGAGGAAATAGTTTCTTCTAAAATTTTTCTTAATTTGTAAGATGAGACTTGTTCTTTCAAGGCTTTTAAGACTTCAAGAATGTCAACCCCTGACTTAAGCATCACGGAAAAATGTTTAGTAAACATTAACTTCTCTAAAGCCCCTACCCTGCCAAGAGAAAAAATAGTCAAAGGAGGAAATTTTAAAAATGTCTTTTTCTTTTCTTTGATGGAAATAACTAAAAGACCCTGTTTTGCTAAAGAGTCTTTACCTGCCTTCAAAGAGAGGGCCTCAATTAATCCTTTTTTTATTTTACCGTCTTGAGTAGAGACGACGTAGAGATATCGCATAATTATTCTTCAGTGACTCTTAGTACTTCTTCGATCGTCGTTATCCCGGTTAATGCTTTTTGGATACCATCTTCAAATATCGTGGTCATGCCATTGGTGATCGCCTGTTTTTCTATCTCACCGGCATTAGCATTTTTCATCACCAAATCTTTAATATTTTCTTTCATCTCTAAAACTTCAAAAATTCCAATTCTGCCTCTATAGCCTGTTTGATGACACGTCGGACATCCTTTCCCTCGATAAAGTACTAATTTTTTATGATTTTTATTTAAAATTTTATTTAGATTTATCTTTTCTCTTAAATTTTCAAGTTCCTCCTCTGCTGGCTGATAACTTTCTATGCAAGACATACAAATTTTTCGAACCAATCTCTGAGCAATGGCGATATTAACCGTGGAAGAGATTAAATATGGCTCTACCTTCATATCTAAAAGTCTCGGCAGGGTCGTGGCTGCATTATTGGTGTGCAAAGTGGATAAAACTAAATGACCAGTCATGGCCGCATTAGTAGCGATCCCAGCCGTCTCTTCATCTCGAATTTCTCCGACCATGATGATGTTTGGATCTTGCCGAATAATAGACTTTAATCCCTCAGCAAAGGTAAGATTTGTTTTCGGGTTCACCTGGATTTGATTAATTCCGATGATACTATATTCAACCGGATCTTCGATGGTCGCAATATTCACCTCACGAGTGTTAAGAATCTTTAAAATCGCATAAAGAGTTGTTGTTTTTCCTGAACCAGTTGGGCCAGTTGCTAAAATCATTCCATAAGGCCGACGAATATTCTCTTTTAATTTTTTAAAATCTTGCCCCTTAAGACCTAATTCTTCTAAACTAAGTTCTCTGCCTGCTCTCGATAAAAGGCGCAAAACCGCCTTCTCCCCATCTGAAATAGGAATGATAGAAACACGAATATCCACTTTTTCTGAATCTAGCATAATTTCAAATCTCCCATCCTGAGCAGCTTGATGTTCGTCTGTTCTCATTTTTGCCATAATTTTTAAACGAGTGATTAAAAGATCGTGAATATCTTTTGGCAAATCAATAATATCATAAAGAATCCCGTCAATTCTAAAACGAACCGTGGTCTTTTCTTCTAGCGGTTCAAGATGAAGGTCTGAAGCTCTGTCTTGATAAGCTTGTTGAAGTAAGGTGTCAACAATTTTGATAATTGGCACTTCTCTCGCTCCTCTACCTAAACCTCTCACCTCAGTGATACCTTTTTTGATAATATCTTTAAATTCTTCTTTAAGTTCTTTTCTATACCGAGCAAACGCTTCCTCGACATCTTGAAAAGTAGCAAAATAAGGGACAGCTTTTTTATTGGTTTTTTTTTGAATAAATTCAATGATTTCTAAATTATCTGGTTCATTCATGGCTAATTTGATGTCATTTTTATCTTGACCAAAAGCAATAATTTTTTGTTTTCTAGCCACCCCTTCTGGAATAATATTAAGAATGTCTTCCGGAATCAGCTGTTCTTTTAAATCAATATAAGAAAAACCTAAAATATCTGCTTCAATTTGTCCTAACTGACTATCTGAAATTAAATCTTTTTCCATTAAAATTGATTCAATTGATTTACCTTCTTCCTCGGCTTCTCCTACTGAATCTTCAAATTGAGCCGGGGTGACTAACCCTGACTCGATTAATATTTTCTTTAATTTTCCTTTAGGAACAGCCATAGATTAAATATAAAACTAAAAAGTTTTTTATTTAAGATGTTTCTTAACTTTTTCTACTATTTCAGATAAAGATAAATTGGTCTTAATCAAATAATCTTCCGCCCCCATCCTCAACCCTTTCTCTACGTCAGATTCTTGACCTAAGTTTGATAAAATAACCACTGGGACTTTTTTTAAAACAGGAGTCTTTTTTATTTCTGACAAAACTGCAAAACCGTTAATTTTGGGCAAAATTAAATCTAATAAAATCAAATCCGGTTTTGTTTCTTTCGCTTTTTTAATTCCCTCCTCGCCGTCTATTGCTAAAAAAACATCAAAACCTGCTCGTTTTAATTTTACTGTTAAAATTTTATACAAAAATTGGTCCTCCTCAATCAGCAAAATTTTCGGTTTAATTTTTAGCATAACAAATAAAATAAAAATTTACTATTTTAATAAAAAAATCTAACCCTTTCAATCTCACCCCCGAATTTTTCGAAATCTTTGTTTAAAAATTCAACAATCTTTTCTCTAAATTTTTGGTATCTGTTTCTAGCTGTATTATAATTTAAATTTAAAATTTTAGCAACCTTACTGGCTGAAATTTCTAAGGTGAAATATTTTAAAACTTCTAAATCAATTGGTCCAAATTTTAATCAATTCCCTTTAGAAATTTCTTTTTTCTGCTTTTGATTTGCTGCTATTTAAAAGCTTAAAGTGTAATCACTTAAGGTTGGCGTGTTTGAACCATCACTCGAAAACGTTGATTTAATTCGGAAATATCTATTACCAGAAGGAAGAGATGAGTTCAAAATATCTGTCCAACCAGACCAATCTGTTCCATTATTTGAGCGTTGTTCTTGATAACTAATCTGAGTACCTTCTGGTTTTGTCTCTGAAACAGTAAAGGTTCCAGGAGAAAATGGAGTTATGCCTAAATCTAAAACTTGCGAGGTTATATGAGTGCCTGAAGTTTTATATCTTGTCGGAGAGCCACCTGCATAAAGAATGGAAACGTCAGCAGGAGTTAAAGCTGCTCCTTTCCAATAAATTAACTCATCGAATTTGCCCGATGATGTTCCCCAGACTTCATCATAACCTATGCGGGCCGCTTGTGATGAACTTTGAACAGAACTAATACTGCCGTTTGTATGGTCATATGCTACTTCAACGGCATCTACATATACATGTATTCCACTCGCCGCAGAAGAACCATCCCACGTCATAGTAATCATATGCCAATTGCCGTCCTTTATTGACGAACCAACATGACCAGCCCTTTCTATTAATGAAGAATTAGTTTGTCTAATTTGCACATCAAATTCATCTGAGGATGTCCCTTCTCCGCCTCTATCCACGAAAACCCAACTATAATAACTTGCATTTTCTTTTGACAAAAACATATTACCACCTGAACCTGTTTTTTTTAACCATACATTTATTGACACTGGAGTTCCTACTGCCCACGTAAAATCAGCTGTGTTATCAAGAGTTGTAACACCATTACTCGTATTATCAAAAGCACGGCAATAACTTATTTTACCACCTGAGTCTGCTGTAGCCCCCGAACCTGCAGTGCCATTATGATTTCCTGTCTAGTCTATAACATTCCCACTTGTTTCATCAAACTGCCAGAATCCCTTTACATTTGTAGATCGAGGAAGGCCAGAGAGAGTATAAGGTCCTGGGGCAAGTTTCACGTCTCCTCCAACAGTACTCGTTGTATTTGTAAATGTCCCTAGGTTCCAGTCTGCTTGCGAGGAGAGTGTTAGTGTTTTATTCCCTGAAAGGGGAAGAGAAAGAGTAGTAAGCCCCTTAAACCCAGTATCTGAGATCTCAAGCCAATCATCATTGGTTCCTCCATCCTCTTTTGCTCTTTGGCTGTCTTTTTCCATCTTGGCTGCAGCTTTGTAGGCCTGACCAGTGTCATCAGTGATATAGAAATAACAAGGGGAAGAAGGGTCTGACCATCTAAATTGGGGGTCTTTTGGTAAACGAGCAAGGTATGGTTTGATTAAATTACAGAATTGGTCTGGTTTTTCTGAAGGACAAGAGCCATCCTCATTTAAACTTCTTTCTAGACAAAAACCATCAAGGGAATTAGAGCCGATCGGGCCAGAGGGATAAGCATTATGATCAAGATAATATAGCTCTAAGGCGTTTTGCAAAGTACGTAAATCTTCAATTCTTCTGGCATCACGAGCTTTGGCCCTGGTTTGAGTTAAGTTAGGGATAACCAAGGCGGCTAAGACGCCAATAATGGCAATGACCACCAGAAGCTCAATTAAGGTGAAGGATTTATTTACTTTCGCTCTCATAAAATAACTTTAAAATTTTCTTATTTTTTTCTTTTTGAACCAACCAATTAGAAGAAATGGTGTCAACTCTGATTTTTCTTAGGCCTTCTATGAAAGGAATCTATTTTAAATTTTTCTTTCATTTCATTAATAAAATCTGGTTTACCAAAAACTCCTGAATCTAATTGATTGCGAATATAGTTCAAGTGCTCTTCTTCTATAACCTGATTTATATTATTTAAATATATCTGTTTTCTTGTCTCTGAATCAGAGCTTAATTCTATATAATATGGATCTTCATCTATTAAATTATCTATTAAAGGATCCGCTTGTTGAGATCCGTAAAAATTAAAGCTAGACCATCTCCAATCTTTTGGATGCTCTACCATACCAGCTCTTACGGGATTTAATTCATTATACAATCCACACCAGATAAAATAATTATCTTTGTCTATCAATGAGCTTTTATATCTTCCTTGCCAAACATGCCCTACTCCTCTATATTTCCTATTAAAATATCTTGTATGAGCTAAGGTAAGTTTGAGCATAATCTTAGATAAGCTCCCCTCGATAGTTGGCTCCATTATAAAATGAGTATGATTTGACATTAAACAGAAATGATAGAGCTTAAAAGACAATTCTTTTTTAAATCTTTTTAAAAGATTGATAAAATAAATAAAATCGTCATTATCCCTGAAAATTGTTTGTCTATTGTTTCCTCTATTAAGTATATGAAATGGTATATTTGGAGTGGTAATTCTTAGTGGTCTTGGCATTAATTTATTGTATCATAAAAAATCAGAGTTGACACCATTTCTTTTTTGATGTCTGACCCGAAGTCAATTCCAGGCAAAAACACCTTAAAATCTTTTTAATCTGGTAATCGCTTAATTTACTATATTTCATAAGCCTTTCTA
>Ga0210056_1003422_pt1 | contig 12915 bp, 16 predicted proteins | sample CryGeyCG2014_080_2_FD_183965 | JGI IMG/M metagenome (GOLD analysis project Ga0210056, IMG submission 183965) | Groundwater microbial communities from aquifer - Crystal Geyser CG07_land_8/20/14_0.80 (SPAdes) (version 2) | ecosystem: Environmental > Aquatic > Deep subsurface > Groundwater | place... | reverse complement strand
AATTCGTATAGCAAAATAACGCCGAGTGCGAACCGATTTTCGGCAATTGACGCGCCGTTTTTGAAGAAACAAAAAGCTTAAAGCCAATGGTATCGGCTTCCACAACGACAAAGTTTTGCTTTTTAATAATCAATTTTCCGGAGATGGAATAAAGCATAGAATAATCGCATTATATCTTAAAAAGCGTTGACATTCAATAAATTACCGTTTATTATTGATATATGCCTATTATTAAATCCGCGAAAAAAGCTCTTCGGCAGAATATCCGCCGGAGAAAAACAAATGTAAAAAGAAAAACCGAACTGAAATCGGTTATTAAACAATTTAAAAAATTGGTTATTGAAGGTAAAAAAGAGGAAGCGCAAAAATACCTTCCCCAAGTTTATAAAAAACTTGATAAATCGGCGAAAATAAATCTTATAAAAAAGAATAAAGCCTCTCGCATTAAATCCCGCCTAAGTAAAAAACTGGTCATGCCTACCGGCAGACAGGCAAAATAAAAAATCCCGACCGACGTCGGGATTTTTTATTACTATTTCCTAATTACCAATTACTAATTACTATTTACTTGTTTTAACGACAATCCTATCCTTCCGTCTTCAACACGAATTACTTTCGCCGTTACCTTATCGCCCATTTTAACCACATCTTCAACTTTTTTCACAAAACCGTCTTTCAATTCGGAGACGTGAATCATTCCGTCTTTACCGCTACCTAAATCAACAATCGCGCCAAAATCTAAAATCTTAATAATTTCTCCTTCAATAATTTCTCCGACTTTAAATTCGCGAATTAAATCTTCAATTATTTTTTTCGCCGCATCGGTATCTTTGTGATTCCTGCCGGTAATAAGTACCGTGCCGTCCTGTTCAATATCGATTTCCGCGCCGGTTTTCTCCGTAATTCCTTTAATAACTTTTCCAGCCGGACCGATAACTGCCCCGATTTTCTCCGGGTCAATCATTATTTTGATAATTCTTGGAGCGGTTGCGGATAACTCTTTCCTCGGTTCGGCAATTGCGGAAAGTAATGTCTCCATAATTTGCTTGCGCGCCGGAATAGACTTAGCCACCGCATCCTTTAGCATTTGCGCGGAAAGACCCTCTAGTTTGCAGTCTAACTGAATAGCGGTAAGACCGTTTTTAGTGCCGGTAATCTTAAAATCCATTCCGCCATAGTGATCTTCTAAACCTTGGATGTCAGTGATAATTTTATATTTTTGTTTATTAATGTCTGCTTCACTTGTATTAACTATAATGCCCATAGCGATGCCTACTACCGGAGCCTTAATCGGCACACCGGCATCCATAAGCGCAAGCGTTGACGCGCAAGTGGAACCCATTGATGTGGAACCGTTTGACGCCATTGATTCGGAAACAATACGAATAGTGTAAGGAAATTCTTCGCGCGGAGGAATAACCGCGGACAATGCCCGTTCCACCAACGCGCCGTGTCCGATTTCTCTGCGGCCGGGCGAACCCATTCTACCCGTTTCTCCAGTGGAGAATGGCGGGAAATTGTAATGATGCATAAAGTGCTTCTCCATTTGAATCTCCATACCCTCAATAAGCTGAGCGTCTTTCGGTCCGCCCAAAGTTACAATAGAAAGAACGTGCGTGCCTCCTCTAAAAAATACTCCCGAACCGTGAGAAAGCGGCAAGAATCCCGTGGTTGCAAAAAGCGGACGAATCTCGTCTATTTTTCTGCCGTCGGCTCGCTTCTCTTTTTCTATAACATTTTTTTGAATCATTTTTTCCACTTCCTCCTCAAATAAGTGATCGGCAAAATGTTTTTCCACATTCGGCAACGCCTCGGCAAACAACTTCATCCATTTATCTTTTAGATCGTAGCGTTCATCTTGATGCTTATTGTAAATAGTGTCTTCCAAATCACCCATTATGTTTTTCTCAAACAATTCCGCAACCTCTTGCGGAGGCTCGTCTAATTTTACCGCCATCTTTGGCTTGCCGATTTCTTTAATAATAGATTTCTGGAACTCTATGAGTTTGGAAATTTCTTCTACCGACTTATCTAATGCGACGGTAAATTGATCCTCTGAAATTTCTTTAGCTCCGGCCTCTATCATATTGATAGAACCCTGCTTGCCGGAAATAACAATATCGGAGGTCGTTTGCTGTTTCTGCTCGTATGTTGGATTAACGACCATATCGTTGCCAATATGACCGATACGCACCGCGCCAACAGGTCCATCCCATGGAATATCGGAAATCCCCAACGCCAATGATGCGGCAAAAATAGAAGCGACATCCGGGTCGTTTTTAGCGTCTAAAGAAAGCGTTGTAACGGTAACCTGCACCTCATTGCGCATTCGGTAATCAAAAAGCGGACGGATTGTTCTATCCACCAAACGACCGGTTAAAATGGCTTCGTCAGACGGCCGGCCCTCTCTTTTCATAAATCTGCCGCCGAGAATCATGCCTACGGCATAAAACTTCTCCTGATACTCTACGGAAAGCGGAAAATAATCCAACCCTTCTTTAATTCTCTTGCTTATACAAGCGGTGGAAAAAACAACCGTACCGCCGCAACGCACTAAAACCGATCCATTAGCCTGGTCGGCCAAATCGGATATTTCAACGGATAATTTTTCCCCGCCGAAATTAATTTCGTATTTTTTTATCTGCATAAAATTTATTATGCCAAAAAGTCCGAATTTTCAGATTTTAGAACACGAATTAAAATTCATGATCTACCTATCTGCAAACCCGAGTCCCTATGACATAAAATTAATTTATTTTTTTAATATTACTCTCGGTGTTCGATCTAAATCAATAAAATAATCAGCTACTTCTTTAAGTTTAGCGGACGCGCTTCTACCGAACGCCGCCACCTCCACTTCCTTGCCCAGCCCCCATTTAAGATATTCAACCAAGGGAATAAAATCTCCATCGCCGGTCACTAAAATAACCGTATCCAAAGAATTCGCCGTTCTAATAGCGTCAACCGCCATACCCACGTCCCAATCCGCCTTTTTCATTCCGCCAGCAAAAATTTGCAAATCCTTAATACGAAGTTCAATGCCGGATTTCCCCAAGGCTTCAAAAAAAGAAGCTTCGCTGGAAATAGCCGATTGCTCGCTTTTTACAACATAGCCGATTGCCCTTATCAACTGACGACTGGCGATAAGCGCCTTTATCAATTCCTTATAATTAACTCGAGCGTGATGGATATTCTTCGCCGAATGATAAAGATTTTGGATATCAATAAAAATGCCAACTCGCTGATCTTTGTGAATTATTTTCATCCCACACATAACTTACAACACAAAAATATTACGAAGTCTTTCTTTAAGCCTTCGCAATCCTTGCGCGTAAATTGTAAGTTATGTGTGGGGTTCATTTAATTTATTTCTTTAATCCCAATTTTCGCACTATACTTGTATAGCTCTTATTATCGCTACTTTCCAAGTAAGAAAGCAATTTTTTTCTTTTGCCAACCATTTTCAAAAGGCCGCGGCGGGAATGGTTATCCTTGGCGTTTTTCTTAAGATGAGCCGCCAACTCATTAATCTGCTTGGTTAAAAGCGCGATTTGAATTTCAATTGACCCGGTGTCGGTTTTATGAAGTCCGTATTCTTTAGCAATATTTTGTTTTTGTCTGACGGTTAAAGCCATCCCTCACCCTTCAAAGATTTATTTTATGAATTTTAATAAAAAAATTCATAAAATTATGATAATTGAAGATTAATTTAAATTTATTTATTATTATTTTATTTTTATTTATCCTCTCACTTTCTCATCCCTCACCCTTTTTAAAAAGGGCGAGGGATTATTTTTGAAGGGTGAGGGATAATTTATAAAATTTAACACAAGTTAAAATAAAAAACAAGCCCCGTATGACAAAATGGATTGTGTTTTATATAAACGTTTTCGATGAAGAAAATTATTTTCATAAATAATTTATTATGTGAATGAGATGGTTATGTTAAAATAAAACAAACTAACGTTTTAAATCCATTTTGCTCTACGGGGCAAGGGCAGTGTCCTCGACAGGAATCGAACCTGTACCGCCTCCCCCGCCCCGCACCTTTTTTCATGCCCCCAGTAGGAATCGGACCTACATCTTGGGCTTCGGAAGCCCACGCTCTATCCATTGAACCATGGGGACATTAAAAGGTGCGGGGTGAAGAGGGAGGCATTGTATCCATTCAACTACGAGGACGGCTATTTAAAAAATTCTAACTTAACATACGCCACATCGCTGGGCTGGGGAGAATAAGAAATTTTCATATCAATCCGCCACTTTGCGGATTTGAAAGTGTCTTTGATTTTTTTGGCGATTTTTACGGCAAGCTGATTTTCCGTAAGAGTAATTGCCATTTCACTTTTATTTTTCTTAATGGCGATTAGTCTGTCCATTGGGTCGCGCTCATAAGCCCGCCGGCTAAATGTAATTATTAAATGTTCTAGCTCACTGAAAATTTTAGAGGGAATATTTTTAATAATAATTTCTCCTTCAAACTGCTTGTTTTGAATCATCTTGCAAGCCGAACACAAAGAAAATTTAATCGGCAGATTTTCATTAAGATTTTTATAATTCCGTAAATTGCGGTGCCAGGATTTTTTATAATAAACCGCGTTGCAATCTTTGCACAGAATCAACCCCGTTTTTCCTTTTGGAAATTCATTCCTTTCGGTGCGAGGCAAAATTATTTTGTTGTCGTATTGTTTGCGATGTTCCACAAATATATAGCTACTAAATACGGATTTATACGGATATACAGATTAAACATTCTGTAATTTTGTATCCGTATATCCGTAAATTATTCGTATTCCGTAGCTCTTTTATTATCCACTATCACTCTATTACTTTATACAAAATTCCGCCGATAAAAACAAGCAATAATAATCCAACCAACAATGGATTTAATTTATTAATAAATTTGTGTTCGCTCGCTATTTTTGAAGCCCGAAGCCACATTAAAACTATAAAAATCCCTTCTAAACCGATAATAACCGCGCCAATAAATTCCACCAACTGCAAAAAATTCTGAAAACCGGCCATATAAAATAAAATCGGCGCTACGACAACGACCAAGCCCGAGAAAACCAAAGGTATATTAAAATCATGTTCTAGACTTTTTTTAATATCGCGACCAATAATGATATACGTGCTCCAAAGGGAAATTATACCCAAAGTGCCTAAAATCCAAAGGATTATTGGAGAAAGATTTTTAACCAACCCGGAAACCGCGTCCTGCGAAACGCCGTTGGAAAGCCCTAAAATTCCAAAAATAAAAAACGCGTAAATAAAAACCGGCGCGACACTGCCAATAATAATCGGCCATTTGCCTTTTACCGGCGACTGGCCATTATTGCGAAAATAACCAAGTAAAGCCGGTATCGCCGACCGGCCGTACATTGAAAATAAAACCGCGCCAAACGGCAAAAAAATATTGCTGAAATCAAATAAAGGAATTGTTTTTATTTTTTCCAATCCGCCGGAAAATCCAAATCCGAATACTATAAAAATCAGAGCAACCATCGCCAAAAAAATAAAAAAATCGGACATTGCCAGCTCGTTAATGCTGAAAAAAATTGCCAATGAACTTAATAGCCAAAAAATGGAAATAATATAAATATCCGGAGCCGTCGGCAAAATCAATTTCACAAAACTCACTGACAAAATAAGGTAAATCGTCAAAACCAAAAGCGCTCCAAAAATTGTCATAAATATGCTTGACCAATGCCCGAATTGCCCCAAATAAATTTTGGCGTATCCGGAAAAACGCTTATTTTCCGGAGTGCGAACGATTATATCGGCATACATCAAATGAATCAAAGCGAATACAGCGCCAAAAAAAAACAAATAAAATAAGCCCGTGGCAACACCGACTTTGTTAAATAAATAAGGGAGAGCGAACATTCCGGCGCCGACAATAGTCGTCGCCAAAAGCGAGGACGGAAAAATCAGCTGGCTAAATATTTTCCTCATTTTTTTTACTGATAATCTTATCTAAAAATTTCTTTTCAAAGATCCAAAGAATTGTAAAAACGATAAGCGTAATAATTACGGTAAAAACGGCTATGCTATAAAATCCAAAACCTGTTGCCATCCCAACTGCTGCGGCAACCAATAAACCGGCGGCTGTTGTAATGCCACTGGGCTGAGAACCATGGAAAATAATAAGTCCGGCGCCGATAAAGCCAATGCCGCCGATAATACTAGGAGGAATTATGGCAATATTAAAATCAGGAAAACTTTTTTTAAGTAAAATTGAAATAACCGCCAAAAGACACGAGCTTAAACTGATTAAAGAAAAAGTTCTCAATCCGGCGGTTTTACGCGCTATTTGTCTTTCAATGCCGATTAAGCTGCCGAAAAAAACCGCTAAAATCAGCCTCATAAAAATTTCCCAATTTTGAAATAAAGACTCCATTCTTTTATAAAATCTTGTGATTATGATTGTTATTTTTTTCTTTCTTAATTATTTCAATTAATTTATCCAAAAGCCGTTTCGGGTCGCTGTCAAAAACAATTTTTCCTTTCATTTCTTCGGCGCGATGGGATTTTTCAATCAATTCCTTGAAAAGTTCGTCAGTTTCCCACCCGCCCTGTAAAATTCCAATCGGTTTTTTATCTTCAAAAGTAATGGTAAATTCATTAAGCGTTCCCATTCTGCCGCAGCCGAAAATCACGGCATCGGCTGACCGCACTAAAAGCAAATTGCGGCCGGAATAATTAAATCCGGTATAAATTATCATATCGTGATATTCTGTCGGCAATTGATAAGTCTGAATATGTTCTTTTTCAGTGGCAGCCGGCGAAAGCCCGATAACAATTCCTCCCTCCTGCTTCACGCCTTTGGCAGCCCAAAAAGGAAACCCGGTTGTGGCGCCATCAACTAAAACCGCGTTATGCCGCACAATTTCTCTACCCAACTCTTCGGCAGATGAAAATGCGTCTGCTCCGCAATAATTTGTTTCCGCGGCTCCGGAAACGCAAATTTTATATTTAAAATCAGTGTGGCAAATATTTTTATCCATTTTTTTATTATAACTCAACGCTTTCGTCTTGTGAAGGAACAACGACATCAACCGCCATCTCATCTCTGATTTTATCCGCCAGCGGTTTTGATTGGTCCTCATCGCCCTGCACCACGAAAACTTTTTCTAATGTTTTACTTCGTGGCTTCAACCATTCCATTAATTTTTTCTGGTCCGCATGCGCCGAATATCCGCTAATTGATTTTACCCTGCAATTTACCGCTATATCTTCGCCGAAAATCCTCACATTCTTCGCGCCATCCAAAATCTGCCTGCCCAAAGAATTCTGCGCCTGATAGCCAATAAACAAAATCGTGCTTTTGGGGTCGGATAAATAGCGCATTTCATGGTGTAAGATTCTTCCTCCCTGCGACATTCCGCTGCCGGCAATAATTACCTTAGAACCTTTCACGTCATTGATTTCCTTTGATTGCTGAGTGGTTAAAGTAAATTTCAATCCCGGAAAATCAAAAATAGCATCGCCTTTTCTTATTAAGGCCAGCGATTCAGCGTCAAAATAATCGGGGTTTTGAGAATATTTTTTGTAAACTTCCGTAAGCTTTATCGCCAACGGACTATCAATAAAAACCGGCAAACGAGGAATCCGTCCGTTTTCAACAAGCTCGTTCATTTCGTATAAAAGGTCCTGCGTGCGTTCCATGGCAAAAGCCGGTATGACAAGCGTTCCGCCCGCTTTGACATTTTCTTCAATCGCATCCTCTAAAATATCTTTCCTGATGGCCAAATCTTCGTGTAAACGATTGCCATAAGTTGATTCAATCAAAACATAATTAACATCAGCCAGTGGTTCCGTATCTTTTACCAAAGGCGTGGCGACATTGCCCAAGTCGCCGGAAAAAACAACTTTTTTGCTCCCGACGTTAAAGTCGGGACTCCGACCACTTTTTTGGGGCGTCGGAGCTTTCTTGTTTTTTACTAAAATAGACGCCGAGCCGAGAATATGTCCGGCGTCAAAAAATTCAACTTCAAATCCGCTATCCGAAGAGCCGATTTGAATTTTCTGATGATATTTAACGCCCTCCCACAATTTCATCATTTCATTGACGTCTTCAATCGTGTAAATCGGAGCGCGATTCTTTTTCTCGGCTTCTTTAAACAAAATATTTTCCGAGTCAATCAATGAATATTCGCTGAAATCCTTTGTCGGCGCAGTGGAAAATATTTTTCCGCGAAATCCGTGTTTATAAAGTTTGGGCAGGCGGCCGATGTGGTCAATGTGAGCGTGGGTGATAAAAACCGCGTCAATCTCTTCCGGTTTATAAGGAAATTTTTCAAAATTAAGATTTTCGCAAAAAGACGAGCCCTGAAAAAGCCCGCAGTCAATCAAAATTTTTGTGACCTTCCCTGAACTTGCCGAATGGGTTTCCAGTAAATAATTAGAGCCGGTTACCACCTTTGCTCCGCCATGGAATGTAAGTTTCATTATTAATATTATATAATTTATTTATGATTTTTCCAATTTTATCGGCGATACTGGGGATTTTGGCGTTTTTGCCTTTTGATTATTTTTGGCCATTCGGCTTTTTTTATCTTGTTCCGCTTTTTATTTTTTTTGCCAAAGAAAATAAATTCTGGCGGCTCATTTGGGGAACTTTAATTTTCCGAACTATTCTTTACTTAGGAACGGTTTACTACACACTTGAACCAATTGTCTGGACCCAATCAATTGGAATCTTTATAGGACTGCCGATTTCTATTTTTATTATTAAGCGCGGCTTAAAAAACCAACTGTCAACTGTCAAATGTCAAATGTCAATTGTCGCATTATTGCCGTTCCTCTGGACTTTCTTCGACCATCTTCAAGCGCGCTTTTCTCTATTGCCGACATATATCATCACTGCCGGTAATATTTTTGGTTCTTCGCCGTTTTTAGGGCTTTCCAGTTTTGGCGGTTTGATATTTTTGACTTTTTTCGCGGCAATAATCAACGCCTTAATCGTTGCCGCTTATAAAAATCTTGCTTCTATCAATAGAAGCAAAATTTTTTTAGCGATTATCGCGATTATTTTTTTAGGTTGGGGAATCTCTAAAATTCAAATCAATAAAAACGCCTCTGATTATAATCTTCTGCCCGAAACAATAAAAATCGCGTCTGTCTCAACTAATAAAAATTTCTATTATTCTGATTTAGAAAAAATAAAGGATAAAATAATAAATAGCGAGATTGATTTTTTAATCCTGCCGGAAGATATTTTTAACAATGCGCCGACGGAATTAGATATAAAATTTTGGCGCGACTTTGCTCAAAAAATAAATGTCAATCTTTTGGTAACCGGCGACCATCGAGAAAACAACAAACGTTATAATTCAAGCGTTTTAATAGATAAAAACAATGAAATTATCGATATTCATAACAAAAACCGCCTGACTTTTATAGGTGAATACTGGCCTTTTGGCAAATGGGTTCCTCCCCACATTAACTGGCTTAAAAAAACTCAGCCGGAAATTAAAAATTATGCGGTTTTTAATTTTAAAAACGCTTATTCTGCTGGCAATCAAAAACTGTTAACCGCAAAATTAAAAAGCAAGGAATTGAAATTGGCTTCTTTAATTTGTCTGGAAATTCATTATCTCCGTGATTTAAAAAATTATAAAAAAATGGGGGCGCAACTCTTTGTTAATCCCACCAGCAACCGTTGGTTGGATTTAGGTTTGTATCATTTTTTATATCTGACTAATAATTTAAGAAAGATAGAATCTGTTTGGCTAAAAACACCGATTATTTTAAGCGGAGTTAAAGATTATGCCGGAATTATAACGCCGGATGGAAAAATTCAATCAGTTAATTTTGAAAATAAAAACAACGCTAAAAATTACGAAATTTTTATCGGAGAAATAAAAATTTAATTCTCAATTTTAATTCCTAATTCTTTTAATTGCTCGGTGGCGATTTCCGACGGCGCGTCCATCATTAAATCCTTGCCTTCGCCGGTTTTGGCAAATGCGATAATTTCTCTGATATTCGGCTCGTTCTGCAAAATCATCATCAAGCGGTCAAAGCCGAATGCCAATCCTCCATGCGGAGGCGCGCCCGCCGCGAGCGCTTTCAACATATGACCAAAATTATTTTCTATCCTTTCCGGCGCGTAGCCCATAATCTCAAAAACTTTTCTTAAAGCTTCGGGATTATGATTACGGATTCCTCCACCGCCGATTTCATAGCCGTTTAAAACAATATCGTATTGCGCCGCGACGATTTTTTCTATATTTTTCTTTTCCATTAAATCCGCCATAAATTCCAGTTTGGGCGAAGAAAAAGGATTGTGCGTAAAAGTCCATCCGCCCTCTTCGGTTTTTTCAAAAAATGGAAAATCTATTATCCAATAAAACGCCAGTAAATTCGGGTTATTTTTATCCTTGCGCATATCTGGCTTGTCGCTTCCGTATTTGCCCATCGCTTGTTTGTAGGAAATTCTCGGGAAGGGAATTTCTTGAATTTCTTTTTCAGAATACAAATTTTTGACAAGATTTATAAGAAGTTTCTCGTTAACTTCCATAATTTCATCCTGATTGACGAAACTCATTTCCATGTCTATTTGCGTGAATTCCGGCTGGCGATCTCCTCTCGTGTCCTCGTCGCGAAAACATCGGGCTATTTGAAAATATTTCTCAAAACCGGATATCATTAAAAGTTGCTTATACTGCTGGGGCGATTGCGGAAGCGCGTAAAATTTTCCTTGGTCAAGCCGCGAAGGCACGATAAAATCGCGCGCGCCCTCGGGAGTTGATTTAGTTAAATAAGGAGTTTCTATTTCAATAAATCCTTCATTTGAATAAAACTGCCTGACAAATTGCGCAACCTTGTGCCTGTTCCTGATATTTTTTTGCATCCGCTCGCGCCGCAAATCAAGATACCGATGATGCAAACGAACTTCTTCGCCGATTTCTTTGCCGTCGCCGGAAATGTCAAATGTCGGCGTCTCGGCTTTATTTAAAACAACCACGGAAAAAATTTCCATTTCAATGCCTCCGTTTTGCTTGCTTTTCTGCGCCGCTTTTTCCGGCCGCTTGTTTATCTTGCCGCGAACTTCAACCACCCATTCCGGCCTTATTTCCGAACCGATTTTATGCGCTTCAATTTTGTCCGGCAGAATAACGCCTTGAATTTTTCCGGTTTCATCGCGAAAATCAAAAAAAATAAGTTTCCCTTGGTCGCGCCGCGCATCAATCCAGCCACTTATGGAAACTTCTTGACCGATATAATCTTTTAAATCTTTAATGTGTGTTCTTTTCATAAAAACTTTGTAAAAAAAGACATATTATCCGCAAACTTCACGTTACGTCGTCTGACAACGTAAATTTATTTATAAATATCGTGATTATCTATGTCATAATAAATTACTTCGTTATTTTTAAGAAAACGAAATAAAACCCGGAAATTGTTGTTAATATAAAAAGACCAAAAAGTGGAAAGTTCTCCTTTTAATTTATGGGTATTAAGACTTGAATAAAGAGGATTATTCTCAAAAAGCAATATTTTTCTAATTGCGATTCTTTGAATATTTTTAGACAATTTATTAAATTGTTTTTCAAAATGAGGAGTAGTATGCGATTTAGTGATTTTTGGCATATTCTGGGAATTTGGCTTTTAGAAAATCCTTAAAACTACGGGTTTTCCCTAAAAGCAAAGATTGTTCTCCATCCATAATTGCCTTTATCGCTAGTCGCAATTCTTTATTTTCTCTAAATATCTGTTCGAAACTCATTCTATCAATTACTACCAAATCGTCATTTTTTATTAAATTTTTCGGAATAGTAATAGTATTCATATATAATATAAATATATCACGCTCAAAAATCAAAAGTCAAATATCAAAAACCTCCATTTTACAACGGAGGTTTCTAAAATGATAATAATGATAATTTGATAAATTTTATTGAAGCTGTTGCGGGAGTTGCACCTGCTGGATATTTAATTTCGGGATTATCAATCCTTTCGCGGTCATCCAGTTAAGCAACCAAGGGCCGACCACAAAATAACTGAATAACGCCCACGCAATAGCAAAAGCGATAATAATTATGCCTTCTCTCCGGTGGTCTTTTTCCAAAATCAAGGTAATGCCATATATCAATCCCGCCAAGGCGTGGATAAAAGCAACCACGATTCCAATCCAAAACCATTTCTTGCCCAATTTGAATTTATCTATTGTTTGATCTATTAAAATTTGTTCGTTCATAGTATTTAGCTTATTTGTAAAACGACCTTTTTATTTTAAAACTTCGCAATTTTATTTTTCTTTTCGTAAAATATCGTGGGTGCCTATTCTGCGAAGAATATAGACGTCTTTTTCAATTAGAAAAGTAAATCTATAATTGTCAGTAATACGACCTTCCCAAATATTTAATAATCCTCCCATCTTTTTAATTCTTAGAGAAGAATATCGAGGGTTATCCCCAAATAAATTTAATTTCTTTTCCGCTATTTTTTTAATTTCTTTCGGCAAATTTAAAAAATCTTCTTGAAATAATGCGGAGTAAAAAATTCTCATTTTTTAGATTTAAGAGATTTTAATAATTCTTTGCCGGAATAAAATGGTCCTGAAATTTTACCCATTTTCATATCATTGTCTGCTTCTCTTTCTTTGTTTTGCCATTCTTTTGTCCAAAACCATATTTGATTTTCGGAAATAATATTCAAAATTCTTCGCGCCTTCTCATATTCTTTTCGAGATATTATTACCAAGTCATCTTTTTGTATTAAATTTTTCGGAATAGTTATAGTATTCATTTTTTATATTTTAACGCGTTTAAAAAATTAAAGCAATTATCTCACCACGCTCCCGGATTTATCTCATACACTCTCGGTCTAAACCCAATCTTCACAGAAGCTTGATAATCAGAAGTTTTATCAATAGTGCTGCAAGTAAGGGTATAAGTGGTTTCTTGG
>Ga0210056_1003410_pt1 | contig 12941 bp, 12 predicted proteins | sample CryGeyCG2014_080_2_FD_183965 | JGI IMG/M metagenome (GOLD analysis project Ga0210056, IMG submission 183965) | Groundwater microbial communities from aquifer - Crystal Geyser CG07_land_8/20/14_0.80 (SPAdes) (version 2) | ecosystem: Environmental > Aquatic > Deep subsurface > Groundwater | place... | reverse complement strand
CAATAAAAAAGCTAATTTCTTTAGATTATATTGAGAAATCCCAGAACATATTTTCTATAGTTGACCCTATATTTGCAACCTGGCTAACATTGTTGTAGAAAGACACAAAGAAGCCCGTCATTGCGAGTAGCGTCCTAATTCGGACGATTACTTGACATATTATGTGAATAATTTGTATGATACACATATCAAATTATTCAAATCTTTTTAAAGCATGAAAATACACCATAGAAAAATTCTTCCAGAAATTGAAAAATGCCTGAATATTCCAGAAATTATTGTAATTCATGGATCACGTCAAACAGGGAAAACTACCATACTCAATATCCTGGTCAAAAAATTAAATGAAAAAATTAATCCTGCTAATATTATATATTTTGACCTTGAGGATTTTGAATTAATAGATCTATGTAATTCAGGGGTTAATTCTGTAATTGAGCATTTAAAAGCTATCGGTTGTAACTTTGAACAAAAAATATTTCTTTTTATTGATGAAATTCAGTATTTAGAAAACCCGTCTTCTTTTTTAAAATATTTTTATGACCATTGGAAAGGTAATGTTAAGTTAATCGTTAGCGGGTCTTCAACCTTTGCTATAAAATCTAAATTTTCCGCAGGATTATCTAATTTAAAAGAAAGTCTTGTTGGCAGGACAATTGATTTCGAACTTTTTGGTTTAGATTTCGAAGAGTTTTTAATTTTTAAAAATATAACTTATGATTTAAAAACCCATGATAAAATAATAATTGAAAAATTAAGAAAGCTATTTAAAGAGTTCGTGTTTTATGGAAATTATCCAAGAATAGTTTTAGAAGACTCAATTGAAATTAAAAAACGTTTATTAAAGCAAATTATTAATACTTACTTGAAAAAGGATGTTAAAGACCTATCCCGAATTACTGACATTAATAAGTTTAACAGGTTATTAAAAATATTAGCATCTCAATCCGGTTCTCTACTCAATATTTTAGAATTAGCTAATACCGTCGGCATATCCCGTCCGACATTAGAGAATTATTTAATCATTTTGGAAAACACTTATGTAATAAGACTAGTCCCGCCATTTTATCAAAACGTCCGGTCAGAACTAACTAAAATGCCTAAGATTTATTTTGAAGATTTGGGTATAAAGAATATTCTTGAAAAAGGTGACTTTTCACTAATTTTAAGCGGTCAGGATTTTGAAACAGCCATATACTCCATCCTAAGAAAGAATTGCGATATTGAATATATTCGCTTTTGGAGGACAGTTAAGAAAGAAGAAATTGATTTTATTGTTGAAAGTCCAAAGGAACTACTGGCTTATGAAGTAAAAATTAATGTGCGCAATAAAGATAAATTTATTCTGGATAAATTCAAAAAACATTATCCAACTGCCAAAACATATTTAGTTGGATTAGATTTTATTGATAAAAGTATGTCAGATGACGTAAATTTCATATATCCATGGCAGATAGTAAATAATGTCAAAAATTAATACCTATTCTTGTCCGGTTTGTCAAAAAACAGTTGATTTTAAAACGATAAAAGAAAAAGGGTTTCAACTTAAGAAATGTCCTATGTGTGGACTTGTTTTTACTTACCCTCAACCGGTGAATGATGTGATTGCAAAAAATTATAAAGAAGATTATTTCCTGCATTTAGCAGAAAAGGAAAGCGTCCAAATTGAAGAAAACCGGAAATGAATGAAACTTATTGGAAAATATATCTGGCAGAGAAAAAAAATTCTTGACGTTGGCTGCGGGACAGGTCTTTTTTTAAGTTTAATTTCTTCCGGAAATGAAGTTACCGGAGTTGAGGTTTTTCAAGAAGCTGTTGAAATCGCCCGTAAAAAGATAGGGGACAAAATATTTCTCGGTGAACTTGAGGCTATTAATTTCCATTCTAATCACTTTGATGTAATTACTTTTATACATACTATTGAACATGTGAAAAACCCTGAAAGTATTTTAAAAGAAAGCCACCGGCTCCTAAAGCCAAACGGTTTCCTTATTATGGAAACACCCAATCGTAATTTTTTATTTCGTTTACCTTTTGGTTATGCCCAACCTTCACCGTCCGAGCATTTATTTCAGTTTAATTCAAAAAATCTTGAGAAGTTTTTAAAAAACCTTGGATTTAAAATCCTAAAGTCCGGTTTTCTTCCGCCTACGCTAATGGTTAGCATCAGGGGTGTAGTGGAATATTCAAGGAGCAAAGCCGCTTATCTTATAAGTAAACTCTTAAATTTTAATATTAGTGACAATATACTCGTAGTAGCAGAAAAAATTTAATATCAGAAACAATGAACTATCCAAAGGTTAGTATTGTAATTCCTACATATAACAGGTGTAATGTATTAAAGCGATGTCTTGAATCTATCCTCTCGCAGGGTTACCCAAAGGAGTTGCTCGAATTACTGACCTTAGATGATGGAAGTAGCGATAATACAAAAAAAGAAATTCCGGAATTCTTTCATCAGATGGAAGAAAAAGGCATAAGGAAGGCTTCTTTTTTTGTTAATGAACAAAACATAGGACTTTCTGCTTGTAGAGAAATACTTGGAAAGAAAGTGTCTATTGATTCGGAATATATCCTTTTTTTAGATGATGATGCATGTTTAACACCAAAATGTCTGGAACAGCTTGTTGAATATATTACAGCACATTCTGATGCAGGCGTTGTGGGTCCTCGTATTGTATTTGCAAAAAACCCTGACCTAACAGCACATTTCGCATACTTTGTAGGTAAATGGACGGGAAGATTTACAGAAAAAGATTCTAAAGAACCGATTGACTGTGATTGGTTAGATCCTGTATGCATATTGGTAAGACGTAGCATTGTACAAAAAACAGGAGGTTTCTGGAGAGGCTTTTACAGGTCCCATGAAGGGACTGACTTTTGTTTAAGGGTAAAAAAACTTGGTTACAAAATAGTTTATTATCCGAAAACATCAGCCAGCCATGATACTTCTTTTAAAAGGCCTCAAAAAGAAAGATTATATTACTTATACAGGAACAAATTTCTTCTTATCAGGAGAAATTTTAGTTCTATAAGGAAGATAGTGGCGCTATCTTTAATTTTGTTATTTGGTTTACCAAAATATCTTGGTGTATCAATAAAATTTAACAAAAAAATAGTATTTTCTGAACTTATCCTTATATGTTTTTCTGTACTGGATGGACTGACCGGCAAAACCGGACCGAGGTAAAAATGGTTAAAAAAACAAACATTTTTTTGTATTTTATAAAAAGATTTTTTGACTTATGGAAAAATTTATTTACCCAATATCCTCCGAAAATAAAGAGGATGGATTATGATGATTACTGGGTTAAGAAAGGGTCTTTCGGTTTTACAATAAGACACCAGACACTTGCTAAAATAATAGATACGGGTGCTTCTGTTCTTGATATCGGCTGCGGTGACGGTGCCACACTCAGGTCTTTAATAGACGTCAGAAATGTAATAGGTGAAGGTATCGATATATCTAATGAAGGGGTTAAAATGGCAAAAGCCAAGGGAGTCGAGGCTTTTGTGGGAAATATAGCATCCCCTGATTTCCAGATTACTAAAGAATACGATTACATTATTATTTCCGAGGTTCTTGAACACATCTCTAACCCGGAAGAGGTGATGGAAAAAGTTAAATATAAGTTTAAAAAATTATTGATAATATCGTCTCCCAATATCGGTTTTTACAGACATCGTCTCCGTTTACTTTTCGGACAATTCCCTGTTCAGTGGGCATTTCATCCCAGTGAACACTTAAGATATTGGACGGTAAAAGATTTTAAAAATTGGGTTAATTACCTTGGTTTTCAAATTGTCGGTATGCGTACATGTTTAGGTTTTTTATTTTTACACAAGTATATACCCAACTTATTTGCTGAGAGTGTAATTTTTTCCCTGAAGATAAAAGAATAGAATGGCAGAAAACTCTTAAAGAAGCGGTGGAAATACTATGCAGGAATATTCTCTAAGTCAAATAAAAAGCGCATACGAACAGAAAAAAGACTGGGAAAGGCAGTTTCCCGTTGACTACTTTATAGTCAGGCCCATATCCTTTTATCTAACTTATCTGATTATCCGCATTACAAAATCCCCGAGTCGTGTTGCCTGGGTAGGGTTTGCAATTGGTTTACTGGGATGTTTTTCTTTCTTGTTTATTACACACCTGACAATCTGGCCAGGTATTTTATTGTTAATTGTTTTTTCAATTTTAGACGCAGTTGATGGAAATATTGCCCGTGTAACAAAAAACGTAACCTATTACGGAAAATTCCTTGATGGGTTATTTGGTGTGCTTATAGGAGGGAGTTATTGTTTTTGGTTAGCATTGGGTTTGTGTCTGAATCCTGGAAGTAATAGCCAACTCGTTATCATTTTGGCGGGCGTGAGTATTATGACCGGGAGACTCTACGGCAATAAATTTGAAGACACTTATTATATACACTTTATTTCAAAGCAAAAAGAGACAGGTTCCTTTCAGGAAACCCTCACTGCAACGATTCAAGGTTCTACTTATAGAAAACATTGGTTGTATTTATTATTTATAAATTTTCAATCATTCAATCCACAACTTATAATACTGACATTATGTGCATTACTTAATACAGTGCATTTATTTTTGTTTCTTTTTGCAATGTATTATTTATCCAGTTTATTAATTAAAATGGTATTTTATCTTCGGGAAGCGCATAAAAAACTCAGTTAAAATGAACATTTGTATCCTGGCAAAAACTACATTAGTTCATAATATGGGAGGCATGGAAGTTCACCTTAAAACTATCAGTGAAACTGTCTCTAAAATGGGGCATAAGGTTGTAATAATCTCAACCAGACATCCGCAAGGTTTGGATTATGAAGAAAAAAACGGTTGTCATATTTATTATTTGAACAATACAATACCAGCGCGTTATACTAAATCCTGGTGGAGAGAAAGTAAAAAAAAAGTTATAGAATTACATAATGAGTATAAATTTGATGTAATCTGGTCAGAAGCTTTTGCCGGATATTATTATGCATGGAAAGTTAAGCCAATAATAAAAGTTCCTATAGTTTGTGTTTTGCACGGTTTGGGTATTACGGGTCATATAAAAAGCGAATGGAGTAGGATTAGCACTATAAGAGAATATATGCATTTCTTCACTAAATTTCTTCCTGAGGCAATACTTTTTTATACATTCTGGTTTTACAGAACCCTGAAATATTCTGACGGAATTATAGGTGTAAGTGACAAAACAATAGCTGCAGTAAGAAAAGAGTTTAAAGTCCCTTCAAATAAGACATTTGTGGTCTATAATGGTATAGACACTGAAGTTTTTAAACCGGATGAAAATCAGAAATATGAAGTCAGACAGAAATATTCTTTGGACAATCAAACAAAAATTATTCTTATGTCTGCGGTTATTCACAAACAAAAAGGTATTCACTATGGATTAGAAGCTTTTGTAGAAATAAAAAGAAAAATATCAAATGTGAAACTTATGATTGTGGGAGATGGCCCTCATTTTGCATTTATGAAGCAGTTAACTGATAAACTGAGTATTGAAAAAGATGTGGTTTTTTGCGGCAGAATCCCAAATGAGCAGATTTCAAAGTATTACAACACCTGTGATGTTTTTATTAACCCGACTATAAGAGATGAAGGTTTACCTTTTACTATTGTCGAAGCTATGTCTTGTGGTAAACCTGTTATTACTTCAAATATAGGTGGAATAAAATCAACAATTGAAGACGGTATTAATGGTTTTTTTGTCAAACCTAAAGATGTGAATATGCTGGCAGAAAAAACAATTGAAGTTTTAAGCAATAAAAAAACAGCTGAATCTTTTGGACAGGATGCCAGAAAAAAAGCAGCGGAGAAATTCAGTAAAACAAAAATGGCAAATGACTATCTAAATATTTCCAGAAAATTCAACGGGGATTACAAGAGAGCATAAGGGATATGGCACAAAATTTGGTAAGTGTTATACTTACATGTTACAATGGCGAGAAATGGATAGGTGAGACAATTAGAAGCGTATTTAGCCAGACTTATAAAGACATCGAAATAATAATAATTAATGATGGTTCAACTGATAAATCTTCGGAAATTATTAAACAATTCTTGTCAGATAAAAGAGTAAAACATATAGAACAAAAAAACAAAGGTATTCCCGGAGCAAGAAACCGCGGATTTTATGAATCAAAGGGCAAGTATATTTGTATTCTTGACCAGGATGATATCTGGTTACCGGGCAAGGTGGAAAAACAGGTTAAATACTTAGAGTCAAATAACCAGATAGGTGTTGTTTATACCGGGACGGCGTACATTGATATGAACGGAAAGTCGCTGGGTATTAGAGAATTTCCTGAACTTAAAGAAGGTAATCTTTTTGAATTATTCTTAGACCGGGGCGTAGCTGTTCCTATTGTCGGCACCATGATTCGTAGAGAAGTTATAAACCAGGCGGGAGAGTTTGATGAAAAGCTTTTTGGAGAAGATGATTTCGACATTCTTTTACGTATTTCAGAAAAAACAAATTTTGGATTTATACCGGAAACCCTGACACTTAAGCGTTTTAGTCCCGGGTCAACCGGTCACTCAGAACAAATGTGTGTTGACAGTTTTTATTTAGCAGAGAAATACGAAAAAATATGGCCGCAATGGAAGAGAAAAATTAATGATTACCGTATAAGAGCTCATTATTTCTATGGTTCGTACTTATTGAATTTGAAAAGATTAAAAGAAGCAAGGAAACAATTTTCATCCGTATTAAAATTAAGCCCTTTTTCACCGAGAGCACTGGTAAAATTTATTCTTACTTTTTTTATGAAATAGAACGGCTATGATCAAATTTAAAAAAACAAAGCAGCACATTTATGTAGAACGGCCTGACCCTGATACAGATATTCCAAGTTTTCAAACTGCTATTTTTCGTTATATGTTTGCAAAACAATTCGTAAAAGATAAAAAAGTTTTGGATATCGGATGCGGCTATGGTTATGGTACAATGCTTCTATCAGAAGATGCTAAAGAAGTGATAGGAACGGATATTTCAAAAGATGCGATAGACCAGGCTAAAAATAAATTAAATGCCGGTAATAAGAATGTTGTCTTTATGGTTATGGATGCCGAAAATCCGCAATTTCCCGACGGAACATTTGATGTTCTGGTGGTATATGAAATGATTGAACATGTTGATAATTACAAGCGCTGTCTTGGAGAAATGAAAAGGGTACTTAAACCGAATGGTTTGCTAATTATATCCACTCCTAAGAAAGAGGACAATTTTAATGGATTACCGGGTAATCCTTACCATAAACATGTATTTACCTATTCAGAATTTGAAAGTATTCTGAAAGATATGTTCGGTGAAATTGAAATGTTTCACCAGAAAAGCTCAGATAAGGCTATGGAATCTTTTCATAAAGGAAAACCATTAAAGAGAAAATTAGCGAAATTTGACATATTCAATCTGCATTCATTTATACCCAGAAAATTTTATGTGTTTTTGAATCGTCTTTTTAATTTTGCGGTGACAGAAGACCTGACACCCGAGGATTATCCGATTAGAAAAGTAGATGGTTCGACAGATAAATCAAAAATAAGACTTATGGTTGCTTTGTGTAAAAAATAGGATATAAAATCATTCCGGTATGGTAAATAATCTATCTTTTTCAGAACATAATTCCGAACCTTCAAATAGGATAAGTTTTGAATTAGCCAAAGGCGCTTTATATACTTATGCCTCATTAGTTCTGCTCAAAGTTTTACTCCTTGTTAACTCAATTATTGTTGCAAGATGGCTTGGTCCCAATAATTTGGGTATTTATTCAATATTACTGCAGATACAGAACTTGGTTATAACATTCGGCCTTTTTGGTATACCAATATCAGTAAGTAAGTTTATAGCAGAGTATACGAAAAAAGACAAGTCTGATTTACAAAATATTGTTTCAAGTCTGATAACATTTAGTTTTATTATTTCAGTTATAATAGCTATTCCATTTTTTATAAGTTCTGATTTTTTAGCGTCTAAGATATATAAAGAGCCAGCCCTAAAACTGCTGATAAGAATATCATCTTTTACCATCTTTATATCTTTATTAAATAGCCTTTACAAAGCAATTATGCAGGGTTTTCAAAAAATAGAATCTTTGGCAAAGATAAATGTGGCAGTGGGGCTTGTCAGTGTAGTTATTACTTTTCTTATGGTTACTAATATGAATCTATTCGGTGTTGTAATTAGAGATTTAGTGATAGCTATAATATCAATAATTTCGTTGTCGGTGCTTCTGTATAAAACGATTTCCTTTGCAAGTTTAAAGGTCAGTTTAAAATTTGATAAGGATATTATCTTGAAAGTATTTGTTTTCGCAATACCATTGTTTATGGGTTCTATTTTTGTTTATGCCGGGGATTTGTTCATAAGGTCTAATTTGGCAATAAAATGCGGGTTTGATAAATCAGGCTTATTTTATATAGCCGATAATTTTTTCCAAATCATTTATTTCATACCCCAGGCAATAGCTATTCCTTTTTTACCTATTATTACCCGTATGTATTTTTCTGATGTTAAGAATTTTTCAAAAAATGCTTCACGGGTAGTAAAACTGACAGGGTTTTTGGTATTACCCGTGGCTGTAGTTTTGGGTATCTTTTCTAAGGCATTGATAGGTTTTTTATACGGTGGAAATTATTTAGGAAGCTGGACAGTAAGTTTCCTTGTGATTTTCGGGAGTGTTTTTTTATCCCCGTCATACATAATCGGACAGGCATTTGTCGGGGCCGGTAAATCATGGCAAACTTTAAGTTTACGGTTCATTCAGGTGTCCGTTAATGTTGCTATTTCGTATTACTTTATTAGTTTATGGGGATTGATCGGATTAGGCGCTGCTATTTTGATTTCAAATGTGTTCAGCAGCCTTCTTTTTGCAATTTATGGAATTAATATTTTAAAACTTAAAGATATGTCTTTAGGAATATTCCAGTTACTTGTTTTAATATTCGGGTGTATATCCTATTTTATTATTTCAAAAACAACAGGTGTGTTTTTCATATCAGGTTCATTAATAACTGTTTTAATGCTGTTGTTAATAGAGTATTTATTGCTAAATAAGGAAGATAAGGTTCAGTTGATTGAAATAACACACACTCTATTCAGGAATCCAACAAAGGTTAAAATTAACCAAGTTTAAGATAATGAATGGATTTTTTAAGTCAAAAATCAAATCAGGAATATTATTGAGTCTTGTATATATAATTTTTCATTCAATCGATGCTTTTAGCTTTTATAATGGACAGCCAGCCAGTATTGTCATAGGACAACAAGATTTTTTACAGGGTAGTTCAAATCCGGGAGGGGTATCAGAAAAGACTCTTGCATACCCTGCTTTTATTTTTTATGACGGCAATTATCTGTTTATAACTGATTGTGGTAATCATCGAGTTCTAGTATACAATTCAATACCATCCACATCAAATCCATCAGCAATCGCAGTTATTGGACAAAACGATTTCGAGCATAATGCGCCTAATCAAGGACTACTAACACCAAGTTCATACACATTGAAAAGTCCTGAAGGGATAGCGGGTGACGGTAATAAGCTTTTGATAGCGGATGAATATAATCATCGTGTTCTTATTTATAACGATATTGCCGCTAAAATAAATGACTTTATTAATAACGGCACTCCAATAGCTGCTGATGTTGTAGTAGGACAAATCTATTTTACAAGCGGTTCAATTAACCAGGGAGGAACTGTGCGTCCCAATACACTTTACCGTCCTTATGGGCTAAATATAAACGGGGGAAAACTTTTCATAGCAGATATGCTGAACAATCGTATTCTAATCTACAATTCGATACCAATCACTAACGATGCTTCTGCGGATATATTTGTAGGACAGGAATGTGGAACTAAAAATGTTTCCGGGGTAACTCCGAATCTTATGTTTTATCCTGCAGGGGTTTATTGTGATGGCACAAAACTTATTATCGGCGATACGAGTAACCAAAGGGTAATAATATATGATGTCATTCCCACTACTCACAATACTGCTGCCAATTGTGTAATCGGGCAGACTAACTTTTACTCTAAAGACAAGAATCAGGGTGGTGGTCCCAATATTAATACCTTACAGTTTCCTTTAGGAGTTTATTCAGATGGAAAACGTTTGTTTGTGGCGGATCAATCCAATAACCGGATTATGATATTTGACAATTGGTCAAGTACCAATGCAAGTGCGAGTCTGGTCATAGGACAGGAAAATTTTACTGATGGGCCGTACGGGACCAGTCAGGTCAAGTTAAGAGCTACTTATGACGTCTATTTATATGGAAAAAAACTCTTTATTACAGATAAAGATAATAGTAGAGTCCTTATTTTTGACGATGTATTTTGCATTTATAATATAACTCCGGACAGTTGTCAAAATACCGGTTCTATAGATGTCACTATTAACGGTGATGATTTATTGACTGGTTCAACAGCAGTTCTGAAAAAATCCGGAGAACCGGATATTACTGGCACGGGTGTTATTATTACGACAAAAACTATAAGTTGTAGTTTTGACATAACAAGTCGTTCTCCCGGGTTTTATGATGTTGTTGTAACATCGGGAAATATTTCTTTCACGATTTCACAGGGGTTTGAAATTAAATCGTTTGAAATAACAAAAGTTATACCTGAATTTGGTTACAAATGGACAAGTACGAGAGTATATATTAAAGGGTCAAATTTTCTTAAGGGTTCTATAGTAAAACTGACAAAAAGCGGGGAAACCGATATTCAGGGAACAAGTATAGCGGTTAGTACGGGTCTAATAACCGCTACATTCAACTTGTGGGGGAAATCATTAGGTTTATGGAATATTGTAATAACTACCGGCGGGATAAATCAGACATTTTCTGATAGTTTTCTTGTTACACAGCTTTCACCGGGCTATAATACTTCACCACAGGCTTCGGGAGCAATCGATTCAACAGGGGGAATAATTAAAGTTGAAGTTGCAGAAAGTGAAATAGCGAATCTGGAATTAATCATACCGCAGGATGCAATTGGTACTAATATTTCCATAAGCATTACAATAAATATCTCCATAAACCCTCCGTCATTGCCGGGCAATATTGCAAAAGTAGGCAGGGTAATAGACCTCTGGCCGTCAAATATGGAGTTTAATAAGGAAGTTGAGGTAAAGATACCTTATAAGAATTCTGACATTGAAAAGTTCGGGGTTACTGACCCGAATCTTTTAGATGTTTATACTTATGATGCCAATACGGAGGAATGGGTTAAGGTTGCCAAAAATAATATTGACCGGACTAATAGTTTAATATCCGTAAAAATCAGTCATTTTTCTTTATACACTTTAGGAGTTACTGTAGTTTCTGATGTTGGAAGTTCAACCATTTATCCTAATCCATTTAAACCCGATGAACACAGTAAAGTAACTTTTTCTGTTCCGTTAGAATCAGAAGTGAAAATCTACAATCTTGCAGGTGAATTAGTCAATTCTCTAAAGGATGACGATAAAACAGGTAAAATCTTCTGGACAGGAGTAAATTCATCGGGACAGAAAGCGGCAAGCGGTATATATTTATGTGTTATTAAAAAAGAAACATTACATATTACTAAAAAATTAGCAATTATCAAATAGGTCTCCGGGAGGTACGTAATATGCGACGTTTACTCGGTATTCTTTATAAAGAATTTTTAGCTACTATAAAAAGCCCGAAGCGGATTTTGAGTATATTTAACAGAAATAGATTGTATGCATATTTTGTTGAGTGGAAGATAACACTCAGGGAATCATGGAACCACTATGGAACTAACCAGCTGTTTAAAAAAAGGGAGTATCGCACATACAAGGATTATATTGCACATCAAAAAGCAAAACTTGAACGAATTGGTCCAGGTTTTCTACCTGCTGATTATGATGTTAGATACAGAGAGGTTCTTCGAGAAAGGTTGGGGAAACTAAATCTCCTTCGGCATGGTACAACCGTACTGTGTTTAGCAGCACGTATAGGAACCGAAGTAAAATCCTTCCTGGATATCGGATGTTTTGCTGTTGGGATTGACCTTAATCCGGGTAAAAACAACCGATATGTAGTATACGGTGATTTTCATGACATACAATTTACATCTAACTCTGTTGATGTAATATTCACTAATTCACTTGACCATGTGTTTGATATAGAGAAATTAATTAATGAGATAAAGAGAATTTTAAAACCAAACGGTCTTTTAATTTTAGAAGTGGCAAGAGGAAATGATGAGGGGGGAAGGTTTTCATTCTATGAAAGTTTTTCCTGGACAAAGATAGATAACATCTTAACCCTTTTTAAAAACTCTCAATTTAGGCTCATTAACAGACTTGTCTTTGATTATCCTTGGAATGGAGAGCAACTGTGTTTAGAGAAAGAAAAATAATTATGGAGATACTTTCTGGAGTAGCGTCGTTACGCGGGCAACCAGCTCTTTTGGATAAAATGGTTTAATCAGATAGCAATCGCTCCCTAAATTCAATCCTTTAATCTGGTCATCAGTTGTTTTACGAACTGTCAGCATAATGATAGGTAAATGCTTGTAAAGGGGGTCTTTTCTTATCTCCTGGCATGTCTCCCATCCGTCCATTTCAGGCATATTTACATCAAGAATTACCATATCAGGTGCTTCATCATATAATTTTGTCAGTCCTTCCTTACCGTTATTAGCGGTAATCACGTCGTATTTCGCACGAATCAGGACGCGTTTTATAAGATTTCTAAGGTCCTTTTCATCATCAACAGCAAGAATTTTTTTTGCCATATTAAATCCCCCTGTAATCCCCCTTTGTTAAAGGGGGGATTTATTTATTAGATTTTACGGGCAGAGTAAAAGTAAATTTACTTCCTTTGGTACTGCCCGGGACAGGACTTTCCACCCATATTTTACCGCCATGCAGTTCAATAATATTTGATGATATAAACAAT
>Ga0210056_1003404_pt1 | contig 12955 bp, 18 predicted proteins | sample CryGeyCG2014_080_2_FD_183965 | JGI IMG/M metagenome (GOLD analysis project Ga0210056, IMG submission 183965) | Groundwater microbial communities from aquifer - Crystal Geyser CG07_land_8/20/14_0.80 (SPAdes) (version 2) | ecosystem: Environmental > Aquatic > Deep subsurface > Groundwater | place... | reverse complement strand
TTCGCTCAGAACCTTTTTTCTCGCTTCGCTCGAAATAAGAACCTTTCGCTTCGCTCAGAACCTTTTTTCTCGCTTCGCTCGAAATAAGAACCTTTCGCTTCGCTCAGAACCTTTTTTCTCGCTTCGCTCGAAATAAGAACCTTTCGCTTCGCTCAGAACCTTTTTTCTCGCTTCGCCGCGTTAAACGCGGCTTCGCTCGAAATAAAAATGGTTTTAATGGGTAATTTAGAAGCAGCTAATCTAAAAGCTTCTCGAGCTTTGGCTTCGGAAACACCATCTATTTCAAAAATGATTCTCCCTGGTTTTACTGGAGCGACATAATATTCTACTGCCCCTTTACCTCCTCCCATAACAACTTCCGACGGTTTTCTAGTAATGGGTTTATCTGGGAAAACTCTCATCCAAACTTTTCCTTCTTGTCTTAACGTATAGGCAATGGCTTTTCTGGCAGACTCTAATTGTTGCGATGATAACCATTTTTCCTCAACGACTTTTAAGCCAAAAATGCCAAAATTTAACTCCGTTCCCCGAGTATCTATTTGGCGGAATCTATTTCTCCCCTTTTGCATTTTTCTGTGTTTTACTTTCTTTGGTAAAAGCATATTTTAATTGGTTTCTTTTTGATATTCGCCCTTATAGATCCAGACCTTAATGCCCACCACGCCATAAGTGCAGTGAGCTTCGCTAAAACCATAATCGATATTAGCCCGAAGGGTTGTTAGAGGTAATCTCCCTTCTTTCAGCCATTGATCACGAGCAATTTCTATCCCATCTAATCTGCCTGAGGCCATAACTTTTGCTCCTAAAACTTCTTTATGCTGTATGATCTTTGAAAGATGCTGTTTTAAAACCCGACGATAAGAAATTCTTTTTTCTATATCTTCAGCAATATTTTGAGCCACTATTGAAGCAGAACTCTCAGGGTGTTTTACTTCCTCAACCACAATATTAATTTTGTTATTTGTTTTTAAAAGTTTTTTTAGACCGACACTTAGAGTCTCAATGCCAATGCCCTGCCGACCGATTAATAATCCAGGTCTCGCTGTTTTAATGATAACTTTTATATCCTTGGCCTTTCTTTCTATTTCTATATTTTCTATTTTGGCTGCTTGAGTTTGCTTTAAAACAAATCGACGAATTTTATAATCTTCTTCCAATAACTTTTTGGTATTTTTCAAATCAAACCAACGAGAATCCCAGTTCTCAGTAATGCCTAAACGATATGATTTTGGACTAATTTTTTGAGCCATTAAATTACTTTGCGTCTAAAGATTTTTTGTTTGGGTAAAACTTTTTTGGTTATTTTTTCCCTGTCCGCCGAAGCTTCAGCGAAGGCGGATTCTTCTTGTTTTTGAAAAGTCTTTTTTATCTTCCTTTCTTTTGGTAAATTCATTTTTTCTTTTTCTTTCTTTATTTTAGTCTCGGTTTTCTTTTCTTCTTTTTTCAAAGAGACAATTTCATCTAAAATAATGTTAATATGAGAAGTTCTTTTTTTAATAGTGTAAACAGCTCCCCTCGCTCTGGGTCTATAACGTTTTAAAGCTGGACCTTCATCTACTCGAATTGATTTTATAAAAAGATTATCTTTATTCAAATGAAAATTATTTTCTGCATCACTAACTACTGATTTCAATAATTTCATTATTGATTCACTACTTCGTTTTTTATTGTACATTAATTGAGCTTCGGCTTCTGGGACCGATAATCCTTTAAGTAGACCCGTTACCAAACGAGTTTTTCTTGGACTGATCTTCAAATATTTTAATGAAGCTTTTACTTCCATAAGGCAATAAGATTAAGATTTAGTTTCTGGAGCAGAAACCTCTGGAGCCTTTGCTTTGGCCTCCAATTCTCTTTGCATTCTACCACCATGTCTAATAAACTTTCTAGTAGGAGAAAATTCACCCAAACGATGGCCTACCATTTCTTCTCGAATATCAACATTGATAAAATCTTTTCCATTATGCACGGCAAAAACAAAACCAACCATCGAAGGAATAATAACCGAATCTCGAGAATAGGTTTGAATCGGTGTTTTATCCCCTACTTTAACTCGAGACATTTTTTTTAATAACTTGGCATCAACGAACGGACCTTTTTTAAGAGAACGTGACATGTGAATGTTGTTAAAATTTTTGAACGAGGTTCAATGCCGAGTGATAAAAATTTTATCACAACATTGAGCACCCCGTTAGAAGTTCAACAATAATTATTGATATAAGAAAGTCTTAAGGCGAAGCCGCCTTTGCGGCTTTGGCTATCTTTAAACGAAAGATTAGCGCCAAACTTCTAACGGGGTAAAGGTTTTCTAAACAAATTTTGTTCACCTAATGGCTCCAAAATTTGTAGAAAGCCCTTTAGAATGGTTTGAAGGGATTCTGGCGGCCCAAAGTAGGAGAAACTAAAGGCCAGGTGATATGAGGGGCTAAAGTTTGAAAAATTTGATTGCTTAAAATGCTGTCGATGTTAAGATTAGCTTTAATCAGCTCTTGGGAAGCAGAGGAAGGAAGGACATCTTCTATTTTTGGTTTTTGTAAAATTTCTTCTGGCCTCAAAAAATTAATCACAAACCAAAAACCAATAGCTAAAACCACCACGATGATAATTATCCAAATGAGAGGACTACCTTTTTTTTCTTGTTTGATTTCAATGGCCATAAATTAAATTTGGTAGTAGGTTAATAAATCTAAACTAAATTGCAGAGGAGAAGAAGAGCTGGTTTTAGTTTTCTTTCCTAAAGAACTAGGCGAAGACACTACTTTAATGTTAATTTTATTTAAATCAAAAAGTCGCAATTCTTTTTCTATTTCCCCGAGCCAAACTTTAAAAGTATCATAGCTCGCATTAAAATCAGTTTTAATTTCTAAAACATTGTAATTATCTTTTGTTTGGGTATTGAAATTAAGACTATTTAAGGGAAGACCTGTTTTTTTAGAAATAGCATCTAAAGTAGCTAAAACTTGAGCGGTTTGAGACTCATTGGGTAAAGCCTGATTAATCATTTCAATCTTATCTCCCAAGTTCTGATAATTCTGAGTTAAGACATTAAATTTTTCCTGATAATCCTTTAGTATTTTGATTTTTTCCTGAGCCTCATTAATTTTAGCTATTAAATCTTTTCTTTGTTCCATCTCCGGTCTGATAAAATTAATAAAAACATAAACAGAAGCAGCGATTAAAATCGTAATGATGATAATAGACAAATTTTGTTTGGTAGTTTCCCTCATATTTTAGGATTAACTTGAGCTGGAGGTTGATATTGTAAAACTTGAGACTGAAGCAAAAGCTCTAAATGAAACTGGACTGTCTTATCAGTATTGACTTTCATATCTCTCAAAATTACCATTTTAATATTTTTTGAATCATTAACAAAACCATTGACTGCCTCGCTTAAAATTTGCTGATTCTTAGCCACCCCCTCCAAAATTAAAGAGTTCTTCTCCAAAGAATAATCTAAATTAGTATAATACACTTGAGGATGAGTAGTTTGTTCCAAAAGAGCCAAAACATTAGAAAAGTAAATATGACTACCCAGTAATTTTTCTAAATTGGTTAATTTCTTTTCGAAAACAGCTATTTCTTCTTCCTGGCTAACAGGAAAAGTGGCTCTTAAATCTTGGAATTGAGTATTTAAAGTTTCAAGTTTTTTATTTTGAAGTCCATTGTAATAATTTAAACCAAAAGCCGTGCCTGAAGCTAAAAGACAAATAATAAAAACAAAGGTTAAAAGACCTTTTGGCCAAGCCGGAGGTAATTTTGTTGTTTTCAGCGAATCGTAATCAAATTGATTCATTTTCTATATTATATAAAATTTTTTGCTGTCAAGCAAGCCCCTCACTTGGAAAGCACTGGGCTTCGCCCCTCACTTGGAAAAGATTAATTTTATTATTTTTCTGGCGATAGCCGATCTTTTTCAAGTGAGGGGCTTCGCCCCAAAAGATGAAATCTTGTGCTTTCCAAGTGAGGGGTAAGCCTTTATAAATTTTTAAAGGCTACAGCACAGGCAGCAGTGAGATTAGTGCCAATTTCTTTAATAATAGGAGCGAGATTAGGATGATAAGCAATAAGACCCCAGCTAAAAGGATCGCCTTTTACTACTGGCATCAGTAATGAGTCAGAATAATATTTATCTAAACCATTCAAATTAGCGCCACCGCCAGTTAAGATAATTTTTTCTACTTTTCGTTTGGATTGAAGATAATAATTATTAATAGATTTTTCTATTTCTCTTTTAATCACATCCAAAAGCGGAGTTAAAAGTTTTAAAAGAGCTATCTCGCCTTGATACTGTGAATCTAAGCCAGAAGTTTTTTTGACTTCTTCAGCTCTCAGAGGGCTAATCCCTAAACCACTGGAAATGACTTGAGTTAAATCACCGCCAGCAGTATCAATATTATGAGTTTGCCGAAGACTACCTTTGTCAATGACGCTAATAGAAGTTGTTCTGCCACCAATATCCACTACAATAGCTGGGCTTTTTTCTTTTATGCCCAGTAATCGAGCTATAGCCACTGTTTCTAATTCTAATCCCCTAAGATTAAGTTTCGCCAATGCTGCTGTCTTCACATATCTCTGAACAATCTCTGTAGGCACAGCCATTAAAAGCACTTGCATTCTATCATTTTCTTGTTCAATGATTTGCCAATCCAAAGTCATTTCTTCTAAAGACATAGGGATATATTGGCCAGCTTGATAACGGATAGCTTTGGCTAATTCTTTTTCTTTCATTTCTGGGAAATCTATCAAAGAAACAAAACCAGAAAAGCCTGGTAAAGTCATATAAGAGGTAACAGCATCAAGTTTAGCAGTCCGGATTAACTGTTTTAATAACAAAGCAGTGCTTTCTTCTAAAAGTTTAAAAGTAGAAGTTTGAATAGCGTCATTTATTCTTTCCAAATGCCCGTATTTTTCTAAAATACCGTAATTTGATAATTCAATCTTCCCACCGGTTTTTCTCAGCTCCGCTATTTTTAGAGAAGTGGTGCCAATATCTATGCCTAAAAATAAATTTTGATTAAAAAACCCCATAGAGATATAATATATTATACAAGATACTAGATACAAAATACAAGATACAAAAACTATGCCCCACCGTTTTTTTATTTCGAACGAAGTGAGAAAACAAGATACAAAAACTATGCCCCACCGTTTTTTTATTTCGAACGAAGTGAGAAAAAAGGTTCTGCCGAGCAAAGCGAGACAGGTTCTTAATTTTCTTTTAGATCTGCTTTTCCCTTGGCAATGCCTTTATTGCCAAAAAGAAGTAGAAAATGATTATCCTCTTTGCGAAAGTTGTTTTCAGCAAATACCTATTTTTGATGATTTTATTTGTCCAATATGCCAGAGAAAATTGACTTCAGATAGAACTCTCCATCAATATTGCCGGCAAAAGACAAAACTTGAAGCTTTAGGCGTGGTTTCGTCATATCAGAATAACATTCTGAAAGAAACTATCCATAATTTTAAATATAATAAAATTACCAGCCTTAGCCAACCTTTATCTTTATTAATGATTAAATTTTTAGAGCAAAGTTATTTCTTTTCGCAACTTCCTAAAGATAATTTATTAATTATCCCTTTACCCCTTCATTTAAAAAAGAAGAGGCAGCGAGGTTTTAATCAGTCCGAGTTAATAGCCAAAGAGATAGCCAATTATTTTTATCTCCCGTGTGAGACAGATATTTTATTAAGAGTTGTTAATAATTCGCCCCAAGTCAGTTTAGAGAATTCCGGTCTAAGGAAAGAGAATGTCAAAGATATTTTTAAAGTTAACAACCAAGAAAGCATACGCAACAAAACAATTATTTTGCTTGATGATGTTTATACCACTGGTGCCACCATGGAAGAAGCGGCAAAAACTCTCAAACAAAACAACGCCAAAAAAGTGATTGGTTTAGTTTTAGCTAAAGGGTAAATGTCCTATTTGTAGTTAATTCAAACAATTTTTATAGATTGTCACCTTATATCAAGTTTTGATTTCTTATTTATATCTTCATTTCTTATTATTTCCTGAAAAATAGTTATTAAATCTATTTTATATAAATCAAGTAAACAAACAATATCTTCTAAAATATCAGCTAAAGCATTTTTGATATCTTTTCTTGTTTTATGAGGCATCTTATAAGCTTTATACTGTAAAATAATTTCTGCAAACTCTCCCACTTCTTCTACTAAATGAAGTGTTCTTGCCTCCTTATTCCATTTTTTAGGAAAGCTATTAATCTTTTTCCTAAAATCGTTCATAAAATTTTGAAGATTAAAGTCGCTATTTTGTTTCATAATCCATAATTATTTTAAAAATCAGAATTTTATCTTTCTTCGTTTGGTAACTTAAGCTCTTCGATTATATCTTCCGCCAATTTTTCTAAATAAATCTCTCTTTCTTTTGGGTCGTCTTGCCTTTTATTTTCTTTCTCAATCATATTAACTTGGCCTTCGTGCGACATTAGAAGAATTTCTTTTTCAGCCTCTTTCTCGGTATTTATTCGTTTTTCAATTTCGTCGTGGGTTTTAGGATCAGATGGCCAATTTTGCATTCGCCGAGATAAATTATGTTCAATATCTTCAGTACTCGCTTCAATAAAAATTCGATTTCCAGCCCACAGACGGTGCGTTAATGTGCCATCTTGTATTTGTTTTTTTCTTCTTTCGACCAGACCCCGTTCTCCACCCTCAATAGCATATCGTAAAAGATCAATCTCTGATCGGTCAATTATTACTATTTTTCTCGCGTTTATGGCGGGAATAACAACTTCTTTATACATCCGATTAATCATAATCGGATAAAAATCGTCTAATTGTTTTTTGGTGGTCAATTTCTTATTACTGAACAATTCTCGCACTCTCTCCTGCTCTGGTCCAATATGTTTATTCGCAAAAACAACTGTATCTTCACCATATCGCTTCTGTAATTCTTCAAAAATCTTTTGAGCAACTAAGCTTTTACCCGCTCCATCTACTCCATCAACAGTGATAAGTCGAGGCTCAACAGTTAAGACGGGCCTTTCTTTCTCAACGGTTTTCTTATATTCAATAAATTGTTCGATATCAAATTTTTCTGACATGTTAAAATTTATAAATCAATAATTTTTACAAAACTTTGTTTTATTTTTCTATATTCACGTTACTGTGCCCCGCAATAGACTGCTTTTAAAGGCCATCTTAAACTGCTTAGTACTGCTTAATAATAGAAAATTATTCAGCTACCAAGGAATCTAGTATTACTTCAAGAATTAAATAATCCCTTTCTTTGTAAATTTAAAAGTTTCCTTTTCGCCTTTGGCGGCAGTAAATTAATCCTATTTAATTCTTCAAAACTATACCAACCAGCGTAGTCTTTTATGTTTTCATTTGCCATGCTATCGCCAATCACTTTCATTATCCCAGAAAATTCTTTTATTAAATAATAATATTCTCTACCCCCCAGGTTTTCAAACTCAAAAAGTTTTCTAGCAATTTTTATTCTCAAATTAAGCTCCTCATTAATCTCTCTAATTATAGTTTCTTCGGGAGTCTCTGTATCTTCTACGCCTCCTCCTGGAAAAATATAATAGTCTTCTGCATCTTTTTGTCGATGAATTAATAAGAATTTATTTTTTCTAAAGATAACAGCTGCTGCTCGTTGTTTTGTTCTCATAAAATTTTCTAATTAAATATAAAAAAATCACTAATAGGCTTAATTTTTGTTACGTTTGGGAAACTGAACTAATTCTAATATAAAACTTTCTGGCCCTTCAAAAAAAATATATTTAATAATTCTATTGTTATCATCCTTAAAACTATGTATTCCCGATACAAATTTCAGTCCCTTCTTTTTAAATTGCCTTGTGGCCTCCGCTATATTATCAGTAGCAAATGCAATGTGTTTGAATTTATTTTTTTTGGTCTTTTTATTTTCCATCAATTCAATCATAAAATTATCCTTTTTCAGATGCATAACTTGATTTCCTTGTCTAGTTTTAAAAGTAGAAACTTCTTTAAAGTTTAAAAATTCTGAAAAATATTTAGCAACATTGTTAATATTCTTAACGCTTAAGGCTATATGATGAATCTTAATATTATTTTGCATAGTAGTTTTTATAGACATTGCACTTCGAACAAACACAAGAAGAAACATGATAATTTAAAAGTCCCTCTCTTAATGTTTTAAAATTTTTGTTATACCAAATTCCCATTAAAGATTCTTTTTTACAATTACCTAATACATTTTCATTATACCAATCATTCCAACAAGATACTATATCTCCATTTAATCTAATAAACATCTGAGTAAAAGGAACACTGCAAATACTGACGTAATCCTTTTTGCTATCTTCCCTCGGGTATTGACTTAATCTATCAAATTCCTTTACACTACCTGCCCGGTTCATAACGTCGCTTGTATAAAATTTTATTCCTTTGGCCAACCAAAAATTTTTAGCAATCTCGATCTCTCTAAAATTTAGACTATTAACTACAAAACCAACAAATATCTCCACATCACGATGGCTTTGTTTAACCAAATTGTTGAATCTGATTATGTTTGTCAGCACTCTGTCAAACGATAATTCTTTCATTATTTTTTCATAAGTACTTTTAGTTGCCGCACTTACATGGAAGTTAATTTTATCTAAACCACTGTTTAAAAGCTTTAAGCCCATTCGCTTATCTAAAAACAAGGCATTGGTATTGATGGAAACTTTTATCCATGGATAGTTACTTTTTATAAGCCTTATTCTTTCGGGTATTTTTTTATCTAAAAGCGGTTCACCGTTAAAGCTCAATTTTATGGCTGACAAAGTCGGAATTTTACCGCACTCCTTAACAATTTTCTGAAATAATTTATCATTTATGGTTCTGGACGATAACCCCATAGGTCGTGGCTGCCCTTGTAAGCAAAAAATACATCTCGCATTACAGTCGAAAATTGTTTCAATATGAATCTTTTCTAAATTTATTTTCATAAAACTCTAAGCAATTAACGAAAAACACTGCTCACCAAAACAATTTATGCTTCTAATTTTACGCCTACGCCTCCTAAGTACTTCAGACAATACCACATCGTTAATATTGCCCATTACAGAATCTTTTCTATAAAAACAACTTAGTATATCTCCATCTACATTTATTATCATATTTTCTCTCTCAAAAGGACAAGCTTTGTCCCTAGCAAAATCATTTTTTATAATTCTTTTATAATATTTTTTAATAAACTTAGCTGCTGGACTTCTTTCCATTTTCTCAGGCAGGTAATCAATCATTTTACGCCAGTCCTCATCTTTAATATTTTTAAGGCTCAAGTACTGTAAATCATTGTTATCAGGAATATACACTGGCTGTGGCCAAAATTTTAAATTGTATCTATCACAAAAACTTTGAAGGGAGAATATTTCATCTATATTCTCTGTTGAGATTACAGAACAGATATTCACTTTAAAACCATTTCTAATACACATCTTTATCGCCTGAATAATTTTCTTAGATTGCCCACCTCTTAAAGTGTAACTGGGATTAAGGCTATCAAGAGATATGAACATTTTAATTTTATTTACCCCTCGTTGTTTTAATTGGCCGATTAAATTTTGATTTATCAAGATGGCGTTAGTTGATATAGTTACTTTGGCACCAATATTTCTGGCTATTTCCATATAAGATAAAAAGTCTTTATTAAATAGTGGTTCGCCCCCAGTAATTGAAACATTTTTGATACATCCCTTCAGATCAAAAAACTTTTGAATAGCTTCAGGCGTTATCTGAGTAAATGGTTTTTTTCTTGGAAAAAGTTTATAGTAACAATAAGCACAAGATAAATTACACTGCGTGTTAATAAGTAAAAACAATGTTTTAAGTTTTAATAACTTTTTCATAAAAGCTTTTTATTGTACTCTTGATAATTCTTCCGCCATCGCGGATACAAATAGAATTCTTTCTAAGATAGATTAGAACATCTTAAATCTGTTTTTCAAACATAGTTTATATTCTAGCAAAAACCTCGTGGAACCTTGAGATTTTTAACATTCATACTAATTTGTTTTTAATTTTAAAAAATAATTCTTCGTATTGATTTACCATCTGTTTTTCAGAAAAATTTCTAATCACCGTTTTTCTAGCATTTTGGGTTATATGTTTTTTCTTTTTTATATTTAAACTTAAACTTTTGGCGATAACATGTACCATGCTTTTATAATCTCCGGGTTGAACTAAAAAGCCATTTTTACCATCTTCAATGATTTCGCTTATTCCTCCAACATCTGAAGCTATGGTCAGTAAACCGCAAACCATCGCTTCTAAAATCGATAAAGGAAGTCCCTCAAGAATGGAAAATAAAATAAATAAATCACATCCTTTGTATAAGAACGGCACTGATTCGTGATCATGGAATTGAATAATAACTCTATTTTTACACCCCATCCTTTGAGCATATTTCAACAAAAAATTTCTATATTGAATTTCTTCTTTATTATATCTGCCCGTTGGTGCCGAAATTAATAAGACAAAATTCCTAGACTTTAAAGATGAAATAGCCTTTACGAGATAATTTAATCCTTTCAAAGGAATAAAACGCGCAACTGTTAATATAATCTTGCTTGATTGAGGTAGATATAAATTTTTTCTCAATGCTCTTTTGGAATAATTGTTAAAACAGGTGTATTTTTGGGGATCAATCCCATTTTTTATAAGATAAATTTGTTTAGAAGATATACCAAAATTTTCTAATTGCTTCTTATAATGTTCACAGACGACAGAAATGAAAAAATTTGGATTTTTAAGACGGTTTTTGATAAATTTAAAAAATTTCTGATATTTTCTCCCGTAACAATCCAGAAATAAACCATGTAATGTTAAAACAACTGGTATATTCAACTTCTGACTAATGGATAATATTGGTTTTGTAAAATAAAATGTATGAATGTTTATAATATCCGGCTTTATTTTTTCGATCAATTTTGGAATTTCTTTCAGATGCCTAAAATTATAAATAGTGAAGTCTTGAGTAAAATAACCTGTATCTGGTGTCAAAAGAAAAACTTGGTGCTTTTTGGATAATTTGTGCAAAATACTTTGAAGAATGACCTCCCTGCCACCAATGTAAGGAATAAATCTTGAAACAAATAATAACTTCATTGTTTTTTAATATAATCTTCAATTAAAAAATCTGAGATTTTAGTAATAAATTTAATTGTCGACGGTATAAAATGTTTTAAGGCTTTGCTATTTATCTTTGACCACTGATTTCTTAAAAACTCTGCTTGTTTTAAAATACTAATATCTGCTACTTTATTGTAATTTGTACTAAACTGTTTAATCATTTTTTTCTTAGTGCGGGGCCATTTATTGTTGTATATAAGAGCCCATTCACATAATTCAAAAATGTAATCAATTAATTCTTTGCCCAAACTTTTATAATAATTGGTAGTATTATGTTCGTTTAGTGAAACAAATTTCCTAACAATGTTAAAACGACTATGTCTTACATTGTGAATTATAAGCTTTCTTAAATCTTCTTCGGTAAAATTTTTGGCCCTAAGAATTTGGTTTATTTCTTTTTTAAGATTTTTCCCCCGTGTATATGCCACCCTGCCCCATGAATAATGAATTAAGTATTCTGGGTCAACATAATATTTCAAATCATTAAATGTATGCGTTAATAATGAAATTTTCACATTATATAGTTTTGATAAATCTGCAACTATCTTTTTCAATTTGTTAATAATACTAAAATTAATAGTCCCCCTCTGATCGCTTTTAATTAATAATAGAACATCTAAATCGCTATAGCCATGTATTGCTTCTTTAGTTCTCACGCTTCCCACTAAAGCAATGATTTCTATAAATTGTTTCAACTTTATATCAGAAGTACTTCTTTCAACAAATTGATTAAATGTTTTAAGAAATATTTTATCCATATAAATCATCCATTAAATCATTCAATTTCAAGTGAGGGGCGGAGGGTGGAGGATTCGAACCTCCAAGCCCTTGCGGGCACCGCTTTTCGAGAGCGGCGCAATGCCATTCTGCCAACCCTCCATAAAAATATCTCGGTAACAATTTTTTATTTGATTTTAACAGCTTCAATAACTAGAAACATTGGTATTTCTTTCTTAGCTAACTCTTTCATTTTTTTCTCTGCAAGATTGGAATATTTCGACCTTCGTAACTTCGTATTTGCATCTCCTTTTTTTGCTTTTACAACTGGCTTTTTTGTAGTAATTTCTCGAATTCTGCTAATAACGAAATTGGCATTTCGTAAATACTCAAAATATGTTTCCAGCGACCGATGGTAATGAGTAGCCTTAACTCCACTTGCCCACAATATATATTTTTCTGCCGCAGATATTAAATATCTACTAACCACTCTAGCAAAATATTTTTTATTGTTCTCCTTAATAATAGTCCACTGTTGATGAAAATTATCATGAAAAACAGGGTGGGTAATAGAGAAAATAAATTGGCCATTATTTTTCAAGATACGTGATACTGCTTTGATAGTACCCTGTGCATCTTTAATATCCATTAAACTCATATTTGCTATAGCTAGATCAAAATATTTGCTTTTAATACCATACAGATCAGCAGCATCTCGAACAAGGTATCTTATGCCCAAAGGTTTTTCTTTCTCTTTTGTAATTGCAAATTCCAATAATTTTTTTGAAATATCAATAGCTGTTACCATTGCTCCTTTTCTGGCAAGCAATCTGGAAAAATAACCATTACCGCAACCAACTTCTAAAATTTTTTTCTTATGAAGCTTTCCGATGATTTTGAAAATTACGGGGTCAATATCATATTTTTGATGCCAGGCTCCAGTATCACCAACTTCATTATTCCACCACTCTGCTACTTTATCCCATTCAGTTTTTTTTGAAATCTGTTTCATAAAAATTACTTGAAAACTGTTGCTTGTGCCCCCGGGAGGAGTCGAACCCCCAACCTTTTCCTTAGGACGGAACTGCTCTATCCTATTGAGCTACGAGGG